>Ga0113563_10003307_pt1 | contig 10018 bp, 10 predicted proteins | sample Mud3Dept3metaG_FD_80117 | JGI IMG/M metagenome (GOLD analysis project Ga0113563, IMG submission 80117) | Freshwater wetland microbial communities from Ohio, USA, analyzing the effect of biotic and abiotic controls - Mud 3 Core 4 Depth 3... | ecosystem: Environmental > Aquatic > Freshwater >...
GTGGCATCCGTGGCATCCGTGGCATCCGTGGCATCCGTGGCATCCGTGACAATCCGTGATTCAGACATTGAATTACCGGAAAATTGACTTGGCAAACTCAGTTCGGGAAGTTGTTGTCAGCCAAATCCTAAGTACGGTCGGGTTATTTATATCATCATCTTTCAATTATTAACTTAATCCAAGTAATACATCCCGCGCCTGATTCAACCGTGCTGCCAAATAGGATGACCCACCATGGTCAGGGTGAACACGCTGAATCAGGCGCCGGTAAGCAGCCTGAATCTCCTCACGGCTGGCCCCTGGTTGCAGACCCAGAATCTGGAACGCCTCGGCCCGGTCCATGGTTCCAGATATCCTATCAGCACCGCCACGTCCCGAATCGTGTAACCGCTCGCGCCAATCCACGCCAACATGGCGGTCCAGATAGGCTTCCAGCACCGCCACTGACTGAGCGTCCTCCTGGCATTCCCACCACAGGTTCAACTGATCCTGCAACGATAAATCCTGCAGGGAGCGCCCTGCAAAGCAGCCTTCCAGCACCCGGCCCGACATTGCACCTGTAGCATGATCCAGGTCCATCGAAAGAAAACGAGTCGCAACTGTGGAACGGCCCGACGCTCCCGGTTTGGCCGAGGAGCGAGGAGAGGGCAGAGGGCGAGTATTGAGCCAACGCAGCAGAAACGGTGCCAGCACAGTCAGTAACGGCACGGCGATTTCGGCCCCACCCCGCACGGTCAGCAGCAGCAATGAAGCCGCTACGCCAGCAGCGATTAACAGACGCGGACCTTGTCCACCCCAGGAGAAACGACGAAGCGAGCGGAAAAGAAAGTACGCGCCGATCAGCGCGGCTAAGACGAGCAGCACCCGTACCAGCATTGGCCCTCGCTCAAAGTTGTTGGGTCAGTTGCTGGATGAGACCACCATGGCGCTTACCAAATTCCGCCAATGCCGGGCGACCCCCGACGGCATAGACCGCGACCGCGCCGAGCAGATCGCGTAATTGCCGGGCGCTGCCGACATCAAAGGCGCAGTAAGCGCCGCGCGTCAAGCGAGCAATTTCCCGGAAACCAAGCACCGCATCGGGATCATGGCCTTCCTGGAAAACAAAAGCCGGAACTCCCAGCAGGCCCAATTGCCCAGCCTGATGACAAAGCAGGTCAATAGGTTCCTCCAGACAGTCGCCGACCAGCACCAGCGCATTAACCCGATGTTGCCGGGTTTCGCGAACAGTGTGTTCCAGCACCCGCCCGATCTGGGTCAAGCCGCCCCGGCATTGCACTGAGGTCATGCGCCGTTGCAGTTCGGCGGAATCGGTCAGCCATGGTTCGATCTGAAATTCGCCACAGCCTCGATACCAGACCAGTTGCAGTGCCAGCCCCCCGAGTTCCGCTGCCGTCGCGAACATGTCGCCCTGCAACTGACAGGCGCGATCCCAGGTGGGTTGGCGGCTGGCGGTCGCATCCAGGGCGAAGATTAGCCGACCACGCGGCGCCGAGAGCGCTGGAGCTTTCGCTACTCGGCGGAGGAATTCAGCAACCTCGGTGGAAGTGGACTGGATCTGTTTCACGGCCGTATCACATCACTTCCGCAACACGTAGGTCCCCGGCGCATCGCAGATTGGGTACAGCCCCTTCTCCGGCGCTCCCATCGCGTGCGGCGAGACCTGATGCTCGGCCGAATGTTGCACCAGCCAGGCCTGCCAGGCCGGCCACCAGGAGCCTTGCTGTTTGGGCGTGGTAGCATGCCAGGTATCCGGATCGATGTAGCGATCCTGATCGGTGCGGGATGCCATCTGATAGGTGCGCCGACCATGCCCCGGCTCGCTGACGATACCGGCATTATGGCCACCGCTGGTCAGCAGGAAGGTCACTTCGTCGGCATCCGCCAGCAGGGTGATCTTGTATACCGAACGCCACGGTGCAACATGATCCTGTTCGGTAGCGACTGTAAAGATTGGAGCGCGAATATCGGTTATCGCGATGGGCCGCCCGCCGACCATGTAATGGCCAGTGGCAAGTTCGTTGCCAAGGAAAATGCGCCGCAAGTATTCGGAATGCATGCGGAAAGGCATCCGGGTCTGGTCAGCATTCCAGGACATCAGGTCATTCAGTGATTGGCGCTTACCCAGCAGATAGTCGTGGACTAGCCGCGACCAGATCAAATCATTGGAACGCAGTAACTGAAACGCACCCACCATTTGATCGGCATCCAGATAGCCCTGATCCCACATCATGTCTTCCAGGAAGGCAACCTGGCTTTCGTTGATGAACAACAGCAATTCACCCGCTTCGGTGAAGTCGGTCTGGGCTGCAAACAGAGTCATGGTCTTGATGCGTTTATCGCCATCGCGGGCCATGGCAGCGGCGGTAATGGTCAGCAGGGTACCACCCAGACAGTAACCGACCATGTGAATCTTGCGCCCCGGCAGAATCGTGGAAATCGTATCAATTGCCGCCATCACCCCATTTTGGCGATAGTCTTCCATGCCCAGGTCGCGATCCTCGGCGGTGGGATTCTTCCAGGAAATGGTGAAAACGGTGTGTCCCTGCTGGACCAGATACCGCACCATGGAATTATGGGGCGACAAATCGAGAATGTAATACTTCATGATCCAGGCGGGTACGATGAGGACCGGCTCGGCGTAGACCTGCGGCGTGGTGGACTGGTACTGGATCAATTCGATCAGATGATTGCGAAAGATGACCTTGCCGGGCGTGACCGCCACATCGCGGCCCACCACAAACTGTTCCATCTCGCTGCTCAGCGGCTTGCCCGTAATGGCTTTCTCCATGTCGGCCATGAAGTTGTTCCAGCCACGCACCAAGTTCTGGCCACCCTCCTCCGCAGTGGCTTTGAGAATTTCGGGGTTGGTGAGCGGCGAGTTCGACGGGGAGAACATATCCAGAATTTGCCGGGTCACAAACGAGACGATCGCTTCGTTTTGTTTGTTGACGCCCCGGTTGCGGGTGGTGGCGTTGTACCACCATTGCTGGGTCAACAGAAAGGACTGATAAATGAGGTTGTACGGCCATTGCCGCCAGCCCTCGTCATCGAAGCGGTGATCCGTGGGAAGAGGTTCGATGCAGGGCTGAGTGCTGGGATTCTGGCTGGATTTAAAGGCGTAGAGCATCAGGCGAACCATCTTGCGGACGGCTTTTTCGTTCAACAATGCCTGTTTGCCTGGCGCCAGGCCAAGGTGCATCAACCAGTCAAAGTAGGCCATCGCCAGCACCGCCGGCGAAATGCCTGCAGTACCACGAGCAAGGTTGGCATTGACCATCCGGTCGATGGTTTCGGGGATGTGCGTGCCCAGGAACGAGCGTTCGATGCCGTAGGCGCGGTTTGTCGAGGACAACTGGCCGGACGGTCCACTCCAGGCGGGAGTCGTGGGTTTGGAGACAGGTTTGGGGATAGCGGGTTTGGGAGCCGCTACCGATTGCTCGGCTGCTGGAGCCACGGTGGCAGTCGCGGCAGTCGCGGTCGGGGCGGATTCATTGACCGGAGCCGCCGCAGGCGCGGTCGGAACGGATTCATTGGGGTTTGACATGACTGCGTACCTCTGGAGGCTCAAGACTCAAGCAGGGCACAAGACAGTTTCACTTGTCCTTTAGCTTGCGATGGTCAATCACCCGCACCGCTTTGCCCTCGGAGCGAGGCAGATCGCCGGTGCGTTTGACTACAACGCGGGCGGTGACGCCGATGAAGTCCTTGATGTCCTTTTGCGCCTTGTGCGCGACCCGATCCATGGCTTCCTGTCCCTGGGCGACCAGCGGGGGACTCCCCTCGACGTTGACCGTCAGCAGATCGAGGTTGCCTTCCCGGCTGATTTCCAGTTGATAGAACGGCGACAGGGTCTCGGTCTGTTGCATAAGGATAGCCTCGACCTGCGATGGAAACACGTTGACGCCGCGAATAATCAGCATGTCGTCGGTGCGGCCGGTGATACGCTTCATGCGGACGTGGGTGCGGCCACAACGGCAGGGCGCGGGGTCGAGCACCGACACGTCGCGGGTGCGGTAGCGGAGGACCGGGAAGGCTTCCTTGGTCAGGGAGGTGATAACGATTTCGCCGGCTTCGCCGTAGGGAATCGGCTGGCCGGTATTGACATCGACCGCTTCGATCAGGAAATGATCCTCGAAGACGTGCAAGCCATTCTTGGCCTCGATGCACTCGATGGCCACGCCGGGACCGATCACTTCCGACAGGCCGTAGATGTCCACCGCGTCGATGCCGAGGCGCGATTCCAGCTCGTAGCGCATTTCCTCGGTCCAGGGCTCGGCGCAGAAAATCCCGACCCTGAGCGGCAACTTGCGCAGGTCCACGTTCATGTTCTCGGCGGCTTCAGCCAGATTGAGCGCATAGGACGGGGTGCAGGACAAAGCGGTCGGTTCGAAGTCCTGAATCAGCATGATTTGCCGCTGGGTCTGGCCGCCGGAAATCGGGGTCACCATCACGCCCAGTTCCTCAGCGCCGTAATGCAGGCCCAGGCCGCCAGTGAACAGGCCATAACCGTAGGCATTATGCAGTCGGTCACCGGGATGCAGCCCAGCGGCGGCCAGACTGCGGGCCATCACCCGCGCCCAGGTGCGCACGTCGCGGCGGGTGTAGCCGACCACGGTCGGCTTGCCGGTGGTGCCGGACGAGGCATGGATGCGCACGACCTGATCGGTGGGTACGGCGAACATGCCGAAGGGATAGTTTTCGCGCAGGTTTTCCTTCTTGGTGAAGGGTAACAGGCGCACGTCGGCAACCGACTGGATGTGACGCGGCTTGACGCCGAGTTCGTCCATGGCGTTGCGATAGTATTTGACGGTCTGGTAGCACCGCTCTACGGACGTGCGCAACCGGTGCAGTTGCAGTGCCTGCAATTCTTCGCGGGGCAGGGTTTCCTGTTCGATATCCAAAATCATCGGGAGGGTTCCTTGGTTGGGTGGCGGCGGGGGCGGGGCCTCACGCCTCGGGGAAAGTTTCGGTCAACAGGTCATAGCCGAGTTCGCGCAGCCGTTGGTTCAAGGCGCGCGGGTCGTCGGCGCGATAGCGCACAACGGCGATGCGCAGGCCAGTCTGGTCAGGGTGCAGCGGCGACACCACGGTAGCGATGTAGCCGCCGGCGTCGTTGATGGCAGCCAGCAAGCGCCCCAGTTGGCCGGTGGTGTCGGGCAAATGCACCGCGATGCGGGTGGTGTCGGCCATCAAGCAGCCGGTGATGTCGAGGAAGAAATCCAGCAGGTCCTCATGCGTCAACATGCCAACCAGCTTCCCGCTGTTTTCGACCACCGGCAGGCAACCGATTTTCTCCTGCCGGAGCAGGCGAGCGGCTTCCTCGACCAGGGTATCCGGGACGCAGGTGATGACCTTGGTGCGCATCACCTTGGCGGCGGTCAGCTTGCCCAGCAAATAGTTGGCTTCGCCGACCGACAGGGTGGTGATCGGCGACGGCGAGACTCGTTCGAGATCGTGGGAGGTCACCAGCCCTACCAGATGACCATCGCGCACCACGGGCAGATGGCGGATGTGATGGTCGCGCATCAGCGCCGCCATCTGGGTGACGCGAGCATCCTCGGCGACCTGCAATACCTCGCGGGTCATGATCTGATCCACGTACATCGCTTTGATCTCCTTAAACTTAATATCCCAGGTAGGCCCGGCGCACGTCGTCGTCGGCCAGCAGTTCCGCCGCCGGAGCGGTCTTGGCGATCCGTCCGGTTTCCAGAATATAGCCGCGCCGGGCAATCGCCAAGGCGGCGCGGGCGTTTTGCTCGACCAGGAGAATGGTAACGCCCCGGCCGTTGAGTTCGACGATGACCTGGAAGATTTCCTCGACCAGCAGCGGCGCCAGTCCCATCGAGGGTTCGTCCAGCAGCAGCAGGCGCGGGCGACCCAGCAGGGCGCGGCCAATCGCCAGCATCTGTTGCTGGCCGCCGGACAGGGTGCCGGCCAGTTGCTGGCGGCGTTCAGCGAGGATCGGGAACAGGGTGTAGACGTGTTCCGTCTCTTGCCGAACCCAAGCCAGGTCGCGGTGCTGGCGGTAAGCGCCCAGCCGCAGATTGTCTTCGACGCTGAGCGGGGCGAACACCTGACGTCCTTCGAGCACCTGGCAAATGCCAGCCGCGACAATGCGATGCGGCGGCCAGCGGGTGATATTCTGGCCGGCAAACTGGATGTGGCCGCTGCTGACGGGATGCAAGCCGGACAGGGTGTGCAACAGAGTGGTTTTGCCGGCGCCGTTACCGCCGACGATGGCGACCAGCTCACCGGCGTAGATGTGCAGATCGGCTTGATGAATCGCGCGCACTGGGCCGTAGCTACTGCTAAGGCCGGTCACTTCCAATAATATCTCTTCTCCCCTGGCGGGAGCGGGATTGGCGGTAAGGGGGCTGTCAAACGGCATATTGCACCGCTCCTCCCAGGTAGGCGGCGACCACGCGGGGATCGGCCTGAATCTCGGCCGGCGTTCCCTCGGCCAGCACGCTGCCGTAGTCCAGCACCAGCAACCGGTCGGAAATGCCCATCACCAGCGGCATGTGGTGTTCGACCAGCAGTACGGTGACGCCGCTGGCGCGAATCCGGGCGATCAGTTCGCGCAACGCCAGGGTTTCCGTGTCGTTGAGGCCAGCGGCGGGTTCATCAAGCAGCAGGAGTCGGGGCTTTGCCGCCAAAGCGCGGGCAATTTCGACCCGTTTCATCAAACCGTAGGGCAGGGCGCCCGCCGGCTGTTCAGCCCGGTCCGCCAGATCGCACAGCGCCAGCGCCACATGGGCCCATTCCCGCAGCCGCCGTTCCTCGCGCCGGATGCGGGGCAGGCGCAACGCGGCGGCCAGCAAGCCCGTCCGGGCGCGCAGGTGGCAGCCGACCATGACGTTTTCAACTACGGTCATGTTGAAGAACAGTTGCAGGTTCTGAAACGTCCGGGCCATGCCCAAGGCGGCGATGCGGTGCGGCGGCAGGCCACAGAGTTCATGGCCGTTGAAATGGATGGAGCCAGCCGATGGCTGGTAGAAACCGCACAGGGCGTTAAACAGGGTGGTCTTGCCCGCGCTGTTGGGACCGATGATGGCGTAAATCAGACCTTCTGGCGCTTGGAAACTGACTCCGGCCAGGGCCATGACGCCGCCAAAGCTTTGTTCCAGTCCTTCGACGGTGATTGAATTTTCGGTCATTTGGCTACCGTGATACTAAGAGTCTTCCTAAACTTCTATTTTTAAATCAATTGGTTATTTTAATAACCTGCCCTGCTTTGAGGCACTCATTTTGCGCGCTTCACCGGCTTGGATACCGAGCTACCACGCTTTGGGCTGAAATTTTGCGTCGTTGAGAATCACCACGCTTTCGCCGGACTGCGCCAAGACAAACAAACCTTGTCGGTAGGCATACGTTGCGACGTGATCGGGGATCACCATGCCCGTGACCGCGCCAAGAACCCGCTTATCTGCATAACTGGGCAGTAGTTCCTTGAGTTTGCCCAGGCGCACGAGGTGCTCGTTTACATCGTCCACGCTTAACGTGCTTTTGCATTCAATGGCCACGACATCCTCATCGTTTACGACCAGCAAATCCACTTCAATAGCGGCTCCCTGCCGGTTAGCGACGACTTGGCGATGGACCTCGTGAACGGCAATTCCCCATTCCTGAAAAAGCCGTACCGCCGCCGGACGCACCATCTCCTCCACAAAATCCCCCAACTTGTTACCCAATCGCCCGATACTTATAGTCATTTCCTTGATTTTGCGGTCGGTTTCCTGGAACTTGCGGTCGGTTTCCTGAAACTGAAGATTCGTCTCCTGAAACAATCGCCAAATATCGTCGAAGGTAGGTTGTATGGTAGCCATCGTGTAGTCCTTGAAAACGTGAAATGGAATTCAACCGCGCGCAGCACAATCTCAGCGGTTTTGAGCGGGCCAGGGTCCGAGGAGTTTCAAGACTCTTGGCGAAGCGTGACCCACAATCGCTGCGCGCCCTGACTCAGACCGACGAACAACCCCTGTGGCAGGAAGATCATCACCGCCATCAGCAGGGCGCCGTGAATCAGCATTTCGTAATCCTCGAACACCACCAAACCCTGGTGCAGCAGGGTTAGGGCGATGGCGCCGCAGGCCGCGCCGAAGGTGGAGGCCATGCCACCCAGCACTACCATAGTTACCAGTTCCACCGAGATGGTCAGGTTGAACGAATCCGGGCTGACGAACGCCTGCTGGTGGGCGAACAGACTGCCAGCAAAAGCGGCAAACAGGGCGGAAACTACGAACACCTGGGTCTTGGCGCGGCCAGTGTCCACACCCATCATTTGGGCAGCAAACTCGGAGCCATGCACCGCCCGCAAGGCGCGGCCTACCTGGGAATCCACCAGGTTGAGGGCCAGCCAAAGCGCCAGCAGCATGGCAGCGACGATCACGCCGTACCATTGCAGGTCACCTTCAACCGACCAGCCGAACAGGTTCAGTGGAGGGATGCCAGCCAGGCCATCCGGGCCACCGGTCCAGCGGGTCGCCTGCACCATGATGACGTGGACGATGATGCCAAAGCCGAGGGTGGCCATGGCCAGGTAATGGCCGCGCAGGCGCAGAATCGGGCGGGCGAGCAACCAGGCGATAGCCCCAGTCGCTACCAGACCGGCGGCCAGCGCCAGCAGTGAGGGCCAGCCAAAGCGGGTGGTCAGGATAGCGGAGGCGTAAGCGCCCATGCCGAAAAAGGCGGCGTGGCCCAGGGAAATCTGGCCCGCGTAACCCATCAGCAGGTTCAGGCCGACCGCCAGGATGACATGCAACCCAGCGGACGCGCCGATGACGATGACGAAATAGTTGTCGGGGAACAGGACAGGCAGTAGCGCCACCAGGGCCGCGAAGAGGTAAAAACCGGCCAACCGCATGATTCAGACCCGCTCCACGAGTTGATGGCCGAACAATCCGGTCGGCTTGAAAAACAGCACCATCAGCACGAACAGAAAGGCAATCGCGTCCTTGTAGCCGGACGAGATCAGGCCCGCGCCCAGCGATTCCAGCACGCCCAGCAGCAGACCGCCAGCAACGGCGCCCATCGGATTGCCGATACCGCCGATGATGGCGGCGGAAAAACCCTTGAGGCCGAGCATGACCCCAGCCTCGTAGGAACTGAAGGTGATAGGGGCGATCAGGATGCCCGCCAGCGCGCCCAGCCCAGCGGACAGACCATAGGCCAGCCGCAGCATCACCCGCACGTTGATGCCGACCGCCTGGGCGGCGACGCGGTTGAACGAGCAGGCCAGCAGCGCCTTGCCCAGCAGGGTGCGGTTGAAGAAGGCGCGGACCAGCGCTACCAGCAGCACCGTGATGCCGAGCACCCACAGACTCTGCGGTAGCACCGTAGCTCCGCCGAGCTGGATGGGGGTATCGCCGGAAAAGGGGGGCAGGGAGTGAAAATCCTTGCCCCACAGCAGCAGGGCGACGCCGCGCAGGAAAATGCCGGCGCCGATGGTGATGATGATGGTGGTGACCACCGATGCGCCCTTGGCGGGTTCGATGGCAAACCGTTCCAGCAGCAGGCCCGCAACGATAGTTAGCAAGGTGGCGGCGCTGGCGGCCAGCAACAACGGCATACCGGCGTCGAGCAGCGCGATGGCGATCATGGCGCCCAGCATCACGAACTCGCCCTGAGCAAAGTTCACGACGTCAGAAGCGTTATAGATCAGGGCGAAGCCCAGACCCACCAGGGCGTACAGGGAGCCGACAGTGATGCCGGTGACGAGGAATTGGAAGAGCTGTTCGAACATGGACGATGAAGTGGACAGTGGTCAGTGGTCAGTGATCAGTGGTTAGTGGCGATCTCTGTCCACTGTCCACTGTCCACTGTCCACCGATTACCAACTCCTACTCGAGAATTTTCCAGGCGCCCTTACGTACTTCTACCATCTTAAAGGCGTCCAGCGTGAGGCCCTTGTGATCTTCCGGACTCCTGTTGAACACGCCGGCGGTGCCGATGAACCCTTTGGTTTTCTCGATTTCGTCGCGAACCTTGGCTTTATCGGCGCTGCCGGCACGCTGGA
>Ga0113563_10003308_pt1 | contig 10017 bp, 6 predicted proteins | sample Mud3Dept3metaG_FD_80117 | JGI IMG/M metagenome (GOLD analysis project Ga0113563, IMG submission 80117) | Freshwater wetland microbial communities from Ohio, USA, analyzing the effect of biotic and abiotic controls - Mud 3 Core 4 Depth 3... | ecosystem: Environmental > Aquatic > Freshwater >...
AGGACCCGGAAAAACTGACTCCGGAAGAGCTAAAAGATCTGACTTCAAATCAGGACCCGGAAAAACTGACTCCGGAAGATCCAAAAGATCTGGCTTCAGAAGTTCCGGAAGGACTTACCATGGAAGGTCCAAAAGAAATGACTTTAATGAATATGGAAAAACCGGATTCCGGAAACCCGAAGCTGCAGGGAAAAGCTCAGAGATGCGCCTGAACAGATATATTGCCAATGCAGGCATATGCTCCAGGAGGGAAGCCGATCAGTTTATTCGTGCCGGACTGGTTTCGGTAAATGGTAAAGTGATTGAAACACTCGGGACAAAAGTAAATCCCGGAGATAAAGTCAGTTTTAACGGGAAGGTCATCAAAGACGAAAAAAAGGTTTATATATTGATGAATAAACCTAAAGATTGTGTTACGACGGTGGACGATCCCGGTGCAAAATTCACAGTTATGGATATACTGGGTAAGAAATTTGCTGAAAGGGTTTATCCCGTTGGACGCCTGGACCGGGATACTACCGGCATACTTTTACTGACCAATGACGGTGACCTCACCCAACGCCTCACCCACCCTTCCTTTAATAAAAAAAAGATCTATCATGTATTTCTGGATAAGAATCTTGCACATTCCGACCTGGTTAAAATATCGAAAGGCATGGTTCTGGAAGATGGTTTCATCCGGCCTGATGCAGTTCATTATGCTGATAACACAGATAAATCACAGGTTGGGATCGAACTGCATTCCGGTAAAAACAGGATAGTGAAAAGGATATTTGAAGCCGCCGGATATAAAATAATCAAACTCGACAGGGTATATTTTGCCGGATTGACTAAAAAGGGATTGAACCGGGGACAATGGAGGTTCCTGACAGAGAAAGAAATCAACATGCTTAAAATGAACGCTTTTGAATAATATACAACTGCAAAAATTGAATGACTACGAATAGCCTAAAATGAAATACCTGCTTTTTCCTGCTTTATTACTTTTGTCAGTTCAATTGACTTTCCCCCAGGATTACATTAACGGAAGAATCATTGACCGGCAATCCGGTGAATCTCTCCCATTTGTAAATATTGTTTATAACTCCCGTGGTTATGGAATCGTCTCAAACATAGATGGCAAATTCAGCCTGACTGTAACACCGGAGGTTGAATTCCTGAAATTCAGCTATCTCGGATATCATTCTCTCCTGACCGATATCAACTTCGCCACTTCAAATCCCGATCTTATTATCAAACTTGATCCAAAATCATATGATATCAATGAAGTGACCATCAAACCGGGTATTAATCCTGCCCACCGGATCATCAATAAAGCTATAGAAAACAGGGACCTGAATAATCCTGAGAAAATGAAATCGTTTTCTTACCGGTCATATAATAAGATGTATTTCACCGTTCAGCCCGATACTATGGATCATCCAGGAAGGGAAGAATGGTCCGATAGTATGGCCATCCAGACAAATATTAATATTAAAACAGAAGATACAACAGCCCTGGATTCCTCTCTTGCTGCAACCATGGACTTTCTTGAGAACCAATATCTTTTCCTGATGGAATTTGTGAGTGAAAGGGAATTTTTGTTTCCTGACAAGAATAAAGAAGTGGTAACGGCTTCCCGTGTTTCAGGATTAAAAGATCCTTCATTCACCCTTCTTGCCACCCAGATTCAATCATTCGCCTTCTATAATGAAATGATCATGATCTGGGATAAAAAATATATCAATCCCATCAGTAAGGGAAGCACTTCAAGGTATCTGTTTATTCTTGAAGATACTTTATTTACCGAACGTAATGATACCTTGTTCATTATTTCGTTTCGTCCACTCAAAGGGAAAAATTTTGATGGACTGATGGGTATATTACATATTAATACCAATGGCTATGCCATACAGGATGTGATCGCTGAAGCTGCCGAAAAGGAGACTATATTCAGTGTTAAGATCAGGCAAAAATATGACTGGCTTGAAAACCAGCAATGGTTCCCTGCAGAAATGAATACAGATTTTATCCTGTCAACGGATAACATGAACATGAATGGTAATCCAGTTAGCTTTATAGGTGTGGGTAAAAGTTATCTGAGTAATATTATACTCAATCCGGAACTTAAAAAAAGAGACTTCGGTTCCGTTGAGCTGGAAGTTCAGGATGATGCTCATAAAAAGAGCGACGATTACTGGACTCCATACAGGGTCGTCCCGTTAACATCCAAAGACACAAATACATACAGGATTATTGACAGCATTGGGGAGGAAGCAAACCTGGACCGTTCAATTACCATCGCTGAGACATTGGCTTCCGGTTATTTCCCATGGAGATTTCTGGATATCAATTACAGGAGTTTAATCAATTATAACACTTATGAAGGATTCCGGTTTGGCCTTGGATTACAGACCAACCGGAAACTATCAGAATGGTTTACTGTGGGGGGGCATTTTGCCTGGGGAACGCGTGACAGTGATTTCAAATATGGTGGCCATCTTAAGATATTCTTTGATCCCATCACGGAAACTTTTATTCAGTATAAATACAATAATGATGTAATTGAATCGGCCGGAATTAATTTCCTTAATGATATCCCTCTGACTTCTTCGGAAATATACAGAAATTTCTTTATCGCAAATAAGGACATTGTCGAGGAACATGAAATTGCGCTGGGATCATCACTGATCCCGTACTTTCGTTTCAACATCTTTCTTAACCGAAGCATTAAACAGGTTACAACTGATTACAGTTTCCAGGTTGAGAAAGAAGAATCATCCTCATCCCAGGTATTCCGTTTTACTGAAATTGGAGCCCGGCTGAGGTTTGCGTATAAAGAAAAATTCATGGAAACTCCCCGCGGAAGCCGTATTTCCATGGGGACAAATTATCCGATTGTGAATTTTAATATTATTAAAGGAACAGACTGGCTTCAGGGTGAATATGAATATCTGAAACTCGAAGCAAGGATATCAAAAACATTCATCACCAAATCATTTGGTAATACCAATCTGGCCATTTCCGGCGGAATGGTGAACAGTAATATACCTTATCCAAATATATACAGTGGTTATGGAAGTTATGGCGTATTTGTCCCGGAAGTTCAGAATAGCTTTGGAACTATGAGAATGAATGAATTCGTTATGGATCAATTTGCATTTGCATTCTTACAACAGGATTTTGGAAGCCTTTTATTCAAAAGGGGGAGATTCCAGCCAGGGATTGTCCTGGTTACCAGTGCCGGATATGGGGATCTTATTCATGAATCCAACCATGAAAATATGGATCTGAATACCATTGAAAATGGCTACTATGAATCTGGTATATTAATCGAAAATTTACTCCGGCGATGGTTCATAGGTTACGGAGTTGGAGTGTTATACAGGTATGGTCCCTATTCTCTGAATAAAACAATTGATAACTTTGCATTCAAGTTTACTATAAGCATCAATTTGTAAAATGTCACACAGATCAGGTTTTGTTAATATATTAGGAAATCCCAATGTCGGAAAATCCACATTGATGAACGCTCTTGCCGGCATTAAGCTTTCTATTATCACATCCAAAGTGCAGACCACCCGGCACAGGATTATGGGTATTGTAAACGGAGAGAATTTTCAGATAGTGTATTCTGATACTCCCGGAATTATTAAACCCGTTTACAAAATGCAGGAACAAATGGTTAAATCGGCATACTCAGCTCTTACAGATGCAGATATTATACTGTATGTCACAGATATTTTTGAAAATATTGATTCCACACAGAATATTATTCCCAGGCTCATTAAGACAGACATACCTGTGCTTCTGCTGATCAATAAGATAGATCTGAGTAATCAGGAAACCGTTCAACAGAAGATCAATGCCTGGTCTGTGATTCTTCCCAATGCTGAAATAATACCTGTATCCGCCCTCCAGAAATTCAATCTGGACAAAATTATTGACCATATAATCAGTCTCTTGCCGGAATCACCGCCCTATTTTCCCAAAGATGAAATGACTGATAGAAGCGAGAGATTTTTTGCCAGTGAGATCATACGGGAAAAGATCCTCTTGAATTATCAAAAAGAAGTTCCTTATTGTGTCGAGGTTGAGATCGTTTCATTTAAAGAATCGGATGTTCTTATAAAGATCTCGGCCAACATACATGTCAGCAGGGAATCACAGAAAGGAATCATAATTGGCAGACAGGGGCAGGCTCTTAAAAAGACAGGGACAATGGCCCGGAAGGACCTCGAGGATTTTTTTGGAAAAAAAGTTTTTCTTGAAATCCTGGTCAAGGTTAAAAAAGACTGGAGGAATGATCCCCGGATGCTCAGACATTTTGGTTATTTCACGAATTGATACATGCATTATTATGGGTAATATAGTTGCTATAGTAGGAAGGCCGAATGTTGGTAAATCCACTCTTTTTAACAGGCTTACTCAAACCAGGGAAGCAATCGTGGATGAGATAAGTGGTGTGACAAGGGACCGGAACTACGGCAAATCTGATTGGAATGGTCGTGAATTCTCAGTGATTGATACAGGTGGTTATGTCGTCAAATCAGGGGATGTTTTTGAAACCGAGATCAGGAAACAGGTCATGACTGCTATTGAGGAGGCAGATATAATCATTTTCATGGTGGATGTGGAGAATGGAATTACAGGAATGGATGAAGCAGTCGCAAATATTCTCCGTAAAATTAAGAAACCTGTCTTCCTTGTAGTAAATAAAGTAGATAACACCAACCGTCTTTATGATATTCATGAATTTCATAAACTTGGACTTGGTACTATTTATCCGGTTTCATCCATGAACGGAAGCGGAACCGGAGATCTCCTGGATGATGTGGTGAAGGTATTTATAAAAGAGGATGATCAGAAAGAGCCCGAAATACCCAGATTTGCTATTGTGGGAAGACCAAATGTAGGTAAATCCACCTTGCTGAATACCCTGATAGGAGAAGAACGAACAGTTGTAACACCCATACCGGGAACTACGCGGGATTCCATCCTGACACGGTATAAAAAATTTAATCATGATTTTTATCTTATTGACACAGCAGGCCTGAGAAAGAAAGGGAAAGTACATGAAAATCTTGAATTCTATTCTGTCCTCAGGTCAGTCAGATCGATAGAAACTTCAGATGTATGCCTGTTGATGCTTGATGCAACACAGGGTATTGAAGGACAGGATATCAATATTTTCAGTTTGATCCTCAGGAACAGAAAAGGTCTTGTGGTACTGGTCAATAAATGGGATCTTATTGAAAAGGATACCCGGACTTCAGAGGAATTTACCAGGGAAATAAAAGCAAAAACTGCACCTTTCCAGGATTATCCTCTCATTTTCGTCTCAGCCATTAATAAACAAAGAATTCATAAGGTTCTGGAAACAGCCGTTGAAGTGTATAACAACCGCTTAAGGAAGATCCCGACCAGTCAGCTTAACCAGGTTATGCTCAGCATCATCGAGGAAAATCCACCACCATCCATTAAAGGGAAGCATATCAAGATCAAATTTGTCACCCAGTTGCCCACCCATGCACCTTCATTTGCATTCTTTGCCAATCTGCCTCAGTATATCAGAGAGTCTTATAAAAGATATCTTGAAAACAGATTACGGGAACACTTTACTTTTACCGGGGTGCCAATTCAGATTTTCTTCAGGAAAAAATAACTCTTCTTACAGAAATATTAATACACGTACTTTTATTCACAGATTTTCGTTTTAATTTTGTATCCCTGAATGCGTTTGATATTTATGAAAACCGGAATTTATTTAGCTGTTATTTCTTTCCTGGCCATTCTTTTAAGTGGATGTCCGGAAATCGAGCAACTGCCTGACAGACCCAGGATAGAATTTGAAAGTTTTACCATCTCTGAGAGTGTGGATGATCTGGGAAATGATATACTCCTGGGAGAACTGGTTTTCTTATTTGAAGATGGAGACGGGGATATCGGATTGATTCCGTTGGATTCAATTGCTGCCGGTGATACATCAAAATACAATCTTTTCCTTACAATGTTTAAAAAAACAGACGGTGAATACATTGAGGTTGGGGTAGATGATCTGGGGGCCCCCCTGTTTTACCGGATACCTTATGTAGAACCGCGTGAAGGGCAAAATAAAACACTTCAGGGCAATATAAAGATTGAATTTGAATACCTTACCATTGAATATGATACGATCCGGTACGATTTTTTTATGTTCGACAGAGAAAGGCATAAAAGCAATACCGAATCGACTACTGATATTAGTTTTACCGAATGGAAAGAATGAATGGATGAGATAGGATATTTATAACTATAGTTCAATCCCCATAAAAAGAACATCATCGACCTGTTCAGCATCCTCCTTCCAGAGCTCAAAATTACTTTTGATGTAGTTATATTGTTCTTCCATGGGTTTATCATGGATGTCACGAAGCATATTCTTCAGCCTTACCATTTTAAACTTTCTGCCAAGCGGTCCGCCAAACTGGTCGGGATAACCATCAGAAAACATATAGACCTTATCACCTTTCGATAATGTAAAGTCCTGGCTATCAAATTCCTTTTCTTCAACTTCATATTGTCCGCCTACTGAACTGCGGCTGCCTCTGATATACACCTGTTCACCATCTTTATAAATGATCATCGGCCTCATCGCGGATGCCACTTTCAGCGTGCGTTTCTTTAAATCAATCTCCGCTACAATGATATCCATCCCATCATTGGATCTTTCTGCTTCAATATTCTGATTGAGCGCAGACATGATTTCCTTGTCGAGTGTCTTAAGGAGATCTGCCGGGGAGCCAACTTCCGGTCTGGAACATATATCTTTGATTAATGTGGTTCCGATCATTGACATAAATGCACCCGGAACTCCATGTCCTGTGGAATCAGCACAAACGATCATAAACCTGTCATTATCAAATTTTTCATACCAGTAAAAATCACCACTGACTATATCCCTTGGCTGGTAGAAAACAAATGATCCTGTAAAGGTTTCCTGCAATTTGCTTATCGGAGGAAGAATGCTGGCCTGAATTCTCTGGGCATAATTTATACTGTCTGTAATATCCTTATTCTTGATCTCTATTACCTCCTTCTGCATAACTACTTCCCTGGTTCTTTCATCCAGTTTTTTCTGAAGCATTTCCTGAAATTGTTTTTGCTTTCTCTCCCTGTACTTAATAATGATATATACTGAAAATATCACAATAAGGACTGATAAGCCTATGAACCACCATGTTTTCCAGATGGGGAGTTTCACTTTAAGTGAAAAATGAACCGGTGTTTCATTGCAAACACCTTCACTGTTGCATGCTTTCAACATAAAAGTGTAGTCACCATCTTCAATGCGGCTATATTGTATATATGGAATGACGGTAGGTTCTGACCAGTCATCATAACCGTCCAGTTTAAACTGATATGTTACGCGATCTGGCGACCGATAATTCAATCCTATAAAATCGACCCTGAGTTTGTATATCCCATAAGGCAAAACAATAGGTCTGGAAAAATCATACTCATTATCATTAATAAGAACAGATGCAATATTAAGGAAGGGTGGTGTCAGGTTTTTTCTTTCCTGTTTGGTGTTGAAAGTAATAAGCCCTTCACTGGATCCGAATAAAATGATCCCTTCACTGGTTACAGTGGAGGCATTAAGATTACAATCACCTGTTATTCCCGATTCAGTACCATAGGTCAGGATTTTGCCTGATTCCACATTGATGACACTCATACCCAGACGATGGCCAACCCATATATTCCCCCGTCCATCATTCAGGATGCTGTAACATGATCCCGATTTCAGTCCATTATGGGTGTCAAAGTAATCGAGGGAATCTGTTTCAGGAATGAATTTAAATACACCATCATTATCGGTGGCTGCCCAAAGATAACCTTCATCATCTTCCGTTATAGAAACAAATTCCAGGATGAAACTGCCCGTTATGATATGTTCAGCAGTACTGTTAATGGAATAAAGGCCATTGGCCCGTGTGGCAATCCAGGCAGTTCCTCTGGAATCCACAAAAACGTCACTGATCTTGTTATGGGGGAGTCCATCATTAGTACTGTATTGCCGGATCGCCCCGGTATTTATTTCTATTTCCAACACGCCATTGTTGGTACCCACCCAGATGATATTTTTAAGACCTGCAATGGCATTGATCGTATTCTCGAGAGAATTTTCAGAGGAATAATATCTGGCAGCAGTTTTTGTTTTCAGGTTCATCCTGAATAATCCGCTCCCGGCAGTCCCGATCCATAAATTATTATTTATATCTTTATATAGTGCAGTGATCTTATCATGCGGAATGCCATTTGACGGTCCATAAAACTCCCGGTCCTTATCCACACCAGAAACCATTTTCATAATCCGGTTTTCACCTCCCAGCCAATAATCCTCCCCATCTGCAAGGACAGAATAGATATAGGTTCCCAGTTCCGCTTCGTAATTATAAAAAACAAAAGCCTCATCAAATAAGGCAGCCAAACCATCCCCATATGTGCCAACCCAGATATTGCCCTCACGGTCCTCATATACCTGCCTGATATTTACGCTTCCCAATCCGTTACTCTGGTTGAAATTGATCAACGATGTAATGGTTTTTGAATCACCTGAAAGATCCATCTTATAAACACCTTCTCCCTGTGTGCTTATCCATATATGATCCCTGGAATCTTCGATCAGAGCCAGAATCGAAGTGTATTTAAGGGAAGCAGAAGTCTCCAGTTTAATTACTTCTTCAGGATTTCCTGTATTTCCGGTCGTAAGACTATAAAGTCCTTCATCCTGTGTACCTATAAGGTACACGTCACTGTTTTTTCTCTTTATAACTGAATTTACTGCTGCAGATGGAACCTGGCTGATTTTTGAAACCGGCCAGGCTGTATCATTAACTGCATCGAATTCATACAGATGCAATCCGTCATAAGCCCCTACCAGTAACTTGCCCTGGGTAGTAAAACATAATGATGACAACAGTTTTCTTCTAAAAGGCTCAGTCAGTATTTTAACTGAAAGATCCTTTTTTACGATTATAATGCCCTGATTTTGAGACGCAAACAGGATATTCCCAAGGGTGTCCTGAACAATATCATTAATGGTGCTATTGACCATACCCCGGGTATTGATAATAGTGAACCTCTTACCATCATATTTTGTTATACTGCCATCATTATGTCCAAACCATAAATTTCCCTGATGATCACGGAAAGACTTTTTTACAAAAGCAGGTGGGAGAGAATCTGTTGTAAATTTATCGGTGAAGTCATTACCATCAAACTTGCAAAGTCCTTCTCCTGTTCCCAGCCAGAGAAATCCATTTATATCCTGATTTATCGTATAGATGAACGGATAGCAGATCCCTTCTTCGATTCCAAATTGACGAAACTCATATTCCTGGCCATTTACATTACTTAATTTCCCTAAGAAGAAAATGATGACAAAGAGGAAAATCAGACCCGGAAAACGATTCATATTTATTAATATTGATCTGCTAGTTTGATACTTGTTTCCTGACGCCAATATTATACTTGTATTGAGGTACTCCTCCAAGCGGAATGACATAAAATGGCAATAATTCATTATACTGGTTCCGCACGTTGATGACCACATTATTATTCCTTACTGCGGGAGATTTACTCTTGATCAATTGCATATCCAGAGAAGTATTATGCTCTCCTTCCAGGATTTGAAATTCATCTTCACCCCACAGATCATCACCGGATACCTTGCTAAGCTGTCCTTTCCTTGCCACTGAAACAATCCGTATCAATCCATCATTATCCCAGTCAAAATTAGATTGTCTGACAGTTATGGTCCGGTCATCCACAAAAGGATAAATATGAGAAACTTCAGCCGGATTATTATGCATTCTGAAAGCATATTCATATGCAAATGCGTTCCCTCCTTCAATGGCCTTATTGGTATTCTGTTCCGTACTTAGAAACATCCTGAAAAGATTCCCATCATCCCCGGCTACGCCTTCAATCATAATTTTAAATACCCGCCCTCTCCATTGTTCCACCCATTCCCCTTCAGTAGGATTAAACGGA
>Ga0113563_10003309_pt1 | contig 10016 bp, 4 predicted proteins | sample Mud3Dept3metaG_FD_80117 | JGI IMG/M metagenome (GOLD analysis project Ga0113563, IMG submission 80117) | Freshwater wetland microbial communities from Ohio, USA, analyzing the effect of biotic and abiotic controls - Mud 3 Core 4 Depth 3... | ecosystem: Environmental > Aquatic > Freshwater >...
CCGGAGATCAGCCTCAGGGGCCAGCGGAAACCACTCCTTGACGCGGTCTGCCTTCAGCGTCTCTAGCGCGGCGCAATAGTTCTTGACGAGCCGCTCGATCGCATTCATCGCGTGCTGCTCCGCGGTGATCGGCGGCGCAGCGGGCTTGTCCGGGGTCGTCGGTGTGGACTCCGCCCCTGGCGCTCCGCCCGACGGCGGCAGCGATACCGTGGGCGGCGGCGGCGGAGTCAGAGGCGGCGTGCCAAACAAGGCCGCCGCGGCTGCCTTGGCGTCGAAGCCGTGCATCGGGTACTGAAAGACATTGCTCGACGAAGTCACGGTGATGTCTTGATCCATGCTCAGCTTCAGGTTCGCGTTCTCGAAATGCAGGCGGTACGAACCCGGCGCGAGGGCAACGAAGAATGGCGTCGGCTGATCCCGAATACCTTCGGTCGCTCCTTTCACCGTGACTCGTGCCCAGGGCCACGCGTCAATCAGCACGGTCTTGAGGCTGATGGAGGGCACCCACACCGCGTTGCTGAGCGCCAGGTTGCCTCTCGGCAAGTGGACGCGAACCTGGTAGTGCTGTCCAGTCTCCGTGGAGGCCAGTTGAACTGACCCTGGTACCTTTATGCCTCTTGAGACGTCGATTCCCGATCGAAAGACCCAGTCCTCTTGATACAGGTCCACACGCTGCGGCAGCGTCGCGTTATCTTGATCAGCCAGATGGACGAGAAGTTGCCCGCCCGCGCCCTGCCCAGCGGGGACGTACGTCAGGCGATAGGCGTCCTTCACGTGTGGGACCGTTTGCTCGAAAAGATGGAGCTGCTGGACGCCGATGAACACGAAGGACGCCAGTAGTGCCGCAGGGACGACCTCCCGCGCCCCTGGCCACAGCCAGGGCCAGGAAGGCGCACGCCCGGCGGCGCTGTCGAATCGGGACGGAGGCATGCCACCATCCGAGGCGCCCACATCCGATCCAAGCGCCGCGTTGAGCTTCTCGGCCAGCGTCGGGGTACTCGGCACAAGGCGCGGCGCTCGACGAATCTCCTCCCACGTCGGACCCTGGCCAAGTTCCTGCAGCGTCGCAAGCGCTCGCGTGGTATCGGCGCCCCGGAGGTCCGCGAGGACCAACTCCTGGAGCGAGAGAGCAGCCTGCCAACGCAAGTGAGCGGCTGACCCTGCGGGCGGTTCTGAATTCCGCAGCGTCTCGACAATCGCTTGCCGCGCGGCGGCCTCGAGCCGCGGCGTCTCGCTTCGAACGGCATCTAGACAACGGCGCAGTTCCTTGTCGCTCAGCCGCAAGACCGGAGCCGGTTGAGATCCGGTCTCTGCGATGAGGTGCAGGATCACCGCGTCGGAGACGTCCGGCGCGAATCGGACGCGCAAGGCATCCAACAACTCCATCGTCGGGTACGGCACCAGGCTGGCGAGGCGCTTGATCCTCTCGATCCCGTCCTGCGTCACGACGCCTTCAGAGACGATGCGTTGCTCGAGAGAAGATGGGACCGCGCCGTCAATGCCCGCCAAGTCCTTCGCTGCCTGCGCAAGTCCCAGGCGCGTCATCGGCCAGACAGGGACCGGCAATGTGCCGAGTTCGGTCGGCCACAACCGGACGTCGATGAGCGGCGAGAGCCAGCTTCGCCGCCGCCGGTTCCGCAAGCCGATCAACCAGCGGTCGTCTGCCTGGTCAAACACAGGGGCGAGCGCGGTCCCGGTGCTGATGATGAGCACCGCTGCATCGGGGCGGCGCCCCAGGACGACGTCGAATGGAACGGGAGCCCGGTGGGGCCGATGCGTGATGCGGCGGATGTCGCCATCGAAGTAGTAGCGTTCCAGCGCGACACCCTGTCGCGCCACGTCGGTGAGGAACCTGTCGACTTTGGGTTGCCACACCTCCATGTCCTGACACACATCCTGGAAGACGAGAATGGCGTCGGTGACCCGGCGCCGTTTGAACACGATGTGAGGAAAGAGTCCGTGCCGAAGCGTCAACCGGAGGCTGCGATGCACGTCGAGTTCCCGCGCCGGTGCTTCGGTCGCGTAGGCCCGGCCGAGAAGGGTCGCAGCGTCTTCCACGTCTGCCCGCGCGAGCCCGGGCGCACGGTCCCGCACCATCAGGGTGAAATGGTGCGGGCCAGGAAGCGCCGCGAGCCTGGCGGACCACATCTGCCGCAGCCAGCGTCGTCTGGCCTCGCGGCTCTTGAGAATCCAGAGCACCGACATCGAAACGACGAACACAACGCCGGAGGTCCCCGCGCCGACCCGCCAGTCGAAAATGGATGGGGGTTCTGGAAGTGGAGGTGGGGCTGGAGCGGCGATCGCAGGATCTGGCTGGGGCGGCGGCGCGGCTGAGGGCGCCCCGGCGACAGGCGGGGCAGGGGGCTGCGTGGAGGCCGTTGGCTGGTTGATTCGCCGGACCGCAAACATGAGCGCGATCACGATCACCAACACGGCGAGCGCGGCACCGATCCAAGCCCGGCGGTACGGGAACGTCTGACGCTCCGGCTGAACTGACGGCCCACCTTCCAGGGGAGACGGTTCGGGAGGCACCGGCGGCGCCGGCGCCTCGAGATGGTCCTTATAGAAATCATCAAAGAGGTGCCGAATGCCTTGCACCTCCGCTTCGCTTCGACCGACAAGCGCGGCAAGCCCGTCCCGGAACTCGCCGGTGCTCGTGCCCTCCCAGCGCTCGAGGAGGCTGGCCAGCGCAAAGCGCTCGCGCAGGCCGACGGCGTACCCCTTCGTGCGCAGCACGTCGAGGAAACCGTCAAAGGGCAGGACGGCGTTCATACGCGGTATTTCAATCGAGCGCGCGCTTCAGCAGCGTGGCATCCTGGTCCGACTTGGCGAGGGCACCGACGAACGGCAAATCGCCCAGGCGTGTTTTGCTCAGTTCATCCGGATCGACGCCCGACACCTGCAGCACCTTGACCCACGTGATCAGCTCGCCGGTGGCCGGCTTCTTCTCGAGTCCCGGAAGCTGCCGGATCTGCTCAAATCGCCTGGTGGCCGCCTCGATGAGGTGGCTGGCAAGGTTCAGATGCCCGAGCCGCTCGGTCAGGATCATCTGCAGTTGCGCTCCAGTCGGGAACTCGATGCGGTGGAAAATGCAGCGCCGCAGAAAGGGATCGGGGAGTTGTCGCTCGCTGTTGCTCGTGATGACGACGATAGGCCGATGGGTTGCCTTGTAGGTCACGCCCAGCTCGTGCACCCGGAATTCCATACGGTCAAACTCGTCCAGGAGGTCATTAGGAAAGTCGCGCGGAGCCTTGTCGATCTCATCGATGATCACCACCCGCGGCGTGGGCGACCGAATCGCCTCTCCGAGGGCCTGCCATCGGATATAGGACTCGAGGTTCTCCGCGCGCGGGTCCTGGACCTGCGCGTGATAGAAGCGCAGCAGGTAGTCGAAATCATAGAGCGCGTCGCGGGCCTGATGGTCGCTTCGGGTGTGGAACTCGAGCACCGATCCCAGTCCGAGTTCCGACGCGATCGACCACGCCAGCATCGTCTTGCCCGTTCCAGGCTCGCCCGTCACCAGCAAGGGCTGTTGAACGGCGAGGGCCGTGTTCACCGCCGTCACGAGACCCGGATCGGCGAGGTAGCGGCCATGCTCCTGGCCAGTCTCCGCCGGCCGCCCGTAGGGAGTGGTCCCGTCGCCCCTGTAGCGCATCCAACTCGATCCTGTTGTCATGTGATGCTCCTCGCATCGGGTAAGTAGTCATCGATCGCCTGGAACACATCCCTCGCGCGTGCCGGATTTCGCATGCGGATGCGGGAGAGGAACCACTGCCGCTGCTTGCCGCTGAGATCGACCAGTTCACAGAACCTGACGAGATCCTCGTCGGTGATGTCCTGGAGATCTTCGAGGCGAACCACGCGCAGGGCCGGGCCTGCGGCCCTGCGCACCATGCGGATCAGCTCCTCGGCCTGCGGCTTCCCATCCGTGTCGACCGCACGTCGCAGCCGCATCCATGTGAACAGCTGTTCAAGAGGCCGCGATTCGGTTGGCCACTCGATCGGCTGCACGCACTTCACGTTCATGCCCGGCCGGCGCCCGCTGAGCAGCTCAGGCAGCCAGTCGGTGTAGTAACGCACGAGCGTCTGGTCCACGAACCGCGCCCGAATGCACGGGTGCAGGAGGATGAGATTCTCATGCGTTAGACGCTCGGCGATCTCTGCGGCGAGAGAGCCCGCCGGCACGCGGAATGTCTGTGCCAGCAACTCGAGGTACTCCTGCCGACTGCCGGGACGTGCGGGCCAGTCGACCCTCATCATGCTTCGCGGCGGGTCCATTCTCAACAGATACTGGATGCGTTGAACAAAGTGATCATGGTCCTGACCGGCGACGCCCGGAATCAGAATCACGTCGTTCAAGCCGTCGGTCGCCAGGTTATCCATGCTCGTCCACTGCGGCGTACGATCGCACCTCAGCGACGGGCGAACCGCTGGTCGGAACGGCTGTCGCGCCTCCGGGGGCGGAGAGAGAACGACCGCGCGCCCCTGCCGGAGCCAGCCTTCCCTCGGGCCAGGATCGGCGGCCCTGATCGCGCAATGCAGTTCCCAGAACCGGTCTTCGTCGTCTCGGTCGTCATCCGGCCATTCGATGCCCGTGTCTCTCAGTAGTTCAAGAGGCAGCGTCAGATCGACGCGCCGGGCGCGAAAAATCGGAATGTGCGGGACGCCATCTCGTTTTGAAAGAAGGTCGAGTTCCAGGGCCGTCCACTCCCGCTGGAGCCAGGACGGCGACACGATGAACACGGCGTGGGTGCTCTCCGCGATTGCCTGTTCCGTGGCGGCTTTGCGAAGGTGGGGCGCAGGCAACGGCGACTCGTCGAGCCACACGCGATAACCAGCGGCCCGGAGGCGGTCGGCCACGTACGTCGCGAACGTGGTGTCCGGTGGCGACTGCGCATAGCTCAGAAAGATGTGCGTGTCATCGAAAGCGGAGCCGGTGGCCGCGTGCACCTCGCGATCGGAGTCTCGCCCCAGGTCCACGTCTGGCCCTGCGCCATGGCGTAGATCCTGCTGCGGAAGCTGGGTGGTAACCTGGTCCGACTCGTCCAGCCTGCGGCGCAATCTGGCCAGCTCCTGACGCACGGTTCCGAGGTCGGAATAACGGAGGTCGCACTCCCTCTGGAGGCACCGGTCAACAATCGAGACGACTTCGCGATCGAGTTCGGGACGCAGTTGCGAAAGAGGCTTAGGCCCCGCCGTCACAATCAGGTTGACGACCTGGCTCAGAGTCTCGCCTGGGAAGGCCTGTTTTCCGGACAACAACTCGTAAAACACCGCGCCAACCGCGAAGATGTCCGCGCGATGGTCGACACTTCTGTTCGTGAGCTGTTCCGGCGACATGTAGTTCGGCGTCCCCGGCATCGCGCCGGCCTGCGTGAGACCCGCGGCTGCTCCGCGGGCGATGCCGAAGTCCAGGATCTTCACCGTGCCCTCGGTGTCGACCATGATGTTCGCGGGTTTGATGTCCCGGTGAACGACACCGGCTCGATGCGCGTAGTAGAGGCCGTCGCACAGCTCATCGATAATCTGCAGCTTGCGGATCAGCGACGTCTCCTCGTGGGCGATGATGTTGTCCAGAGTCCGACCGTCGACGTACTCCATCGCAATGAACGGCTCGCCTTCGTGTTCGCCGACGTCGAACACGGTGACGATGTTCTTGTGGTGCATCCGGCCTATGGACCTAGCCTCGCGCAGAAATCGCTCGCGGTGCCGGGCGTCTTCGAGCCCCTCGCGCATCAGCTTGATGGCTACGGGGCGATCGATGGCCGGATCACGAGCCAGGAAGACCACCCCCATGCCGCCTTGCGCGAGCCGGCGCACGATGGCATACCGGCCGATCCAGGAAGGGCTGGCACGCGGCATCAGGGTCAAAAGCTCCAGTCTGGTCCAGATTGAAGCGAGCGCCGCAAGATCCTAGCACAGCGAATCGCCGTCGGCTAAGCGCTGCCCGTCGCCCGACTGGTCCATTCCTGCCGGGCAGACCCGGGTCATTCTTGGAAAGCGCTGAAAGCCGTGTTCGTCTACGCAGAACCGTGCCATGGAGTACACTGCGTTGCAAGAGGAACGAGCGGTGACCCTCACGCTTGAAATTACCGCGTCGTCGACAGCGAAACCGGGTGACATAACACGGCACGTCTTCGGTGAGGAAGGCGGCACGATCGGACGCGCCCGCGACAGCTCCTGGGTGTTGACAGACTCCAAGGTATCCGGCCAGCACGCCCGGATCAGCTTCATGAACGGCGTCTTCTACATCGAGGACACAAGCCGGAACGGCGTAACAGTCAACTCGCTGGAGAACAGGCTGGTCCGAAACCGCCCCTACGCCCTGAAGACCGGCGACCGCCTCTTCATCGAGCCGCACGAAATCGACGTGTGGATCGACGCCGAATCACAGCCGGGCGCTCGGCAGCCGCTCGTCGATAGGTTCGTTCCCGACGCCGAGGACGATCCCTTCGCCGTGCCGCCAGAGCCGCCGCACCCGAGCGTGGGGTCTCTTGCAGACTCCGGAATCGGCGGCGAAGTGGATCCGCTGGAGTTCTTCAGTCCCGTGGCAAACAGGGCCGCGGCGCAACGGCCGGTACCGAGCACGTCGCCGGTCGATGACCTGTTGGCCGCGCACTTCGAGCCGCCGGGCGTGCTTCCCAGTCCCATGCCCGCCGAATCGGGCCCGGCGGCCATTCCCCAGGGATACAATCCGCTGGCGCCCGACACCCCGGTGGTCGAGCCCGCGACGCCCCCGCCGATTCGCTCTCGAGCCGGCGTCGAACGCCCGCTGGCCGGTGGACGCGCGGCGGCTATCCCCTCGGCCGAACTCCCGACGATTCGCGAGCCGGCACAGCGGGCGGTCAGTCCGGCCCGGGCAACACTCCAGGCACCCCCTCAAGCGCCGTGTGCACCCCCACGCGACGGTTCGGCTCCTCGGGACGCAGGCAGAACGGAGGACCTTGCCGCGCTCCTCGCCGGGGCAGGGGTGCCAACCGCTGCCATCACGGCGGAGCTGGCGCGAAACCTCGGTGAAATTCTCCGAATTGTGGTCTCCGGTCTGATGGACGTCCTCCAGTCGCGGCAGCGCATCAAGGAGGAGTTCCGCATGGATCCGACGGTTTTCCGCCCAGCCGAAAACAACCCGCTGAAGTTCTCCGTCAACGTCGAGGACGCGCTGCACAACCTCCTCGTGAAGCGAAACCCAGCATACCTGGGCCCTGTCGACGCCTTCGCCGATGCGTTCGACGATCTTCGCGATCACCAACTCGCGATGCTGGCCGGCATCCGCGTGGCTTTCGAGAGCATGCTGGCTGAATTCGAGGCGGATCACCTGCAGGAATCGTTCGACCGCCAGCTTGGCAAAAGCTCGTTCCCGCTCGTGTCCGTCAAGCCGCGATACTGGGATCTATATCGCGAAAAGACACGTGAAATGGCCAAAGACCCCGAGGCGACCTTTGGGCGCCTGTTCGGTGAGGAGTTCAGGCAGGCGTACGAGGAGCAGTTCCGGGAACTGAAGGCCAAGCGGCGCAGCCGCACGCCGGACCAGTTGCCGAATGAACACCCGCCGCGGAGGTGATTCGACGCCCGGCGACGCGGAATCGAAGATCGACTCTGGACCCTGTTCGTTGTAGATTGTGTGGCACAAGCCCATGTCTGCCAACAACCGCGTCATCTGGTCCGAGGGGCTGTTCCTGCAGCCGCAGCACTTTCAGCAACAGGACCGTTACTTCGAGCGCTACATTGAGACGCGATGCCAGGCCCTCGTGCCGCACAGCTGGGGTTTCACCGAGATCGAATTCGAACGCGACTTCCTGAAGATCGGCAAGATCGGGCTGCGGCGGCTGGCGGGCGTGTTGCCGGACGGCACCCCGTTCCGGATGCCGGACGACGACCCGCTGCCCGCGCCCGTCGACATCTCTGCGGACGTGCGCGACCAGCGCCTCTACCTGGCGGTGCCGCTGCGCCGGGCAGGCGAAGCCGAATCGGCGCGAGGACCGGTGGCCGACGAGCTCGTCCGGCAGGACATTCGCGAGTTCCAGGTAGCCAATGCCGCCGCGAGTGGTGGAGATCCGGTAACGATCGAGGTTGCGGCGCTCCGCACGCGCCTGTTGCTCGAGCGGGAGGCCACCGAGGCGTATGCCTGCGTCCCGCTGGCGCAGGTCGTCGAGTGCCGTGCCGACCAGCAGGTCGTGCTGGACGAGACCTTCATACCGACGATTCTGCAGATTCGCGCGGCGAACCGCCTGACCGCCGTCACAACGGAGCTGCTCGGCCTGTTCCGCCAGCGCGGGGAAGCGTTGGGCGGGCGTGTGGCGGCGACAAGCCGCGGCACCGCGTCGGAGCTCGCGGACTTCCTGATGCTCCAGGCCATCAACCGCTACGAGCCGTTGCTGGCGCACTTCGCGGACAGCGGCGCCGTCCACCCCGAGGCATTGTTCCGGTTCTGTGTGGCCGCGGCCGGTGAGTTCGCGACCTTTACGACAACGTCGAAGCGCACGCCGAGATTTCCGGGCTATCGGCACGATCATCTCAAGGAGACGTTCGAGCCCGTTATTGCCTCGCTCCGCGAATCCATGAGCAAGGTGATGACGCCGAATGCGATCCCGATTCCCCTCGAGCCCCGCAAGTACGGGGTCAGCGTGGCCATCGTGGCGGATCGTTCGCTCTTCAGCTCGGCGGTGTTCATCCTGGCCGCGCGAGCGGACGGACCCGCGGAGAACGTGCGGCAGCGATTCCCCGCGCAGGTCAAGATCGCCCCCGCGGAGAAGATTGGCGACCTCGTCAACAAGGGACTGCCGGGCATACCGGTGGTGCCCATTCCGGTGGCGCCGAGGCAGATCCCGTTTCACGCGGGCTATGCGTATTTCGAACTGGACCAGACGCACGAGTTATGGGACCAGCTCAAAGGATCGGGGGGCGTAGCGATCTACGTCTCGGGAGAGTTCCCGGGACTGGCGATGGAATTCTGGGCGATTCGCGGCTGAGATCAGGCGCTCTTTCATGCCAGACAACGACGATCCCTTTCTGCCGTCGGACCGGACGCTGCGGCCGCGCCCCGGCGCTGGCAGACGCGGCATGCCGGAGCCGGCGATGCCTCGCACCGCAACGGCCGGTTTTAGGGAGTTCGAGTCGATCCCGGACGTGGTGCGCTCCTTTCTTGGCCTCGGCCTCAACCCGCTCGTCCAATCGGCCACGCCGCTGCTGCTCCTGACCGGCGAGCTGCGGCACGCGTCGTCTGTCGACGTTCCGGGTCTCCGGCGGCATGTGCTCGAGGAGATTCGCCATTTCGAGGAACGGGCGCGTGCCGCAGGCGTGCGGAGCGAAATCGTCCTCGCTGCGCGCTATGCCTTGTGCGCAGGCCTGGACGAAGCGGTCCTGTCGACCCCGTGGGGCGCCCAGAGCGAGTGGGCGCAGCATCCCGTGCTGGTGGCGCTGCACCGCGAGGCATGGGGAGGAGAGAAGTTCTTCGAGATGCTCGACCGGATCCGCGTGGACCCGGCCAGGCACATCGATCTCATGGAACTGCAGTACCTCATCCTCGCGCTCGGCTTCACCGGAAAGTACCACATGCTCGACCGCGGCCGCGACCACTTGGCCGATCTGCAGCGGGACCTCCTTCGCACCATCCGGACTCATCGCGGCTCGGCGGCTACCGAGCTGTCGTTGCAGTGGCGGGGCCTCGAGGACCGCCGCAACCGCCTCGTCCGGTATGTTCCGTGGTGGGTCGTCGCCGCCGCCGCTGTCGCGGTGCTCGCGGTGACGTTTGTCGTTTATCAATCCAGGCTTGCGACGCAGGCGAGTCCCCTGCATGCGGAACTTGTGAAGGTGGGCAGGGAGTACCGCGCCTCGCCTGCGCCGGCACGACCCATTGAGGGTCCGACGCTCAAGCTACTGCTGGAGGAGCGCGAGGAGACGGCCAGCGCCCTGGAGATAGTCGAGGACGGCGCGCGGACCGTCGTGATCCTCGGGGCCGGCGACCTGTTCGAATCCGGCAGCGCCAAGGTGAATCCCAAGTATCAGCGGACGCTCGA
>Ga0113563_10003310_pt1 | contig 10015 bp, 10 predicted proteins | sample Mud3Dept3metaG_FD_80117 | JGI IMG/M metagenome (GOLD analysis project Ga0113563, IMG submission 80117) | Freshwater wetland microbial communities from Ohio, USA, analyzing the effect of biotic and abiotic controls - Mud 3 Core 4 Depth 3... | ecosystem: Environmental > Aquatic > Freshwater >...
GACTGCCGATATTTTACTCGCCCTACCTGTCGTTCTCGCTGCACCAGGAACGCAAATCGGGATTCCTCACCCCAACGTACGGCAGTACGAGCCGGAGCGGGGCCGAGTTCACCGTGCCGTACTATTGGAACATCGCGCCCAATCGCGATGCCACTCTTTCGCCGCGCATACTTGCCAAACGCGGCGTGCAGCTTAATACCGAATTCCGTTATCTCGACCCGAGCTACAGAGGGGAGATGCACGTCGAGTATTTACCCAACGATAACCTTGCCCGCCTGGACCGCAGCGCCTTTTCCCTTCAACATTCGCAGACGCTGCCCTACGGCTGGGGCGGATCGCTCAATTTGCAAAGGGTATCGGACGACAGATATTTCACCGATCTCGCGACCCTGCCTACGATAACTTCGCAAGTGGTGTTGCCACGTGAAGGCTCGCTCGGCCGCGGCGGAACCTGGGGTCAAAGCGGAACGTACTCGTTCAGCGCACTGGTGCAACGCTGGCAGACGCTGCAGGTCGACCCGCTGGCGCCGATCACCTCGCCGTATAGCCGCCAGCCGCAATTGACGCTGACCGCCTACAATCAGAATATTCTTCGCGGCGACTTGGATTTTATAGGCAATTTTGTCGATTTCAATCATCCCACCCTGGTCAACGGCAAGCGCTACATGGCTTACCCCAGTCTGAGCCTGCCGTTGCAAAATTCATATGCGTATGTCACGCCAAAAATCGGCCTCAACGTTGCGCATTACGCGCTCGACAAAAGCACCACCACCCTGCCCAATGCGACCCGCACGCTGCCGATTTTCAGTGCCGAAAGCGGCCTGGTGCTCGAACGCGACACCAGCGCCTACGGGCAACGCCTGACGCAGACGCTGGAACCCAAGCTCTATTACGTTTATATCCCGTACCGCGACCAGAGCCAGATCCCGAATTTCGAGAGCGGCATGCAGGACATCAATTTCGCGACGATCTATACCGAAAACCAGTTCAGCGGCTACGATCGCATCAACGATGCCAACCAGGTCACGATGGGCCTCAGTTCGCGCTTCCTCAACGCCGACAACGGGGTCGAACGCCTGCGCGTGGGCGTGGCCCAGCGCTATTACCTCCGGCCGCAGCGGGTAACGCTGCCGGGCGTGCCGCCGCGCACCGACCAAAGCTCAAAATCCGACCTGCTCGCCGCCATCAGCGGCGCGGTCGCTCCGCACTGGACCGCAGAAGGCGGCTGGCGTTACAACACCGAGCTCGCGCAAACGCAGCAGCTGAATATCGGCACGCGCTACCAGCCGCAACCCGGAAAAACGCTGAATCTGTCTTACCGCTACACTGTCGATGCGCTGAAGCAAACCGACATTTCGGCGCAATGGCCGCTATGGCGCCAGTGGACTGCCTTCGGGCGCTGGAACTTTTCGGTACTTGATCGCCGCACCACCGAAGCGCTGGGCGGCCTCGAATATAATGGCGGCTGCTGGGTGTTCCGCGCCGTCGCGCATCGTTTTCAAACCGCGACGCAGGAAACATCGACTGCGATTTTTCTGCAGCTCCAATTGAACGGTGTGTCGAGTATCGGCTCTAATCCGAATGATGCAATTTCCCGTAATATTGCCGGCTACTTCAGGCACGATGCCCAAGCCTCGCGGGCCGAGGACTATTACCAGCCGTTTCGTTAGTTTCGATGATCGTTTGTTCACCAGCAGATCGGGCCATTTCCGTGCATAAGCATCTCTTCCCCTGTGTGGCAGCAGCACTTGCCTGCGTGCTTGCCCTGAATCCGACAGCCGTTCTGGCCCAGAAGCCGCGGCAGATTACCAGCATTGACCGTATCGTCGCCGTGGTCAACGACGAGGTCATCACCAGTCTCGACCTTGCGGAGCGCGTCAGGTTTGCACAGCGGCAGTTGCAACAGCAGGGAACACCGCCGCCGCCGCCGGCCGTGCTCGAACGGCAGATCCTCGACCGCATGATAGGCGACCGCGCCCAGCTTCAGTATGCAAAAGAAACCGGGTTGCGCATCGACGACGCGGAACTCGAGCGCGCGCTCGGCCGCATCGCACAGGAAAACAAGCTTTCCCTGGCGGATCTGCGTACGGCAATCGAAAGAGACGGGGTTCCCTTTGCCAAGTTCCGCGAAGACATCCGCAGCGAGATCGTGATGGTGCGTCTGCGCGAACGGGAAGTCGACAATAAAATTGTGATCACTGATGGGGAAATTGATAATTTCATCAAGACCCAGCAGGCGCAGGAAGGAAAAACCGACGAGTTCAACCTGTCGCATATTCTGGTGGTCGTGCCGGAAAAAGCCAGCCCCGAGCAGATTCAGCAGCGCCAAAGCCGCGCAGAACAGGCGCTCGCCCAACTCAGGGGCGGGGCGGATTTCCGCCAGGTCGCCGCAGCCTTTTCTGAAGCGCCGGATGCGCTGCAGGGCGGGCTGATGGGCTGGCGGGAATCTACGCGGCTGCCGGAGATTTACATCGATGCGCTCAAGACCATGCGCACCGGCGATATCAGCGCCGTGTTGCGCAGCGCCAACGGCTTTCACATACTCAAGCTCAACGATCAGCGCGGCGCCGCCTCTCCGGTAATCGTGCAGCAAACCCGTGCCCGGCATATCCTGATCAAAATCAACGAACTGGTTTCCGAGAATGACGCGCGCGCCCGGCTCACCGCACTCAAGGAACGTCTCGAAAACAAAGCAGACTTCGCCGAGATCGCGCGCGTGCATTCGGAAGATAGCAGCGCCGCAAAAGGCGGCGATCTGGGCTGGCTATCGCCTGGCGACACGGTACCGGAGTTCGAGCGGGAGATGAATACATTGAAGCCCGGCGAAATCAGCGCGCCGGTGCGCTCGCCGTTCGGCTGGCACCTGATCCAGGTGATGGAACGGCGCAACGAGGACATGTCCAGGGAGCGGCTGCGCCTCGCGGCTCGTCAGGCGTTGCGCGGGCGCAAGTCCGACGAGGCCTATCAGGAGTGGGTGCGGCAGCTCCGCGACCGGTCTTTCGTCGAAATCCGGCTTGAGGAAAAATAGCGCTGGTTTCGGAGCGCGGGTGCTTGCTTTAAACTTGGCGCTAATTCCAGGCTCTAGGTAGCGCAACATTCCACGCTCAAATTCCAGTTTGCCTGTCATTGCTGTTACCGCGGGTGAGCCCGCCGGTATCGGTCCTGATCTGTGCGTCATGCTGGCCCAGCACAGCCTGCCGGCGCGGATCATCGTCATTGCCGACCGGGAATTGCTGCTGCAGCGCGCCCAGGCACTGAAACAGCCGCTGAAAATCACCGAATTTTCGCCCGGCACCCCGGCGCAAGCGGATGCCGGCGAGCTTCTGATTCGGCATGTCGAGCTGGCGGTTCCGGCGCTGGCCGGCAAACCCGACCCGGCCAACAGCGCCTACGTGCTGCGAACGCTCGAAATTGCCGCAGACGGTTGCCGCAGCGGCCTGTTCGATGCCATGGCCACGGCGCCGGTGCACAAGGGTGTGATCAATGACGCCGGATTTGTTTTCACCGGGCACACCGAGTTTCTCGCCGCGCACACCGCGACACCGCGGGTGGTCATGATGCTTGTGGGCGGCGGTATGCGGGTGGCACTTGCCACCACCCATCTCGCGCTCAAAAACGTCCCCGGCGGGATTACCCGGGAAGGCCTGGAACAGACGCTGCGCATCGTGCAGCGCGATCTGGTCGAGCGGTTTGCGATCGCGCGGCCGCGCATTGCGGTAGCCGGCCTCAATCCGCACGCCGGCGAAGACGGATACCTGGGGCGCGAGGAAATCGACGTCATCGCCCCGGTGCTGGCGGCGTTGCGCAGAGAAGGTTTCGAGCTGATCGGCCCCTTGCCCGCCGACACCTTGTTCCATCCCGAACGGTTGAAACACTACGACTGCGTGCTGGCGATGTATCACGACCAGGGTCTGCCGGTGCTTAAATACGCGAGCTTCGGTTCAGGCGTCAATGTCACGCTGGGACTGCCGATCATCCGCACCTCCGTCGACCATGGCACGGCGCTCGATCTTGCCGGCACCGGCAATGCCGAGGTCGGCAGCCTGATCGAGGCGATCCGTCTCGCGGCCGAGCTCGTCGCGCGCGGAAAACATCGCGACGCGTTGACGGCCTAGCTTCACCACCCCCGTGACCAAACACATCCCAAGACGGCGGTTTGGCCAGAACTTTCTGGTCGATGACGCCGTTATTGCCGGCATTATCGCCGCAATATCTCCACAACCCAATGATTTAATTGTAGAAATAGGCCCCGGACTGGGTGCGTTGACCGGTCCGCTGCTGGCCAGCGTTAAGCATCTGCACGTGATCGAAATCGATCGCGACATCGTCGCGCAGCTGAAACAAGATTTTTCGCCACAGCAGCTCACGATATATGAAGGCGATGCGCTCAAATTCGATTTCGCCACGCTCGGTTCTGACCTGCGGGTGATAGGCAATCTTCCCTACAACATCTCGACGCCCATTCTGTTCCATCTGGCGCAAAGCTCGCCTCATCTTCGCGACATTCACGTCATGCTGCAAAAGGAAGTGGTGGAACGCATGGTGGCGCTGCCATCCACATCGGAATATGGACGGCTGTCCGTCATGCTTCAACACCAATTTGCGATGGAGAAGGTGCTGGACGTGCCGGCCGAGGCTTTCCGTCCCGCACCCAAGGTTGAATCGGCGGTGGTACGCATGCTGCCGCGGCGGCCTGAGCCGGCCTGCGACGCAGCAGTGCTGGCACACGTGGTGGCGAAAGCGTTCGGCCAACGCCGGAAAACGTTGCGCAATGCGCTAAAAGGGGTATTCGATGCGGCAGATTTTGCCGCACTCGGTATCGATCCGGGCGCCCGCGCGGAGAATCTGGCGGTCGCCGATTTCGTCCGGGCAGCGAATTACCTGGCAGGCAAGCAGCGCTGATTGCGTCCTGACGTGGCGAAGATCGCCGCGACCGCTCGGCAGCTCATCCCGCCTTTTTCTGGACAAATTCTATTTTGTACCCGTCGGGATCCTCGACAAACGCGATCACCGTCGTGCCATGCTTCATCGGCCCCGCTTCGCGGGTGACTTTGCCACCCTGCTTTTTCACCGCATCGCACGCCTTGTAGGCATCATCGACCTCAAGCGCAACATGGCCGTAGCCCGTGCCGAGATCGTAGGAGGTCGTGTCCCAGTTATGGGTAAGCTCGAGCACGGCCGAGCGCGATTCATCGTCGTAGCCGACAAAGGCATTGGTGAAACGCCCGCCGGGATAATCGGAGCGACGCAGCAGTTTCATGCCCAGCACCTGGGTGTAGAACGCAATCGAGCGCTCGAGATCGCCGACGCGAATCATGGTATGCAGGATTCTCATATTTGCACCATTTCGAAATCGTCCTTGCGTGCGCCGCATTCCGGGCATGTCCAGTTCATCGGGATGTTCTCCCATCGGGTGCCGGGCGCGATGCCCTCGTCAGGCAAACCCGCCGCCTCGTCGTAAATGAAGCCGCAAATCAAACACATGTAAGTCTTGTGCACTTCGGTCTTGGCGGTTGTCATGGCGTTATCGGAATTGAGCTAAAATTGCATTTTAAACGATTCACCCCGCCTTCTCACACTATCCCTGTATCGCTCACCCGATAATACCCACCCATGCCCGAATTGCCCCCCATTGTCCTCGTTTTCGCCGCAACCGATCCCAGCGGCGGCGCCGGGCTTCAGGCTGACATCATGACGCTGTCGAGCATGGGATGCCATCCGCTGTCGTGCGTGACCGCCATCACCATCCAGGACACGATGGGCGTTGAAGACGTGTTGCCGATCGATCCCGAGTGGGTGGCCGATCAGGCGCGCGCGGTGCTGGAAGACATGCCGGTGGCCGCGTTCAAGATCGGCATGCTGGGCAGCATCGAGGCCATCGCGTTCATCGCGGAAGTCGTGTCCGATTACCCGGATATCCCGCTGATACTCGACCCGGTGCTGGCTTCCGGCCGCGGCGACGAACTCGCCACCGATGAAATGGTCCAGGGTATACGCGAACTGCTGGTTCCGCAGACCACCATACTCACGCCCAATAGCCTGGAGGCGCGGCGGCTCGCCGCCGATGATGGCGACGACAACGACAACCCCGATCTCGCGGAATGCGCAAAACGCCTTATCGCGAGCGGTTGCGAATACGTGCTGATCACGGGCACTCACGAGAATACGCCGCAAGTAGTCAATACGCTGTACGGTCACGACGGCATCGTGCGCAGCGATGCGTGGCAGCGGTTGCCTGGAAATTATCACGGGTCGGGCTGCACCCTTGCCTCGGCCATCGCGGCCACCATTGCCAACGGGCTGTCGGTCGCCGAAGGCGTCAAAGACGCCCAGGAATATACCTGGCAGGCGCTCAAGGCCGCGTTCCGGCCCGGCATGGGCCAGCATATTCCGGACCGCCTGTTCTGGGCGCGCGAGGACGAGCCGGATGACAGCGGCCGCAGCGGGCAATAGGGGTCCGGGTCATGCTGAAAGACTTGAGGAACCGGCTCTCCGGGTTGTACGCAGTCACGCCCGATGACGACGACACCGGCCGGCTCTCAGCCCGGGTCAAGGCGGCGCTCGTCGGCGGCGCAGCACTGGTTCAGTACCGCAACAAACACGCCCCCGCCGCGCTGCGGCGCGAACAGGCCGGCGCCCTGCTTGCGCTTTGCCGCCAGCACCATGCGCCGCTCATAATCAACGATCACCTCGATCTGGCGCTGGAACTCGACGCCGACGGCGTACACTTGGGCGGCGATGACGGCTCGGTCTCGAAAGCGCGCGCCATGCTTGGGCCGCGCAAGGTGATTGGCGCATCATGCTACAACGTCATGCAGAAAGCGCTCGCCGCCGAGCGCGAAGGCGCCGACTATATCGCCTTCGGCAGCTTCTTCGCTTCCGGCAGCAAACCCGATGCCGTGCATGCGCCGCTCGATCTGTTGGTGGAGGCGAAGCGAAGGGTCTCGCTACCGATTGTCGCGATCGGCGGCATCACGCTCGCCAACGCGCCGCAACTGATTGCGGCAGGCGCTGACATGGTGGCGGTCATTTCAGCGCTGTTCGACGCGACTGACATAACAATTGCAGCACAACAATTCAACTTCTTATTCAAGAAACCATGAAACGCAGCCAGATACTTTTCAAGCACGCCCAGATTCACATCCCCGGCGGGGTCAACTCCCCGGTACGCGCCTTCAGATCGGTGGGGGGCACGCCGCTATTTTTCCAGCGCGGCAAGGGTGCGCTGGTGTGGGATGCCGACGGCAACAGCTACATCGACTATGTCGGTTCATGGGGGCCGCTTATCGTCGGCCATGCCCATCCCGACGTGATCAAGGCCGTCGAGCAGGCTGCTGCCAAAGGGCTGTCCTTTGGCGCGCCGACCGAAACCGAAGTCGAAATGGCGGATCTCATCTGCAAATTGATGCCGTCGATAGAACAGGTGCGGCTGGTGAGCTCGGGCACCGAGGCGACGATGAGCGCGATTCGGCTCGCGCGGGGCTTTACCGGCCGCAGCAAGATCATCAAGTTCGAAGGCTGTTACCACGGCCACGCCGACGCGCTGCTGGTCAAAGCCGGTTCCGGCGCGCTCACCCTGGGCCAGCCTTCTTCGGCCGGCGTGCCGCCAGAGACCGCGGCGCACACGCTGGTGCTCGATTACAACGACGAGGTCGCGCTGGAACGGGCGTTCGAGCGCGAAGGGGACGAAATCGCTGCGGTTATCGTCGAGCCGGTGGCGGGCAATATGAACCTCGTTGCGCCGCGCCCGGGCTTCCTCGGATTGCTGCGCACGCTATGCACAAAACACGGCACCGTGCTGATTTTCGACGAAGTGATGACCGGTTTCCGCGTTGCGCTCGGCGGGGCGCAGAGTCTGTTCAGCATCAAGCCCGATTTGACTACGCTTGGCAAAGTCATCGGCGGCGGCATGCCGGTCGGCGCCTTCGGTGGCCGGCGCGACATCATGCAATGCATCGCGCCGCTGGGGCCGGTTTACCAGGCCGGCACGCTCTCCGGCAATCCGGTCGCGGTGGCGGCAGGATTGGCTACGCTTAAACTCATACAGGCGCCGGCGTTCTACACCAAACTCGAGGCGGTCACGCATCAGCTTTGCGACGGACTGGCCGCCGCCGCTCGCGAGCAGGGAATCGCGTTTTCGGCACAGAATGTGGGCGGCATGTTCGGCCTTTACTTCCGCGACACGCCGCCCGCCAGCTACGCTGAGGTGATGCAGTGCGACAAGGACGTGTTCAATCGATTTTTTCACGCCATGCTCGCCGCCGGCGTCTATTTTGCACCGTCGGCATACGAAGCGGGCTTCGTATCGGCCGCGCACGGCGCGCCAGAAATTGACAAAACCATCCGCGCCGCAAAAGCTGTTTTTGCGGGCATCCGCAGCGGCGCCTGAACGACCGCGACAGACGAAAACTCGCGCCACATGGAAAAAACGCGGCTCTCCAAGCTGATGTCCGAACAAGGCCTGTGTTCGCGCAGAGAGGCCGACAGCTATATCGAACGCGGGTGGGTGCTGGTCGATGGCGTGGCGGTGACCGAGCTCGGCACCAAAATCTATCCCGCCCAGAAAATCACGCTGGCCGCCGCGGCAAAAGCCACCCAGCATGCCCGCGTCACCATCCTGCTCAACAAACCGATAGGCTATGTGTCAGGACAGCCTGAACAAAATTACCGGCCGGCAATTACGCTCATTACCGCAGCCACCCGCTTCAGCGGCGACCGTGCGCCGCTGAAGTTCAGCCCACGGCATCTCCGGGGGCTCGCGCCCGCGGGACGGCTCGATATCGATTCGCAAGGGCTTTTGGTGCTCACCCAGGACGGTCGCATCGCCAAGCAACTCATTGGTGAAGACGCCCAGGTGGAAAAGGAGTATCTGGTGCGCGTCGAAGGAACGCTTACGAAAAGCGGGTTGGCCCTGCTTAATCATGGCTTGAGCCTGGACGGCGTAGCACTGAAGCCTGCCGAAGTGCGGTGGCAGAATGAAGACCAGTTACGGTTCATTCTGCGGCAGGGCAAGAAACGCCAGATCCGCCGCATGTGCGAACTCGTCGGACTGGCCGTGACCGGGCTCAAGCGCGTGCGCATCGGCAATATCAAGCTGGGCGACCTGCCCCTGGGAAATTGGCGTTATTTGCGCGAGGACGAGCACTTCTAGTGCGTCAGCAAAACTACGGTTCGCTCGCCTGCGTCGCGGCCCAGAAGGTCAGCGCAACCCGGAAATATATTCGGCGACCGCACTGATTTCCTTGTCGGAAAGCTTCGCCGCAACCTTACGCATCATGTCGTTCGGGTCATTGGCACGCTCGCCGGAGCGGAAAGCCTTGAGCTGTACCGCGACGTAGTCGGCATGCTGGCCGGCAAGCCGCGGAAACTGCGCCGGTATTCCTGCGCCATTGGGCGAGTGGCATGAGGCACACGCCGCCACCCCCTTGGCCATAACCCCGCCGCGATAAATCGACTGGCCCAGTTTGGCAAGCTCAGGATCGCGCGCGGCGCGTGGTTTGGGTTTCTGGCTGGAGAAAAATGCGGCAAGATTGCCCATCTCCTCGGCGGACAGCGGCGCGACCATCCCGCTCATCACGGGATTGACCCGCTCGGCGGGCTTGCCCGCCTGAGCTTTGAAATTCATCAATTGCTTGAGCAGGTATTCGGGATGCTGTCCGGCGAGAACGGGATTGACGGCGATGGTGCTGTTACCATTGGCGCCATGACAGCCGGCGCATATTTGAGTCGCGGTCTGCTGTGCCTTGGCGGGATCACCCTGGGCGTAAGTCAAAGACGAAATTAGCGCGGCGGAGACCAGTGCCGCGACCAGAAGGAATCTCATGCGTGCTCCTTGCTGCCTTGCTTAGACGGAAAAGAGCGTATTGTACAATAGCAGGCTTTAAACACGCCAGTTTTGCAGCTAAAACAACAACTCATGACATTCTTTTCACAAGCCGTTTTTTTCAAATCCGTTTACGATCTCAGCGAATTGCCGCCAGACGAGGGGGCCGAGATCGCTTTTGCGGGCCGCTCC
>Ga0113563_10003311_pt1 | contig 10013 bp, 9 predicted proteins | sample Mud3Dept3metaG_FD_80117 | JGI IMG/M metagenome (GOLD analysis project Ga0113563, IMG submission 80117) | Freshwater wetland microbial communities from Ohio, USA, analyzing the effect of biotic and abiotic controls - Mud 3 Core 4 Depth 3... | ecosystem: Environmental > Aquatic > Freshwater >...
TGAGGGCGAGAGCTTTCCCGCTTTTCTCCTTTGCCCCAGGCCGCCCGCGAGCCGCCCCTCTTGCAGAATCTTCCCTCCTTTTTCCCGGCGTCCCCCAACACCTTCGGTCAATTTCTTTCCCTTGCCCTTTCGAGTTTTTTGAAGGAAAATGATTTATAGGTTTTTTAAGAGAGAAAGGAATTTCCGCGAAATGCCCAACCTGGATGTAAACATAAGAAACGTCACCCTGAAGAACCCGTTCATCATCGCCTCGGGCACGCCCACGTACGGGCCGGCGATGGTGAGGAAATGCATCCGGAGCGAGGCCGCGGCTTTCGTCACCAAAACCCTCTGTTATACCGAGTGGCTGCAGAAGCAGCCGCGCCCCCGGTGGCACATCGACCGCCCCGAGGCCATCGAAAGCGGCGGGTATTTCTCTCTCCATTCGACGGAACGATTGAACCCCACCCCGCCCGAGGAGTACGCCCGGAAGAAGATGAAGGAATATGCCAAGGAGGCCCGCGATTTCGACGTCAAGGTCATCGCTTCCATCGCCGGGACCGACCCGGAAACGTGGAGCCGGCTTTCGGAACTGGTCACGGAAAACGGCGCCGACATGATCGAGCTCAACCTGCAGTGCCCCCACGTGGAAAGAGGCCAGCCCACGGGCATGGTGGCCGGCCGGGACCCCGAGCTCTGCTTTTCCATCCTCCAGCTCGTAAAAAAACACACCTCGCTGCCGGTGATCGGAAAAATCTTAGGCGAAGGGGTGGATCCGATCCATGTGGCCCAGCGCATGATCGCCGGAGGAGCGGACTCGGTCGTGCTGACGGGTAGATACCAGGGGGTTTATATCGATATCGAAGCCGAAAAGCCTACCCATTGGGGCGGGATGGGCGGCTACGGAGGATACTGGCAGGCGCCGATAACGCGGAAATGGCTGGTGCGGGCTCAGGAATATAAATTGAAAATTCCGGTCCTCGGGGGGTCGGGGGTAGGAACTTTCGAAGACTTTGTCTCTTACATCCTCTGCGGAGCCAGCGCGGTCCAGGTCTGCACCGCCGTCATCGTCGACGGCCACAAGATCGTCAAACGCTGGCTGCGTCAGCTGGAGGGATGGATGGAAAGGAAGGGATACGGCTCCATCGAAGACTTTCGGGGACGCTCCGTGTCGAAAATCCTTCCTCCCAGCCAGATCCCGGGAGACAAACCTTACAAGGCCCGGATTCAGCCGGAGAGCTGCCAGAAATGCCTGCGTTGCCTCGAGGCCTGTCCTTACGCCGCCATTTCGGTGGTGGAAAAGAAATTGGTGGTAGACCCGGAGAAATGCGACGGCTGCCGCCTGTGCGTAGGATTGTGCGCCCACGGCGCCGCGGAGTTTTATCTTTAGTCATCGGACGCAGATAAACGCAGAAAATTCGGGAAAAAAGGTTTTGCTTTTTTCATTTTTTTTGCTGACCCGAAACCCTAACCCTTTTCACTATTTCAAGGAAGATTCCGATGCCCACCACCGTCGCCATTGTTAAAGGGAAGAACGGCCGGGACCCGGACAACGTCCGGGAGATGATGACCAGGCTTTTTGATCTGATTGGGCCCCCTTCCAAGCTCATTCCCGAAGGAAGCCGGGTCTTGATTAAAGTCAACCTAACCTCGGAGGACAAGCTTTGGGACAAGGGGATCCTGACCAGCCCTCTTTTCACCCAGGCCCTGGTGGAGGAAGTGCAGAAGGCCCGGCCTGCCGAAGTGATTATCGCCGAAGGGGCGGCCGTGGGCCAAAACACGAAAAAGGCCTTTGCCGCCAACGGGTACCCCGAGGTCGCCCGGGCGACGGGGGCCCGGCTCCTGGACCTCTACGACGGCGAGTACACGGATGTGAAAACGGCGCCGGATGGAATTTTGAAGACCGTTCGCATTTCCAGGGAGGTTTTGAAGGGGGATTTTTTCATCAACGCCCCGGTATTGAAAACCCATTTCGCGAGCACCCTTACCGCGGCCATGAAGAACCTGAAGGGAACGACGACCTACGACGAGAAAAAACGGTTCCACTATCTGAACTTAAACCAGGCAGTGGCCGAACTTAACCAGGTTCTGAAGCCTAATCTGATTGTTATCGACGGAACGATCGCCATGGAGGGGGACGGACCGATCGCCGGAACCCCCGTGGGTTTGAACATGGTGATGGCGGGAACGGATGCCGTGGCCGTGGACACGACCTGCGCCCGGATCATGGATATCGACCCCGATGAGGTGGCCCCGATCGCCTGGGCGAAGAAGATGGGGTTCGGGGTCGGCGATGAAAAGGAAATAACGGTTCTCGGAAATTCCATTTCGGAAGTGTTCCGGCCTTTCAAACGCTCCTGCGCCCCGTTGAAGATCGAGGCCGGAAAAATCGAGTTCCTCGACGGCCAGGCCTGCAACGCCTGCCGGGACGGGCTGCGGATTGCGCTGGAGCGGCTCAAAGCTTCGGGAGTTGATTTGGATAGGCTGCCCGCGGTAAAGATCAGCCTGGGATCGAAGGCCGGTCCGGAAGGTTCGACGGGTTGTGTTCGCGTCCCGGTCGGGAACTGTCAAAACCAGTATAGGGACCTTCCCAACTTCGTCCCTGGCTGCCCGCCCCCGACCTTCCTCATGGCCGACGAGATCCGGGAAATGTTGGGGGAGAAAAGGAAGTTCGGGGAAAAGAAAACTTTTTTCATGGATAAATGAGCCTGGATAAGGGCTGCCCCCGGGGGCGATTCCCGAATCGCCCCCGTTTTTTTGCCGACTCGTTGCCGGATCATCGAGGCTTGACAGCGGCATAAGGTTCAATATATCCTACATTCAAACCACGAAGGAATCCTCCAGGGCCGAAAATCCGAAGGACTTGCCTTGGAAAAAATCATCCGGAGGTGAAAAGAAATGAAAGGGAAAAAGATTTGGGCAGTCTTGATCAGTTTGGGCATCCTTGCGGCCTTCGGGGCCTACCTCTCTGTACCTGACGCCGCGGCGCAGGCCCCAAAACCGGGGCAGAAAACCACCTGGATATTTGCCACCAATCCGGGGCCCGCAGCCAACACCTGGACCTTCCATCCTTACCCCCGTTTTCAAAAGCTCCTGGAGAAAAACTCTGGGGGCCGGCTCGTTCTGGATACCAAGATGAGCCTTTTCCCCGTCAACGAGGTCGTGCACGCCGTCATCGCCGGACGGGCTGACATCGGTTGGGAAAGAATCCCCTGGGTCGCCGGCACCTTCCCGCAGTGGGATTACGCCCTCCCCTTCTTCTGGGACAGCATCTTCGAATACGAGGCTTTTCTCAATGACCCGAGGCTGATTGAGATCGAAAAGAAATCCTACGGGGAAAAGGGCTTGGTGAAAATCGCCGACATCGCCGTGGAGGCTTTGGACGGGATCTGGGGCAAGAAAGCCGTGGCCACCGTGGACGATTTCAAAGGGTATAAAGTCCGGACCTCCGGTTTGATCACCACCCTGGCCATGAAGCTCCTGGGCGCTTCACCCTTGACGATTCCTACGGCGGAAATCATGGAAGCCCTGCAGAGGGGCACGGTGGATGCCATCCAGACTTCCCGCGGCTGGGCTTTGGGATTCGGGCTGGCGGATGTCTGCACCCATGTGAGCTTCTGGAGAATCCAGTCGGTTTTCGGGGGCATGCTGGTGGTCAACAAAGCCAAATTTGACGCCCTCCCAGCGGACCTGAAAAAGATTGTCCTGGAAACGGGGCATGAAATGCAGGGGCAGACGATTTTTGGAGCTAAGGTTGAAGAACTGGAGGCGGAAGTCGGCCTGAAGGCCAGCAAAATGAAGGTGACCCAGCCCACCCAGGCCGAAATCAACAAAGCCCGGGAACTCACCCGGCCGACCATCGACGAGTGGTTGAAGCTCGCGGGACCGACCGGGAAGCAGATCTTGGATATCGCCGCCAATTATGCGGGCGGCGCCAAGATCATGTTGAAGAAATAAATTCCTTCCGGATCCCCAGGCGGCAGGAGCGCCCCGCATGAGCAAGTCCGCTCTTCGCGATCGGGCTTGCTCAATGTATTTTTACGGGTTGTGGGAAGAGGCTTCTGCCAAAGTCGATTGCCCCGTCATTTCTCTGGCGCAAGCCGGAATCCAGAATTGTTTAAAGTCCCGGATTCCGAGTCGCCTCCCGGCCTGCGCCGGGATTGCCCGCAATGATGACCCTTCTGGCGTTTTCAATTTGCAGGAACTTCAAAAGGAATCGATTGAGCCATGAAGCAGCTCGGAAACTTCATCGATAAATTCTGCTACTGGGGCGGGTACCTGTCAGGCTGGCTGGTGCCAATCATGATGATGCTGGTCGTCGTGGACGTTTTCATGCGATACGTCATGCGCCAGCCGCTCATGGTCTCCGACGAATTCAGCGCCTACATGCTCGTGGCCCTCTCTTATCTTGGTTTCGCCTATACCTGGAGGGAAAAGGGGCATGTGCGGATAGAAATTCTGGTCACCCGCTTTTCGCCGCGGCTGTACAGCGGGTCGAGGTTCATCGGTCTGATCCTGGTTCTCATTTTTATGCTGGAAATGGACCGGGCCTCCTGGAAAATGATCACCTATGCGCTGAAGATCAACCTGCGGTCTTCGACCTGGCTGACCTTTCCCTTGTTCTGGCCCCAGTTGACCGTCTTCATCGGCTTTGTCATGCTGACCTTGATGCTTGTCGCGGATATCGTCCGGGCTGCGGGCAGCATCCGGGCCGGCGAGAAAGTGAAGGAGTAGAGCGGTGAGTCTGGAATTGATGTCCCTTGTCATTCTCGGCGGTTTGATTCTTCTTCTGGCCTTTGGAATCGAAATCGCCCCGGCCATGGGCCTCGTAGCCGGCTTGGGTCTGATTCTTTTCGTAAATCAGCCGCTGGATTACTTTGCCCGGGCGGCCTTCGATATCATGAACTCTTTCACCTTCACCGCCATCCCGCTTTTTGTCTTCATGGGTACGATCTATGCCACGACCGGAATCGTGGGTGGTCTCTTCCGGGGCGCAGAAAAGGTCCTCGGAAATATTCCCGGAAGTCTCGCCTCGGCGATGATCGTCGCCAATGCCATCTTCGGCGCCATCTCGGGTTCCAGCCTGGCGGCGGCGGCCACTTTCGGTCGAATCTGCTTCCCGGAGATGGAAAAGGCGGGCTATGACCCCAAGATGTCCCTCGGCGCCATCGCCATCTCGGGGACGCTCAGCGTGCTTATCCCTCCAAGCCTCATCATGATCGTTTACGGAGGTTGGCAGGATGTTTCCGTGGCCCGCCTCTTCGCGGGAGGCGTCATTCCCGGAATCCTTCTGACTATTTTCTTCGTAATTACGGTCACCATCTTGGTTCTGCGCAATCCCTCCCTGGCGCCCAAAACCTCAACCCGCAAATTCACCATCAAGGAAAAATTCACGGCCCTCTGGGACATTTTTCCCTTCCTGGTCGTCATCACCATGGTCCTGGGCACGACCTTTTCCGGGATCATGACTCCCACCGAGTCGGCTTCCTTGGGCGCCTTTCTGAGCATCGTCCTCGCCTTGATTTTTCGGCAGATGACCTATAAAGCCCTCAAGGAAAGCATGCTCTCGGCCGTGAACGTCAGCGCCATGATCGCTTTTGTCCTGTTTACGGCCCGGATGTTGGGACAGGTCTTTCAGTACATCGGTCTTACCGAAGCGACCGCGGCCTTCATGACCAATCTCGATATCGGCAAATACACGATGCTGCTCATGATCTGCGTTTTGTATCTCATCCTGGGATGCTTCTTCGACTCCCTTTCCATGCTAGTGTTGACGCTTCCCTTTGTCGCCCCGATCATCAAAAGCCTGGGGTTCGATTTCATCTGGTTCGGGGTTCTCTACGTGGTGCTGGCGGAGATCGGGCTCGTCACGCCGCCCTTTGGCCTCAACCTTTTCGTTCTCAAGGGAGTCGTCCCCAAATATGAAATTACCTATATCTTTGCCGGCACGGTGCCCTTTCTCATCCCAACCGGTATTTTGATCGTCCTGATGATCCTCTTTCCCGACCTGGTCCTCTGGTTTCCCAACCTGCTTTACGCGCGGTAGCCACCGCCCGCATTGCGTGAATGCGCGCCTTTAGGGGACGTTGTTCATTTTATTCACTTTTTCCTTTTTCTATCCCGGCCACCCCTCTTCCAAATCCCCACATTATTTCTAATTTCCTTTTCTTCCTAGGGGACGTTGTTTAAAATATTCCTTTTTCGCTCCTCGGTCATCCCTTTCAAAAGTTTTTCGGCATATGGCCCCCATTCTCCCTCCGTTTTAACCCCGCTTGATGTTCCGCACTATTCCCTTTTTCTCAAAGAGCTGATGCGCTAAAATATTAACCGCTTGCTTCCTATATTCTCGAAGATTCTACAGGAGGTTTTTATGAGCACCCGCGAGTGGCCCATTTCTTACTGGCATTATACCCCCGGACCATCAAGCACGATCCAGATGATGCGGGGGGCGATGAAGTGCATGCAGTGCGGCGGAGTCAAGGCCGGCGAGAACGTCTTGATTTCCACCGACACTAACAAGATGCGCATTGCCGAAGCGCTGGCCGGCGCCGCCTACGCCGTCGGGGCGACCCCGATCATCGTCATGATCCCCCCGGTGAAGACCCACGGCGCCCAGCTTCCTGAGCCGATCGTGGCCGCCTTCCGCGAGGCCGACGTCTTCCTCCAGCCGTCCACCTGGTCCCAGACCCACACCAAGGCCCGGGTCGAAGCCATCAAGGCCGGGAAAAGGGGATCGACCATGTGCGAGATCACCGAGGACGCCCTCTGTGTCGGCGCCATTGAAGCGGATTTTGAAGCCTGCGACCGTTTAGGAAGAAAGCTGGGGGCGGTTCTATCCGAAACCAAGGAAGTGCGCATCACTTCGCCCCTGGGGACCGATCTTTGCGGCGAAGTGAAGGGACGCCCGGTGCAGTACGAAACCGGCCTCTTCAAGAACCCGGGCCAGTTCGCCGCCTTCCCCGACAGCGAAATCAACATTTCCCCCGTGGAAGGGACCGCGGAGGGCAAGGCAGTGATCGATGTGAGCATCATGAGCATCGGCATCACCATGTATGATCCGGTCACCCTGTTCATCAAAGAAGGAAATATTGTAGATATCCAGGGCGGGGTGGCCGCGAAAAAGTTCCGGCAGACGCTCGACGCCCTCGAAAATGAGAAAGCCTTTAACTACGCCGAATTCGGCATCGGTCTGAACCCCTGCGCCCGCCTCTGCGCCACCAACCTCGAAGACCTGGGGCGGCTGGGGAACTGCCATTGCGGCATCGGGAGCAACTTCGCCATCGGCGGTAAAGTCCTCGCCCCGAACCACCATGACGCCATGTTCAAGGACGCCAGTGTCTATTTCGATGGGAAGCTGGTTCTGGATAAAGGGGTGTGTAAAATATAGGGCCGAAGTTTGAAGGAGGATTCCGGCAGAGAGAGAAGGAGAGAAGAGGAAATCCCGGCCAGGGCCCAGGAGACCACGAAACGGCGCGGGAAAGATTTTTCCCGGAAATACAGGTGATCGGGAGACCGGATCTTCTTCATAAAAATCAAAAGCCGGGACGACATCTCCCGGCTTTTTGCCGAAAGGCAATTTAGCAGTCTTCAACTCAGGGGGAATTCCCAACCCCGTTTTTCTCAGTCTCCCGTGTCGGCCTTAAAGCCCGCCGCCTCGATTCCGGAAACCGCGCAGATCTCGTCGTTTTCCGAGGTATCCCCGCTGATCCCCACGGATCCGAGAACCTCACCGGCAGCGGACCGGATTAGCACCCCGCCGGGGACCGGAACCATCCGGCCTCCGGACATATCGGACAGGGCGTTGAAAAAGGCCGGCATCTTGGCCGCCCGGCGAAACAGCTCCCGCCCCCCGAATCCCAGGCCTAAAACGCCCCAGGCCTTTCCGACGGCGATTTCCGGGCGCAGAAGGCTGGAGCCGTCCTCCCGTTTGAGGACCTTGATCTGCCCTCCCGCATCGAGAACCGCTACGGTCAGAGGGGCAAACCCTTTCTCTCTTCCCTTCTCCAAAGACCGATCCGTAATCACATTGGCAGCTGCAAGGGTTAATGCCGGCATAAAAAAATCTCCCTCCTTCCCAAAAGTCCTCAGGACATCTTAGCCACTCCTTGCCTCCGGTGTCAAGAATTCGCTTGGGCGAATTCATCCTTTGGGAAAGTCCGCTTTTTATCCACGGAAATCATTTTACCGCGTGGTGATCCCGTCCCAAAAAATAGTTCGCCCAGGATGAGGTTTGGTCGAGGGCCCAGTTCCGCGGGGGGATGTATCCCTCCCGCAAGGATTTCTCTTCTCCAAAGGATTTCAGCCGGCCGTAACCCCGCACATAGATGCACTTCTTTTTCCCGGGAAACACTTCGCACCATCCATCCCTGGACCCCCCGCATTGGCCATTGAAAAGAAATTTGGCGCATTGGGATTGCGGGCAAAGAAAGGCCATCTCTGCCAGGGTGCAGTCTCCGCAGCGCCGGCAGCGCGAGGTCAGGAATTTGAGAAAGTACTCGGCTTCGGTGACCGGCGTCTCGGCCCTGCTCCCATCGATCAGCGAAAAAAATCTGCCGGCCGATTGGTAAAGAGGGGCGCCCCGCAGGAACACGAAATGATGCATGAAGCGCATCAGGCGAAAGCCCGTTTTCTTTCGCGAAGCGGCGGAGAGAGCGTTCGGCTCCCCGGAATTGAGCCCGCTGCGGGGATCTTTTTTAAACAGGTAAAACCCTTCTTTTTGCGGGAAGTCGAACTCCCGGACCCACTCCTCCCAATCGGCGGAAAACTCTTTGGATTTTTCCACCACCCATTCCACATCTTCGTATTTCAGATTCGGTCCGCCGAGGTGAACGCCGTCAAATCCAAGCCCTCTCAGGACGGCAACGAGCTTGGCCGCCCTCCGGAGGCGGGCCGCCCTCCCTTTGTCGGGCGCTTCGGCCTCCTTTTCGACGAACCGGCAGAGATCGTCCGGGACCACGCAACCGGGCACGTCCCCCCGGTTCATGACCCTGGCCACCGGCCGATTCAAGATGTAAACATTTCCCAGGACCGGCGCCTTCGGAAATTCTCCGCGCATGAATTTCAGGAGTTCATCGAATTTGCGGGCGTCAAACCCCACCTGGGTGATCACGAAATCCGCCCCCATTTTGAGCTTCTTGTGCAGCTTGAAGTACTGGGCCAGCACTTCCGCTTCAAGCTTCTTGAAAGGGGAGACCGCCACCCCTTTGAAAAATCGAGTCGGCGGGCATTCCTTTCCTCCACCGGGCGCCTTTTCGTCCAGGCAGCGCCCGGCGTTCATCTGGCCGATTAAGCGGAGAAGCTGAACCGAATCCAGGTCATAAACGGGCTTGGCTTTCCCCTCGAACCCGTAAAGAGGAAAATCGCCGGTCATGACTAAGAGGTTCTGGATTTCGATCCGGTCCAGGGCGTAAAGAATGGACTCGATTTGGTTTCGGTTCTTGTCCTTGCAGGTGAAATGAATAATGGGATTTAGGCCCAGACGGCAGATTTCTCTTCCCAAGGTGTTCGGGAAAAGGGCCGGATGCCCTCCGGCGTTGTCCGTGATGGAGACCGCCTGGATGAGTTTTCCCTGAACCGCTTTCTCTGCGAGCTTCATAACCTCTTCCTGGGTCTTGCCTCTGGACCCTCGGCCCGGGACGAGTTCAAGCGTGTACACAAATTCCTTTTTTTCAAGCAGAGCTTCTTTAAACGGGTTCTTCGCCATACCAAGCCCCTTCTCTTTTCAAATACTCTTCCAATCCAAGGATAAGGGAACAGACCCGGAACGTCAACAGGGAAAGAAAACGATGAGTACCCCTTCAGTCACGGGTGGTCAGTCGCTATGAATGGAGGACCGGCGCAAAGGCCAAGAGGTGCCCTGGCCTGGGGGCCCGGCCGGTTCGCTTGGAATCATAAGGCGCTGGGATCTTCGCGGAGAGGGCGGGGGCCAAGGCCTCCCGCCCCCCATTTCGGAGAAGCGGTGTTTTCTTCGAGTCTCGGGTCATCCCGGCCGATGCTTCCGGCGCGTACCGCCCGAACCCCCAGGCCCCAACAAA
>Ga0113563_10003312_pt1 | contig 10012 bp, 7 predicted proteins | sample Mud3Dept3metaG_FD_80117 | JGI IMG/M metagenome (GOLD analysis project Ga0113563, IMG submission 80117) | Freshwater wetland microbial communities from Ohio, USA, analyzing the effect of biotic and abiotic controls - Mud 3 Core 4 Depth 3... | ecosystem: Environmental > Aquatic > Freshwater >...
ACGATCCGCACGGGCAGGCACAGGTCCTCGATCGAGCGGCGGATGATCGTGAGCTGCTGGTAGTCTTTCTCGCCGAAGATCCCGACGTCCGGCTGCACCAGGTTGAGCAGTTTCACGACCACGGTGGCCACGCCCTGGAAGTGACCGGGACGCACCGCCCCGCACAGGATCCCCGAAAGCTCCGGGACGTCCACGATCGTGCTGCCGGCCACGCCCTGCGGGTACATCTCTTCTACGGTCGGCAGGAACAGCACGTCGACGCCCTGTGCCTCGAGCAGCGCGGCATCCTCGTCGGGGGTGCGTGGATAGGCCGCGTAATCCTCGTTCGGGCCGAACTGCAGCGGATTGACGAACACGCTCGCGACGACACGGCGACCATGAAGGTGTGCGGCGCCGATCAGGCTCGCATGACCGGCGTGCAGGTTGCCCATGGTCGGCACGAAGGCGATGCCCTCGCGAGCAAACCGCCAGTCGCGCACGAGTGCGCGCATTTCGGCGATGCGCGTGATCGTCTGCATCGGGACCCGAGGCTAGAAGCAGTGCTCCGGCGCCGGGTAGGCGCGGGACTTCACGGCCTCGACGTAGCTACCGAGCGCCGCGAGCGGGCTGTCGTGGCCCGCCATATAGTTGTGCACGAAGCGCGGCTTGCGACCCGGCGTGATGTCGAGGACGTCGTAGAGCACGAGGATCTGGCCATCCGTGTCGGGGCCCGCGCCGATGCCGATCACCGGGACGTGCAGCTCGGCGGTGATCTGCGCACCGAGCTGGGACGGGATGCACTCGAGCAGCACGACGTCGGCGCCGGCATCCTGCAGCGCCTTCGCGTCGCGCTTCATCTGCTCGGCCGCGGCTTCCTCGCGCCCCTGAACGCGGAATCCGCCGGTCTTGTGCACCGACTGCGGCTTGAGGCCCAGGTGCGCGCAGACGGCGATGTCGTGGCTGGCGAGAAACTCGACGATCTCGACCTGCCCGGCGCCGCCCTCGAGCTTGACCATCTTCGCGCCGCCCTCCTGCATGAGCCGCACGGCATTCTGCAGCGCCTGCTCGCGGGAGGTGTAGGTCATGAACGGCATGTCGGCCATCAGGAACGGCCGACGCAAGCCGCGCGCCACCGCCTTGCAGTGGTAGATGATGTCGTTGAGCGTCACCGGCACGGTGGTGTCGTGGCCCTGGATCACCATGCCGAGCGAGTCGCCGACCAGCACGACGTCGGCGCCCGATTCGTCGACCAGCGCCGCAAAGCTGGCGTCGTAGCACGTGAGGCTCGCGATCTTCTCGCCCTGGGCCTTCATGCGGCCGAGCGTCGCGACGTTGACGGGCGGGCGGTCCGAGTCCCGCAGTTGAAGCTGTGTGTACATGGGGCCGCCTCGAATCAGGCCGCAAGGATGACCGAGCGGCTCCGAAACATCAACGCCGGGAACTACAGCAGGCTCTTCAGCGGATTGAAGTAGTGCCGCCCCCTGCGGGCGCGCGTGACTTCCGCCAGCAGGCCTGCGTAATCGCCGTCGCTGCCGACGAGATCGATCTCGGCGGCATTGACGATCAGCACCGGCGCGGCGTCGAACTCGAGGAAGAAGCGCGAATAGGACTCGACCAGGCGCTCGAGATAGCGGCGCTCGATCGCCTGCTCGTACTGGATACCGCGGCGTGCGATGCGCTCGAGCAGCACGTCCACCGGCGCCTGCAGGTAAACGATCAGGTCGGGTACCGGGGCGTCGATCGCCAACCGCGCATACACCTGTTCGTAGAGCGCGAACTCCTCGTCGTCGAGCGTCAGGCGCGCGAACAGGCGGTCCTTGTCGAGCAGGTAGTCCGACACGCGAACCCGCTCGAAGAGGTCCGCCTGGCGGAGCTCCTGCATCTGCCGCGCCCTCTGGAACAGGAAATACAGCTGCGTCTGGAATGCCGCCGCGCGCGGATTGCGGTAGAACCGCTCGAGGAATGGATTCTCATCGCCCTGCTCGAGCACGAGCTCGCTGCCGAAGCTCTTCGCGAGCCGGCGCGCGAGGCTCGTCTTGCCGACGCCGATCGGGCCTTCGACCACGACGAAGCGGTGCGGTGTCTGGACCGGATCGTCCTGCCGAGGCAGCGAACTCATGGCGCAATCCGCTCGACGCCAGAACCGTCCACGCGCGCCAGCAACGCGCGCACCCGGCCGAGCGCGGGCACCATCAGGTCGGGGGCGATCTCGGCGAGCGGCACGAGCACGAACGCGCGGTCTGCGATGCCCGGATGCGGCAGCGTCAGTCCCGACTCGTCGCGCCGGTCGGTACCGTGCACCAGCAGGTCGAGATCGATCCGCCGCGGGCCCCAGCGCACGGCTGGACGCTCCCGCCCAAGGCGAATCTCGAGCGACTGCAGCTCGGTGAGTAACTCGACTGGCGAGAGCGACGTCAACAGCCCAGCCGTCGCGTTGACGAAGTCCGGCTGCTCGACCGGGCCGAACGGTCGCGTGCGATACAGCGATGAGCGCAGCACCAGCCGGGAGTCCCGGATGCCCGCAAGCGCGTCGAGCGCGCGCTCGACCTGCGCACGCGGGTCGTCGAGGTTGCTGCCCAGCGCAACGTATGCGGGATTCAGCCAGCCGGCGTCCAAGTCGCGACCCCGGGACTCGTCAGGTTACGGCAGGACGGCGGCGCCGGCGCCGAGGCCTGGAACGTCCACGAGGTACCGCATCGGCCGCCTCGCGGGGCCGGCTTTCGACCTCGGCGATGCGCTGATCCTCGGGCATTTCCTGCAGGCGCGTCCACCAGTCGGCAACCTCCTGATCGACCTCGCCCGCCGCTGCGCGCAGCAGCAGCAGGTCGTAGGCGGCCCGGAACTTCGGATGGTCGAGCAGGCGCAGCGCACGGCGGCCGGCACGCCGTTCGAAGCGCGGCTGCATCAGCAGCAGGTCTCGCATCGGCAGTCCGAATCGCTTCGGCACGGCGATCCGCCGCAGCTGCTGCGACATGACGGCGTCGCAGGCGCTCGACAACAGCTGCGGATCATCGGGCAGCGGACCATTCGGCGCACCGGTGGCGCGCAGGATCGCGGGCCACAGCAGCACGGCGAACAGGAAGGTCGGGGTCACCGACTTGTCGGCGCGCACCCGCTGGTCCGTGTTCTCGAGGCCGAGGCGCAGCAGGCGCGCGCCCGGCGAGTCCGGTGCCTCGGCGATCGCAGCTGCGACATCCGGCATCAGGTGCGGCAGCAGACCAAGGCTCGCCAGCATGTCGAACGAGGAGACCGCGCTTCCCGCGAGCAGCAGTTTCATCGTTTCGTCGAACAGTCGCGCGGGCGGCACGCTGTCGAGCATGTAGGCGAGCCGATGCAGCGGCGCCTCGGTCTCGGGGTGCAGCGTGAAGCCCAGTTTCCCGGCGAACCGCGCGGCGCGCAGCATGCGCACCGGGTCCTCACGGTAGCGGGTCTCCGCATCTCCGATCAGCCGCAGCACGCGCGCCTCGGCGTCCGGCACGCCGCCGACGTAATCCCAGATCGAGTAGTCCTCGATGTTGTAGTACAGCGCGTTGGCCGTGAAGTCGCGCCGCCAGACGTCCTCTTCGATCGTGCCGTAGAGGTTGTCGCGCAGGATGCGGCCATGCTCGTCGAGCACCCGATGGCCGACCTCGTCGACGCTGTGGTCCTCGTCCATCTCGGTATGCGCCGCGCGGAACGTGGCGACCTCGATGATCTCCGTGCCGAAGCGCACGTGCGCGAGGTGGAAGCGGCGGCCGATCAGGCGGCAATTCCTGAAGAGCTTGCGGACCTCCTCCGGATGCGCGTTCGTCGCGATGTCGAAATCCTTCGGATGCAAGCCGAGCAGCAGATCGCGCACTGCGCCGCCGACCAGGAAGGCCTGGTAGCCCGCGTCCTTGAGCCGGTAGAGAACCTTCAGCGCGTACGGGGAGATGTTGGCGCGCGAGATCGGGTGTCCGGCGCGCGGGACGACCACAGGCTGCGGCTGGGTGGGCAGGTTTTCGACTTGTGGAGAATGCAATGAATCGGCTTCCGCTGGACCGGGGCAAACGGCTGCGTATAATACGCGCCCTCATGCGGACTCGTTAGTCCGCCGGTCCACGGCACGCTCCCATCGTCTAGAGGCCCAGGACACAGCCCTCTCAAGGCTGGTACGAGGGTTCGAATCCCTCTGGGAGCGCCACTTCCTGCGAAGACGTCCAGTCGAGCAGGCGTCGACCCGGACACAGCCTGCGATCCTCCGCGCTTCGCCACCATGATACGTTCAGACGGCGTCTTTCTTTTCGCCGGTCGCACGCAGGCAATGCGCCAAGTTCCCCAGACCCCTCGATCGCCGGCTGGACTCGTAGCGAATCTTGACCAAGCCCCATGGTGACGCCTTCTTATTCGTTGTTTCGACGCGACGCAACAGACGCTACTGTTCCTGAAGTGCCTCAGCCATCCGCATAACTACGCACGAGTCCGTACGCCGGTCGTTCCAGGTCGCCACCGCATACTAGACTTGTATGCCGTAGATGACTCGCGACACGGGGTGCGATGAAGGCGATCACCAGGGCAGGCCTGGCAATACTGGCAGTCACCGCGTCGGTTGCGGCGTTCGTCGTCGTGCGCGCTGCAACGTACCGGCCGCCGGCAGCGCCAGGTGCCATCCAGGTTCGGGTGGCCGACGCGTTGCCGGTCGACCGCGATCGCGCTGCGCGTCACCTGTCAGAGGCCGTGCGCTTTCGCACGGTCAGCCACCAGGATGCAGCGCATAACGACGTAGCCGAATGGGACCGGTTTCATGCGTGGCTGCAGGAGACTTATCCCGCAGCACATGCGGCCATGACCCGCGAAATCGTCGCAGGCCACACTCTCGTCTACACGTGGCGCGGGAACGACCCGGCCCGCGCCCCAATCATCCTGATGGCGCATCAAGACGTGGTGCCCGTCACACCAGGAACCGAGCCGGACTGGCGCCACGGTCCGTTCGATGGCGTCATCGACGACGGCGCCGTCTGGGGCCGCGGCTCAGTGGACAACAAGAGCTCGCTGATCGCACTGTTCGAAGCGATAGAAGCCCTGGCGGTCGACGGCTTCGCACCCGCCGCTTCCGTGATCGTCGTGAGCGGCCACGACGAGGAGGCCGGCGGGTCCGGCGCCGCGGCTGCGGCAGCGTTGCTGCGGGACCACGGCATCCACGCCGAGTTCGCCCTCGACGAGGGGCTGGCCGTCGTTGCGGATTTCCCGTTGCTCGGGCGACCGGTGGCGTTGATTGGCATCGCCGAGAAGGGCTATGGCACGCTCCGGGTGACTGCAGTTGCCGCAGGGGGACACTCATCCGCCCCACCATCCGAGACGGGTGTCGCAACGCTCGCACGGGCCGTGCTCGCGATTACCGAACGGCCGTTCGAATTGCGTTTCCAGGGACCGGCGGCCACCATGGTGCGGACCCTGGCGCCCGAGGCCGGATTTGCCGTGAAGCTCGCAGTCGCGAATGAGTGGCTGTTCGAACCACTGCTGATCCGGCAGATCGCCGCGACGCCGGCCGGCGCCGCGAGCCTGCATACGACGATCGCGCCGACGATGCTGCGGGGCAGCCCAAAGGAAAACGTGCTGCCGCAGGACGCCGCCGCGTGGATCAACTATCGCATCGCCCCTTGGCAGACTTCCGCCGAGGTGCTCGACCGGGCGCGCGCTGCCACTGCAGGACTTGGCGTGACCGTCGACTGGGAGAGTCCGCCTTTCGAGCCGTCGCCCGTCTCGTCCATTACGTCGCGCGGCTGGCAGATCCTCTCGGCCGTTGCAGCCAACGGCGGCGAGTGGCCGGTGGCGCCGGGCCTCGTGACCGCCACCACCGATAGCCTGTCTCTGACCGGCGTCGCAGCGGAAATCTATCGGTTCCAGGCGATCGTCGCGACATTGCGCGAGTTCGAGATGATCCACGGCACGAACGAACACCTGACGCTCGACAATCTCGCACGCATGACGTCCTTCTACACTCGCCTGATCGCCACGGCCGCGCGATGATCGCCGCTCGATTGCGCCAATGCCTGCTCGCAGCAACGATCGTGCTCGCGGCCGCCTGCTCGCCGCGTCAGGAATCGGTCCCGGACCGGCCAGTCGAATCGGTCGCGTTGCGGCGCGGACTCGGGGCCGAACCCGACACCCTCGACCCGCAGCAAGCAGAGGACAACGCTGCGCTCGCCGTGCTCGGCGACCTGTACGAGGGCCTGGCCCGGAGCCGGTCCGACGGTACCGCGGAATATGGCGCGGCCGAGTCCTGGGACATTTCGAGCGACGGTCGAACCTATGTCTTTCGATTGCGGCGCGACCTGCGCTGGTCCAACGGCGATGCTTTGACCGCGGCGCATTTTGCCGCAACGCTGGAGATGCTGACCGCACCGGGAAGCACGGCTCCGCAGGCCGGGCTGTTCGCAGCGATCGAACGCGTCGATGCCGAGGACGACCGCACGCTCCGGGTGCAACTGGTCCGCCCCGTGCCTTACCTGATCGAACTGCTCGCGCTTGCAGCGGCCGCGCCGCGGCATCCGAACGCGACGCCGTCCGCACAACCGCCCGGCAATGGCGCCTTCCGCCTGCGACAACGGGTCGTCGGCGAGCAGATCTCGCTCGAGCGCAATCCGCATTACTGGGACGCGGCGCGGGTCGCCCCCGACTCCGTGGTGTACCGGACGATCACCGACCTGGGCACGGAGCTCAACCTGTATCGCACGGGAGAACTGGACATCACGAGCGAGGTCCCGAATACGCAATTGGCGGCGCTGCGCGCCGAGCGTCCTGCCGAGTTGCACGTCACGCCCTACCTGGGCACCTATTCGTATGCGGTCAACCTCGGCCGCCTTGCTGATCGAGATGCGAGACGCGCGCTCGCGATGGCGGTGGATCGTGAAAGGATCACGCGGCAGGTCACGGGCGCGGGAGAGCGACCGGCGTACGGGTGGATTCCAGACGGAATCCCGGCGTACGCACCGGCGCGCTTCCCGTGGCAGGCGCTTCCATACCCGGAGGCCGCGCGCGAGGCGCACGCGGCGTGGACCGCCGCAACTGCGCGCGGCGCAGCGCCCAAACGCCTGGCGCTTTGCACGGACGCGAGCGCGAACCACCGCCGCACCGCGGTCGCGCTGGCGGACTTGTGGCACTCCGCGCTCGGCGTCGACACCGAGATCATCGAACTCGAGTGGACCGTCTACCTCGACCGGCGTCGCTCGCCCGGCGAATGCGACCTTGTGCGGCTCGGCTGGTCGGCGGACTTCATCGCCCCGGAGGCATTCGCGGGCGTGTTCGAATCGGGGCATCCGCAGAACACTCTGGGTTACCGCAGCGTCCGTTACGACTCGCTGCTAGAGCGGTCGAGGACGGCGCCCACATCCGGCGAGCGCATGGCACTCATCGCCAGCGCCGAGGCCCAGTTGCTCGACGACGTGGCCGTCATCCCGATCTTCTTCCGCATCTCGAAGCGCCTCGTCCGACCCGAGGTGGTCGGAGTCCAGGCGAATCCACTCGGCCAACTGGCTTCGCGCGAGCTTAAACTGCGGCAATAAAAAAAGGGCGGGCAGCTTGCGTTGCCCGCCCGAGTCGGACCGAGAGGTCCGGGGTTCCTGTTTACGGATTCGCCACGCGGATTGCGTCGGCAATTGCCTGCAGTTGTGCGTCCGTCAGCCCGCTGAGAAAGCCCATGCCGCCCCGGTTGGCGTCGATCGCGCGGCGGAAATCCGTCGCATTCCGGTTCGACACCGGCATGCTGCGGATCGCAGTGATGGCGCCGTGGCAACCCGAGCAATTGGCCGAATACAACGCGGCCCCGTCGAGCGCGGGAGGCGTCACGGGCGGGGGGGTGACCGGCGGCGGGGTCACGGGCGGAGGCGCAATCGGCGGTACGGCGGCGCCACCGTCCGGCCGCTCGATCTCGGCCGTGCGGGCCGTGAGCAGGGTTCCATTCCACTGTCCATCAACCTCGACCACCTGGCCCGAGGCACGCGCGAAGAAGGTCGCGGCGTCGATGCGCGCGTCCTCGTCCTCGAACTCGGTGGCGGGCGTCGTTTCGATACCGGTGCCCAGGATACGGAACCGAGGGGATTGCAGCTCCTCGGCGCGGCCGCGCAACTCCACTTCGTCCTCGGGATCCTCGCGCTCCAGCCGCGTTGCGATGACGCGACCGCTGGCGGACGGATCCGGATAACCGTGAACCTCGACCCAGTCACCGACGCGCAGCGACTCGAGACTGAAGAACTGGTCGTCGCTCTCGTGGTCTTCCTTGCGTGTGTCGGCGTCGATCGCGATCGTCAGTCCAAGGGCACGCAGCGTGCCCGCAGCAACGTCGACCGCCTCGACGGGCGCCGTGAGACGGACCGAGGACGCGCGCTTGAACGCCACCTTGACTGCAACCAGCACACCATTGGCATCGACGCGGCCCTCGGCCTCGACCTTGACGTCGAGCGCGAGATCGGTCGGCGCACCGCCGACGTATACGGTCGAGGTGGTCGTGGTCACTCGCCGCCCCGCGACATCGAAGTCGGTCACGGACCCGAAGCGCGTGACCAGCCCCTCGATCTCGGCCTCACCGCCGGCCGGACCCATTGCTCCGCCGTCCTCGCGCTCGACGCGCGTGGCACGCAATGCGCCATCGGCCAGGAACTCGCGGCCCTTGACCTCGACGAGGACACCATTGCCAAGACTCGTGGACCCGAAGTCTTCGAGCGTCGCCGTCGAGTAATCGACCTGCAGGCTGCCGACGCTGAAACGCCGGGCGACCGTATCGAGACCGGCGACGAGGCCCGTCACCTCCACCTCCGTTTCGGTCGCATCGGCCCGCTCGAGGCGCGTGGCGCGGGCCTGCCCATCCGAGCCGGCGAAGCCATGCACCTCGACCCGGTCGCCGACGGCAACGCCGGCCAGCGAGCCGCCGATCGAGTCGTCGAACGAAGTGTCGTCGTCGATCCGCACGAGCTGGCCGGCGACCGTGATCGCGCGGGATGCCGCGTCGACCGACTGCACCGTGCCGCTCAGCAGGTGTTCCTGCTCGATGCGCCTGGCGCGGGCCTGGCCGCGATCGTCCACTTCCGCCTCGACGCGAACGACCTGCCCGACCCGCAGATCGGAGACGGCACCCGCGCGATCGTCGACTCGAACCTCCGTGCCAGTCGTGTCATATCGGACTCCATTGACGATCACGCTGCCGAAGCCGCTGATCGCACCGCTGACGAATACAGCTTTCGCGCTGCCCGTCGGTGGTGGCTGGCCCACCGGGGGCGGGGCCGGCTCGCCGGAGAAATCGTCTCCGCCGCCGCCGCCGCCACAGGCGGCGACGAGCAGCGATGCCGCGGCGGGCAGGATGAACTTTCGTCTTTTCGATTGCATTTCACACCTCTGAATAGCTCGGCACTGATCGGATCGGGCACCTCGAGTGCGCCCGCCATACCCCGGAGCCCCGGTCAGTCCTCGAGCTCGGCCTGATCGGCCAGCACGGTGTTGCCGACCAGCGCGCCGCGCACCTTCACCTCGCGACCCGCGGCCGCGGCGAAGAAGGAGGCGGCCGAGATCGACCCACCGTCGTTGTTTCTGAACTCAGTCTGGTCGTTGGTCGTGATGCGGATGCCCGCGATCGTGAATTCTGGCGCCGCGACCGCGCTGGCCGGACCTTCGACTTCAAGACGATCGTCCGCGTCGTCGCGCTCGAGCAACGATGCCAGCAGGCCACCGCCGTCGTCGTATGCGCTCAGCTCGACGTAGTCGCCTGCGCGCAGGTCGGCCAGGCTGAAACGCGGCAGATCCGCATCGCTGTGATCCTCGAATCGCGTCAGGGCGTTCGTGCGTACCGTCACGCCAAGCACCACCAGGCTGCCGGCCGTGACGTTTACCGAGTCGACCAGCGCGGAAATCTCGACGTTGCTCTCGCGCCTGAACTCGATCCGGGACGCGATCAGTCTCGCGTTCGCATCGAATCCGCCCTCGACCTCCACGTTGGCGCCGAGCGCAAGGTTCGCCGCACCGCCACCCTGGTAGACGGTCGTCCCAGTCGTCGTCACGCGCTGCCCCGCGACGTCGAAGTCGA
>Ga0113563_10003314_pt1 | contig 10011 bp, 8 predicted proteins | sample Mud3Dept3metaG_FD_80117 | JGI IMG/M metagenome (GOLD analysis project Ga0113563, IMG submission 80117) | Freshwater wetland microbial communities from Ohio, USA, analyzing the effect of biotic and abiotic controls - Mud 3 Core 4 Depth 3... | ecosystem: Environmental > Aquatic > Freshwater >...
CGCGATTGCGTCGGTCTCGCTGCTCGTCGGGGGCATCGGTATCATGAACATTATGCTCGTGTCCGTGACCGAGCGGACCCGGGAGATCGGCATCCGCATGGCCATTGGCGCCAAGACCTGGGACATCCGGCTCCAGTTCATCATCGAGGCCCTCACGCTCTCTCTCATTGGCGGCGTCGTCGGCATCATTGCCGGCATCTCCACCGCGGTGGTCATCTCCTCGGCATCTGGCTGGTCCACCGTCGTCTCGCCGCTCTCGATCGTGCTGGCCTTCGGCTTCTCCGGCTTCATCGGGATCTTCTTCGGCTTCTATCCCGCCTACAAGGCGTCGCTGCTGAATCCCATTGACGCCCTGCGGTACGAGTAGCCCCGGATACCGGCATACGTTTCCGGCACCAGTGCCGATGAACGTGTTCTTTCACGGACAATGCGTTTTTTCGCCAGCTGTCGGCAAACCCTGTGCTATAATAAACTCTTATAACATCACTTGTTCCATAATAGGGAGGCAATAATGAACATGCGCGTTCTCGCTGTCTTGGCCCTTTCCCTGGTGCTGTTCCTGTTCCCGTCAGTGTCGTCGGCCGTCCCCGAAGGCGTCATCCTCACCTGGCCGGGGGGCAGTCAAGGCCAGGTCCATTTTGACGGCACCTTGCACGCGAAGAGGGGGCTCCAGTGCGATGCCTGTCATGTCTCCGGACTGTTCAAGACGAAAAAGGACGGCGACAAGATGACCATGGCCGTGATGAAAGAGGGCAAGTTCTGCGGCGTCTGCCACAACGGGAAGAAGGCCTTTGCCATGGGCGATAGCGCCAATTGCAGGCGCTGTCATCTCAAGAAATAGCGCCCTGCGAAAAAGGAACAAGGGCCCGCACCAGCGGGCCGAGGTCCGGCCCGCTTCCTCGCTCTCCGAGACCGTCGTGACCACAGAGACCAGGAAGGATGTCATTATCATCGGCGCGGGAGCTTCCGGACTGTTCTGCGCCATCGAATGCGGCAGGCGCGGACGATCGGTGCTTGTGCTGGACCATGCTGCACGGACGGGCTCCAAGATCCGCATCTCCGGAGGCGGGCGCTGCAATTTCACGAACCGGAGCGTGACCGCCGGCCACTACCTCTCGCGGAACCCCGCGTTCTGCAGATCGGCCCTTGCCCGGTTCTCCCCCCGCGATCTTCTTTCCCTCATTGAAAAGCATCATATCGCTTATTCCGAAAAGGAAGCGGGCCAGCTCTTCTGCGTCAAGAGCTCCCGCGACGTCATTGCCATGCTCGAACGGGAGTGCGATCAGGCAGGCGTGGAGATTCGTCTCGCATGCCGGGTCGCCGATGTTCGGACGGCGGAGCATTTTTCGGTCACGACCGACCAGGGCGTGTTCGGCTCGGCGTCGCTGGTCATCGCCACCGGCGGGCTCTCGTATGCCGGCCTCGGAGCGACCGGCTTCGGCCATGCCCTTGCACGCCGGTTCGGCCTCACGGTCGTACCGCCCCGGCCCGCTCTTGTCCCTTTCGTCTTTCCGGCGCGGGAACGGAGCGTCTTCGGGGAACTGGCAGGCATCTCTCTTGACGCTGACGTTTCCTGCGGCGGAAAGCGCTTTCGGGGGAGCATCCTGTTCACGCACCGCGGCCTGAGCGGGCCCGCGGCGCTGCAGGCATCGCTGTACTGGATCCCCGGCGAGCCGCTTATCATCGACCTCCTTCCTGATACGGACATTCTCGGCGTGTTCATGGAGAAACGACGGAGCAGGACGGCGATGCACACCCTCCTTGAGCAGCATGTTCCAAAGCGCTTCGCGCAGGTCTGGTGCGACCGGAAGATGACCTCGAAGCCGCTGGACCAGACAGCGGACAAGGAGCTTAGGGAAGCCGCGGCCGGACTGCATGCCTGGCAGGTCGTCCCGGAGGGGACCGAAGGGTATGCGACGGCCGAGGTGACCGCGGGAGGGGTGGCTGCCGATGAGCTCTCCTCGAAAACGATGGAGGCCAGAAAGGTCCCCGGTCTCTACTTCATCGGCGAGGTGGTGGACGTGACCGGCGAGCTCGGCGGGTACAATCTCCACTGGGCCTGGGCATCTGGCTTCGCCGCGGGCCAGTATGCCTGACGCGGAAAAACCGTACGGGCCGCGTTTGTAGCCAAAGGGGGCCGCCCCGCACAAGGATACCTAGCAAGATCAAAACGTTGCGTTCGTCCGTGTGTCCCGGTGGGGGTGCTCTTGTTCTGCGAGGCTCGTGGCTCCATCCGGGCTGATGTATTTCCCAGTTGAGAAACAATTGATTCTTTTGTTTTAAAGGTAGTAAGGTTCTGGCAGCAGGGCTCAGGGATCCTTCGATCTCGGTGGAACGCGCCCGTTCCGGGACGCCTCCGACCGCTCCCACAGATATCCCTCTTTCCACCCCCTGCTGATCGGAAACTGACCCCGGACGGCCCGGACATTCTTGACTTTGCCATGGAGAGGTACTACTATAGTCCATGGTTCGAACCCTGCGAAACAGCCATGCGGCTGCGGTCTTGATACTCCTTGCGGGACTTCTCCTCCTCCTGATCTCGGGCTGCCGGAGTTCGGTTACGCCGACGGGTCCGGCGCCGCCGGCCAAGGAGGGCAAGGGGGTCAAGCTGCACATCGGGCTCATCCCGGAGCAGAATCTGTTCAAGCAGATGGACCGGTATGAACCGCTGGTCAGCTACATTTCCCGGAAGACCGGCATCGATATCAAGCTCTCTATCCTCCCCCGGTATGGGAACATCGTCGGCAACTTCGTCTCTGCGGGATTGGACGGCGCCTTTTTCGGCAGCTTCACCTTTGCCCTGGCCCACGAGAAGCTCGGCGTCCAGGTGCTCGTACGGCCTGAAGACCTTGACGGCGTCTCCACCTATCACGGAATGATGTTCGTCCGGAAGGACAGCGGCATCAGGTCCGTGGAACAGATGCGGGGCAAGCGCTTTGCCTTCGTGGACAAAGCCACCACGGCGGGTTATCTTCTCCCGCTCGCGTACTTTCGGCAGCACCAGAAGAACTACCGGACCTTCCTCCGGGAATACTACTTCGCGGGCACGCACGAGGACGCCATCTACGATGTGCTGAACAAGAAAGCGGACATCGGTGCCGCGAAGAACACGGTCTTCAACCGCCTTGCCAAGAGCGACGGACGGATCAACGACGAACTGCTCATTCTCGCGGAATCTCCCGAGGTGCCGGAGAATGCCCTGGCAGTGCGAAAGAACATGGACGGCGCTCTCAAGAGCCGGCTGGAGTCCGCGCTGCTGACCATGGAGAGCGATCCGGAAGGGGCCAGAATATTGAAGGCATTCGGCGCCCGGCGGTTCGTCCTGACCAGGACCAGCGACTACAATCCTGTCTATGAGTATGCGCGGGCCAGCGACCTCAACCTCGCCACCTACGACTACCTGAACGACTGATGAAGAAGAAGATCATCATAAGCCTCCTCCTGTTCTCCCTCATTTTCGTCGCGAGCGGGATCTACATCGTCTTCTCCATCCAGCGCGCTTCGGACAAGATGGAAAACCTCGTCAGGCTTCACCAGATAGAAATGCTGCGGGAACATCTTCACCTGCAGATCAAGCGCGCCCAGGCCGACCTGTTCCTGAGGAACACGCGGTACGAGCGCGGGATGGACACGATCGTCGACCATGTGCAGACCATGGGCACGATGGTCAACGGCTGCTTTGAATGCCATCATGAGACCGGCGTCACGGAGCAGCTGGTGTCCATCCGGGACCATGTGGAGGAGTTCAAAACCGCCCTCAGCAGGCTCTACACGATCCGGGCGAACCGGGCCCGCATGGAGGCGGAGGAGGACAATGCCTATAAGGTCGGCGTCATGCTGCTTTCCGAAGTGAGCGTCATCACGACCATGACGAGCGCGAAACTGGAGGAGCGCACGCGGTCGGCGATCACCGAGGTTTCCGACACCCGCATGATCCTGTATGCCCTGCTGGTGGCTACGCCGATCGTGGTCCTCGGCCTGGCTGTCGTCTTCCTCAGGGGTTTTACGAGTCCCGTCCGCGCCCTCCTTACGGCAACGAGACGCCTGAAGACCGGCGACCTGGACTACCGGATCCCGAAACTGCACGATGAGTACGGCGAGGTGGCGGAGTCCTTCAACGAGATGGCGGTGTCGCTCAAGGAGGAGCAGGGGAGGATGCAATGGGCCGAACAGCTCTTCCTGCTCGGGGAGATGTCGGGAGGGCTGGCCCATGAGATCAAGAACCCCCTTGCGGGGGTGAAGGCCTCGCTGGAGGTCCTGGTCATGGATGGAACGCTCCCCGCCGAGGACCGGGACATCCTGTCAAAATCGATCGAGCAGATCAAGAAGATCGAGGCGCTCCTGAAGAACCTCCTCAATTTCGCCCGCCCCCCGAAGCCCCAGTTCATGCAGGTAAACGTGAACGATGTCCTGAACTCCACGATCACCCTCGCCCAGCGCATGCCGCTCTTCACGTCCACGAATGGAAAGGGCGTGAAGGTCGTGCGGCTCCTGGACCCCCGCATCTGGGAGATCACGGCCGACCCGCTCCAGCTCCAGCAGGTATTCATGAACCTGATCATCAATGCCGCGGAGGCCATGCCCAACGGCGGCACCGTCACTGTCCGGACCTCCTACGATCCGGCCACCCGCGCGCTGCAGGTCTCGGTCACGGACACCGGCGAGGGCGTGGACCCCGACGTGGTCGATAAGATCTTCCAGCCCTTTTATACGACCAAATCGAAAGGATCAGGACTGGGATTGTCCATCACGAAGCGGCTCATCGAGCAACACGGGGGGAGCATACGCGCGGTGAACAACCTTGACCGCGGCGTGTCCTTCCTGATCGACCTGCCCGTGACGCAGAAAGAGGCGCCCGTCGCATGAAGATCCTGACGAAGATCCTTCTGGTTGACGATGATGAGCTGATTGTCGCCACGCTCACCCGGATCCTGAAGAGCGAGGGATACGATGTCCGGGCCGAGACCACGCCGGACCGGGTGGAGTCCATCGTGCGGTCCTGGTCGCCCGCGGTGGTCCTGCTGGACGTCCGGCTGCCGGGCAGGAGCGGGATCGAGGTCCTTGAGGACATTGTCCGGGGAGAGGGGCGGCCGCCGGTGGTCATGCTGACGGCTGACGATACCGCGGAGAGCGCGGTGAAGGCGATGAAGCTCGGGGCCGCGGACTATCTGACGAAGCCGTTCAACATCGACGAGGTGAAGATCGTTCTCCGGAACATCGTGGAGCGGGAGCGTCTGCGGCAGGAGGTCGACTACCTCCGCATGGTGAACTCGCAGCTGTTCGAGAGGACCCTCATCGGCGATTCGGACGCCATACGGCAGCTGAAGGCACAGCTCGAAAAGATGGCCCAGGCCTCGGTTTCGACCATCCTCATCACCGGGGAGAGCGGGACCGGCAAGGAGCTTGTCGCCCGTCAGCTCCATCTCCTCCTGCACGGGCAGACTCCCCAGCATGCCCCCTTCATACGGGTGAACTGCGCCGCGCTTCCCGACACGCTCCTCGAGAGCGAACTCTTCGGATACAAAAAAGGCGCTTTTACCGACGCCAAGGCCGACAAAAAGGGCCTGTTCGAGATGGCGCAGGGCGGGTCGATCCTTCTTGACGAGATCGGCGAAATGAAGCTCACCCTCCAGAGCAAGCTCCTGCGGGTGCTGGAGGAGCGGACCGTTCGGCATATCGGCGGGAGCGCCGAGATCCCCATCGATGCGACGGTCATTTCCACGACGAACCGCGACCTGGCGGCGATGGTCCAGCAGGGCGAATTCCGGATGGACCTGTTCTACCGTTTGAACGCCTTTTCCCTCCATATCCCGCCGCTCCGCGAGCGGCCCGACGACATCTCTGCACTGTCCAACTACTATCTTACCTTCTTCTCCACAAAGTATGCCAAGAGCCCGACGCCCGTCTTCTCTCCCGAGGCGGAAGCGCTGATCCGCGCCCACCGGTGGACCGGAAACGTGCGGGAGCTCAAGAACGTGATCGAGCGCCTCGTCGTGCTCGGTACGGGCGACCGGATCCTCCCCGAACATCTCCCGAAGGAGATCGTCGAAGGACAGGCCCCGCCGGCGCGTTCCGACGGCCAGCAGTACGCGTTCCCCGACGGGGGGATGTCGCTCGAGGCAATGGAAAAGGAAATGATCCGGCAGGCGCTGGAGCGGACGAACCGCAACAAGGCGAAGGCGGCAAGACTTCTCGGGATCAGCTACGACACGCTGCGCTATCAGGTGAAGAAGTTCGGACTGGAATAGCGGAAACGGGGGGCTCGCGGGGCCGGTCCCGCGCGTCACCGACCGGGCACCTCAGCCTGAAGCGGGAGGAGAATCGTCATCGCCGTCGGCGCGCAGGCCGGCGGATGAGACCTGTCGGAGGCCTGCGGCATCCGCGGGAAGGGCTTCGCGTCTGATCCTGCCGGCAGGGGCGGTCGTTGACGCCTGCGCTGCTACGCATACTGAATGCCCGCACGGTACGCCGCTTCTGAGTCATCGGACCTGCTCCACCGCACGGTCCCGCGCCGTATCCCCGTTCCGTTGAGGAACTCGATGCTCTGTCCGGGAACGAGCGATGCCAGCGTGAGGATGCCCATTCCCGTATCGCTGACATCAACGACGGAAGCGGTGAGCTCCTGCTCCCGACGCCAGATGTCAGCCGGAAGGACGGCATACCTGATGGTCTTTGCCGCGGGGTTCCTCTCGCAGGCCCTCCTGCTGCATCCGAGGGCCTGACCAGCCCGATCGCCGTCATGGGATGTCTGTACCCGGCGGACCGCTCCCTGCTCCACGAATCCTTTCGCATCCTGCAGATCGAAGGGCTTTTCCAGGAACAGCTGCGCATGCTTCCTGATGCTCGCCATCAATTCATCGCTGACCCCGCCGCCGGTCATGATGGCGATCCGCGTGGACGGCGAGGTCTGCCGCATCGCCATCATCACTTCCATTCCGCTGATATCGGGGAGATGAATGTCAAGAAAGCAGGCGTCAAAAGTGGTTCGGCCAAGCTCCCTGACCGCCGCACCGCCTGTTTCGACCGCTGTTACTTCCGTGTGCTCTGTTTTCAAGATGGCACAGAGCGAAAACCGCATCAAGGCATCATCATCCACAACAAGGACCTTTATCATTCCCTTGTAAACCTCCCGGCGGCAGGTTCACTTCCGTATCGTAAGGCCATTACTAAAAGAGCTAGCAATTCCTATACCATGAACAGAGAGCAGAGACGACCGTGCTCCCGGCGGTCATGTAATTGAAAAACGGGGTTTCCCGGAAACGACGCTCCAGGGAGGTTGGTGAAATTCCCGAGATGCTCTGGTGCTTTCACCATGAGAACAGAGAGGCGCATAAAATGTCTGTAGGAAACCGCTGTGCTTTCGCATCCTTCGTTGCATCACATAATAGCATATCGTGTGCGGCATCGCAGAATGATTCAACGCTTCTCATAAAAAATCGACGACCATACGGCAGATCATTTCTTTATATAAAGACTTCCTCCCTGCCATGCTGGCCCTTCGTGTCCCGCGGTTCGCCGTCGATGAACTCGATTCCCGCCTTGAAGCAGACGCCCGCCTCCACGATCATGACCCATCGCACGATCCCCCTGCGATAAACAGGCCGTTCGCAGAACTGCACTGTCTGGCCGGGCTGGAGGCGGAAATCAGTGATCATGCTCATGCCGGCATCGCTGACATCGCAGAGTTCGGCGGTGCACAATTCTACGCTGTTGTTCCCCGGCTCCGGCAGGGCGAGATAGGTAATGACATGATTGACCGGCATTCGCATGTGCCTGCGCCGGTCGTCGGCGAGCAAACGCTTCAGGGCGTTGTTGGTCTTCGGAACAATACGATGGCTTCGAAGATCGTGCCGAGCGTGCTGAAAGATCCGGCCGGAGAATCGTTCGGCCTGGAACAGGTCAAAGGGGATGGATATGAAGATCTGCGCATGGTCCCGGGGTGACTTTTTCATGGCATTCATGACCTCGCTTTCTATCTGAATGACGACGCCGGTTCCCATCTGATCGCATTTGTTCAAACGTCTTCTCGATATCAGCTCCGGCCTGCGGAAGGCCGAAGGATATGCGGAACGGAAAAGCTTATCGCACCGGGTGTTACACTATAGAGCCAAAAGGACAGCGATCTTGGAAAAATATAGGTATCCATGTACTCTGTAGCATTAAAAGCAAATCTCATACCAAGGATGCATATAAATATATTATAATTATATATTTCAATATATTATGCTATTTACATATATTGTTCCACGGAGGCATTATCCGTTCTTTCTGGTGTAATGACCTATGAAAGTGGTGATTTCACCTAAGGTATTGTCTCTCTTAAGCACTTATGCGGGAGGAACATTCCGCATCAATAGGGCGGAGGCGTTCCGCACCACAGTTGACCGGCTGAGTTGCGGAGAGCACCCATGTGCTTTGCCTATTGCGCGGGGGAGGGCGCTGAAGTCTATAGTCATTTCCCTGCAAGGACGTAAAGCGCAGAAGGCGCATCCGAAGTCTCCTCCGCATGGGTTCCCGCCGAACTGATGTAATTCGTCAGCTAGCGTCACATTTTGATGAATGAAATATAATTAAAGTATCTGTCATCTGGTGAAATTCCTTACCGGGAATGGTGATTTCACCGGACCTTCTTCCCCATCGGATCCGCCCTTTCCGATTATCTTCCTGTATTCATTAAGACTTCCCCGTCTTCGCGCATTGGCACGTCCATTGCTATATCAAGAGGTAATTCACTCCTCCTTAAAGTATGAAAAGACGGATAACATATTACGCCCTGATCGCCGTGGTCACTTTCCTGACCGGCACGATCCTTGTTCCCGCCGACGCACGCGGAGGGGTGAACGAGCAGTATCTGTATAATCTTTCGGACTTCCACGGCATGGTCCCCTATGACAGCCCGAGGATCTTCATCGATTCCGAAAGGAACGAGGTGTACGTGCTGTATAAGAACTCAGTGGACGTCTTCAATGACTCGGGCATGGAGATCTTCCGGTTCGGCTACGAAGCTGAGTCAAACAATGTGATTGACCTGACCATTGACGACCGGGGCGATATCCTCGTGCTCTCCTATCAGGGATCGAACTACCGCGTCGTGCGGTGCAATTACCGGGGTGAGCCGGGGGAAGCGATGGTCTTCACGGGTATCCCGAAGGAGTTCGCGTCGCTCATGCCGTCCCGGCTCGTGCTTCGGAAGGGGAGACTGTATCTCGCCGACGCCAGCGCCATGAAGATCATCGTGACCGACGGGAACGGACAGTTCCTGCAAGGCTACGATCTGGTGTCGGTCCTTCAGCTCAAGGAGCAGGACCGGAACAACACCGGCATCACGGGCTTCAGCATTGACCAGGACGGGAACATACTCTTCACGATCCCAGTACTGTTCAGCGCCTACCGGCTTTCACCCGATGGGGCGCTGGGCTCCTTCGGGCAGCCCGGAAGCTCGCCGGGAAAGTTCAACATCGTCGGCGGCATCGCCGCGGACCGCCACGGCAACTATCTGGTCACCGATGTGCTCAAGAGCGTCATCATGGTCTTCGACCGGGACTTCAGGTTCGTGAAGCAGTTCAGCACCTACGGCACCGGGCCGGGGGAGCTGATCGGGCCGAAGGACCTGTACATCGACACCCGGGACCGATTGTATGTGACGCAGGGAAGGAAAAGAGGGGTCAGCGTATTCCGGCTTGCGTACGACTGATCCAGAACACCAGGCACGGTATCCCGCCTGAAAAGGAGGTGATGAAGTCCCATAAGCGGATATCAAGCGCAAGCCTGCATCAACACAATCCTCCGTATAAACGTAAACCCATCGAGAGGTGGGGGCACAAAGCCGACAGGTCCCTTCACGGGATGGCTGGGTTGCCGGAGAACACTAATGGAGGATTACCATGAAGGGAATGAAAATGAGTTTTGCCATCGTCGCTGCGGCCTCGATCATCATCGGGTTCGGCGGCATGGCGTACGCGTTCCACAGCGGCGGCGTCGCAGAGTGCGAAGGCTGCCACAGCATGCATA
>Ga0113563_10003315_pt1 | contig 10011 bp, 10 predicted proteins | sample Mud3Dept3metaG_FD_80117 | JGI IMG/M metagenome (GOLD analysis project Ga0113563, IMG submission 80117) | Freshwater wetland microbial communities from Ohio, USA, analyzing the effect of biotic and abiotic controls - Mud 3 Core 4 Depth 3... | ecosystem: Environmental > Aquatic > Freshwater >...
CAGCGGACGCTGGCCGGTAATCGCCGTGAGCGTATCCTGCGCAGCCTGTAATTCGCGCAGGAAGCCCGACTGCCCCATGAATGCAAAGTGGTGATCGTGATGCTGGCTGTGATTTTCCACGGCATGACCGCGGCGCACGATTTCCCGGCACAGCTCCGGATAACGCGCGGCTTTTTCTCCGATGCAGAAAAAGGTTGCCTGGGCCGCATGGCGCTCCAGTATATCCAGCACCTGCGGCGTGACGTCGGGATCGGGTCCGTCGTCGATGGTCAGGGCGATTTCATTTCTGGCCGTGGCGGCAGCAGGCAGTCGTGTCCAGTTCGGCCCCAGCCCATGGCTGCGTGGCCATAGCCCGAGCAGCGTGAGCAGGGCGTGATTGGCCAGCACCGCGCCCAGCACCCAGCGCCATTGCGCGGGTGCCGCGATGACGGCGATCAGCGCCAGCACATGCAGCGCGATGGATGCGCGGATCAACAACGAGGGCTGCCAGCGTGCACTATGCATTGGTTTGCCTGGCAAAAATCGCGGAGTAAATCAGCGCCAGGATGACGCCCGGCGCCACGGTGACGCCCATGGCCTGCAAGATCGACACGTTGGAAAACGCCAGCAAGCCAAACCCTGCGACGGTGGTGAGATTGGCAAACAACATGGAGGCCAGGGTGCGCGGCGCGATGCTGTGCTCAAGTGCGTGCTCGGCGCGATCAAAAAACAGCGCGTAGTTGGAACCCACCGCGACCACCAGCAGCAAGCCTACCAGATGCAGAATAATCAATTGCTGGCCAAGCAGCGCCAAGCCCGCCGTGACGCTGATGACTGCGGCCGCCAGCGGTAGGATGATGCGCAGCACACGCATGGGCGAGCGGAACACCCAGAGCAGTAGTCCGATAATGGCGAGCAGACCGCCGAGCGACAACACGATGGCTTCATGCAAGTAACCGGAATACAGGCGGTCGGATTCGGCTTTCATATCCACAAACAGCACATTGGGCAAACCGCTGGCGCTCAAGGCAGCACGAATTTTATTGGCGTTGATGCTGACATCTTTAGCGGCGGTCAGCGGCAATAGGGCGCTCCAGTGACGCGCTTGGCGGATAAGTAATGCATCCACGGCCATGGCCATCGAAGTCTGTTCAAGATCGGACGCTTGCAGCAAGGGCTGGTTGCGCGCGGCGGCGACGTCGCTGAGAAATGGCGCAAACAGTTGCGCGCGCACCGGTAAGCCCTGCACCGCTTGCGCCAACCGCGTTTCCAGCGCGGCGGCGGGGGGCAAGCTGGCTTGGCGTGCGCGTTGCGTGGCGATGCTGGGCAGATAACGGCTGGGACTTTCAAATCCGGCGAGTTCGCCTTGATCGACTTGCGTTTGCAGTACCGTGGAGACTTGTTCGGCGGCGCGCAATACGGATTCCTGGCTCGCGCCGGATACCACCACGAGATAACGCACATCCGGCGCACCCATGTCGGCACGCAGACTGGCATCCAAGGCAATATCGGCCTGCGATACCGGGCTGAGCGAAGCGATCTTGTCATCCCACAAACTGGCGCGGTGCTGGATGAGGATGGCGCAAGCCGCCAGCAGCAGGATCGCGCTCGCCCAGCGCAATGTAGCGGCGCGCTGTACCAGCCGCGATAGGACAACGCCGAGCGCCGATACATCATGAATGCGAAAATTGCTTGGCAGCAGATGCGGCAAGACGAAGCGCGTCACCAGGGCAGCGGCGATCAGCCCCGCAATCGAATACAGGCCGAGTTGCGCCAGCCCCGGAAAGCCGGACAGCAGCAGCGAAGCAAAACCGAAGATCGAAGTCAGCACCCCGAGACGGATGGTGGGCCAGAAGCGTTGGATCCAGTTCTGTTGATCCGAACCGCTTTGCTCCGATTGCACAAACATATAGATGGAATAATCCACCGCCTCGCCGATCAATGCGGTGCCAAATCCCAGCGTGATGCCATGCACCGCGCCGAAGCCCAGACTGACGGCCGCGACGCCCGCCAGCGCGCCGCTGATGACGGGCAAGAAACCCAAGGCCAGCGCGCTGAAGGAGCGATAAACCAGCAGTAACAGCGTCGCGATGAGCGCTACGCTGATGATGGACAGACGGCTCACCTGGCCTTTGATGGTGTCGCGTGAGGTCACCGAAAATACGCCGGGGCCGGTCATCACAAGTTTGGCGGCAGGGGTTGCGCTGGGTGCCGTGTCGAACGCGAGGCGGATGGCGGCCATGGCGCGTTGCTGCGCGTCGGTATCGGAGCCTGAAGCGCGCGTTTGCATCAGCATCAAGGCGCGCATGCCGTCGCGCGATGCCCATGCGCCATCGACCATCGGCGGGCGGCTGCCGCTATTGAGTTGTTCGAGCAATTGCACCATCTCACCCGTCGGGTCGCGTGGCAGTAGCGACTTGACCAGCAGTCCGGCCGGTGAGGCAAGCAGATCGATGCTGTCGCTGACGGCGGCATGCAGGCCGTCCACGCTGAAGCGCGCCGGCGTCACTGCGGGGCTGAGCAGATAGCGATGGTTGTACAGATACAAACGGTCGCGCTCGGTGCTGACGGGCTCGCCGTTATTGACGCTGACAAAAGCAGGATCGGCGCGCAGGCGCTGGGCGATTTGCTTGGAAAGCTTGGCGCGGGTGGGCGCATCGGCGCCCTCGATGCCCACTAGAATCAGGCGCGAAGCCAGGCCGTCGCGGATCTGCTCCAGCAGCAGTTGCTGCTCTGGGGTGGGGCTGCGCGGCAAAAATGCCGATAGATCGGTGGTGAATTGGCTGCGGCTGATGATGATGCCGCAGGCAAGGATAAATACTAGCCATAGCGCGATCGCTGTCTTGGCTAGTGGTCTCACGGCGTGGCCACCTTTCCGATCAGCATCAGCGAGCTGTCGCCATCGGCCTGGGTGATTTCGATGCTGCGCACGGAGTCGCGCACTCCGGCGATGTGGATGCGCTTCACCACGGCCTGCATTTTTTCATTTATCGGCAATAGTTGCAGTGTCCAGCGCTCGGCTGTGCCCTCCAGGCTCAAGCGGTAGTTGCGTTCCAGCGCCTTGCGATCGCCCGCCAAGGTGCCGCGGATGCTGTCGATGAAAGCCGCCAGCTCGGGGTAATCCTGCAATTGCAAACGATGTGTTTGGCGGCCGCGCTCGATGATCAGGGTGTCGCCATCCACCGTCATGGATTCGGGTTTGGGTTTGAGCGTGCGTTTTTCCAAGTGGTCGGGAGCGCGGTAGAGCAGTTCGCCGGAGGATTCCACTGGCTTGTCGAGCATGGCAATGAATTTCTTTTCGAAAAAATTGGCGCGGTCGGAACGGGTTTGCGCCAGGCCGCGCATGAGCTGATCGAGATCCCACTCGGCGGCGTGACTGTAGGCAGGCAACAACATCAGCGCTAGAACCAACTGCAAGGAAAAGATAAAGGCGGGTCGTGTCATCATGGTTTGGGAAGCGTTGTGGTGGGTGCGGATTGCCAGAAATCGAAAAAATTAAACCAGTTATACGGCGCCTTGCGGCAGTACTGATCCAGTAGCGCGGCGTAACGGGCGAGCGCCGCTTGCACGGCGGCATCGCGTTCAGCGCGCGCCACATGCGTAAAATCCGCCAAGGTATCGAAATGGATTGCGTAGCGGTTGCCGCCCAGATACAGCCCGGTCATGAACACCACGGGACGCTGCAGCAATGCGGCCATGCGGAACGGCCCGCTGGGTAAGTGGACGGTAGCGCCGAGGATTTGCACCGGGTACAGCGTGTCGTTGCCGGGAGTACGATCGGCCAGTATGCCGACTGCGCCGCCGCTATCCAGGAGCTCGCGCACCTGGAGCATGGAATCAATATGCCCTAGGCCAATAATATCCTGTACCGCTTCCGGATTAATGGCGGCCAGCATGGCGTTAATTTTTTGTGCGTTATCTTCATGCATGAGCATGGCGACACGGACATCCGTGTCTTTACGGCCAAGCGCGCGGATCACTTCAAAGCTGCCGAGGTGCGCACCCATTAGGAACAGGCCATTGCCTTCGGCCAGCAGGCGACGCAGCATGTCTTCGCCGTGCACTTCAAAATCAAACAAATCGAAGCGGCGGTTGACGAGATAAACACGGTCATGGATGGTGGCGGCAAAGGTAAAAAAATGCCGATACAGATCGCGCCAGCGCGCAGGCCGCCCACAGGCGCGTCGGAGATAAGCGCTGGAAGCACGCCGACTGCTTGGTGCAAACAGTAAAAAATAAGCGGCGATCAAGTGCAGAACGCCACGCGCCACGCGCCGCCCCAGACGCAAGGAAATCCAAGTCATGATGCGCAACATGAGTTTATTGCTGCGCTCTGGTGTCTGTGCCCAGGTAGCGGCTATGGTGCGCGATGTCATGGCAGTGCTTTCGTCACGATACTGCCGCTGGCAATTTTGCGCATTCCCGCCACGATATCGAAGCGTATCGTGCCAGTGGCCGAGATTGTGTGCTGAATTTCTAATACGTCGCCCGGACTGGCCGGACTCAAAAATTTGACCGAACTGATCTCGCAACAATCCAGCGCAATTCCAGTTGCATCGGCAATTGCTAGCAGCGCGGTGTCTAGCAGCACCACACCGGGGAGGATGGGCGTGCCGGGAAAATGTCCCGCAAAGGCGGGATGATCAAGCGGAACCGTCCAGTGGGTGACTTTATTCATGCGGATTTTCGTGCGCTATGCGCCTGAAACAGCGCCTGCAGCGCTGCGCGCGGCAATTTGCCTGTGCTGTTGCGTGGCAGTGCATCCACAAACAGCAGCGGGCGCGGCAGGAACACCGGGTCAATATGTTCGCGTAGCGCTGCCTGTAGCTGCGGCGCATCTATGCCCGGCGCCACCACGCACGCAGCCAGCCGGGTGACCCGTTCGGGACTGGTTTCATCCGGCATATAAAAAGCGCCGTCGACGACACCGGGAATGGAATTCAGCAGGTGATTGAGGCTTGCCAGCGAATGGCGTTTACCCGCGATATTGATCATATCGGACAGGCGCCCGTGCAATAAAAAATACTCATCGGTAATCGGTTCAATTTTGTCGCTCATGGCGATCAGTGTTTCGATGTGCAAACCATGCGCACGCACGCCGTCTTTCTCTACGACCAATTTTATTCCGGGAAGCAATTGCCATTTTTCCGTTTGCGTGGGGCGGCGCGTCGCAATCAGGCCGGTTTCGGTGCTGCCATAGATTTCCATGAGTGGTGCCTTGCTGCGCGCCTCGATGTCGCGTGCTAATCGCGCGGGCAGCGGTGCGGTTGCGGATAACACCAGCGCCAGCTCCGGCAGCGCTAACTCCGCATCCAGCAGGGCGCGTAAATGCACCGGCGATGACACCAATACCCGTGGCGTGGGCACGGACGCCAGTGCCTGGCAAATGTCGGCTGGATAAAATGGTTGCGTATGGCTAAGGGCGTTGCCGCTATGCCATGCCATCAGCACCGTGGATTCAAACCCGTACATGTGTTGCGGCGGGACGGTGCCAATCAGCGTGCAGGGCGGGTTGTGCAGTAACTCCAGGCGCATTGCTTCGGCTTGCACGCTACTGACCAGCGCACCCCAGGTTTTGCTGTGCGGTTGCGGCGTACCGTTCGAGCCTGAAGTGAATACCACCGCGATGCGCTGGCTGCGATCAATTTGCGGAATGCTCAGGGTGTCGGCGGGGTGCGCGTCGTTAACCGGATAGCGCAGTTGGGGTAAATCCACCGTGCACAGAGCGCTGTCGGTCAAACAAAATACATCCGGTGCAAATACCTTGATCTGGCGCACTACTTCCGGGGTGTGGGTGGACGGCAGCAGGCTGACTTTGCCGGCCACAATAGCCGCCGCTAAGCCCACGCTAAAACGGTAACGGTCGCTGCATAAATTGAGTAGGTGCTTCCCGGCAGGAAACAGTGCGGCAAGCTGTTGCACATCGGCTAAGAACTGGCGTAGCGTAACGGCGCCATCGGCGCGCCAGGCGATGATGCTGTCCGGCGCAACGTGTGATACCAGCGGCAGCGAAGACATGATGAAGGCTGCGCCGATTAGCGCTGGCGCGCCGCAGTATTGCGGAATGCGCGTACCGCATCCAGGATGGGCACGTGCTGCATATTGGGGAGTACACGTCTGCGTACCCCATATTCGGCAATGAACATGAGTGCCACCAACGGCAGCGTCATGAAATTAGCAAACACCGACCAGGTGCTGAGGGGCATCAGGAAAAACAGCGCGGTGGAAACTAAGGCCATCGCGGCAAAAAACAAGGCCCAGGCGATGGTGACTTGACGCGTGTAGATTTCCTGCTGCGACGTCAATGGTGCATGGATGACCTCGGCGAAATAGGTGCACAGCGGTTGGCGCCCAGCGATCAAGGTGCGCGCAAACGTCATGCATAAAATGAGCTGCATGCCCAGATGTTGCAGCCAGTAAACCAGACCAAAATGCTGCGTAAGTGCCGACCATTCGGCCCACAGTACAACACACAACAACCCCAGCGCACTCAGCATGATGGGCCGCCGCGGCGAACGCCAGGCAAACACCAGCGCAATCAAGACCACGGGTGCAATGGCCACTAACGCGCCCAAGTTGCCGTTGTGCATAGATTCGCTAGTGTAATGCGCCAGCAGCGGATAGCTCACCAGCAGCGCAGCAATGCCCAGCCACCGCAGGATGCGGCGCAGCATTAGCGGGTTCTCTGCGCTGCGATATAGTCCGAGAGGCTGCGCAGCGAGCTGAAAATGTGTTGATTGTCTGCGCTATCGGCACGCAGTTGTAGGCCGTAGCGTTTGGAGACCACCAACGCGACTTCCAGTACATCGATCGAGTCCAGGCCTAAGCCTTCACCATACAAGGGGGCGTCAAGGGTGATTTGATCTGCCGTGACCTCAAGGTTGAGGCACTCGACGATCAATTCAGCGACTTCGCGTTGAAAATCAGCAGCATGAGAGAAAGTAGGTATCTGATTATCTTTATCTTGCATGGTATTTCTACGGCAGTATTTTAAGTAGAAGCAGTAAAGCGACCATCACTTTATGAAAGCGCATTTTACCTGCTAGCTATAGGAAAGCATATCAGCAACATAAACTAAACTAATTTTCCTAAGCGCGATTTGTGGAGTGCGCCAACACGGCGAGAAAGTTGTAGCAGAGGTCGCATTGTTCAAGGACTATGCAGGCGCTGCTTACTGGCTAAAATAGCGGCTTCTGATTTTCCATGAATCACGCGAGGTTTGTATGCGACGTTTAATACTTGTTCTTCCCTTGTGCTGTTGCGTCCTGCAAGCTGGGGCGCAAGCGCCGGTGGAAGAGCGCCAGGTCAAGCAGCCGGCGCTACGCCAATCCCAACAAAATGCCGACTTTGCGCGCCAGGAAAAAGACCAGGCTGCTGCCGGCGTGCGCCAAGCCGAGAACGAATTGACCGAGGCACAGCAGGCGCAACAAGCCGCCGAGAAAAATTTGCAGGCGGCGCAGCAACGCGTTGCCGCAGCGCAGAAAACGCTTAGCCAGGCCCGGGCGCAGTTGCAGCAAGCGCAATCCAAGGCCGCGCAAACCGATGCCGAGTTGGGGCGGGCTTGGGATAAAAGGTGAACGGTGAACGGTGAACAGTGAACGGTGCAATCACCCAATCACCCAATCACCCAATCACATAACACCATAACCCACTGTTAATAAGCACATTACGCTGTCCATTACCACGTCGTCGCCCAAGCTTCGCAGATTAAAGAATCGCCCGGAAGCAGCCGATAGCCTAAGCGGTAAGCCAAATGTTTTTGGCGATTTTGGGAGGCTGCAATCATGGGACTTATGCGTTCAGTATCCGCCGATGGCAAGGTGGTTACCATCAAGATCAATGGCCGTTTCGATTTCAGCGTGCATCAGGACTTTCGCGCCGCTTATGAGACGAGTGCGAGCAATCAGCCGAACTATGTGCTGGATATGGCCAATACCGAGTATATGGATAGCGCCGCCTGCGGCATGTTGCTGGTGTTCCGCGATGCGGTGGGCGGCAATCATGCCGACATTTCCATCGTCAATGCCAATCATGAGATCGTGAGTACGCTGTCGATGCTGCAATTCCATAAGATGTTTAAAATCGTCTAGCGCAATGAATGCCCGCGAGCTTGCTCCAGCGCCTGCATCGCCAAGCATGCCCAGCAACGTCTTAGCCCACCTCAATCAGCGCCTCAAGGTATTGCTGGCAGACCACGATGTAGCGAGCCGCGACACGCTGCAATCCCTGTTGCAACAAGAAGGCTATGAGGTTGTCGTAGCCGCCGACGGCGCCGCCGCGGTTTCCGCGTATATGCGCGAGCATCCGGATGTGGTGTTGGTGGCGGCGATGCTGCCGGAGATGGACGGCTATCAAGTCACCGAATATATTCGCGCCTTGTCCGGCGATAGTTTCGTGCCGGTGCTGCTGCTGTATCCGCTGCCCGATGAAGAAGCGCTGAACGCGTGCTTGGCGCATGGCGGCAACGATTTTCTGACGAAGTCCAGCCCGCCGGCCTTGATCAAGGCCAAGCTGGAATCCTTTGCGCAAATGCGCCGTCTGTATCACGCGGTACGCTCGCAGCGCGACGAATTGGCGCAGCACAACCGTTGGTTGAAGCGCGAATACGAGATCGCCGAAGGCGTGTTTGCCAAGGTCATGCACTCCAGCGGATTGCAGGCGCCCAATCTCAAATACCTGGTTTCGCCGCAAGCCATTTTTAACGGCGATTTGTTGCTCGCCGCCTACCGTCCCTCGGGCGAAATGCACCTGCTGATGGGCGATTTTACCGGCCACGGTTTGTCGGCCGCGATCGGCACGATACCGGTTGCGGATATTTTCAACGGCATGACGGCCAAGGGTTTTCCCATTCCGGAAATCGTCGCCGAGATCAATCAGAAACTCCAGCGCATCCTGCCGCGCGGCGTGTTCTTCGCCGCAGCGTTGTTGGAATTGGACGCCAAGAATCACAAGCTCTCGGCCTGGGTCGGCGGCGTGCCGGATATCCTGATTTATGGCGCGCAAAGCAAGTCACTGACCGGGCGCTTTGCCTCCAAAAGCTTCCCCTTGGGCGTGATCGAGACCGACCAGCTCGATTGCCAGGTCGAATCGATGGAAGTGCAGACCGGCGACCGGATTTTTCTCTGCACCGACGGCGTATCCGAAGCGCGCAACCCGCAAGGCGCGATGTTCAGCCAAGCGCGGCTGGAGCAATGCTTCGCGCGCGGGCATGAGCCCGCAGCCTTGTTCGAACATATCTTGATGGAGCTCGATCAATTTCGCGGTACGCAGCAGCAGAGCGATGACGTAACCCTGATCGAAGTCACCGTGGACCCCAGCGTGGGCAACCCGCAAGCCGCGGCCGGGGCGCTGGCGCCGCGCCCGGCATCGGCCTGGAGCGCGAGCTTCGAATTCGGCTGCGATTCCTTGAAAGGCTACGACCCGCTGCCGGTGATGATGCAAGTGCTGCTGGAAACGCAGCGCCTGCACCAGCACAAGCAGCGCATCTACATGGTGCTGGCGGAGTTGTTCCTGAATGCCCTGGAACATGGCCTGTTGCGCCTGGATTCTGCACTCAAGGAAGGCGCCGGCGGTTTTGGCGCCTACTACAAAGAAAAAGAACTGCGCTTGTCGCAACTCAAGCAGGGCGCGATCAAAGTGCAGTTTCAGCACACGGTAAAAGGCAGCGGCGGACAACTGACCATTCGGGTCGAGGATAGCGGCCCCGGCTTCGATTTTGAGCAACGTTTGCAGCAAGCGGGCGGGCAGCAGGGCGCGCATGGCCGAGGGCTGCTGCTGATTCACTCCCTGTGCGAATCCTTGACCTACAGTGGCGCGGGCAATATTGCCGAGGCGCGTTATGTGTGGGCGGATATTAGGTCTGAGGGCTGAGGGCTGAGGGCTGAGGGCTGAGGACTGCGGGATGTCGCGAAATTATCGAACTCAGTCCTGAATGGCACTTACTTAGGCGTTGCCATGCTTAATGTAGGGTGGGTTAGGCACGTAGTTTGTGCCGTAACCCACCAGATGTGCCGCAAGGCACTCATTAAAAAA
>Ga0113563_10003316_pt1 | contig 10008 bp, 9 predicted proteins | sample Mud3Dept3metaG_FD_80117 | JGI IMG/M metagenome (GOLD analysis project Ga0113563, IMG submission 80117) | Freshwater wetland microbial communities from Ohio, USA, analyzing the effect of biotic and abiotic controls - Mud 3 Core 4 Depth 3... | ecosystem: Environmental > Aquatic > Freshwater >...
CGGTCAGGCGCGGCCCGAGGTGGAATGACTGGAAGATGAACCCGATCTTGCGCGCCCGAACGTGCCCGAGTTCATCGTAGTTCAGCGACGTGGTCTCGCGGCCATCGAGCACGTACTGGCCGGCGGTCGGCCGGTCGAGCAGGCCGATCACGTTGAGCAATGTCGACTTGCCCGAGCCACTCGGCCCCATGATCGAAACGTACTCGCCGCCCTCGATCGTGATCGCGACCTCGTCCAGCGCCCTGACCAGCTGGTCGCCGACCTGGAAATGCCGGCTCACCCCCCGCAGCTCGATCATGAGCGGGCGCCCTCGCGTCTACTTCGAGACGGCTTCGACGCCGTCCGCGAGGCCTTCGCGGTCGATCGACACGACCACCCGCTCGCCGGCCTCGAGCCCACGCGTGACCTCCGTGTACTCCCAGTTGCCGATGCCGGTCACGACTTGCTGCGCCCGGACGCGGCCGCCGTCGAGCACGTAGACACGGTTGCCCTCCACCAGCGCACGCGTCGGGATGCGCAGGGAATCCACGTGTTCGGCGATGATCACCTCGACGTCGGCGCTGTAGCCGGGCAGGAGCACCGCATCGCCGCGCTCGTCGACCTCGGCCTCGACCTCGACCGTGCGGGCCTGCTTCTCGGTATCGAGCACATAGGGAGCCACTCGTCGCACGTGCGCGGGGAAGGTACGGTCCTTGAATGCGTCGAGCGTCACGTGCGCTGGCATCCCTTCGCGGACTCGCGGGGCGTCCACCTCGTCGATGGGAGCGGTGATGTATATGCAGCTGTTGTCGACGATGTCCACGGCTGGCGGCGTCGGGATGCCGACCGGCGAGGGCGTGACGAACTCGCCGATCTCGCCGTTGATTTCGGCCACCGTGCCGGCAAACGGCGCGCGCAGCAACGTGCGCTCGAGGCGCGCCCGGGCGGCATCGATTCTTGCCTCGCTCACACGGATCTGTTCAGCGGCGGCCCGGCATGCAGCCTCGCGGCTGTCGGCCTCGCCGGCCGCCCGCTCGGCCAGCTCGACCGACACCAGCTTGCGCTCCACCAGGCTCGCCGTCCGGTCCGACTCGCGCCGCGCCACTTTGGCGGAGACGCAGGCCTGGTCGCGCAACGCGCGGGCCGCCGCGGCGTCGCGTTCGGTCACCGTGAGCTCGGCACGAATGTCGTCGTTCCAGAGCTCGAGCAGTACCTGGCCCTTGGCGACCTGGTCGCCCTTCTTCACCGGCAATCGCGCGATCTGGCCGCCGGCGGGCGGTGCGAGCTTGGCGCGCTGGCAGGCCTTGACCGTCCCCGCGCGCGTGTTCGTCACGGTCTCGGCGACCGGGCCCCGGTTCACTTCCACGGTCTCGACGACGATGGGCTTCGGACGCCCGAGCCAGTAGGCCACACCGATGCCGACGGCCACGACGCCGGCCAGGACTCCAATGACTCGCCACTTCATGCGACTGGCGGGGTCGACTCAGGCACGGGTCCACCACGCGACGAATTCCTCGAAACCGATCGCGCCGTCGTCGTCGGTATCGATCTCGTCGAACCCGACGAGGGCTTCGTCCTCGGACGTATCTGCGTCGAGTCCATCGAGCAGCGCCACGAACTCCTGGAACTGGAGGCGGCCGTCGTGGTTTGCGTCGTTGAAATCGAAATCCTCGCGGAGTTCGTCGAGCTGTTCCTGGGAAAGAACGTCCATGCGGCCACTCCTGCACTGATCCACGTGCCATTGCAGCATCCACTCACCGCGAGCGCAATTCGGGGGAGCCACAGACTCCTGCGACCTGGTCCGTGATTTCGGCGCCCGGACCGGCCTAGACTACCGGCCCATGGTCGCTCGCAAGCCGCTGTTGTTGATCGAAGTTTCACCGCGCCCAGCCCTGATCGCCCTCGCCTTGTGCCTGCTCGCTGCCTGCACACCCTTCCAGCGCGAGGTGCCCGCCGGGCCCGCGGCCGATGCAGGCCTTGCGCTGCTGCTAGCCGCCGAGTCGCGCATCGGGGCCCCGTACCGCTACGGCGGCGCAGGGCCGGACGCGTTCGATTGCAGCGGGCTCGTGACCTACGCATATCGACAGGTCGGCATCCGCGTGCCGCGCACGGCAGCCCAGCAGTTCGCGGTGGCCACGCCCGTGGCACGCCGCGACCTGCGCCCCGGCGACCTCGTGTTCTTCCGCCTCTCGGGCCGCGAGGTCGGGCACGTCGGGATCTATGCGGGTGACGACCGTTTCGTGCATGCACCGCAGAGCGGCGGCAGCGTGCGGATCGGAAGTCTCGAGGATGAGTGGTACCGGCAACGGTTCGTCGGTGCCGGGCGCCTCTACGCGTTGCCGCAATAGCGACGACGATCTCAGCGGCGCAGGCCGAGCCAGCGTTGCGACTTCTCGAGCTTCAGCAGGTCGGCGGCAGTGACGAGGCCGATCCGCTGAGCCTTCTCCAGCACCAGCAGCAGCAGCTGAGCGTTCGCATAGGCATCGGCAATCGCGTGGTGTCGCCCGATCGGCGGCAGTCCGAAATGCCGCGTCCAGTCGTCGAGCGAGTCGTTCTGCGTGTTGGGAAATAATGCCGGCAGGATGCTGGCCAGATCGAGGAACCGCGTGCGCACACGGATGCCGAGACTGTCGTGCAGCTGGCGCGTCAGAACGGTCGAGTCGAACTCCGCGCGGAAGGCGACCGCCGTGGAGCCATCGAGAAACTCTAGGAACGACAGCAACGCTCCCACTGGCTCCGCTCCGGCACGCTGTTCCTGGCCGCCGATCTGGTGGATCAGGATGTTGTCCACGCGGCTCTCGGATTCCTGGCGGACGACGACCTCGAACGCGTCGCCATGCTGGACGGCCCGGTCGGCGACAGCGACGCCGCCGATCGAGATGATCCGGTCGCTCATCATGTTGGGCCCGGTGGTCTCGAGATCCATTGCGACGAACCGCGCGAGCGACAGGAGCCCCGCCGTAATACTGCGATCGTCCTGCGCGCGCTGCTTCGCTCGCACACGGAGGGCGGCGAGGCGCGCGCGTACGTCGGGCGGCAGCGCCTGGCGAGTGCGCCGTCTCACCACCGAACGCTGGAATGGCAGCCGCATCATGCCGTTGCCGCGGGGCGCTGCCCCTACTGCCCGACCGCCTGCTCGAGTTGCACCTGCAATGCGCGCGCCTGCCGGAACGATTCCTTCAACATGCGCTGGTCGAGATCGTTGAGTGCATACGGATCGATGCGATTCAGGGCCGCATGCGAGCGCTGGTACTTGGCCTCCTGAGCGCCGGACGACTCCTGCTCGAGCTCGCCGCGCTGCGCGCGCAGCCGCAACATCTGCAGGAAGTGATAGGCCTCGACCGCCGAGGCCATCTGGCGCTCCTCAATGTTGAGCCGCCGACCAGCGAGCCTCAGTCGCTGCGACGTGTTGGTCTCGCCTATTCCGAGGGTCAGCGCGAAAGCCCGCGCCGCATCCACGAAGATGCGCGTGCCGTGAGTCTTCAGGTCGAGGGTGCCGGCATGCTCGCCATCGTCGGTCCGGAACTTGCGGATCACGCCGAGCGGCGGCTGCGCCTGCAGCGCATTGGCGACCAGCATGCGGAGGAACAGCCGGTTCTCCGAGGCGACGTTCCCGAGCCAGGCGCGCAGGCTCTCGGCGAGTTCGACCTTGCCGGCGAGCGGACGGAAGTCGAAGAAGATGTTGGCGCCGAGCAGGGCCTCCGGCGTCGGCTCGCGCATCCAGCCGGCGAACTTCGTCCGCCACTCGACCGTGTCGAGGCAGTACTCGGGATTGCTCGCCATGATGTTGCCGGGGCAAAGCGGGAAATCAAGTTCCGCGAGCCCGTCGTTGGCGGCGCGCGCGAATGCGAGCAGGCGCTCCCGGATGGCGGCCGACGCGCCCGTCGCGCCCTGGAAGAGGATCGCGTTGTCCTGGTCCGTCGCGACCGTTTGCTCGCGGCGCCCCTCGCTGCCTACGGAGAGCCAGCACCAGTCCAGGTCGTCGATCTCGAACCGGGGCAGCAGCAGGTCGAACAACCTGTGCGTCAGTGCATCGTTGAGCGCGGTGATCGTGTGCGTGAGCGTCTCGGCAGCCGCGCCCATCACGACGAGGTTGCCCGTGAGCGAGTCGATGTCCCTCGTAACTCGCTTCAGGCCCGCGATGTCCCGCGCGTTCCGGATGGACTGCAGGACGTTGCGCATCGTCAAGCGCTGCAGCCCGAAGAGGTCGCGCTCGGAGACGACGCCGACGAGGCGGCCTTCCCGCGTGATCACGAGCTGGTGCAGGCCGCGCTGCGCCATGTGCGCCAGGGCCTCCTGCGCGGTCGCCATCTCGTCCAGCGTGCCGGGGTCCGCGGTCATGACTGCCATGACCGGCGTGGACAGGTTCACACCCTGCAGCACGACACGTTCCATAAGATCGGTGAGTGTAAAGATTCCCACCGGCCGCTGCGTCGAATCGACGACGGCAATGGTCCCGATCCGTTCGTTCCGCATGGTCTCGAGCGCCGCGCGGATCGGCGTGCCTGCGTCGCAGAAGACGGGGGCCCGCCGCACGACCGTTCGAAGTGACTCGAGCATGGTCTGCTGCTCGAGGGCACGCTGGGTGAAGTTCTTGCGCAACTGCCCAAGCGAGTGCTGGACGATACCGGCGAGCGCCTGCGTGCAGACGTCCGCGAACGGGCCAGAGGTCTGTCGCAGTTCGTCGAAATCCGCCCGCCCCAGCCGATAACAGAAGACGTCCTCTGTCGCCTCGAAGCGGCGCGTCCCGGCCGAGCCCGCTGCCAGCGCCGCCATCGGGAAGCACTCGCCGGGACCGCGCACTTCGTCGTCGCCCGCGACCGCCATGTTGCGCACGCGCACGTGACCGCGCTGGATGATGTGCAGGTGCTGCGCCATCCCGTCGGCCGGATCCACGATGGTCGTGCCGACGGGGAAGTACGCCAGCTGCGCGCGTTCGGCGATGAACTCGAGGTCCTTGCGCGCCATCCGTGAGAACGGTACGTGGCCCCGTAGGAAACGCAGGGTCGACTCCACGATGAGGGCGGGTGTAGCCACGAACTGAAAGCTACACCCGCCCCGCCGTCGTTGCATCCCCCGTCAGTGCGAGGTCGCCTTCGAAGCAAGGATGCCGGTGTTCTGGCGCGCGTAGAGCTCGGGCCAGAGATCCTCCGAGCGCTTGTCCCGGAACAGCAGCGAGCCGAGCAGCACCGCGAGGAAGCCGAGCGGGATCGAGATGATGCCCGGATTCTTGAGCTCGAACGCCGGCTTCTCGAGGCCCATGATGGACCGCTCCTTGCCCTCGACCTTGGCCAGGTCGTCCTGGGCTTTCTTCACCGCCTTGTCGAGCCCCGCGAGGTCGAGCCTGGCCTGCTCGGCGACGTGCGTTTCGGTCGAAGCCAGCGCGGCCTCGATCGCACTGCGCTTCGCCGCTTCGCCGTCCAGCACCTTCTGCGCAGCCGCGCGGACTGCCTGCGGATACGTCACGTTTGGCGAGACCAGCGTCAGGCCGACCGCGAGGACCGTGCCGACGATCATGCCGAGCACGATGCCGCCGGTGTTGCAGCGCCTCCAGTACAGCGTCAGGAGCACGCAGGGGAAGTTGGCCGACGCGGCGACCGCGAAGGCCAGCGCCACGAGGTGCGCGACGTTCTGACCCTTGGCGGCGATGCCGATCGTGATTGCCATGGCACCCACGACCACCGTCGCAATTCGGGCGGCGCGCACCTGCATTTGCGGCGGAACGACGTCGCCGCCGTGATACACGCCCACGTAAAGGTCGTGCGCAATCGCCGAGGCCGCCGCGAGCACGAGCCCCGCGACCACCGCGACGATCGTCGCGAAGGCGACCGCGGAGACGAACGCCAGCATGAAGTTGCCGAGGAACGACTCCGGGCCACCGCCGAGGTACTGCGCCAGCAGCGGGCCGGCCATGTTGCCGCCGGCATCGACGGCCGCGATCGCGGCCGGACCGACGTGCTTGGCGGCCCCGAAGCCGAGGAACAGCGTAAGCACGTAGAAGCCACCGATGATGGCCATGGCCCACACCACCGACTTGCGCGCCTGCTGCGCCGTCGGCACGGTGAAGAACCGCATCAGAATGTGCGGCATGCCGGCGGTGCCGAATACGAGCGCCAGGCCGAGCGAGATCTGATCGATCGGATTCTTGAAGTAGAGGCCCGGCTCGAGGAAGCGCTGGCCGAGTTCGGCCGCCGACATGTTCTTCGCCGGATCGCCGAGCAGCGAAGCGACCTTCGCCTGCACCTTCGGATCGCCGACCACGTCCTGCAGGAAGGCCGGCAGCGAAAAGCCGTAGGGCAACCACACCAGCATCACGAGCACCAGCGAGGCGATCACGAGCAGGATGGCCTTGATGATCTGCACCCAGGTCGTGGCGACCATGCCGCCGAACAGCACGTAGGCGAGCATCAGCACGCCCACCGCGATCACGGAGATCTCGTAGTCGATGCCGATCAGCGTCTTCACCAGCACGCCGCCGCCGACCATCTGCGCCGTCAAGTAGAACGTCGAGACCGTGATGACCGAGATCGCGCCGACGACGCGCATCGCCCTCGGGTTGTTGCGGTACGCAAGGATGTCGGGCAGCGTGTACCGGCCGATGTTGCGGCAGGGCTCCGCGATCACCAGCAGCACCGTGATGTAGGCAACGAGCCAGCCGACGGAGTACATGAAGCCGTCATAGCCGTACTGCGAGATCAGACCGGCGATGCCGAGGAAGGAGGCCGCCGACAGGTAGTCGCCCGCGATCGCCCAGCCGTTCTGCAGGCCCGACACGCCGCCACCAGCGGTGTAGAAATCGGACGCCGACTTCACGCGCTTCGCCGCAAGGTACGTGACATACATCGTCAGCGTGATGATCGCCGCGAACACCAGGAAGGTGATCCAGCGATACTTGTCGGAGACTGCGCCCTGCGCGAAGGCGGCGCCGCTGGAAACGGTCAGGACGCCCGCGATTCCCCAGGCGAGCCAGCGTCGATACGTGGTCTGCATGGTTCAGCCCCCCTTCTTCTCGTAGTCGGCCGCGATCTCGCGGGCCATGCGGTCGAAGTCGCGGTTGGCCACCCTCGAGTAATAGATCGCGATGCCCCAGGCGACGACGAATTCGCTCAGCGCGAACAACAGCCCGAAGTTGACGACGCCCCAGACCTTGACCTTGTAGAGGTCCTGGAAATAGGCGGCGCCGATCGGCAACAGGAAGTAATAGAACACCGAAAAGACCATCAGTCCCGTGAGGACCAGCTGTTTCCTGAGGTGCAGCTTCTGGAAGCGCGGATCGGCGATCACCGCGTTCCAGTCGATGTTGGGCGCTGTGGCCATGCGATTCTCCTCGTTGTGACGCGGGCAGCCGCTGTACTTCGCGGGGTGAATCTAGCAAGGGCCCGGTCCGGGCCCACTGCGACATTGGTCGAATGCGGGGCGGTCCGGCGGCCCGGGAGCCTTCGACCATGGTCGAAGGCTCCCGGGCCGCCCGATGCGCCGTCAGCGGTTCATGCGATGTTCGACCAGCTGGGCCACGACCGAGGGATCAGCCAGGGTCGTAATGTCGCCGAGCTGGTCGTGCTCGTTCGCGGCAATCTTGCGCAGGATTCGCCGCATGATCTTGCCCGAGCGCGTCTTCGGCAGACCGGGCGCCCACTGGATGAAGTCCGGCGTGGCGATCGGGCCGATCTCGCGGCGCACCCACTCCCGCAATTCCTTGCGCAACGGCTCGCTGGGCTCGGCGTCGAACACGAGCGTGACGTAGGCGTAGATGCCCTGCCCCTTGATGTCGTGCGGACATCCGACGACCGCTGCCTCGGCAACCTTGGGGTGCGCCACCAGCGCACTCTCGATCTCGGCCGTGCCGAGGCGGTGTCCCGCCACGTTCAGCACGTCGTCGACCCGCCCCGTGATCCAGTAATACCCGTCCTCGTCGCGCTTCGCGCCGTCGCCGGTGAAGTAACGTCCGGGGAACGTCTTGAAGTACGTGTCGACGAATCGCTGGTGGTCGCCGAACACCGTGCGCATCTGCCCGGGCCAGCTGTCCGTGATCACGAGGTTGCCTTCGCAGGCGCCCTCGAGCTCCTTGCCGTCGTTGTCGACGATCGCGGGGTATACGCCGAAGAACGGCAGCGTGGCCGAGCCGGGCTTCTGGTCGATCGCCCCGGGCAGCGGCGTGATGAGGATGCCGCCGGTCTCCGTCTGCCACCACGTATCGACGATCGGGCAGCGGTCATCGCCGACCACGCGGTGATACCACTCCCAGGCTTCGGGGTTGATCGGCTCGCCCACGGTGCCGAGCAGGCGCAGCGACTCACGCGAGTGCTTCTTCACCGGCACATCGCCCTCGCGCATCAGCGCCCGGAGCGCCGTCGGCGCCGTGTAGAAGACCGTCACCTTGTGCTTGTCCACCGCCTGCCAGAAGCGGCTGACGTCGGGATAGTTCGGCACCCCCTCGAACATCACCGAGGTCGCGCCGTTGGCGAGCGGGCCGTAGACCACGTAGCTGTGACCCGTGACCCAGCCGACGTCCGCGGTGCACCAGAAGATGTCGTCCTCACGCAGGTCGAAGACGGCTTCGTGGGTAAGCGCCGCATAGACGAGATAACCGCCGCTGGTGTGCAGGACGCCCTTCGGCTTGCCGGTCGATCCGGAGGTGTAGAGGATGAAGAGCGGGTCCTCGGCGTCCATCACCGCCGGCTCGCACTCGTCCGGCTGTGCGTCCACCAGCTCGTGGTACCACTGGTCGCGCTCGTACATGGCCACCGGCGAGGCCGTGCGGCGCACCACGAGGACGTGCCGCACGCTCTCGGTACCGGGCGCGCTCAACGCCTGGTCGACGTTGCTCTTGAGCGGGACTCGCTTGCCGCCACGAACGCCCTCGTCCGCCGTGATCACGACGGTCGACGCGCAGTCGGAGATGCGGCCGGAGAGGGAATCCGGCGAGAACCCGCCGAACACGACGGAATGGATCGCGCCGATGCGCGCGCAGGCGAGCATGGCCACCGCCGCCTCGGGAATCATTGGCAGGTAGATGGTGACGCGGTCGCCCTTCTGCACTCCAAGCGACCGCAGCGCGTTTCCGAGCTTGCAGACGCGGTAATACAGCTCGCGGTAGCTGATCCGCTCGGACTCGTTCGGATCGTCGCCTTCCCAGATGATGGCCGTCTTGTCGCCGCGGCGGGCGAGGTGGCGGTCGAGGCAATTAGCCGCGACGTTCAGCTGCCCGTCTTCGAACCAGCGGATGCGGAAGTCGCGCGCATCGAAGCTGACGTCCTTGACCTTGCCGAAGGGCCGCAGCCAGTCGAGGCGCTGCGCCATCCGCCCCCAGAAGCCCTCCGGGTCCCGGACCGACTCCTCGTAGAGGCGACGGTAGTCGTCGTGACGGTACCTTGCTGCGGCGGCAAACGGCGCCGGCACCGTGTAGAGCTTGGTCATGTCCTTGTCTCCCCGTCAGTCGAGTGCAGCCCGGATTCGCGCCGCGTGCTCAGCCAGCAGCTTCGGATCCGCCATGTCCCGCGCATGAAAACGGAAGTCCACGCCCTCGTAGCGTGGCAACACGTGAAAATGAATGTGAAGCACGCTCTGGCCGGCGCCGCGGCCGTTCAGCTGCGCGATCATCAGGCCCGGCGGGTCGAAGGCTCGCTTGACTGCGTGGGCCACGCGCTGGGTCGTGAGAATGGTGGCCGCCAGGAGATCTGGCGGCAGGTCGAAGACGGTCTCGGCCGCGAACTTCGGCACCACGAGCGTGTGGCCGTCGGATTGCGGCATCACGTCCATGAAGGCGAGCGTCGAGTCGTCCTCGAGGACCTTGTGGGCCGGGATCTCGCCACGCAGGATGCGGGCGAACACGTTGTTCGGGTCATACGCCATGGCTTTGACCGGGGCTGCGTTCCGGATCCGAGTATAGCCAGCCCGGCACGGCCTGCCGCATCGTCATTCGACCAAAGGATGAGGGTCGGCTATTGCCCGAACACCCACTGGACCAGCGCCGCCTGCACGGCCTCGCCCACCCCGGCCCCGGCGAGGGGGTGATTGAGGATGACGACG
>Ga0113563_10003317_pt1 | contig 10007 bp, 7 predicted proteins | sample Mud3Dept3metaG_FD_80117 | JGI IMG/M metagenome (GOLD analysis project Ga0113563, IMG submission 80117) | Freshwater wetland microbial communities from Ohio, USA, analyzing the effect of biotic and abiotic controls - Mud 3 Core 4 Depth 3... | ecosystem: Environmental > Aquatic > Freshwater >...
GAATAAGGTTAACCCAATATAATGCCTTCCTTCTGATTACTTTCCTGATTGTATTTATCATTGGGGCAACAACCTCTCTGATCGCATTCACTAATCTCAGGGAGTTTATCCCGGGTTATCCCGATGTTACTATGAGACGAAACATTCTGATGAGCGCTATACGTCTCGATTCACTAGACCGCGAACTGGCCCTCAGAGATAAATATTTTGCCAATCTGAATGCCATTATTTCCGGGAAACAACCAGTCGGACTATCTTCTCTGCAGGATACTTCAAGGAGTTATAAAGAGATAAACTTCAGCCCCTCTTCCGATGATTCAGCCCTGAGAGCACGGGTTGAAAATGAGGAAAGGTACAACCTGACTCTCGGACCTGCGGCAACAGAACCCGCCTCAAATCTGGCAGGACTTCATTTCTTTCCGCCTGTAAAAGGTATAATTTCCGGAAGATATGATTTCAGAACAAAACATTTTGGAACAGATATAGTCACAAAACCAAAGGCACTTGTCTCATCTGCCCTCGATGGAACCGTAATATTTACGGGATGGACAATGGAGACGGGATTTGTAATTGAGGTTCAGCATCCTAATAATCTTGTTTCTGTTTATAAACACAATGCAAGCCTGCTTAAAGAAACCGGTGATCTGGTAAGGGCAGGAGAAACGATATCTGTTGTTGGCGATTCAGGAGAACTTTATACCTCTGGTCCCCATCTGCATTTTGAGATCTGGTATAAGGGCAGCCCCCTTGATCCTGAGAAACATATTTTATTCTGATGATTAATAATCCGGTTATGCCACAGAGAATAGCACTGCTTGGATCGACTGGGTCTATAGGTACGCAATCACTTGACGTTATCTCCAGATTTCCTGAGGAGTTTGCTGTTGAAGTGCTTGTTGCCGGAAATAATGTTAATCTTCTTACCAAACAGGCTCTTCAATTTCAGCCCGACTCAGTTGTAATAAGCAACAAAAATCGTTACCTTCAGCTCAAAGAGAACCTCAGAAATACAAATATCAAAGTCTATACTGGCGAAGATGCAATGGAACAGGTTGTTACCTCTTCCACTGTCGATACTGTAATTGCCTCAATCGTAGGATATTCCGGACTGAAACCAACTATTGCAGCTATAAAAGCCGGTAAAAGAATTGCTCTGGCGAATAAGGAGACTCTTGTAGTTGCCGGAGAGATTATCGGTCGCCTTGTCAGGGAAACAGGGAGTATAATAATTCCTGTTGATTCTGAACACTCAGCTATTTTTCAGTGTCTGGTGGGGGAAGCTGGAAATCCCATTGAGAAAATAACATTAACAGCTTCCGGAGGACCATTTCTGGGCTGGAGCAGGGAGAGATTGGAAAAAGTTAAACCGGCCGATGCCCTTAGACATCCGAACTGGGATATGGGATGCAAAGTAACAATTGATTCTGCTTCACTCATGAATAAAGGACTGGAGGTTATTGAAGCAAAATGGCTTTTTGATCTGACTCCTGATCAGATCTCAGTAATTGTTCACCCTCAGTCTATAATACACTCATTTGTGCATTTTGCAGATGGATCTGTAAAAGCACAGCTCGGAGTACCGGATATGAGAGTCCCGATTCTGTACGCTCTCTCTTACCCCGACAGGTTGAGATCCGATCTACCCCGGCTTAAAATAAGCGATTACAAGTCACTTACATTCACTGAACCTGAGCCAGACAAATTCAGGAATTTGTCGCTTGCATATAAATCTATCAGAAGAGGTGGTAATATGCCATGTATCTTAAACGCAGCGAATGAAATTGCTGTTGTCGCCTTTCTTGAAGAGAAAATTGGTTTTTTGGAAATGTCTGATATTGTGGAATATGCTATGGAAAATTGCACCTGGTCTGCATCTCCTGATCTTGGTTCTCTTCAGACTACAGATGCTGAAGCACGGGAGAAGGCGATCAGCTTTATTAATAAACTTTATAAAATAAGATGACAATACTTATCAAGATCCTGCAGTTTGTGCTGAGCCTTTCAATTCTTGTTATTATACATGAACTCGGGCACTTTGCACTGGCAAAATTATTCAAGACAAGAGTTGAAAAATTTTACCTTTTTTTCGATCCGTGGTTTGCACTTTTTAAATTTAAAAAGGGAGAAACAGAATATGGTATCGGTTGGCTGCCTCTCGGAGGTTATGTCAAGATTTCAGGAATGATCGATGAGTCGATGGACAAAGAACAGATGAAACTGCCGCCTCAGCCATATGAATTCAGGTCCAAGACTTCATTTCAGCGACTTCTTATCATGACCGGAGGTGTTGTTTTTAACTTTATTCTCGCTATGCTGATTTATGTTCTTGTCCTGTTTGCCTGGGGTGAGACTTATCTTCCAACTTCAAGCGTAAAGTACGGAATTGAGACTGATTCTGTTGGACTGGCAATTGGATTAAGAAATGGCGATAAAATTATTACTGTTGATAATCAGCATGTTGAAAATTTCATTCAGATTACATCCGACATTGTACTGAATGACCGTAAATCAATTCAGGTCGAACGCAACGGTGTTAATGTAAATATTGACATCCCGAAGGAATACATTCCTAAAATGCTAAAAGGGAAAGGACAGATCGACCCCAGGATCCCTTTCGACCCGTTCGTTGTTACATCATTTGGCAAAGAATCTCCCGGGAAAGCTGCCGGTGTTGCAATTGGAGATGAGCTTATTGGACTCGATAGCATTAAATTTATTTATTATGATGAATTTCAGAAATACCTTGCTGAAAATAAGGATCACCATGTCATACTTAATCTTTTGAGGAAAGGCGAAACTATAAATATTTCTGTATTACCAACAGAGGCAGGATTGATAGGTATCAACAGAACTGTATCTATCGACCAGATATTTGAGCTCAAGACCATAAAATACGGATTCTTTCAGTCCATTCCTGCAGGAATAAATAAAGGATTTAAAACTGTAGCTGATTATCTTAAGCAGTTTAAGCTTCTTTTCTCAAAAGATTCAAAAGCCTATGAATCGCTGGGCGGATTCATTACAATTGGAAATATTTTCCCGGGAGAATGGGACTGGCACTCCTTCTGGAATTTAACTGCCTTCCTGTCAATAATTCTTGCAGTAATGAATATTCTTCCCATACCTGCACTGGATGGTGGTCATGTGATGTTTTTACTTTACGAGGTACTTACCGGAAGAAAGCCAAGTGATAAATTCCTTGAATATGCCCAGATTGTCGGCATGGTACTTTTGCTTGGATTGTTGCTGTTTGCTAATGGTAATGATATTCTGAGACTTATAAGAAAATAAATTTATTTTTAGTGTAACTTGTATATAATTAAGATATTTATAACTTTGCACAAATTCTAATACTAAACGAGATGGGAAAGCTAGGAATGACCGAGATTATATTGATACTACTTGTTGTAGTTCTTCTTTTTGGCGGACGTAAAATTCCGGAACTTATGAAGGGTATCGGACAGGGTATGAAAGAATTTAAGAAAGCTTCAAAATTTGATCCTGCAACGGAGGAGAATAAAGAGGCAGCAGAAAAAGACAAACTTTAGTGTTAATATATTAACAGCAAGCCTGCATTGGAATGCAGGCTTTTTTTGTTTTATCTAAGTATCAAAAATTTTTACCGCAGAGTTACGCAGAGTAAGATCACGAGAAATCTTCCTGAATTTTAACTTCGCAGAGTAAAGGATTTAAAGATTTGACTCAGCGATTCTCAAAAATTTTCTCCGCGGCCCTCTGCGGTTAAAGGATTTATAAACTCATATTTCTGGTTCCTTCTACCCGGTACAAATCCTGCTTCTTTAATAACCTCCTGCATCTCCTTGGCATTGAAGAGGTTTGACGACCCTGCAGCGCTCACAACATTCTCCTCTATCATAATTGAACCAAGGTCGTTGGCGCCTGAATGGAGCGAAAGCATCCCGATTTCTTTTCCAACCGTAAGTATTGATGCCTGGATATTCGGGATGTTGATCAGAATGATCCTGCTTATTGCTATCATCCTGAGATAATCTGGTCCGGTGTAACTGCTTTTAACACCGTGCTTTTTAAGCAGAACAGTCCCCTCATCCTGAAATGGCCAGGGAATAAAGGTGACAAATCCATACTTCCCGTTAATATTTTCATCCTGGAGATCCCTTAAAAGAATAAGATGCCCAATCCTCTCTTCAATTGTTTCAATGTGCCCATACATCATCGTTGCGGAGGTCGGAAGGTCAAGTTTGTGAGCTTCTCTCATTACATCAAGCCACTCCTTAGTGGTAGCTTTGGCAGGAGATACAATTTTTCTTACCCTGTCGGATAATATCTCAGCTCCGGCTCCGGGCAGAGAGTCGAGTCCTGCTTCAATGAGTTTTTCAAGTACCTCAGTGAAAGTGATTTTTTCCTTTTTTGCGAGGTAAACAACTTCAGGCGGCCCTAATGCATGAAGTTTGAGAGAAGGGTATAATTTCTTAAGTTTCCTGAAAAGATCTGTATAAAAACTTAATCCAAGCTCCGGATTCATCCCTCCCTGCAGAAGCAACTGATCTCCTCCTAAAGAATACATTTCATCTATTTTGCTTATGTACTCTTCAGTAGATGTTACATAGCCATCAACTGAACTCTTTTTCCTGCAAAAGTTGCAAAATGTACATTTCGAAAAACAAATATTTGTAAGGTTTACATTCCTGTCTATTATCCAGCCAACAGTAGTCCCGGGATTGTGCTTCTGCCGTAGCTCATTGGCAATAAACATCAGCTCTTCAACGGGAGCATGGGTAAACAGTTCAACTCCTTCTTCCTTTGTCAGTGGAATAAGCCTGAGTGCTTTGTCATATAGTTGTTCTAAAGCCATAGTAATAAACATATTATAATACTCCTTGCTGAGTCTTTTGTAATACGTGCAGTAATAGGATTATTAAAAGCAAAGGTAACGGTTTGAAAGCGAAACAATCAATTTTTTAATTAACTTTACATCCTTTAAATCAGAGGTATAAATATATGAAACCCGAAATTCTCAAAATATCTCAATTATCAGCAAATAAGTCAGTTGTTTGTATTATTGGGGATGATAATATTCCAGATAGTTTAGCTTTGAGCAAATCTGAAAAGGAATATGTTAAAAAGCAACTGAAGTCAAAAGAAGAGTGTGTCTATATCAATTCTTATAACAAATACACTTGCATAGTAAGGATCAGGGAAGGAGTCAGTCAACACAGAGTAAGAGAAGAGGTAAGGAAAGCGGCCTATAAACTGCGGAAAAGGATAAAAAGCAATGACCAGTCTGAACTTGTCATTACTTCAGAAAATGCTTATAAAGGTGCCGTTGAAGATTTTGCTGAAGGGCTGATGCTGAGCCTTTATTCATTTGATAAATACAAGACTATTAAGGAAAAGGAGGAGAAAAATAATTCTCCTTCAAAACTTCTTCTTTTTGGCGATATTGCTGAGAAAGACATTAATTGGCTTAATGAATTAACAAATGCAGTTTATTTTTCCCGTGACCTTATTAACGAACCTGTAAATCACCTCAATGCTCCTGCACTGGCAGAGGAGATACGGAAATCAGGTGAATCAGCAGGGTTTAAGGTTGAAATCCTGACAAAGGGTAAAATCGAAGCCCTTAAAATGGGAGGACTGCTTGCTGTAAATAAGGGGAGCGTCGATCCTCCTGTATTCTGTATACTTGAATGGAACCCTGCTGATGCTGTGAATAAAAATCCAATCGTTCTGGTTGGAAAAGGAGTTGTTTATGACACCGGTGGCCTTAATATTAAAACCGGTGAATTTATGTCCGGGATGAATGGCGATATGGCAGGGGCAGCTACTGTTACCGGTGTTTTATATACTCTGGCTAAGACCGGTATTCCGCTTCATGTAATCGCGCTGGTCCCTTCTACAGATAACCGTCCGGGTGGTAACGCTTATACTCAGGGTGATATTATTACTATGTTTAATAAAACCACAGTAGAAGTAGGAAATACCGATGCTGAAGGCAGAATAATACTCGCAGATGCAATAAGTTATGCTTCGAAGTATAAACCTGAACTGATTATTGATATCGCAACTCTTACAGGTTCTGCTGCTATGACCTTTGGAAATCAGGCCATTGCTGTAATGACAAATGCTGACAAGAAGTATATTACCCTGCTTTCAGAGTGTGGTAATGATGTTTATGAAAGAATAGCTGAACTTCCATTCTGGGATGAATACGGAGAACTTTTGAAGTCTGATATTGCTGATCTAAAAAACATTGGGGGCCGTGAAGCAGGGGCAATAACTGCCGGGAAATTTCTTGAAAAATTTGCCGAATTTCCCCTTATACATATGGACATTGCAGGAACTGAGATGCTTAAGAAAGATGATTCTTACAGACTAAAGAACGGTCCCGCTTCAGGATTAAGATTACTTGCAACATTTTTAAAAAGGCTCTCAGGTGAGTACTCTGCAAAAAAATAAATATTTATGGAAAAGAAAACAATATTAGCCGGTATCTCTCACGGAGATATTAATGGTATAGGATATGAAGTAATTATTAAAGCTCTTTCTGACCCTTTGATAAATGATATCTGTACACCAATTGTGTACGGATCTCCTAAAGTAGCAGCATACCATCGCAAAGCTTTAAATATTAACAACTTCACATTCAATAATATAAGGACTGCTGATGAGGCACATTCCAAAAAAGCAAATATGATCAATTGCCTGGATGATAACATCCGTGTGGAACTTGGAAAATCGACTCAGCAGGGCGGTGAAGCTGCTCTGATCTCTATTGAAAAAGCAGTAGAGGATCTAAAAAACGGGAAAATAGATGTTCTTATAACTGCACCGATCGATAAACATAATGTTCAGTCTGCCACTTTCAATTTCGCCGGTCATACCGAATACCTGAAATCAAAAGCCGGAGCTGAAGAGGCACTTATGTTTATGATAAGCGAGAGTATGCGTATTGGATTTGCTACCGGTCATGCCCCACTGAAGGATGTATCAGAAATGATAACAGTCGAAACATTGCTTCGCAAACTAAGGCTTATGAATAATTCCCTGATTCAGGATTTTGGAATACGTAAACCACGTATCGCGGTTCTCGGACTCAATCCTCATGCCGGTGATAACTCTTTACTTGGATCGGAGGAGGCTGAAGTAATAACCCCCGCAATTGAGAGTGCCCAGAAAGAAGGAATTATGGCATTTGGCCCCTTCCCGGCAGATGGATTCTTTGGCGCCGGATCTTTTACTAAGTTCGACGGGATACTTGCAATGTATCACGATCAGGGACTTGCACCCTTCAAAGCCTTATCGTTTGATTCAGGTGTAAACTTCACTGCCGGACTTCCATTTATCAGGACTTCACCAGTACACGGAACAGCTTTTGCAATTGCAGGAAAAGGAGAAGCATCAGAAAACTCATTCCGTCAGGCGATGTACCTTGCATGCGACATTTTCAGAAACAGACAGTTTTATGCCGAGATAAGCAAAAATCCTCTTAAACATCAGGATATTGAGTTTCACAGCGACCGTATAGATGAGCTTCCCCCGGATATCTTTAATGCCGAACCCTTACTATGATAGAATACATAAAAGGACATATAACCCAGGTCACTCCTACATTTGTGATAATTGAAACAGGGGGAATCGGTTATTTTGTTAATATTTCGATCAATACATTTTCCCTGCTCGAGGGTAAAACTGATTTTAAGATTCTCATACATGAGGTTATCAGGGAGGATGCCCACCTGCTATTTGGGTTTGCTGAGGCTGGTGAAAGAGAAATATTCAGATTACTGATATCAGTTTCAGGGGTAGGGGCAAATACAGCCAGGATGATGCTCTCGTCGCTTAGTCCGGGTGAAATAGAAAAAGCTATTGCCTCCTCCGATATACATGTTCTGCAGGGAGTTAAAGGGATAGGTCTGAAAACTGCTCAAAGGATTATTATTGATCTGAAAGACAAGCTTGGCAAATATGCAGGAAGTGGTGAAATATTTACCCTTACAGACAATACAAACAGAGAAGAAGCGTTATCTGCTTTAGTAATGCTTGGATTTGCCAAAAGCGCTGTCGCTAAGGTTCTTGACAAGATTGTCAGGGAGGAAAAGAGCCTGACTGTCGAAGACATGATAAAGAGAGCGCTTAAAAACTTGTAATTCAGAACATAAGCCGGATTGGGATCAGGGATATCATATAAAAATCTTCTGGTATTTTCGTATCTTGTACTTTTAGCTTCTTTCCTGTTACTATCCACAGAAGCGAGTGGTCAGGTTACTTCTCAGAATACTGTTCCGGCCGATACCGTCCGCCGGTCACCACTCAAACTAAAAGAGGAATCCGGTATCCCCTGGGAATCTAAACAAAGGGCACCTCTTTTTCTGAATAATCCTTCAAATCTGAAATCTTCTGTTGTCTACGATCCGGAAAAAAACGAATATGTTCTTTATAAAAAAATAGGCTCATTTGATTATCGTACACCTGTATTCATGACCCCTGAAGAATTCAGGAAATATGAATATTCAAGGGCTATGCGCGACTACTGGGAATCAAGAATAACAGGTGATGAAACAGGCTTCAGGTCAGCACTCATACCTCAGATTGAATTTGGAGGTGCTGCATTCGATAAGATATTCGGAAGTAATACTATCAATATAATTCCACAGGGTTCTGCTGAACTCATCTTTGGCATCAACATTTCCAGAACCCAGAATCCGGCTTTATCAGAAAGGCTCCAGACAATTCCGACCTTCGATTTCAAGGAGAAGATCCAGATGAATGTCACCGGTACTATTGGAGATAAGATGCAGCTCGGTGTAAATTACAACACTGATGCTATGTTCGAGTTTGAGAACAGAACCAAGCTTCAGTATGCAGGCAAAGAAGATGAAATACTTAAAAAGGTTGAAGCGGGAGATGTGACTCTTCCGCTTACGGGAACACTTATCACTGGAAGCTACAGTCTGTTCGGTTTAAAAACTGAAATGCAGTTCGGGAAACTTACCATGACAACAGTACTTTCGCAGCAAAAAGGTGAGTCTTCTGTAATTGAGGTTAAAGGCGGTGCGCAGCTTACAGACTATGAAATATTTGCCGATGAGTACGAGGCAAACAGGCATTTCTTTCTTGCCCAGTATTTCAGGGATACATACGATGATGCCCTTAAAAATCTTCCTGTCGTAAGTTCAGGAGTTAATATCGAAAGAATTGAAGTCTGGGTAACAAATAAATCAAGTCGTTTTGAAGAGGCAAGTAACAGGAATATAGTTGCCTTTATGGACCTTGCTGAAAACGGTAGCCATATATTTAATAACATTCCTGCATTTCAGCAAGGTTCCGGAGCATTAGTCTATCCGCAGAACAACGCCAATCAGCTTTACGATCAGCTTACAACTTCATATGGGATGATCCGGGATGTGGACCAGGTAACCAATGCATTTGATCCACTCTATCCCAATTTTCAGATTGGCCGCGATTTTGAGAAGATTGAAAATGCAAGAAAACTAAACGACAGGGAGTTTTATTTTAACAGGCAACTGGGTTATATATCACTTAATACATCTCTTAACACCGATGAAGTCCTTGCCGTTGCCTATGAGTATACACTTGGGGGTCAGTTATTTAAAGTGGGTGAATTCTCAACAGATGGGATTACTGCTCCTCAGACACTTATTCTTAAACTTATTAAAGGTACTACGTTGAGTCCGAAGTTACCTACCTGGGACCTGATGATGAAAAACGTCTATTCATTGGGTTCAGGAAAACTTGAGAGAAAAGATTTTGAAATGAATGTGCTCTACCAGGATGACAAAACGGGTAACTCAATCAACTATCTGCCCGAAGGCAAACTGGCTGATCAGATACTCTTGCAGGTTATGGGTCTGGATAATCTAAACTCTCAGCTCGACAGGGAACCTGATGGATTCTTTGATTTTATTAATGATGTCACAGTTGTGATCGACAGAGGAAAGATTGTCTTTCCTGTTATAGAACCTTTCGGGAATCATCTGAAGAGAAAAATCGGAGATCCGGTTGTA
>Ga0113563_10003319_pt1 | contig 10005 bp, 10 predicted proteins | sample Mud3Dept3metaG_FD_80117 | JGI IMG/M metagenome (GOLD analysis project Ga0113563, IMG submission 80117) | Freshwater wetland microbial communities from Ohio, USA, analyzing the effect of biotic and abiotic controls - Mud 3 Core 4 Depth 3... | ecosystem: Environmental > Aquatic > Freshwater >...
CCTTGCCCATCGTCAGCACGAGGCCGACGACGAGCGCGGCGGCCGCGCAGAAGGCCGCGGAGGCCGCGATCCACGGACGGATCGACGACGGCCGCTTGGCCGTGATCTTCGGCTTCGGGTCGAAGGAGACCTTTTCGAGCGCCGCGCGCATCTCGATCGCCGACGCGTACCGTTCCTCGGGGGTCTTGGCCATCGCCTTGCGGACGACGGCCTCGAGTCCCTGCGGCACTGGCCCGGTCGGAGTGAAGAGCGGCGGCACCGGAGCGTTCCGGTGCTTCTCGAAGATTTCGATCGGATCCTTGCCGCTGAAGGGCGGCTTGCCCGTCAGCAGGGCGAAGAGCAGCACGCCGACGGAGTAGATGTCGGTCCTCTCGTCGACCGGGAGCGACCTCGTCTGTTCCGGCGACATATAGAGCGGCGATCCGATCGGCATGCCTTGCTGCGTGAGCGTCATGTCGAGCGCCGGGTCGCCGAACGATTCGGCGGCCTTGCCCAGGCCGAAGTCCAGGATCTTCACCTGGTCGCCCTGGCGGGTCAGCATGACGTTGCCCGGCTTCATGTCGCGATGGACGATCTTGGCGGCATGGATCGCCTCGAGGCCCTTGAGGATCCCGATGACGACCGCGACGGCCTTCCTCCGCTCCATGGCGCGAGGCCGGCCGAACTCCGACACGATCTCGTCGCGCAGCGTGCGGCCGTCGATCCATTCCATGACCAGCAGATGCCGGCCATCGATCTCGTCGAAGGCGAACGTCACGGCGACGTTCGGATGCATCACGCGGCACGCCGCCTGCGCCTCGCGCCGGAAGCGCGCGGCCATCATCCTGCGATGCCCTTGATCCCTGGACGGGAACTTGACCACCTTGATGACGACCGTCCGGCCCAGACTCGTGTCCTTGGCCAGATAGACCGAGCCCATGCCTCCGCTTCCGACCTCGGAACCGATCACGTACTTGCCGATCGTCTTGCCCTCGACGTTCGAGACATCGGGATTCTTGGAGTCCTCGAGCGACTCGTCGTCTTCGAAGAGCGCCTGCAGGCCTTTGTTCGTGTCCATCGGTGCCTCCTGCCTCGCGGCGGGTCGGGTTGTGGCGATCCTTCTTGTCGAATGATCGTACGTTTTTCCGGGGAGACCTCTCCCTGGAAACGGCTTACTTTAGCTTAAAAAGACGCTTCTGTCAAGGCGTGATGACAGAAGCGTCCTCTTTTTGGCTTATCTCAGCCGTTCTTTTCCTGTCCGACGAGGAGTTCGGAAGCCCGTTCGGGTTCGGCCATGAGCTCCTTGACCACGCGATCCATCCGCATGCCTCGCGAGCCCTTGATGAGCATGAGATCCCCGGGATGGATGCGGTCCTGCAGGAAACGCCCGGCCGCCGGCGCGGCGTCCATGTGGAAGACGCGCTCGTCCGGCATTCCGGCCTCGCGCGCCGCCGCGCAAAGCGAGGCGGAGGCCGCGCCGACGCCGATGAGCAGGTCAAGACCCGACTCCGCCGCCGCCTTGCCGATGCGGCGATGCGATTCCTCCGTCAGGGCGCCGAGTTCGAACATGTCGCCGAGGACGGCGATGCGGCGGGCGCCGCCTTCGAGCGGCAGGGCGCGGAACGTCTTGAGCGCGAGCTCTGAGGCGCGCGGCGAAGAGTTGTAGGTGTCGTCGACGATGACGGTGCGCTTGATGCCGGGCAGGACGCGCAGGCGCCCCGGCGGCGGCTGATATTCCGCCAGGCCGTACGGGATGACGGCGGGATCGAGGCCGAAGGCCAGACCGACGCCGGCGGCGGCGAGGGCCGCGTAGACGTTGCCTTCCCCGATCGCCTCCGAAAGGTTGACCGGATAGCGTACGCCGTCGATCAGCAGGTCGAAGCGCGTGAAGACCGTGCCGAGCGCCGTCTCGACCGCGACACGCTCCGCGCGGACGCGCGCTCCGCCGCCGAAGCCGAAGAGGACGGCGCGTTCGCCGAGCCCGCCGGCCATCGGCGCGACACGCGCATCGTCGGCATTCAGGACCGCCTCGCCCCGTTCCGCGACGGCGCGTACGATCGTCCCCTCTTCCTGGGCCACGCCGTCGAGGCCGCCGAGGAATTCGGTGTGCTCCTCGGAGATGGCCGTCAGCACCGAGACGTCGGGCGGCGCGAGCGCGGTCAGGTAGTCCAGGTCGCCGGGATGATCGGTGGCCATCTCGAGCACGAGAACCTTCGGATAGGCTTGCGGGGGGCCGAACGCCAGGCGAAAACCGCGCCAGAAGATGCCGAGCCAGGCGAAGGGCGAGCGTCCGCCCGTCTTCGCCTCGCCCAAGATCGTCAACGGCACGCCGATCTCGTTGTTGTGGTTCTTGGCAGAGGCGCGCGTCGGAAAGGCGCGGGCGAGCACGGCGGCGACGGCGCGCGTCGTCGACGTCTTGCCGACGGAACCCGCGACCGCGACGATCTTCGGATGATAGCGTTCGAGGACGACGCGGGAGAGGAACGCCAGGAGGGATTGGAGGTGAGCTTTCATGATTGCATGATGTCATTCCGAGCGAGCATTGCGAGCGGTAGGAATCGCTTTTCAAAAGTGATCCCTACCGCCGCGCTGGAATGCGCGGCTCGGGATGACAGTATAACGCTACTTCCTTGTCGGGGGAATCTGGTAATAATCAAGCAAAAATTTGGCGATGTCGCCGAAGAGCGGCGCGGCCGACGATTCGGCGAACTGCACGTCCTTGGGACGATCGATGCGCACGACCATCGCGAACTTCGGATCGTCGATCGGGCCGTAGCCGGCGAAGGAGCCGATGGTGGCGCCGGCCTCGTAGCCGGGGCCGTCGCTGCGCGCGATCTGCGCGGTGCCGGTCTTGCCGCCGATCCAATACCCTTTGACGCCCGCGCGGGCGCCGTGTCCGCGCTCGACGACGGCCGTCAGCATGCCGGAGACGAGCCTGGCGGTCCTCTCCGTGACGACGCGCCGCACGGTCTTTGGCACGCGCTTCTCGACGATGCCGTCGGCGTGGCGCACCTCTTCGATGATGTAGGGCTTCATCATCATGCCGTCATTCGCCAGCGCCGCATAGGCCGCCGCCATCTGGAGCGCCGTCACGGTGATGCCTTGGCCGTACGAGCCGGTCGCCGACCAGATGTCGCCCTTGCGTTCGAGCGGCTCGATGTCGCCGGCGGCCTCCGACTGCAGTTCGAGTCCCGGCCTCGCGCCGAAACCGAAGTCGCGGACGTATTTCAGGAAGGTCGGCGCGCCGAGCCGGCTCGCCACCTCGACCATGCCAGTGTTGAGCGATTCGGTCAGGACGTCCGTCATCGTGACGCGGCCGTGCGCCTTGAGATCCGAGTTGCGGATGGTATACGGGCCGATCTTCACTTCGCCAGGGTCGTCGAACGGCGTTTCCGGCGTCACGTCGCCCGTGTCGATGGCGGCGGCCATCGTGATGGTCTTGAAGACGGAGCCCGGCTCGTAGGCGTCGAACGTCGCGGTGTCGTTGTAGACGCCGACGTCATCGATCTTCCCGTACTCGTTCGGGTCGAAGTCCGGCGCGTTGCAGAGGGCGATGACGGCGCCGGTCGCCGGTTCGAGGATGACGACGCTCCCGCGTTCCGCGCCGTGGCGCGACACCCACTCCTCGAGCTTGCGGCAGACGACGTACTGCACGGTGCGGTCGACGGTCAGCACCAGGTCGTCGCCGTCCTTGGCCGGCTTGATCGTGCGGTTGCCGACGGCGATGGCGCGCCCGCCGGGATCCTTCTCCGATTCGAGATATCCCTGCGCTCCGGAGAGTTCCTTGTCGAACCAGCCTTCGACGCCGTACCGCCCGCTGCGGCCGCGCTCGCTCTCGCCGACGAAGCCGAGCATCTGCGCGCCGACGGGGCCTTCCGGATAGAAGCGGTAGTCCTCCTCGGAGAAACCGACGCCCTCGATGGCGAGCGCCTCGATCCTTTCGCGCACGTCATCGTCGAGCTTGCGCGCGATCACGTGGTAGCGCTCTTCCTTTTTCGAAATCTTTTCGGCGATCGCCGCCGGCTCGATCCCGAGGATCGGCGCCAGGGCGCGCGCGGCGCCGAGCGGGTCTTTCAGCCGGAACGGCTCGACGTACAGGAGATGCAGGGAGCGGTTGGTGGCCAAAAGGTATTCCTGGTCGCCGGAGGCGTGATCGCGCGCGTAGATCTTGCCGCGCTGAGGGAAAAGATGGCGGAACAGGTCGTGCTGGCCTTCGGCCAGCGCGACGTAGAAATCATTCTCCAGCACCTGGACGCGGAAGAGCTGACCGAGGATGAGGAGCCCGAACAAGAAAAAACCCAGGCGGATCACCCGCAAACGGCTCATAGCCCGAAGCCGAAAAGCGTGCCCGGGCCGATGGGATTCATCCCCTTCTCGAACTCAAGGCCGTCGCTCCAGCCGTCGCCGTCGGTGTCGGGGTTCCAGGCGTCGGATCCGTAGAAATTCTCCTGTCCGTCCGAGAAGCCGTCTCCGTCGGAATCCGCCTGCTGAACGGCGGCGCCGGGCGCCGGCGGCGTTTCCGGGGCGGCGGTCGTCGTCTCGGAAGCCGTCGTCCCTCGATCGCCGGCCAGGCTCAACCGCTTGCTGAAGATGGGACCAAGCGCCTTCTCGATGTCTTCCGCCGCCGGCGCGTCGACGACGACCGGTTCTCCATAGCGCGAGAAGACCACGGTGCCGCCCACGGCCCCCAAGGACTCCCCGGCGTCCACGGCGCTGATGAGGCCGATCTTCAGGAACTTCCCCGTGCGCTTGTCGATCCAGACCTCGCCGACAGGCTTGCCCCAACGGACGATGTCCGCCGTCACGGCCAAGACGTCCTCGGACGTGATCGGCGTCCCTGTGCGCGTCTCGCGCAGCTTGAGGAGCAGCGCCGAGACGGATTCCATGTTCACTTCAACGACGTAACGGCGCGCCTTGGCGCCGCCCAGCTTTTCGACGGGCTTCTTCCCGGTGACGGTGAAGATATCGACGTTCGCGAAGGCTTGCGCCAGGACGGCGAGCCCGGCGGCGTCGAGCGGACGTTCGGCCAGCGAGCGCTCGTCGGGCGGCGCGATGAACTCGACGAACGAGCGCTCGGAGGCGACCCATTTTCCTTTCAGCCGCGAAGCGACGTCCTCCTCGAGATCGCCCGTGTCCTCCAGCTTGAGGTAATGGCGTCCGTCCTTGCGGCGCGTCTCGCCGGTGAGCTTTCTCTCCGAACCGCCGGTGCCCTGCGTGAAATCGAACAGCGAGACCGACGCCTGCTTGAGCGGGTCGGTGCGATCGACGTCGACGCGCATGACGATATCGACGGAGGTCGCGCTCGGAACGATCGCGCCGCCCAAATCCTGGGGCGGCAGGGCGAGCGCGGCATCGACGTCGAGGCGCATCGTCTTCTCGGAGGCCAGCTTGCGCTGGGCCTTGCGGAGGACGGTCTGCGGCGCAGGCTCGAGCAGGAACAGGAACATCGCCGCCATCGCGGCGATGCCGACTCCTCCGATGATGATCGCGCGCTTAGACATCGAGGTATTTCCTTCCCTTGAGCGATTTCGGGAGATACTCCTGATCGACCGGCTCCTTGAAGTCCGGATTGTACTTGTAGCCTTTGCCGTACCCGACCTGCTTCATCAGCTTGGTCGGCGCGTTGCGGAGATGGAGGGGCACGCCTTCGTTGGGGAACTCGCGGATGTCGGACTGGACCTGCTGATATCCGACGTACAGCGCGTTCGATTTCGGCGCGCGGGCGCAGTAGGCGACCGCTTGCGCGAGGATGACGTTGCACTCCGGCATGCCCATCTGATGGCAGGCCTGATACGCGGCGACGCATTGCGTGAGCGCGTTCGGATCGGCGAGGCCGATGTCCTCCGAAGCGAAACGGACGACGCGGCGCGCGACGTAGAGCGGATCCTCCCCCGCCTCGAGCATCCGCCCGAGCCAGTAGAGCGCCGCGTCGGCGTCGGAACCGCGCATCGACTTATGGAGCGCCGAGATGATGTTGTAATGCTCCTCCCCCTGGCGGTCGTACAGGAGATGGTTCTTCTGAAGCGTCTTGGCGAGCGCTTCCTTCTTCAAGTGTACCACGCCTTTGGCGTCGGGCCGAACGCTGCGGAGCCCCAATTCCAGGCCGTTCAAGGCCGAACGAGCGTCGCCGTTCGCGATGGCCGCCAGGTAGCCCAACGCATCTTTTCCGGCCTTGATCTTATAAGGGTAGGCCTCGCGCTTGCGGACGAGTTCCAAGGCCCGTTCCAAGACCGTCAGGGTGGCTTCGGCGGTCAGCGCGTGCAGGATGAAGACGCGGGAGCGCGAGAGCAAAGCCCCATTCACTTCGAAGGAGGGGTTCTCCGTCGTGGCGCCGATCAGCACGACCGTGCCGTCCTCGACGTGTGGCAGGAACGCGTCTTGCTGGGCCTTGTTCCAGCGGTGGATCTCGTCGATGAAGACGATGGTGCGCTCGCCATGGAGGATGCGGCGTTCCCTGGCTTCCTCGACGGCCTTCTTGAGATCGGCGATACCCGAGGTCGTGGCCGAGAGCGGCACGAAGCGCGCTTTCGTCATCCGCGCGACGATGCGCGCCAGCGTCGTCTTGCCGACGCCCGGAGGCCCCCACAGGATCATCGAAGGGATGGCGTCCAATTCCAAGAGCGTGCGGAGCGAAGAGCCTGGCCCCACCAATTCGTCCTGCCCGATGAAGTCATCGAGCGTCTCGGGACGCATCAGCTCGGCGAGCGGCGCCTGCTTCTTCTTTTCCACCTTGTCTTTGAGGTCGAAGAGGTCCATACACGGCCATCTTACACGAACGCGAGGCGAACGCGTCAAACACGGAACCGCCGTGCGGCAAGGACGAAAAAAGCCTGGCCGATGAGGTCAGGCTGAGCCGGCAAAGCCGGCGAGGCGGCCGCCGTAGAGCAGGCCGTCGGAACCGTCGAGCGACTCGCGCCACACAATGGCGTCATCGACGCCTCGAGGCCACGGACGTCCGATGTCCGCGAGAAAGCGCCGCCAAGGGGCGTTGATGAAATGATCGAACGCCCGGTCCGGCTCGCCGCACGCGTCCGTGACCGGCCGGTAGACGCGCTCCGCCGGCACGAGCTCGCGCCACCAGGCGTCTTCCGGACGGAAGAGGGGGATGACGGAGACGACATAGACGTCGTACCCCTCGCCGAGCGCGCGCTCGAGCTTGCCCGACGACCAGAGCTTGTACCCATAGTTGGGGCACGCGTGCACGTATATGGGGGACTGCCCCTCGTACGCCGGTTCCTCCGACATGATATCGGTGGTACCGAACACGACAATCGTTCCGGAATCGCGTCCGTCCGCTCCTTTCATATTATCCCTCCTCGGCAAAGGCCGACCGCGCAATCTACCTGAAAATCGGCCTTTCGTCAACCCATCTTCCCCTTCTTGCCAAAAAGCCTCCGCTCGTGTAAAGTAGGCACGTTCCCGTCGGAATGTAGCTCAGCGGTAGAGCGCTCGCTTCGGGTGCGAGAGGTCGCAGGTTCAATCCCTGTCATTCCGACCATGGAAAACGTCCGGTGAAACCGGACGTTTTTCGTACTTCAAGACAAGGGTTGATTCCAGGTCAGAATCGGCGTATCCTCGCACCCAGGAGGTCCTTGATGAAGAGATTCGTCGTCCTGCTCGTCCTTTCGCTCGCGCTCGGCGCCTGCGGTCCGGCCCTCGTTTCCGCGGGTCCGCCGTACGGAGCGTCGCCCGGGTACGTCTACACCTACCCCGAGGGCGGCTGCTGGGCGGATGACGCCTGGTACGCGCAGTGCCCGTGGGCCGTCGGCCCGCAGGCCGGGTACTACTACCGCCACCAGTCGCATTACTACTGGCACCCGCGCCCTGCCTGGCAGTACCGCCCCGGCTCCCCGCCGCCGCGCGTGCGCGACCATCGTCCGCCCTCGCGGCACCGCATGGTCCATCCGCCCCGCGTGCGCGATCATCGCCGCCATCGCTAGATCCCGCCCGCCGGGGTCTTTTTCGTCCTTTTGACTTTCCGAATCCCCCGTTCTAAGGTGGTTCGGTGAGGAAAGAATGGACCTTCCATCGCAGGAAACCCTGCAACAGCTGCTGATTCGCATCAGGAATCCCGAGCTTTCGATGGAGACGCACGAAGCCGCCGCGGACGCCATACGGGAACGCTTTCCCATCGAGTCCTGCGCGGAGGAATACGCGTACGTCGCCTGCCACGGGACCGTCACGGACGACGTCGCGTCGTTCATCCTGCGCGTCCTCTACGTCCACGGGCGCAAATGCCCGGAGGCGGCCGATCCGAAGGAGACGTTCCGGAAGATCATGGGCCAGACGCGCCGATCCCAGGAGCTGCGGACGCAGGCCTTCCTGCATCTCCTCCTCCTGGACATCGACCTGGCCGAGCGCGCCGCCCTCGCGGTCATGCCGGAGATGGCGGCCGTCGCGGCCGTCGAACGCCGCTACCCGACCATCCGCCGCGTCGACGACCCCGAAGACGCGCCGTACGAAGAAGCCACCCTGAAACTGCTGTTCCATTGAAAAGGAGTCCGTCGTGCAACATGTCTTCATGTTCGTCCTGTCGCTCGTGCGCTGGGGTGCAGTCCGCACCTGGAATATCCTGACGTTCTGGCGAAAGGAGCGGAAGAAGCCGCTTCCCGAACGACAGAAGGTCGACCGGGCCAAGGCGTTCGCCGGACTGCTGGCGATCGCGGTCGGCGTCAGCGCCGCCGCCTGGTTCGTCCTCCGGACGTTCGTCGCTCCGGCCATCGCCTTCCTCGACCGCCAGTACGCCCTCTACATCGGCGCGGCCCTGCTGATCGTCGGCATGCAGATCGCCATGCGCATGCCCGAGCGCCGCAAGGTCGGCCTCGCCCTCGCCGCACTCGGCGCGCTCCTCGTGGCCTACGGCCTCGGATATCTCGGATAGCGAAGACCCCCGTCACGGAGGGTCTTTTTCTTGACTTCGATCCTCCGCTGCCCTATTCTTCCTCCGCAACACCCGGAGGCTCCCTTGTCCCCATCGACCGTCTCGACGCTTTCGATCCTTCTCGGCATCATCGCCTCGTTCGCCTTCCAGACCGGCAACTTCCTGCTTGGCGCCATCGCCGTCATCGCCAGCGGCCTGCTGGCGATCATCGTCGGCCCGACGGTCGGAAGACGGGTGCTCGGCGGATTCATGGTCGCCTTCGGCCTCTACGTCCTCGCGCTCGTCCTCGGACTCCTCATCAGCGCCGCGCTCTGCCATCTCGGATGACGCAAGACCCTCCATCACGGAGGGTCTTTTTCGTCTTGACGCGAAGCCTGATCCATGATACAGCCCAAGCGGAGGAAGTCATGACCATCGGAAAAGATTGGCGGGAACGCCGCAAGACCAAGCAGGCGGCAGACGCCCGTACGACCAAGGAACAAGAAGCTGCCGACCAGCGACGGGAAGCTGATCTGGCCATCGCCCAGATTCCCGGCCTGATCGAGCAGGCGCTCGCCAAAGGCGAGGATTCCATCCACGTCCTGCCTCGGCACCTCAACTTCAAGGACGTCGCTTGCCGGGATGTCGACAAGTTGGTCGATCGTCTCGGCGGCACGGTTTCGCCGACGGCTGGCGATCTGGCCGGCGTGGCGCTCCTCATCTTCGAGTGGTGCCGCGACAACGACCTCGAGTGCTTCATCGGCTTCGGCGGCAAAGTGCCGTTGAACGGCCCCGAGTGGGATCTCTGCGCGCGACCGGCGAAGTAGAAACCGCAAGACCCTCCATCGGAGGGCCTTTTTGTTTTTTCTGGGTTCCCGCTTTCGCGGGAATGACGGTAAAAAAACTAGAACGGCATCGTCAGGTTGATGGGGTTCGGCTTGGCGGTGGGCAGCTTGAAATCGATCTTCACGTTCTTCTTCGCCCCGGAGCGCTCGTTGTAGAAGATTTCGCCGTGCTGAAGGCCGTATTCGTAGACCTCCTTGGTGATCTTCACGTCCATCAGGCAGTAGTCGCGGAGCTTGTCGAGTTCCCCTTTCCGGAAGTACTCGAGCGCCTGCAGGCCGTGGCCGCTCTTGCCGGTGCCGAGCGTCGCCTGGGCCACGTCG
>Ga0113563_10003320_pt1 | contig 10005 bp, 8 predicted proteins | sample Mud3Dept3metaG_FD_80117 | JGI IMG/M metagenome (GOLD analysis project Ga0113563, IMG submission 80117) | Freshwater wetland microbial communities from Ohio, USA, analyzing the effect of biotic and abiotic controls - Mud 3 Core 4 Depth 3... | ecosystem: Environmental > Aquatic > Freshwater >...
GTTTTTTTTACTTCTTTTTTTACTTTTTTTTGCAACTATAGGGATAACTAACTAAGTAAAAACTATTTTTTTACGATACATTATTTTATTTATAGAATGGCTAAATTGCTTCTGCTGTATAAAAAGCAAAGTATTTTCTTTAGAATAAATAAATTTTGGAAAAAAAAATTAAATACAACATTGCAGATTAATAAGATAACGTAAAATAATCAATTTTAGAAAGCAATATTAAAAGATGTCATTTAAATATCTCATCTTTGACTACTTTTAAATAATCATGGCCATATCTTAAATCGGGTTCTAAGTGGTTGCCCTCAGCCCATTCATTCCATGATTTAACGAAAATAATTCTATTCATATTTTTTAAATCCTTAATTATCGATATTGCTTTTTTTAAATGTAAACGAAATAGTTCCGGTGTAGAATTGTGCAGAACAACGCCATTATAACCGGATCTTGGCGTATTGTCCCAGTTTGGTACAACACATGGATAGTTTATTCCTGTAATAAAATTTGAACTTAACATAGTATAAATAAGTTCTGAATATTTATAGACAGTTGGTTTTTGTGTTACTTCATAATATATATTTTTTAACCATTTTATTGGTCGTCTTTTAGATATCCAAGGTCTTCTTTTAAGATTTTGTGGAGATTTGATTATCGCATCAAGACCGAATTTATTCAACTCCTCACTTTCACTCGATTGAACCCCAACAAAATGGATACCTTTTAGACCCTCTCTAATTGCAAGATTTTTCCAAAGATCAATAAATCTTTTAGGTTCAGGAATATCTTGAGGCTTATAGACAATAAAAATCGGTTTGCCATCAACAAGTACATATCTATTATCTGAAAATGCCTTGAAAAGAGTATAAAAATGTCTTTCATGATCATCAAGTCCAGGATATGACTGCTCAATCAGCGTTCTGTTTGGAGACCCATGCCAAACTCCAGTCCAAGTCTCGTTCGCCCAGCATAGACAAAAGGGATATTTTGGTTCACCACTACGCAATACTTCTTCAAAAGGTCGATGCAACAATTGTTTTCCTGCAAACCAATAGTGGTAATAACAGAAAGCATATATACCATAATATTTTGCTAACTGAGATTGCTGTTCTCGAGTTTCTGGAACCCGCAAATCATAAAATCCAAGATCCGCAGGAATATGAGGCTGGTAGTGCCCTTTAAAAAGCGGACGGGCTTTTGCAACATTAGTCCACTCCGTGAAACCCTTTCCCCACCATTCATCATTTTCTGGTATTGGGTGATATTGTGGTAAATAAAAGGCTATTAGCTTTGGTAATTCTTTTGAATGTTGAGAAGGTTCATCAATTTCCATAATAAAGCTACACTCCAGAATTAATTCCAAATTTACCCTACCTATAATGATTTTAAGTCCTTCAAAAACTGAAATTTTGTAGCAGTGCAAAATAAAATTACATATAACAACAAATAGATAAGTGATTTAAAGACAATTCCAACGATAGATTCACTTGTGTTCAAATGCCTATATAAAATAAATACGATAAAGAATGTTGTGCTTGAAAACACCGGAATAAACAACGATAATCCAAAACTTGCAAAGCTGATGTCAACTCGATTTTTAATATAGGGAATATAAATGAAGTACTGAAGCGCATATGAAATAAAAACAAGGACAGCGACTCCTTCTATCCCCCAAAAGTTAAGTGCGGGATAAAGCAACAAAAGCTGAACTGCTGAAGCAATTGCGTTTGCCTTTAGCAAGACCTTGGAATCGCCGAGCGCCATAATCACATTACCCAGAGGCTCAAGGATTGCCCGGACTATACCATAAATGCACAATATGCGAAAACTTGAGAGAGCCGGAAGCCATTTATCGGTTCCACCCCCTAAAACTATTTTTAAAAAATCCTCGGAAATGCAAAACAAAGTGCCATTTACCATAATCGAAAGAAAGCTAACATACTTGACCGAATCAAGATATGCTTTTTTGAGCTTTTCTTTGTCGTCCTTTATGCGCGAATAGGCAGGGAACAGAACGGAAAGGACCGTAAGGCTGAGAAGCGTCGAAATTTTTGTTCCCCAATCGAAAGCAAGCGAATAATAGCCTAGCGCCTGCGTGCCTTTTATCGCCCCCACGATAAAGTTATCGGCGTTGAAAAGGGCATAGACAAACAGGCCGGATAGAAACACATAAAAACCAAAACGCCATATCTCTTTTGCAACTTCCATGTCGAATTCGATTCGAAGTTTAACTCTGTGAAATCGGTTGATAATGACTGCGTACGCAAGTGATGAAAGTATATTGGAAAAGACTAGACTCCAAAAGCCATATCCTAAAAATGCAAGTGCGATTGCAGATAGAGAACCAGCTAATGTTGAGAATAGCTGAGCCAAATTGTATGCAAAAAATTCCATCTTTCTTCGGAGAAGAGAGGACGAAATGAATGCAAGGCTGTTTAAAATGAAGTTCAGGGCTAGTAGTCTTATAATCCAATCGACATGGGCAATATCAAAGTAAATGGGTACCACGAATGACATGACCGTCGCTAAAAAAACCAAGACTATGCTGACAGCGTTACGGATGGTGAAAGCTGTGTTCAGAATCTTTGCGTCAATGTTCTTACGTTGAATGATTGCGCTGCTCACCCCAAAGTCACTGAACTGGCTCAGGAAGCTAATGAATACTGCGGCGAAGGCGACGACTCCGTAGTCAGAGGAGGAAAGAATTCGAGCGAGTATGATGCTGGTGATGCCTTGGATGCCGACCATGAGAATGCGGCTTCCGGCATTGTAGGTGACACCCTTGACTATCTTTTTGCCTAGAGCTTCCATTCGGTCAAACGGTCCTGATACTGAGAAAGTTACTTGAAATATTATCGGCTTTCCGTATCGCCATTGAATCGATAAACGGCATCAAATTCTATATCTGTGCTTCAAATCCATAGCGCCTACACATGACAGGCAAATACAATGGCTATGTTCACTGGGTTAAAAGCCGGAGCGCCGGAGCGAATGATGAGTTAAGAATTTGGCATTTGGGCATAAGATTCTAACGAATGCTGGGAGGCTGGGAGGCTGGGAGGGGAATATCTCCAGCGTCGATGTTAAAGCCGTCGTATGGTGAATGTGGCTTTTTTCGCGATCGCTTTTGCATGAGATATTTAGTGGCAACATCGTTGCTAAATGGTGCAACAGAACTCCTCTCCCATAAATCTTGTGCAGGAAATTCATCTTTCAGCTTTTTAAATTCTGAAAATATTTTTTGAGACGTTTCAACCCTTATGAACTTGGCCAGCTCACTAACAGACATACGCTTAGGCAATACAACCAACATGTCGATACAGTCGCGGGAAAGCCTAAATCTGAGCACCGCTGCCGCTTTGGATGCGCAGATCTCTCGGACCCACTCGCACATCCGGGGGGCAACCCCTCCAACTAATATCGGCTTGCGGAATTTAGTGACAAACATAATGTGATATGCCCTGAACCGCATCCGATATTCCTCAACCATCTGTTTTATCATCAGATTCTGCCCCAATACAAGGATGGCACCGATTAATAACCACGTGTATCGATAGAGGTTGTGGCCGAAGTTTCCTTGGAATAAGAGCAATATCATGGTGTTCAGGCAGGCATTGCTGACGGCTGGAATAAGAACAAATGCCTCTATTTTCTGACCACTCTGTCTTGCGACTTTCTGGATGCGGCTGTTAGTCCCATAAAGCAGCCAGCAGATAGCGGAAAATGCGACCAAACCTAAAAATCCCAAGTCGCCCACGAGCTGGCCATAAAGGTTGTGCGACTGCATTCTGTTAAATATACCAAGTCTTTCAACCGCATACGGAAAATTTCCAGCCCCCCAGCCAAACAGGGGGTTTTTAGCTAAAAGTCGCAATCCGTTCTTTAGCCCCTCGGTTCTTCCCTCGGCCGATTCCGTTGCACTTTTGTTTATGGAATCGTCAACAATGGTTAGATATCGCAGCTTGTATTCAGCAGGTATGAACTGCCAAGACGATAAAAGAACAATCACCAACCCTACCAACCCTAAAATCCTGCCAAGAAATTTTTGTTTTTTTTTGGCCCAAATCAGAAACATAAATAAAATTAGAGTCACCATGCCGGATCGCGAACCAGTGAACATTATTGCAACAAACGACATAAGACCGTAAGCGATCATGCTCTTCCGTATCCACTTGGAGGCATCGGATTTCCAGAGTGCCCAGGCGAAGGGCAATGAATAAACCACGCTCGCGGCGAATGTGTTGGGGTCGGAATAGGTCTGGTCGATGCCGATGAGTCTGCGTATACCCATGCGGTAAACATGCCTGCCGTGTAAGAGAAATTCCCAGAGGGACTTGCCGACGTAGAACCCCATGATGACAATGAACCCGAAGATGAGGAGGCGGAAGTCTTTTTCGTCCTTGACGGTTAGGATAATTACAAAAAATAGAACCATTAACTTAAAATATTCTTCGGCCTCCCTGATGGCGGCAGACGGGCGGTATGCAATAATGATTGAAAAACATATCACCAGAAAAAACGCGATGAAAGCAATTGTGATCGAGTGGTGGACATAGCGTTTGCCGCGCCATAACAACAAGGCGATCAGCAGGCAAATCATGTAAACTCGTTCGATGTGGTAGTCCCCCAGCCACGTCCAGTATTCAAAGGGCCTAAAAATAAACAAAAAAAGATAGCCCAGGGTGCCCCAAAGCATGCGGTTGGTGTTTTTGAGTTGGTACAGTAAGTTTTGTGATTTAACGGGCATTTCTATTGTGTTCGAGATTAAATCGGATTAGTGCCTAAATTGCTTAAAATGCGCTAAAGTGCTTAAAATTTAAATGAGTTAGGGAACAATGTAAAGCGATATGGCCGGGAAGATAGGAAGCTGGGAGGCTAAAAAATTACGTAAAAGACTTCAAGGCGTCCTATCCTTCTAGCTTCCTAGCCTTTTTCTGCCCTTCCTACATAAACGGATTTTTCACCTTGGATATACAAAACCTGTATTTTCCGTTAGCCGCTTGGGGTATTGCATCAACGTACTCACAGGCATAATGCATTTGAGGACCAAACCGGTCCAGAGCGAGTGTTTTAATCTTCTGCTCAGATCCGTTTGAGAAGCGTTCGCCTTTGACAACCTTGAAGATCAGATAATCATGGCGCTCCTGAATTATCTGGAGCTGCTTGATTTCTGGAAGCTTCATCGCAAAGTTCTCGGTAAGCGAAATCCCCGAAATAAGGTTCCCTTCCGGCGTTACCACGTAATCCGCCACTCGGCCCTCCAAGCTTTCCATCAGCGGCAAGGGCCGGCGGCAGGAACACTTTTTATCCGAGGGAACGCCTACATCACCAACTTTGTAACGGATAAAGGGCATTCCAGAGTTCGTCAAGTCGGTAACGACAATGGCTCCAGGCTCGCCGGGTTTCGCGGGTCGCCTGTCCTTGATAAACTCGACTATCAGCGTGTTCAGGTTTAAATGCAACCCTCCCTGGGCTTCACAGTTGCATGCGATCAGGCTGACCTCCTCACAGCCGTAGCGGTTGAAGACCTTGCAGCCAAAGGTCTCTTCTATGCGCTTGCGTTCAAAATCGTGCAGTACCATGCATGTGCTGATGATGCCTTTGGGCCGAAATGGCTCCAAGTTTTTCTGCTTAAGGAAGTTTGCGAAGAGGTATATCGAATGGGCATGGCCGAACAGGAGGGCAGGCTTGCGGCGCATCTGCCTTTGATAGTAGGATAGCATCTCCTTTTCGCTCATCTTGAGTGTGTCGAGAAAGTCGTAGCGCTCAAGAAGAACATTCCGCACAACCGCCCGCCAGTTGTTCCTGTGGGACGGGTTCCCCCAGATGGCCGCGATCTTATCCCCAAGTTGCCATCCTGACCATTGGTCAAAATAAAGCGTGCAGCCACGCTTCCACTGTATGCTGTCTTCATCTACAAAAAATTCGAGCGAGACGCCTGTGGAACCGGAGGTTTTTTTCGGCATCAGCTTTTCTTTGGAGATTTTCGCGGCAACCATCCTACTCTTGTTGGCCCGGATATCATCTTTTGTGAGAATAGGCAGTTTAGTCAAGTCATCGACGGATTTGAGATCCTCCGGGTTGAAACCGATCGCTTGCCATTTTTCGCGGTAATATTCGGTATTGGCCCAGGCGTGCTGCATGATTCGGCGTAGTTTTTGAAACTGAATTTCTCTGATTTCAACTGCCGACTTGTACTCGGTGCGTTTTAATTCGCGAGCGACGCGCAGATAGGGGCTTTTCTCCCTGGCGGCCCAGAGAGGGGCTATGATATTGCGGCATATGGGAGGGTAGAGGGTCATTTTTAAGCGCCTAAATTGTCTAAAATGCGCTAAAGTGCCTAAAATTCAAACGACTTAGGATTATAATAAAGCTGGGAAGATAGGAGGCGGGGAAGCTTGAAACAGAGGCAAAGAAGATTTAGAAGCTTCCAAACCTCCTATCGTCCTATCCTCCTAGCTTATAACCTTCTCTTTGTAATACTCCTCGTATTGGCTGAGAATGCTTTCCTGGCTGAACTTATTGTATGCAGCTTCGCGTGCCTTTCGCCCAAATTCTTTCCGCTTATCCGCATCGAGCAACAGATCGATAATTTTTGAAGCTAAGAGTTGCGGCGATCGTGGCGGCATAAGGTATCCTGTCTTGTCATCTTCTACAATCTCCCGGTTTCCGCCTACATCAGTTGCAACTGTTGGAACTCCTGCCGCTGCGTATTCGACCAAAGAATTGGAAAAGCCCTCTGAGGTGCTTGAGAGAACCCCGACATCAAAAAGCCTTATGACCGGAAAAGGGTTGGCCAATGGGCCTGTGAGTCTCAGTCGGTTCTTTATTTCTGGACTTTGCGCTATTGGTCGCAGCTTTTCCCAATAGTCGCCGTCTTTTGAACCGACGACCAGAAACTTCGTGTTTGGGACTCTCTCTGCCACCAGCGTGGCCGCCTTGAAAAATGTTTCATAATCTTTGACCGGACGGATGTTGGCGACAATGCCCACCACAAGATCGCCATCAGTTAGACCCCATCGCTCTCGTTCGAGAGGAACTGCGATCCCCTGCGTTAGCCGCTCCTGATTGATTGGGTTGTAAATGACGGCGATGCGTTCCGGCGGAATGTGCTCAAAAGACATCATTCGGCGTTTGATTGCGTCGCTGTTGACCGCGTAAGTTGCTTTAAACTTAGTTGCAAGCCGGTTTCGCCAGCGAAACGCGAAGGTGTCGTCATATCCCAGGCTGCGCCGAGCCACGACGCGGCGGCAGCCCATTGAATTCAGTCTTGCCATAGCGGACAGAAATTCGCTGTCCCTGAAAAATGCTTGCAGAATCTTGATCGTGCGCTGCCGAACCATCTGCCTCAAAGTCTGCAGCACCCGAAAAACTTCAAAAGGGTTCTTAAAGGAGTGCAGGTTCAGGATCGTTGGCTGAATCGGCGAAAAACCGGAAGGCAGCTCCTTGTCGCTCCTCAGCAAGGCGAAATGAACCTCAAACCGATCACGCGGGAGGTTCTTCAAAAGAAATGAAAGATGCTGCTCGGACCCGGCTGTGGCCTGCTTGATCTCATCTGACAGAAAAAGGATGGGAATCTTAGCCTCGTTCCCCATCTTCCGCCATGCTGCGCAGCGCCTTCGCCGGATTGCCGGCCACGGTCGTCCCAGCGGGCAGCTCCTTGGTCACAACGCTCCCGGCTCCTACGACGCAATTCTCGCCCACATCCGCCATGATGATGACGCCCTCGCCGATCCAGCTCCTGCTGCCCACATGGAGGGTAGTGCGCCGGGTCGTGTGAACGATATCCCCCGTCTCGTCCAAATGCTGGCGTTTTCCGCTGGGGATGCTGACCCTGTTGGCGAACATGACCTCTTCGCCGATTCGCACACAGCCGAAAATGCAATGCATACCAACCGAGCTGTGCCTGCCGATGCCCGCATCCCGGTGGCAGAAAATGGAACCAAATCCAATGTGAACCGTGGGAGAGGCATCATCCAAGGTCGCCGAATAGTATGCCGCTCGCAGGCAGGAGCCCGGCAAGCCGGGTATAAGTCCCAGCAAATGACCCATAAAGACGATTGCCTGCTCGCTCTTGGACAGCCATCTTTCAATTCTGTCAATCAGTATCAGCGGGCTGACAGTAATCAGCGAAAGAACGAAAACCGCCTTTTTAAAAAATGCCTTCATTCAGCTGACACTTCTCTGAAGCCTGAAGGCGTCGAAATACAATACCGTGGTGGAAGGAATTTCCTGCATGAATAAATAGAACCCATCCACTTTATGAAGACTCGATTGATCGTTCTTGGATTTCAGGCCGGCTTCCAAAGGGATTGAGACCTTATTCGGTCCGGGGGCGATCTCGAATGCTTTGGCGATCAAATGGTTGAACTTGCCGTTCGGTTCGCGGCGGTTGATCTGAAGGTAAAGGGGGACAGTGCTTTCAGATGGGTTGTATACCCAGAAATCGAAGCTCTCGTAGGTTGACCAGTCGTGCGGCACGTCGCCGGTGGAGAAGCCGACTCGCTGGGTCGGGTGGAACTCGAACCGGAGCGATCTTTTTCCGGTTCTACTGTAATCCGATGATATTTCGAACCGGCTGCGGCACTTCCAGCCGAAGCGGTCCAGGTCCGAGTCGGTTTCAAAGTCAAAGAGGACCACATCCTTGGGCTGAGCTACCTCATTTTTACAGCTGATGAAAAAAGGAAAGCTGGCAATGACCAGAAGCGCCAGACGATAAAATTTGATGTGGCTGGGCTTCAAACGCATTTGAATTTTCGGACAGGATTTACAGGATAGACAGGATTTCTGATTTTTAGGCTTTTCCGCTCTCCGGAAGAGAGCGGATGGTTCAGTGTAGCTTTCATCCGGAAAGCAATGCGACCAAACATCTTGAAAATCCTGTTGATCCTGTCGAATAGATTTTGGGGCCTCCCAGCCTCATAGCCTCCAGCCTCAAGCCTTCTGTCACTTAAAAAAAACTACCTCCGGCGGCGCAAAAAGCCGAAACGGCCATGCATTCACCCCGACACCCGAACTCACAACCAAAACCTTGTCCCCCTGTCTCAGGACACTCTTACGGACCCCGCCCTTGGAGCCCGCGAACGCCAGCCGCCAAAGCCACTCCGGCATCCAAACCTGTCCGCCGTGGGTGTCGCCGCTCAGCACCAAGACTGGCTTGTCCGGCAGGTCTTCGAGCTTAACCTGCTTCTGGGATAGGAGCACGGTCGGCCTGGTGACCAGATCATCTCTTACCGTCCGCCTCTCATCCTGATCCAGGGGAAACATGTCCAATCCGGCAATGGCAACGGCCTCCCCGTATGGTTTTACGGCCTGGTTCTGCAGGAACCGGACGGGCAGCGGCTCTTCGCCCGGATTAAAAGCATGGCAGAAGCGGCAGGACTTGCGGGCATTCTGGTAGTCCGAATCGCCCAGCACCCCCCAGACGCCTTCCCTCGCCCGCAGGCGGGAGAGAAACTCGAAGGTGCGTTCGTAGCCCCCGCCCCAGGGTGTCGAGTCCCCGACGATGAGGATGATGTCGGGGTCGATCTGCGCGACCGCTTGCAGCAGCTTCTGCTCGCGGACTCCCAGCTCGGAAACATGAAGGTCCGAGATGAAGACGGTCTTGTGGGCCTTGAAGAAAGAGGCAAACGGCTCCTGGGAGATCTCGATCTCGGTGACCTGGATCCAATGGGGTTCGATAAGGCCGGAGTAAATGAGAAATGATCCGGACAGGATGATGAGAACGACCAATACATTGTTAGTTTTAAAAGACATTCATTAGACAGGATTAACAGGATTTACCGGATTGCTTTTAGTACTACAGCGACGCTTTACTCATTATATTTTTTAGCCAAAGCAATTCGTTTTTTGCGATGAGAAGTATAAGCCACCAGATTGCGCTTCAAATGGTAGCGCACGATCTGCGCTGCGCCCTTGCGTGTCAGAGATCTCAGAGGCAGCACCGAGGCCAATAAGCGCCGCGCCAGGGGCAGTGTCAGCGTAGGGGCTTTTTTTTAA
>Ga0113563_10003321_pt1 | contig 10004 bp, 10 predicted proteins | sample Mud3Dept3metaG_FD_80117 | JGI IMG/M metagenome (GOLD analysis project Ga0113563, IMG submission 80117) | Freshwater wetland microbial communities from Ohio, USA, analyzing the effect of biotic and abiotic controls - Mud 3 Core 4 Depth 3... | ecosystem: Environmental > Aquatic > Freshwater >...
CATCATAATTATAGATGTGGGTGACGTTCTTGATATCCAATCCTCGTGCGGCAACATCGGTGGCGACCAGAACCTTGGTTCTCTGTGATTTTAACGCATCCAGGGAACTCGATCGTTTGTTCTGTTTCATTCCTCCGTGGATAGCAGAAGCATGGATCCCTTGTCGAGCGAGATTCTTCGAAACTGCATCAGATTCTCGACGGGTTCCGCAAAACACAATAGATAATCCATTGGTGTTCTGGTTCAGCAGATGCACTAGTAAGGAGAATTTCTGGTTCTGCTCGTAGATGTCATAGTAGATCTGTTTGAGTTTGCTATGATCGACGTACGACTGGGTTTTGACGATCACAGGGTGGTTGAGGTGCTGTCGGGCGAGCCGATGGACCTCCTCAGAGATCGTTGCACTAAACAAGAGGAGTTGTCGTTGACGGGGGACCTCATGGATGATCGCTTCGACATCCTCGATGAACCCCATCTCGAACATCTTGTCCGTCTCATCGAGCACCACGATTCGTATGAAACGAAAATCGATGGTTCCTCTACGGATATGATCTAACATTCGACCTGGTGTTCCTACGACAATGTCTGTGGTGCGGATGTCATGGATCTGTGGTCCGATGCCAACACCACCATACACACTTGCGGTCCGTATCCCCAGGGTTTTTCCAAACTCCCGAAAGACATCGGTAACCTGTATGCACAGCTCCCGGGTAGGAGTCAAGATGAGTGCCTGTAATCCTTTGTGTGGTTGGATAGCATTCAGGATCGGCAGGCAGAACGCCAACGTCTTGCCTGACCCGGTCTCTGCTTGACCGACGACATCTTTTCCCTGGAGAATCTCCGGGATGCATCGTTCCTGGATGCAGGTTAATTCTTCAAACCTCTGTTGTTGGAGCATTGTAATAAGTTTTTGGTTAATATTGAGTTGTTCACATTTCATTGATATTCACCTAATTTTTTTTTCATAGTTTTCAAAGTAGTCTAACATTTTGTCAATCGTGTATTCTTTCCATAAGAACATTTTTTTGAAAAAAAAGTCCTGTTGGATGAGAGTACCAAGAAGACAGGTTATGCTTTCTTTACGTTTTTTGCTTGTGGCCCACGGTCTGATGTTTCAATGTCGAATTCAACGGCATCCCCTTCATTCAGAGATGTCTCCATGGAGATAGCGGTCCGGTGCACGAAGACTTCTTTTCCATCTTCGCCAACGATGAACCCGTATCCCTTACGTGTATTATACCATTTTATTGTTCCTTTCATAGTTGTCACATTTTCCTTAATTTATTTTCTAGATTTTTTTCAAAGAACAAAAACAAAAAGATTTCGATGAGTCGAATTTACGAACTTAGGAAACTCTTATTTCTATTCCTTTTGACCCGCTGTAGTGTGCGAGCCTTTAAATACTTTATGTTGAGCGAATAGGAACGGTTTTTAAGGGAATATCACAGGAAAGTATATAGACAGGAGGAGAAATAGTACAACTATATGCGGGAGAACGTCTCTTGCTTCTTCATGTGTACCCTCTTACTTTTTTCCGTATGTACAACGATAGGTATGATAAAAACAACAGCTGAAACGACTTCAGCTCCTACTCAGATAACAGAAAAAACACAGATTAGTTTTGCTGCGTTGACTGATACGCATATCGGTGCACGATATCAACTCCCTTTCTATGATAGTGCTGATCATCTCGACCGTTTGGGGGATGATCTGATGGATGATGCCACCCCTCTTGATTTCGTGGTACATCTTGGGGATATCGTGAACCATAACACCGCCCAGGTGAACGGGGAAGGACTCCCCAGGGTAGTCGATCAGTATAGGAATAACCTGAAAGCATATGTGATTTCCCCTCTGCATCTTCCATTCTACTATGTTGTTGGTAACCATGATGTTACGGATTATCAGATGAACCCTGATGATCCGCATAATCTGACGAAGTCCTTGGTCGATGAGCTAAGCATAAGTTCACTGGTTTATGCGATGATGTACGATGGTATTCTTTTCTTAGTCGTCCCTGAGCTGGGATCAGTGACCTGGACCCATCCGGTCGAATATGAATGGATCGAGTTTATGACCCATCAATATTCATCCTCAACGACCGTGATCCTCTGTCATCAGGCAATCGAAGATACGACCAAGGAAGAAGCCTTGGCTCCGTATCGAGGGAAGCAGGATATGGACTGGTGGGCAGCCTTGTTCCGAGACAACCCGCAGATTAAGCTGTGGATCCATGGTCATAATCACTGGGTGGACTGGTATGAAGGCAACCAGAGCACGGGGTTGACACACCCGATACAATACTTTGGTCATGACATGGCGTTTTCCTCTCCTTTTCCTCAGATGGATTGGAATGATCGAGGGGAACTGGACAGAGTAACAATCTACAATATCTCCTCCACAGGGGTTACATCAGCAGGCTGGGAAAACAATGGTCACGGTGGCCACTGGGTATCAAATGACATCCACACCTGGAGCATCCCCACCACGTTTAACCCAGATGCGGAGAACTGGTATTCCTTCCCTGTGTTCCTTCAGGATAACGAAACTCAAAGAACCGACAATAAGCTTCTCTCGCCTCAAGTCACCCTTCAGCTCGTTGGAACAAATCCTATGGAATTGTTTTTTGACTCACGGATGGAATCACCTAATGGCTCTGCACAGGAAAACATCCTTGGGTTTGGGAACGATCGCTCAGGGAACGTCCAATGGACCAACCCAGGGATGACGGTACAGGGACCGACCATGCTGACCTTTCCTGAGAAATATCCAGATGAACACGCGATACAAGAGGATGGACGCAGCGGTCAACCCTACCAGTCATACCCGATGGGGACGATTTCTGCAGCGGTGCCCGGACAAACCTATAAGTTCACCATGACCGCCCGTTGTATCACAGGGTTTGGGAGATTTGTCATGAACGTCAGTTGTTGCGATTGGAGTACACGATCCCAGTATAGCACGCTTCCCGGGAGTGCTTCTCAAGTCTTTTCCCATACGTTTGATTCATCATTTGAAACAATCCATGGGACCTATACCATTCCCAGTAACAAGGACGCATGGTTCTTGCAGGGGAATCTTGAGTTCTTGGATCCTGAAAAATACGATATCACCTTTTTTGGTGTTCGACAACAACGGACAAGCAACACAACTGAAGATTTCCATCTCCGCTTGAATGATCATTGGTTCAATAGCTCTGGACCACTACAGAAACATGAAGTCAGGAATTTCTCCGTGTCCCCCGAAAATCTCAGCAACAAGCAGGGGGTGATGAATTTCACCGCATTCATTAAAGGAAATCAGTATGGGATGGTGAATCTCATCTATAGAGAACCACTTCTTTTAGGGATGAACGCACGATTCCGAATCACTCGTCAGAACGAAACAGTCTTCAATCTGAGTATGACACAGACCATCACCAGATGTTCCCCAGAAAAAATGATGATATGGGATTCCGCTGTTTTCCAAAGATTCCCTCGTTTGGTAGAACTCTTTGTCCGGGTGCTGATGCATGGTGCGATTGGTCATGTCCTTTCCATGATCCTGAACACAATCGACCCTGATATTTCTTCAACGTTTGAATTGTTTCCGTTCAGTACAAATCACCTGTATGAAGAAGTGACACTCAGAGCAATCGACGGCTCTGGGATCAGACATCAAAGCAGGAACGGAAACATCTGGTTCACCTGTGACTGCCCAACCACCGAGGAGAAATTACTTACCATTACGTTCCCAAAGACCTGAGCCAATACACCAGGAGTATCCCTTTCTTTATACCAATCAGGGGTGTTATCCATTTTCTCATTCCGTACAGAATGTTGAATTTCTTGAGAGCAGTTGATTGTTTGCTGAAGAGACACCCATGGTTCTATATGATATCAAAATATTATGGTGAGTCAAAAGAAATGCGAGACAAACGATTCATTGCAGAACACCGAGGCGGTTTATTAAAGAAGGATCAACATCTTCAACTCATGCAATGGGCTTGTGACTGTGCAGAGCATGTGTTGCCTCTTCTTGGAGAGCATATCGATGAGCGACTCCCTTATGCATTACAAGTCGCCAACGCTTGGATGAAAGGAAATGCCTCTGTTGGTGATGCACGCAAAGCAGCGGTGGCTGCTCATACAGTGGCTCGTGAATCATCAGATCTGATAGTAATTGCTGTAGCTCGTGCAGTGGGTCACGCTGTAGCAACTGCACATATGGCGGATCATTCTCTTGGTCCAGCGTACTACGCATTAAAAGCGGTGAAACATGCGGGGAAATCTATCGATGCTGAGAGGAGTTGGCAGGATTCACATATTCCTCTTGATGTAAAAGACCTTGTTCTTTCTGCGAGGAAAAACAAGAAATTTTCAAAGATATAAACCAGGGAAAAACAGATTGGTTCATTGAAAGTTTTTTATTTGTTCGTTTTTACATCGGTTTTGGTTGCAGAAGACCAACACGGTTTCCTTCGCTGTCTGTAAACGAGACGTATCGTCCGATGCCTGGGATCTCCATCGGGGGACCAAGGAGTTTACCACCAGCGGTCGTCACTTTCTGCATCGCATCTGTGAGGTTCTCTACCGCTATCACAACCGATGGACAGAGTGGTCCATCAGATGTTTTTGGGTAGAATCCACCGTTGATGACTCCTGGTCGTTGGATCATCCGGTTCTCGTCAATCTCTGTTGTCGCTGCAGTCACGTACTGTCCCATTTCATCTCCGAGATCTTGCATCTGCCAGCCAAACGCCTCTGAGTAAAATCGTATGAGACGTTTTTTGTTTTCATAGGGCATTTCAAAATGAACAACGGGATCCCTCATAGGTTTGGTTTGTTTTATCATAAAAATCCTTCGTCCGGTTTCATTGTTCATGATTTGATGGAGCTTTATATCCTTTTTTCATCAGTTGATTACAAGATTTTTTGATGGTAACAGAATGTTTGGAAAAATGCTTCTATTTTGTTTGAGATGGCTGGGAATAAAATTTTAGTAAGAAGGGTAACCTATCTTAAGACGATGTGAATATATTACGAAAAAATTAGTTTTAATTGCTGCGTGTAAGCCCTACACCTCGATGCAACAAAAGAAAATCCATTTCATTATTTTGAACGATTAACATCGAGAGATGAATATAAACTAAGAGCCGGTGATTATCGGGTTATAGCTGATATCGATGAAAAGACAAAAAGGATTTCAATTCTTTTCATAGATCATAGAAAAAATATTTATAAAAAAATCTAAAATAATTTATACTGGGTGTAGGCCATAAGCCTCTTTGTAACAGGAGAAAAACACGAATTCTAATGAATTTATATGACAGACTTTGGAAGAAGTAAAAAAGAGATTAAAAATTTAGATTTTATAGAAAATAATATAAATTAGTAAAACTAATATATACTTAGGTGGACTAATTATGACTCAGGCATTAATAAAATTAAATGACAATATCAATCGTGTTTTAAATATCGTTAAAGCCAAATACGATCTAAAAGATAAAAGTGAAACAATTGAATATATTATAAAGAAATATGTTGAATATGAAAATGAACCTGAACTAAAACCAGAATTCATTGAAAAGATAAAGAAAATAAAAAAAGAAAAAAGTATTCGTGTAGATGATTTTGCCAAGAGGTATGGCTTAGATGTATAATCTTGAAATCAAACCTTCTGTAGATAAAATTTTTAAAAAACTTGCCAAAAAGAACAAAAAACAATTAATCATGATATATAAAAAAATTCAAGAGATACAATCAAAGCCAACTCATGAGTATAAACATCTTCACCCACCACTTCAAAACTTTTCAAGAGTTCATATCAATTCACATTTCGTACTAATTTTTGATATAAATCATACCGAAGAAATTGTCACAATTTATTATTTTGGGCATCATGACGATGCATACAAATGGAGATCTCCTGAGTAAAGTAAGGTGCTGGGTGTAGGCCATAAGCCTCTTTCTGTTCTAACGGCATTTGTCTAATGCGCCCTACCTTCGAGCAGTCTGAATAACTGATCCCGATGTTTGGGCTTGCTCCAGGAGCAGATTGGCCGTTTCATCATATCCCAAGGAGACCTCATCACCAGGTGAATCATCGCATAATCCAAGGGCTGTGTCGTTTCTGTTCCTCTGCTAAGACTCTCGCCTTATCTGCTTGCACAGAATCCTGATTCAGAGTGAGAGAGGACTTTCCTCAGCAACCAGATGGTCACCGTCAGCCGTCCACCTACGCCCAGCAAAAAAAGCATGTATTTACTCAGGGTTATAAACTTTGTCCCCTGTTTTTTTATGGGAAACGTGATGTTGATTCTCGCTGATTGACCATCACACTATCGAGATAGACCTGTGATTTTAGCTGGGTTGACACCCCTGTAGGGACATCAATAGAAAGTGCTACGAGGCGTTTTTGCCCAGCACCAATAGGAGCAACACGCATGGTCTCCTGGTTGTACATTTGGTTTTGATCCTCATAGAAGGCTGCTTTTATCTCGATGTTGGAAGCAGTTTCTGTCCCTAGGTTCTCTATGATCATCTCTAATTTAACGTAATCATCTCCAGTACTAATGGTATATCTAGTCGCGTTTTTCCAACGATGAAGAAGGAGGGGACGAGAGGTGAGTGGATAGACCGTGACATTGGTCAATCCGTTGTATTCCTCTGGTATTTTCCCAACAGTCATATGCATAGTGGTAGTCTCCAGAAAATAATATTGATCAATATAATACGAGTAGGGTAAGGGTTCTGTGAGATGGACTCCAACAGCCATATGCTTGGGGAGACGAAGCAGGGAGACGTTATACCCAAGGCTTTCAAGCAGTGCCGCGGTGAGGATCGCTTTATCTTCACAGTCTCCTTGTTTGTCATGTAAGGTCTCGAGAGGGTATCGGGGGTATTCGTAGGTTTCGTTGTCCGGGTCATCGTTTTTATACTCGATGCTTTGGACGAAGGAGGCAACGAAATTTATTTTCTCTGCATCGGTCCGTACGTCGCGTAATTCAAGGATTTGATCAATGAGGAAATCGATGTAGTGGTCGTCGTAGGGATCAAAGACATAGGCTGCATAATCAGTCAAATCGAATCGCTCCTGGTTTTGGTAATACTCCGCGAACCAGTCTACTTGTGGGATCTTCAGGGTATGTGAACCTGAGTAATACCAGGTGTACTCCCAGGATGCGATTTGATTTCGCTTCACCACCGTCTGATTGGATTGGAGACGGAGAGACCCACTGTTGTCATAGACGAGGAGTTTGAACTGGTTTGACTCTGCGGAGGCTTCAAGCAGGGGAACAAAACAGGTGATTTGTTCTGTGGCGGCGGGAAGAACCACTGTAGGGGGAAGAAGCACCTCTTGGGTGGTTGTTCCTTGTGTCACCATCAACCGGGAGGGGTATGCTGGGAGGTCCCCGGTGTTTCGAAGACTCAGATGTAATGCGACGATCGGGGAGCCTGTTTTTTTTGTCCATCCATCAATGGTAAGGGCATGTAAGGAGAGGTTTTCACCTTCATAAGTCACGTCGTTTTCATAAACGGTTTTCTGAGAGGAATCAACAGCGGTGATCCGGTAGGTGCCTGGTATGATAGTCGTACGATAGGCGGAAAAATACATGTTTTCGGTATGAATGCCCGCATAATAGGTCTCTTGGAACAGGATGGTGTTTGAAGGGTTGATGAGTTTCAGGTCGACCGTATCGGACGTGTTGAACTGTAGTCCCATGCAGGGGAATCCTTGGTCATCATCGACGGTAAGAGATAGTAAGGTAAATTGTGTCTGTCGTAGAAGTGTACAACCGGAAAAGATACTGGTGAGAAGAAGCAGGCTAAGAAGGAGTGGTTTTGCTACCGACATAGCACCTTCATTTTTCGTTCGATGACAGTCCCCAGCCGTTTCATTCCTTCATCGAGTTGTTCGTTGGTGGAATAAGAGAAGTTCAGTCGCATGGAGCTACTGCCACCACCGTCGACACAGAAGGCTTTTCCATGGACGTAGGCTACTTTTTCTTTGAACGCGTCAAGGAACATTGCTTCGGTGTCAATTTGTTCTGGGAGGGTGACCCAGGCAAACATTCCACCTTTGGGTCGGTTGCAGATATACCCGTCAGGGAAGTAGAGTTTCATAGAGTCCATCATGATGTTTCGTTTTGGTTTGTACATCTCGCAGATCTTCATGATATGCAGGTCCATGGAACCACTTTTCATATACTCATACGCGATATATTGGGAAAAAGGTGCGGAACAGAGGTCCTGGGCTTGTTTGCATAATGCAAGTTTCCTCATGACTTCCTCTGATGCGATGATCCAGGCGAGTCGTAAACCTGGTGCAAGGATCTTTGAAAACGTGGACATGTAAATAACTCTGCCCTCATCATCAAATGCTTTGATGGGTTTCAGAGCAGCGGAATCGTACCGGAGTTTGCTGTAAGGGTCATCCTCGATGATAAGCAGGTTGTATTCATGGGCAATCTCAATCATCTTCTTGCGTCGGGACTCAGGCAGCACAGTCCCCGCAGGGTTTTGAAACGTCGGAATGGTATAGATGAACTTCACGGGTTGGTCTTGTTTGATAAGCTCTTTAATTTTTTCCTCAAGAAGGTCCATTTGGATTCCATCTTTGTCCAAAGGGACACCAACAAGGTTTGCCTCATAACTACGGAACGCATTAATCCCACCAAGGTAAGAGGGCAATCCGACTAACGCGACGTCACCAGGGTTAAGGAAAATCTTCCCGACCGCATCAAGAGCCTGTTGAGACCCGCTGGTAATCATGAGGTTTTCTGGGGATGCTCCCACCGTCATCCCTTCCTTATGGGACCGTTCTGAGATAATCTCCCGGAGTTCGTTGATCCCTTGGGTGGCCCCATATTGTAAGGCGACCTTACCATGATTATTAAGAACGTTTTGAACAATGATTTTCAAATCAGAAATCGGAAATGAGAGCGGATTAGGTAATCCCCCAGCAAACGAGATGATCTCCGGGTCCTGGGTGACTTTGAGCAACTCACGGATTTCAGATTTCCTCATCTTTCCTGCTCTATCTGAGTAGAACTCATCGAAGTTTACCATGAAACTCCCTCAGCAGCGACATCGACCTCTGTTTTATATGTATTTCGTCATAAGATAGAAATAGAAAAAAAACAATAGGAGGTCATTATTTGTCGTGTTTTTCTCGCCGGAACAATTCCTTGCAGTGTGCCTCGAATGCAGGCATGGTTTGCACGGTCTCCCAGTCGAGGTTGAACCGATGCATGAACAGCATAAGCTCCTCATTGGAACTGATAGGCTGATTCATTTTCAGTTTCATACAACTGACATCTTCAGGGTCGATCGGTTCTTCTCCCATTCGGCTCACGGGTTATTGAACAAAAGAGGCACTTATAAAGTTTTCTGCAGGTTGAACAAAAAAAGAAGAAAAAAAAGATGAACCAAGAGTGTTACTTCTTTTTTAGGTAAGGAAGACTAGTTCTTTTGTTGACGCCAACGGTGTATCCGTTTGGTAAATCGCAGGGTGTTCCGCTTTTTGGGGAGCGTTTGCTGAAAAAGTAGATGGTTTGTTTTCGTCCACCTTTCAGGTTGACGCTGCGTGTATATAAGGTCCATCCTTCGTATATGTATACCATATCACACCTCCTATTGCTTTTTGTATCTTTTTGGTTGATTTAAATCTTCTCCTGTTTTTCTTGGATTGATTTTTTTAGTGATGATGAGGTGCTCAACAGGGAGGGTGGTTGATAAAAAAGATTATGAATAGTAAGTTTATGTCTACCTCACATCAGACGTTGCCAGGATGAAACCTGGTAAGTGAATGCGGATGTGATCTAGTGGTTATGATTGAGGCCCTCCAAGCCTCTTGCCCGGGTTCGAATCCCGGCGTCCGCATTTCGTTCTATCAATGAGAGTCTGCAGGGGTAGCCAAGCATGGCCAACGGCGCAGGACTTAAGATCAAAACACAAGAAAGGTTCGTGTGATGAGACATCCTGTCTCGCAGGAGTCCGAGGGTTCAAATCCCTTCCCCTGCA
>Ga0113563_10003324_pt1 | contig 10003 bp, 6 predicted proteins | sample Mud3Dept3metaG_FD_80117 | JGI IMG/M metagenome (GOLD analysis project Ga0113563, IMG submission 80117) | Freshwater wetland microbial communities from Ohio, USA, analyzing the effect of biotic and abiotic controls - Mud 3 Core 4 Depth 3... | ecosystem: Environmental > Aquatic > Freshwater >...
AGAGGAGCTCGTTTCGACGATTGTCTTCGCGAAACAGAAGCCCAGGGCGCCGCTCACGACCCCACCCCCGGTCGTGATCCCGACCCAGCCCGCGCCGAAGGCGCAGCCGGTGGACGCCCCGGCCGAGGCCGTCGTCAAGCCGCCGCCTGTCGTCATTCGGCCGCAGCCCGTCGTCATCCCGAGTGAGGCCGCAGCGGGCCTGCCCGCGGCCACGGCCGCGACCCCGATGAACGTCCCGCCGCCGATGCCGGCCGGGGCGAAGCTCGAGGCACCACGACCCGCGGCCACGGAGCCGCCGGTGTTCCGCGAGCCCTCGAAGCCGGCCGGTCCGCCGAAGCCGGCGGCCCCGGCCGACCCCCTCCCGAAGGGCGAAGGGCTGCGAGGCGACCAGTGGCTCTACCTGCTCGACGGCACGCAGCGTGGCCCGATCGACGTCGAGGACCTGATCGACCTCGTCCTGACCTCGATCCCCGAGGAGACGAAGGTGTGGCACCCGGGTCTCGAGGGCTGGGTGCGCGCGAACCAGCTCCGCGAGATCGCCGACGAGATCCCGCCCCCGCTCCCGATCCCTGGCGCCCAGCGCGCCGGCTACGTGGACGAGGACATGCCCGACTTCAACACCGTGCCGCCGATGCTGCGCACGGTGCTGATCGCGGACGAGGACGCCGCCTTCCGCAAGTACCTCGCCATGCCGCTCGCCGCCCAGGGCTTCACGATCTACGAGGCGGCCGACGGCTCGGCGGCGTGGCAGCTCGCCGTGCAGAACCGGCCCTGGATGATCCTCGCCGACATCTCGATGCCAGAGGTGGACGGCTTCGAGTTCTGCCGCCGCGTGCGCAACCACCCGCTGCTCTCGCGCATGCCGCTGCTCTTCATCTCGGGCTCGGACAAGTACAAGGAGCGGTACCGCGCGCTCCAGATCGGCGCCGACGACTTCCTCTCGAAGAACATGCCGATCCGCGAGCTGCTGATGCGCATCCAGCTGCTCATGACCCGCTACTCCGACCTCTCCGCCTCCGGCGAGCAGAAGCCGGGAACGAGCGAGGTCGCCGGCGCCTTCCAGGGCCGGATCGAGGTCTTCGGCGCGCCCGCGCTCCTCCAGATGTGCAGCCAGGGCCGCCTGACCGGGCTTTTCACCGCGCTCGCCGAGGACGCCGCGAACACCGCAACCGTCCTCGGCTTCCGCGAAGGCGACATCATCTCCGCCACCGCGGGCGAGACGACGGGCCCCGAAGGGGTCTACGCCTTCCTCGGCTGGGAGAAAGGCAGCTTCAAGTTCACGCCGGGCGACCCCGGCGAGGGCCAGCCGCTCGCACAGAGCGTCGAGCACCTCCTGCTCGAGGGCTGCCGCATCCTCGACGAGTCGCGTAAGGACGAGGGCGACCGGGCGGGACTGCTCTAGTCTCGCACGCGGCGGGGGAGGCTCCCCCGGGGCTCCAGGAGTCGCCCCACCAGGCAGCTCAGAGCAGATTTTCACGAGCCAAAAGGTAGTTGCATCTATTTTCCTCAAGCGTTACACTCGCGCACGATTATCACGCACTGCGTGTCGTGCGTGACCGATCGGCGGATCAGGGCCATTTCGCCTGTCTGGTTAGCAGACAGGCGGGAGGGACATGGCCAGGGGGCGACGGTGACGCGCGAGTGTCTTTGCAGGGTTTGGAGTGCTCGATGCGCCCAGAGTGCGAGGCACGCTCTTTGCTCTGACTCGACCCGGCGAGGTCACATGTCCGGCAAGGTCCTGGCGGCGCGTCGTGAAACCAGGCGATGCAGGCCGCTCCGTCCGGCGGGAGGCCTGGGGGTATGAACCTGCTGGCCGCATTCGTTCTGGCCGCGGCCGCCGCGCGGGTGGAGTCGGTGAGCCTGACCACCCTGGAATCGCGTCTCGCGGTTCGAGTGCTCCTGTCCGGCACGCCCGGCCTGGTGGCGGTCCACCGCGAGGGTGACGTCGCGCGGGTCTCCATCATGGACGCCGACCTGGGGCTGCGGTTCGCCGGCGGGCGGCGTTTCTCATGGACACCGTCGGACGGATTCGACCCCGCCCTGCTGGCCGCGACCCCGGCGAAGCTCGACCGCCTGGAGGTCGCGGCGGGCCCCTCCGAGGTCAGCGTGCTGCTGCACGTGCCGCCCGAGGTGTCGGTCGACGTGCGCCGCGACACGCGCGGCCTGCTGCTGGTCTTCCGCTCCGCCGGGATGCCGGCGGAACCCGCGCGCGTCGCCCGGGCGGTCCCGGAGACAGCGCCCGTGACGCCGGCACCGGACGTCGCGGTCGCCCCCGTCCCGCCGGCTGTGGGAGGGGTCCCGGAGCCGGCCGTCGCCGTCCCGCCTCCGGCCACGCCCGAGCCCGCGCCGGTGGCGCCCGCTCGCGTGGAGCCGCTCGCCCCGCCACCCGCCGTCGCCGAGGTCGTGCCTCCCGCAGCGCCGCCGTCTCCCGCCCCTGCGGCCGAAACGGCGGATCTGGCCAAGCGCCTCTTCCCCACCGCGCCCGTCGAAGGCCAGGCCGCCACGACCGGGGCCGTGTCCGAGCTGTACCCGCGTCTGTTCCCGGCCGCCGCGCCCCAGGCGCCGCCTGAGGAAACCCTGACGCCGCCCGAGATCATCGGGGAGGGACAGGACGCGGGACTCGCGCTGGGTCCGTTCCGCGTGCGCGCCTCGCTGGATGCGCGCTACGTGGACGCCGACACCTTCGTCGAGAGCACGGCCGTGCCGACCAAGGACCGCTACCTGGAGGTCCAGCCGCGCGTCTCGGCGGCGGCGCCGGTCGGCGAGGGGCGCTTCACGTTCGACTACGCCCCGGTCTTCCGCGCCTTCGCCACCTACGACGAGGTCAACAGCTCCAGCCACGTGGTCGGCGCGGCGCTCGACCTCCCCGTCGGGCCCAGCGTGTCGCTGCGCGCCCGCGACCGCTTCCGCAGCGGCACCCTCGACACGCGCGTGGTGGACCCCGGGGGCGAGTACTTCTTCGGCCTCGGCCACTTCCGCCGGAACGACGCCGACGCCTCGGCCAGCATCCTGGTGGGCCCGCGCCTGAGCGTGGAGCTGGGCGGGGGCCTGGGGACGATCCGCTTCCAGGAGCCGTCGAACTTCTTCGACTACGACACGCGGACCGCCAACGCCGGCTTCGGCTTCGAGCTCACGCCGACCCTCAAGGCGGTCGCCTCCTACGTGTACGACGCGGTCCCGCTCCCCTCCCAGAGGGAACAGGCCAAGGCGACGGCGCACTCGGGCCGGCTCACGCTGACGGGCGAGATCCTGCCGCTCCTGACCGGCGACGTGAGCGTCGGCTACCGCAACCAGGACAGCCCGAACGCCGGCCCGGGGGGGACGAGCTACTCCGGGCTCACGATGATGGCGGCACTGACGCGCCAGCTCGGACGCGAGGCGAGCGTGGCCGTCTACGCGAACCGCTCGACGCCGGTCTCGGCCTACGAGGAGAACGCCTTCTACGTCTCCACCGGCCTGCAAGGCACCTTGCAGGTGCCCCTGCCGGCCGAGTTCCAGATCCGGGGCGGGGTCGGGTACCAGTGGAACGACTATCGGACCGTGGCCACCGCGATCGGCAAGCCGCGCGAGGACCGCATCCTCGGCTGGTACGTGGGCCTGCGTCGCCCGGTCCGGCAGAACCTGTTCCTGAGCGGGGCCTATCGCAAAGAGGACCGCCGCTCGAACGTGGACGAGTTCGACACCAACGCCGACGGGTTCTACCTCCAGCTGGAGTGGGACATATTCGGCGTGCCCTCGCGATGAGCACCCTGGCCGCCGTCACGCTGCTGCTTCTCGCGCAGGCCGCGAGAGCCGAGACCTACCGCGTCGGCCCGGGCGACGTGCTCGAGGTGCTGGTGGACGGCCGGCCCGACCTGTCGCGGCTGCCGACGGTGCAGACGACGGGAAGCGTCTGGCTTCCCCGGGCGGGCGAGGTGGAGGTGCGGGGGCTCAGCACGGGCGAGATCGCCGCGCGGGTGACGCCGCTGCTCGCGGGCGAAGACCTCGCCTCGCCCCGCGTCGCGGTCCGCGTCGTGGAGTACCAGAGCCAGTCCGTCTGGGTGTATGGCGCCGTGCAGCGCCCGGGTCGCAAGCCCCTGCGCAGCGGGACCCGGCTCGTCGACGCGCTCCTCGACGCCGGCGGCTTCCAGGAAGGCGCCTCGGGCGAGGTGGCCGTCGAGAGGGCGGCGGGGACCTTTGCCGACGGCTCGCCGGTGGCACGCTTCCGCTTCGGAGGGACGAGCCCGACCCCCCAGGAGCTCGAGGAGCTCGGCCTGCCGCTGAGGGCCGGAGACGTGATCACCGCCGTGGTGCAGCGCTGGGTGATCGTGAGCGGGGCGGTGAAGAGCCCGGGTCGACGCCCGCTCGAGGGCGCGCCGACGCTCCTCGCGCTGGTCGAGGCCTCTGGCGGGGTGATCCGCGGCGGGAGCGAGCGGGTGGTCGTGCGCCGCGACGGCGGCGAGTTCGAGGCCGACCTGCGGGCGATCCGCGAGGGCAAGGCGGAGGACGTCGCGCTCGCGGCGGGCGACGAGGTGGTGGTCAGGGCGCGGCGGCCGTGAGCACCCTCGCCCACGTCCCTCGCCCGGGCGACGTCGACCCCGGCGCCGGACCGCGCGACTTCGAGGCGCGCTACTACGCGGAGCTGCTGTGGCGGCGTCGCATCCTGCTGGCCGCCGCCGCGATCGGGGGCCTGGCGCTCGGCGTGCTCGGGGGAGAGCTGCAGGTCCCGCGCTACCAGGCGCGCACGCTGCTGCAGGTCATGCCCCCGAACCCGACGTCGTTGAGCGTCACCGACGCGCTCGTCCAGACCGGCAACCCGACGCGGGACCGGCAGTTCTTCAACACCCAGCTCAACGTCCTGCACTCGCGCGCCATCGCCGAACGCGTGGTGGAGAGGCTGAAGCTGAAGGACCAGCCGGCCTTCCAGGGCGCGCTCGACCCGGTGGGCGTCCTCCTCGGCGCGGTTGCCGTCGAGCCGGTGCCCGAGACCTACGTCGTCGAGGTGCGGGTCACCCACAACGACCCCAGGGACGCGGCGCTCTGGGCGAACACGCTGTCCGACGTCTACATGGACTACAGCCTGGAGGGCCAGGTCGAGGCGGCCAAGCGCGCCTACAAGTGGGTCACCGAGCGCCTGGCCGAAACGGAGACCGGGATGCAGGAGGCGCAGGACAAGCTCCTGAAGACGTACCAGGGGCAGGACCTCTTCGTGCCCGAGGGCAGCGTCTCCGCCATCACGACCTCGATCACCAAGCTCAACGAGGACCACATCCAGGCCCAGGCCCGCCGGATCGAGCTCGAGGCGCAGCTCGGCGAGTTCGCGGAGGCCCGCCGCCGCGGTCGGGGCCTCGACGCGATCCCCCAGGTCGCCGGCGACGAGGCGGCCTCGGAGATCAACGGGAGGATCCAGTCCCTGACCCTGGACCTCGCTCGCCTGCGCGAGAAGTACAAGGAGGGCCACCCGGAGGTCCAGAAGGTCCAGGTCCAGATGCAGCAGCTGCGCAAGGACCGGGACGCCCGGGTCGCGCAGATCGAGGAGGGCCTGCGCGCCGAGTACCGCCAGCTCCAGCGCAAGGAAGCCGAGCTCAAGTCGGCGATCGACGACCACAAGGGCAGGGCCGCCGAGCAGAGCCAGAAGCTGACGGAGCTCGAGTCGCTCAAGAAGAAGGCGGACGCCGCGGGCGGGCTGTACGGGGTACTGCTGCAGAAGCTGAACGAGACGAACATCGCCGCCTCGCTCCAGAACAACAACATCCGGCTGCTCGACCGCGCGGTGGTTCCGGTCAAACCCGTGTGGCCCCGCAAGCGCCAGTTCGCCCTCGTGGCGCTCGTCGGCGGCCTCCTGCTGGGGGCGGGCTGGGTGCTGCTGCGCGACGCGCTCGACAACACGCTGAAGGACGGCGAGGACGTGGAGCGTCACCTCCATCTGGAGCTCCTGGCGGCCATCCCGCGCTACAGCAAGGACGACGCCACCCTCGCCACCGAGGCCTACCAGAACCTGCGCACGGCGCTCTTGTTCTCGCGGCGGGGCGAGGCCGGCCAGGTGGTGCTGATCACGGGCACGGCGCCCGGCGAGGGCAAGACCACGACGCTGCTCAACGTGGCCAAGCTGCTGGCGGTGTCCGGGGAGACCGTGGTGGTGGTGGACTGCGACCTGCGGCGCGCCAACCTGCACCTGCGCCTGAACGTGCCGCGCGAGCCGGGCTTCACCGACTACTTCGTGAAGAATGTGGACCTGTCGGGGCTGGTGCGGACGACCCGCGTCCCCAACCTGTTCGCGCTCCCGGCCGGGACCCTCCCCCCGAACCCGCCGGCGCTGCTCGCGCGGGCCGACCTCGGCACCGCCCTCTCCCAGCTGAAGCGGCACTACCGGTGGGTGCTCGTCGACTCGCCGCCGGTGGCGGCGGTGACCGACGCGCTGCTGCTGGCCCAGTGCGCCGACGCGACGGTGCTCGTCGTGCAGCAGAACCGCGTGGACCGCGCGATGGTGAAGCGCGCGCTGGGAGCCCTGCGCAAGGTGACCCCCAACGTCATCGGGGCGGTCCTGAACGCGGTGGACGTCAAGACCAAGGACTACTACGGCTACGCCTACTACGGCTCCCGGAAGGAGCGCCAGGAGAAGAGCGCGGGCCGCGGGCCCACGAGCAAGCGCCCCCGCCCGCAGGCCACGCCCCCCACAGCGGAGGTGACCGATGCGTCCATCGTCTAGGCGGCCGCGCCTGGCCCGTGGCGCCCTGCTCCTGCTTCTCGCCGCCCCGGCGGCGGCAACGGCACAGGAGGCGCTCGGGCTGGCCCGTCTCAGCCTGGTGGAGCGCCAGGTCGAGCTCTCGAAGAAGGGCGCGACCTGGCAGGCGGCGGTCGAGGGCGGCCCGCTGCAGATCGGACAGGCTCTTCGCACCGGCCCCGACGCCGTGGCGAGGCTCGAGCTGCCCTGGATGGCGCTCACTCTCGGCCCGGGCTCGACCCTGCGCTTCCCCGACTCGTTTCTCCTCTCCGCTTCGCTCGAGAGCGGCCGCGCCCTCGTCGAGGCGCAGGGCCGCGACGCGCTCAAGGTCGTGACCGGGGAGGCCGAGGTCCGCGGCCAGGGCCGCGCCGTGGTCCGGCGCCAGGGCCGCGAGACCCTGGTGACCTGCCTCGCCGGGCGTTTCCACGTCCTGGGCGGCGAAACCACCGTCACCCTCGCCGCCGGCCGCGGCACGGTCGTCCGCGCCGGCCGTGCGCCTTCGGCGCCCGAGGACGTGCCGGCGCCGCCGTCGCAGGGACTGTGGCCCGGAAAGGACCCCGCCTACGTGGCCCCTGGGCAGCCCCTGGAGCTGCGCTGGAAGGGCGATGCCACCGGCTATCAGCTCGAGCTGCTGCCCGTCGGCTCGGAAGTCGTGCTCCTGCAGCGCGACGTCACGGCCTCGCCCGTGCGGATCGAGGTGCCCTGGGAAGGCGCCTTCCGCTGGCGCGTGTCGGCACGGAGCGCTCGCGGCCTCGAGGGCGTCCCGTCCGAGGACGGCCTCATCGCCGTCGACGCCAGGTAGCGGGCCACAGCGGCGAGCGCAGCGGGATTGCGAAGCGCCCTCGTCACGTCGAGGCCGCTTCGTTTCGCCTCGCTGACGCTTCGGGGTCCCCCAGAACACTAACGCGGCGCGTAGCCGCGGGCGGACTCGATCTCGACGCGGAAGCTCTCGGGCCGCGCTCCCGCCTTGCCTTCGAAGGCGCCCGTGTCGAGAGGGTTGAGCCCGGGCTTCTTGCGGTCCGGAGCGACCTTGCTCAGGAGGTCGGCGACCCCGGCATCCACCTGCGCCCCGGGGGGCACGAGCAGCAGGGGCCGCGGATCCTCGATGAAGTCGTCGTTCACGAAGCGCCCGACGCGCACGTAGAGCTCGGTGACGCGCCAGCCGGTTCCGTTGTAGACGGTTCCCTTCAGCGCGTCGCCTTCCCACGCCCAGACCGATCGCAGCTTGCGCAGCTCCGCGGGCGGCAGATCGCTCTCGCGGGCGGCCATGGCCGCGCCCGCCGGTGCGGCGGGACGGGTCGTGGTCGTGGTCACCGGAGGGGGCGTGGGAGCGGGCGTCGCGGGGACGCCGCCGGCCGGGGTCGCGGGGATGACGACCGCCGGGGCGTTCTCCGCCGTCGTGCCGCCGAGGGGCACGGGCACGAGCGGGGGGGCCGGGGGCTGGGCCCGCGGCCAGAAGAGCCACCCCAGCAGGACCAGCAGGGCCACGCCTCCCGCGATGCCGCCGTAGACGAGGGCGGGACTCCCCGGCTTCGCCTCTTCGACCGCCGCGGGCGGGGGGGGCGCCGGGACGGGAGCGGCAGCGGGAGGGTGGCGAGCCGATTCCTCCGCCGCCTTCCTGGCGAGGAACGGTGCGAGCCGCCGCTCGACCTCCGGCACGTCCTCGCTGCGCGTCCAGTCGGCGAAGCCCTTGCGCCAGACGAGCACGGCGCGCGGGTCGGGCTGCCCCAGCACGGACTCGACGAGCGTGTTGAAGGGGACAGGCCCCCTTCTCTGGTGGCCCTGCGCGAAGAACCAGCGCTCGCGCGCCATCTATCGCTTGGAGACCGCGCGCGCCTGCTCGGTGAACTGGCCGTCGGCGCCCGTGGCGCGAATGACCACCTCGCCCGGCCCGGTTCTCCGGACGTACTCGCTGAAGGACCCGTCGGCCAGGACCTTCACCGCGGTGCCGTCCACCACGACCGTGGCGCCGGGGTCGGTCCGGCCGCCGACGTGGACGACCCCGGGGGCGACCTCGTCGACCGCCTGGAGCACCAGGGCTGGGGGCTGCACGCCCGGCGTCGGGGTGGGCTGCGGCGTCTCGGGCTCGACAACCGCGAAGAACGAGACACGGGAGAACGCTCCCTCGAGCCCGTCCTTGTTCAACGCGGAGACCCGCCAGAAGTACCGCCCGATGTTCAGTCCCTTGATGTCGTGGGTCGTGCCTGCGATGGCCGGCTCGTCGAGCGCGGCCGAGAGCAGCAGGTTGGCCTGCGTCACGTTGTAGTCCATCGCGACGTGGTAGGTGACGCCGCCCTTCACCGACTTCCACGAGAGCTGGGCGGACGGCTCCGGGGGAGCCACGAGGGGCAGCCTGGCCTTGGCGGCGGGGGCGACGAGAGTCGGAGGCGGCGGCAGGTCCAGCCGGGCGCCCGCCCTGCCCGCGGCGTCGACTTGCACGGCCTGGTTCTCGTTGAGGGTGATCTTCTGGCCCTGCGTCGTCTCGAGCTCGGCCTGACCGCGGAAGATCTTGACACCCGTCTCGCCCGTCTCGGTCACGTCGATGTTCCCGGAGGCGTTCTGCGCGGCCGTCGTGCGGACCGTGGGGGTGACGATCTCGGTGGCCTCGTCGCCCACCGAGAAGTTCACACGGCCGGACTGCACGCGCCAGGCGGCGGTGGAGGCCTCGGCGGAGCCGCCGATGTACACCACGCTGTCGGGCCGCACGGCGACGACGCTGCCCGAGTTGAACGAGATCTGGGCGCCGGCGCGGGTCTCGGTCTGCAGCACGTCGCCGACGTGCAGCTGATCGGCGAGCTGCGCGCTCTCCCACGCCTCCATGGCGTTCGGCTTGACCTTGACGCTGCCCTCGACTCCGGTGAGCCGAGCGATCTGCTGGCCCGGCTTGGGAACGGGCTTGCGCACGAAGAAGTACCAGTACGCGACGATCGAGGCGAGCGCGATGCCCCACCCGAGGATGCTGAGCGGGTCCTTGTGGAAGGGTTTGCGGCGCGGACGGGTGACCTCGGTGGAGGCCAGGATCTCTGTGTCCGGGGCGACGGGTTCCTCGCTAGCCATAGTTCCTAGAACTCGCGCGACTTAGGACCGGGGCAAGTGTAAGGCCCGCCGTCGGCCACTGCAAGTGCGCGGTCTCGGGCGTCTCGGGCGTCTCGGGCGTCTCGGGCCCATGCCCGATCACGGCCCTCTAGACCTGAGATACTTGAGGGCTGACGGAGCGGCTTTCCAACCGGGGGGGGCATCCCGCCCCCCCGGCGCCCCCGGGAGCGAACGAATGAAGACGATCCTGAAGACCGCCCTCCT
>Ga0113563_10003325_pt1 | contig 10002 bp, 6 predicted proteins | sample Mud3Dept3metaG_FD_80117 | JGI IMG/M metagenome (GOLD analysis project Ga0113563, IMG submission 80117) | Freshwater wetland microbial communities from Ohio, USA, analyzing the effect of biotic and abiotic controls - Mud 3 Core 4 Depth 3... | ecosystem: Environmental > Aquatic > Freshwater >...
CTACTTCCGGGATGGGCAGTTCCGGATCAGCCAGTTTTTTCTCGGCGACCTCGCCGAGGAAGAACGCCTCATCAGGGAGCTGGATCGTTTTTTTACCCAGATGGGCTTCCGCTCGGTCGTGACCTTTAACGGCAAGGCCTTCGACCTTCCCCTGCTGGAAACGCGTTTCATCCTGCAGCGGACGGCCCTGCCGCTCGGCGGCCTTCCCCATCTCGATTTCCTATTCTCCGCCCGCAGCCTCTGGAGCCACAAGCACGAGAGCTGCCGGCTGTATCATCTGGCCCGGCAGATCCTGGAGGCCGACCGGGAGGAGGATATCCCCTCGGCCGAGATTCCCAATCGCTACTTCGAATTCCTGAGGACGGGCGATTTTTCCCTGATCGAGCCCATCCTCTATCACAACCAGGAAGACCTGCTGTCTCTCCTCGGTGTCGTGATCAGCGGTTCGGCCATGTTCAGCGAGGAGGGGGCGGACAGGCTCGAGATGGAGGCCGATGCCATGGACCTTTTCGGGGCGGCCAGGCTTCTGGAACGGACGGGAGAATACGAGCGGTCGGCTCGGCTCATGCGCCGGGCGCTCGAGGGGAGCCTCTCCGAGGAAGTCGCCGCCCTGGCCCGGATGAAGCTGGCCGCTCATTTTAAAAAGAACCGGGATTGGGAAAAGGCGATCAGTCTTTGGCTGGAGATGTCGCCGCTGACCAGCCCGACGTGTTACCGGGAGCTGGCCATTTACTACGAACACAGAGAAAGAGACTATGAGAAAGCCCGACGGGCGGCCGAAGAAGGGTTGACCGCGGCCGCGGGGGCTTCGAAGAGCGTGGAGAGGGATTTCTCCCAGCGCCTCGAGCGGCTCAGGCATAAGATCGACAAGGAGAAAAAGAGGAAGGGGGCGGGATGAACGAGGAGTTCAACCGGTTCCAGGCGTACCTCCGCTCCCGCGGGCTCAAGATGACGAGAGCCAGGGAGCTCGTTTTCCGGGAGATTCTTTCAGCACCCGGCATTCATCCCAATGCCGACGAAATCCGCCTCAGGTTGCGGGCCCAGAAAAGGGAAATCGGCCTGGCCACGATATACAGAACGCTGAACCTCCTCGTCCGCAGCGGTCTCGTCACCACCGTCGACCTGGGCGAGAGCCACAGCCATTTTGAGCCCGAGTGGAGCGAGGCCGCCCATGGTCATCTTATTTGCCTCTCCTGCGGCCGGGTGCAGGAGTTCGCCCAGACCGGCATCCAGGAGGCCATCCACAGGATCGGGCAGGAAAAAGGCTACAGATTGGACAAGTTCTCGCTCCAGGTCTTCGGCTTCTGCAGGGCCTGCGAAGCTAAGCGGGGATAGGCTTCTTCTCAGATCCCCTCCCGAGCCGGCAGGAAGCCGGCGATGGCCCCAATCACCGCCCCGAGCTTAAGTCCGCCGGCACGGCCGAGGGTCACCTCGAACCCGGCCTGCCGCCGTATATCGACATCCTTCTGCCCATCATCCGCTTGACGGCTTCCATGGCCAGAAAGACAAAAGCCGAAAAACCGACGATCATGGCGATCATCGGAAGAGTCGGCATCACGATTCCGAAAGAATTCCGGATGGCCGGGAATTGGACGAGGCCGGCGACGAGGAGAACCTGCGAAAGAATGGCCAGGACGAGCGCCCGGTGCGGCGGGACCTTAAAAACGCTGAAGCGCAGGGATCGGAAATTGAGCGCGATAACCAGCTCGATGATGATAAAGAGAAAAAAGATCTCGGTCCTGGCCCTGGCGATATCGGCGAAGTCGTGAAAAAAGAGGAAATAGAAGAACGGCGTTTCGATGAATAAGGCAATGAGAATAAAGGCCCGGACATCGGCTGAGAAAACGCTCTCTCGTGGATTCCGGGGAGGCCGCTCCATGATATCCGGGTCCGGAGGGGCGATCCCCAAGGCAAGGGCCGGAAGGCCGTCGGTTGCCAAGTTGATATAGAGGATGGCCGCGGCGAGCAAAGGCAGATGATCGGGCCCCTTGATCAAGACAATCCCTCCGATCACGGCGACCTCGGTGATATTGCAGCGCAGCAGGTAGGTCAGGTATTTCTTGATGTTATCGTAAATCCACCGGCCGCGCTCGATCGCTTTGAGGATGGTGGCAAAGTTGTCGTCCGAAAGGACGAGGTCGGACGCGTCCTTGGTGACCTCCGTGCCGGTGATCCCCATGGCGACGCCGATATCGGCCTGCTTGAGGGCGGGAGCGTCGTTGACTCCGTCCCCGGTCATGGCCACGATTTCGCCCCGGCTTTTCCAGGCCTTGACGATCTTCAGCTTATCAATGGGGGAAACCCGGGCGTAGACGGTGACCCGGTCGACGATCTTTTCCAGCTCCTTCTCGCTCAGGGCGGCCAGCTTTTCGCCGTTCAGGACGATGTCGCCCTCTTGATAAATGCCGATTTCCTGGGCGACGGCTCGGGCGGTGATCTCGTGGTCGCCCGTAATCATCACGGTCTTGATCTTGATCCGGCGGCATGTCCGGACGGCTTCGATCGCTTCGGCTCGAGGCGGGTCCATCATCCCCATAAGCCCGAGAAAGACCATGTCCCGCTCATCGTCTTCTCCGCAGCAATTGACCTGCTGCGGCATGGGTTTCATGGCCACTCCGAGGACCCTCAGGGCAGAGTCGGCCATCTGCCGGTTGGCCTCGAGCGCGGCTTCCTTGTCCTGGGGCGAGAAGGCTTCACCCCCGGCATCGGTCAGACGATGGCTGCAACGGCGGATGACCTCTTCGGGCGCACCCTTCATATAGGCGACTCGCCTGCCCTCGGGCTCATCGTGCAGGGTGGTCATGCGCTTGCGCTCCGAGCTGAAGGGGATCTCTTCGATCCGCGGGTTCTCCAGCCGTATGTCCTTGACATGGAGTCCGGCCTTGGCCGCGGCCACGACCAGGGCCCCCTCGGTCGGGTCTCCCTTGACCTTCCAATTCCCCTCGACCTCCTCAAGGGACGAGTCATTGCAGAGGAGGGCGGCTTTGAGCATGAGCCCCAGCGCACCCTCCCGGGCAGCGGACCCCTGCAGGCCCAGTAATTCTCCCTTCGGGTCGTAGCCCACTCCCGTCACCTCGACCCATCTGCCTGCCGCGAAAATCCGGCGGACCGTCATTTCGCCCTTGGTCAGAGTTCCGGTCTTGTCGGAACATATGACGGTGGCGCAGCCCAGCGTTTCGACGGCCGGCATCTTCCGGACCAGGGCATTCCTTTTGGCCATCTGGTGCATCCCGATGGCCAGCGCGCCGGTGACGATGGCGGCCAGGGCTTCGGGCACCGCGGCGACCGCCAGGGCGATGGCAAACATGGCCGTGCTGATCAGGAACTTGAGGGTGACCTGGCCGATAAAGGCTTCCCGGAGGATGCTGAGACCGGCGACCCCGACGCAGATACCCAGGGAAAGGATGCCCAGCCAGCGTCCGATCTCCTCTGTCCGCTTTTCCAGGGGGGTCTTCTTTGTCTCGGCGGCCGCCACTTCCTCGGCGATCCGGCCGAACTCGGTGTTCATGCCCGTCGAAGTGACGGCGGCCTTCCCCCGCCCATAGGTGACGATCGTACCGGCGAAGACCATGTTGATCTGTTCACCGGTGGGCATTTTTTCGCCCACGGGGGCCGTTTCTTTCCTCACCGGCACCGATTCGCCGGTCAGGGCCGCCTCATCGCAGTTGAGCGACCGCACTTCGACCAGGCGCGCGTCCGCCGGGATTTTATCCCCCGCCTCGAGGAGGATGATGTCGCCGGGGACGAGGTCTCGCGATGGGATTTCCTCTTCCTGGGCGTCACGCAAGACGGCAATGGTCGGGGAAAGCATTTTTTTCAATGCTTCCAGAGCCTTCTCTGCCTTGTATTCCTGGACGAAACCGAGGACGGCGCTAAGAAGGACGATGACGGCGATCATCAGGGCATCCACCCATTCGCCGACCAGGAGAGAGAGGCCGGTGGCCGCCAGGAGTATAATGATGAGCATGTTTTTGAACTGACCGAGAAAAAGGCCGAGCGGAGAGGCCCTTTCTTCTTTCCTGAGCTCGTTGGGGCCGGACTCCGCCAGCCTCTTGGCGACCTCGGCCGAGCTGAGCCCCCGGTGGGGGTCCGTACGGAGACGATGGAGGACGCGATCGACTTCCAGGGCATGCCAGGCGGGAACTTGCATTGGCTTCGTCTCCTTTTCGAATCGGCTGCGGCGAGCGCCCATTATAGCAAACCTTCTTCGGCCGGCAAACTCAGCGCCATGACATGAGGAGCGCGACTAGCCTTCGGCGGTGAGGAAAGGAGGCAGGGAGGGGGAAGGGTTGGGGGGAAATATGCTCAGGCGATTCATCGCGAGGGGGGATTGTCATAGATAAGGATAAGAAAGATAACTATAACCGCTATCCTTATGGGCACCCATGAGGAAATTTGTTTGTCGACCAGGACGGCTTGAATTGATAGAAAAAACAAACTACAATAGGGGGCGAGGAAAGGGAAGAGGGACTTTCCCGAAGGGAAAGGAATTCCGGGGCAAAGCATTCTTGGACCGTCCGGCCGGTCCGCTGAATCGAGTGGGAGAATGAGAGAAAGAGGCTTCACTCTAATCGAGTCGTTGACGGTCGTTGCCGTCATCGGCATCCTGGTCCTGTTTTCTTATCCGGGCATCCAGAACGCGATCATAGTGAGAAACCTGGAGAATGAGGCGAAAAATGTCCTGACGACCCTTCAACAGGCCAAGTTCCAGGCAGCCCGGGTCAAGCTCAACCATCGAGTCCGTTTTGACGACTCCTCCGGCCGGTGGGTCTATTTCATTGAGCAAGAGCTCACGGACAGCACCTGGCACGAGGTCCCCGGGCTCCTCAGGAAATCCATCCGCTCCCGCTATACTGTAACGGTCAATTTCCCGCTTCCGGAGGACGGAGCCGCCGGAAAGGCGGCCGTCTTCTCGCCGTTCGGCCAAGTGCCCGATTATGACCCCAACCTGCTTTTCAACGTCTCCCTGCATGACGCGAACCTGGCAAATAAAGGACAGCCGGCCACCCGCAATGTCTATGTCTATGCCGGCGGATCGATCCGTTATGAAAAGGCCAACTGAGAAATGGGAGAACCTGCGATGAGTCAAAGAGAGAGGGCGCGGCGGCACCAGGACGGCTTCACACTGATCGAGGCGTTGATCGGAATCGTGCTCATCGCCATCGCCGTTCTCGGTCTGGCGCAGGTATTCACCCTGAGCCTGCTCAACAACCTTCGGTCCGAGCGGGTGTCCAACGGTTCCTTCCTGGCCCAGCAGCAGACGGATACGCTCCGGAACCTGACCCAGGATGAGTTGAGCTTCCTGTCAACGAACCAGGCCGTCGACCTCAACGGCGACGGGAGTCCGGACCTCTCCCTGGACGAGCGCCTTGACTTGAACCTGGACGGGCTGGACGACTACCGCAGGGTCACCAGCCTTCAAGTGGGGGAAACCACGGGGGCCTCCACGACCTGGGAAGTGACGGTCATGGTCTTTTCCCAGGAGCAGCTCAACGTTCCGAGAACGAACCTCCTTCAGAGCCCCCAGGTCTATAGGTTGAGAGGGAGGATGGACACCGTTATCGCCCGGTGACCGGGCGAAGGAAGGGCTACCATGAACAAAATCCATTGCCTTTTAAACGGGAAAAAAGCGGGCGCCGGGCGGCGAGGCTTCACCCTGATCGAGCTCCTCATCGGGGGGTCGGTCATGCTCGTGGTCATATTGGCTTCGCTTTCGATATACATGAAAAGCAACAAGGTCGCCGTGGAGCAGAACATGTATGCGGAGATGCAGCACGATGTCCGCTCGGGAATGTATTTTATCTCGAGGGACAGCCGCATGGCCGGGGTCGGTCTGACCGCGGACCTCGCCGACTATTTTGTCGAGGGTAAGGACGCCTACGGAACGGCTCCCGAATCCTCCGACATGGTCAAGCTCTTCGGGAATTTCGACGACCCGCTGAACTTGGTGATCGAGGATTATCACGGCGGCACGGGAGGCGGCTCGGACGAGGCCAAACTTTATGACTGGTCCCTGGAAAATTCTCCATACCCCTGCCCGGAGTACTATGAAAACCGGACGGTCATGATCATGTCCACCCGCTGCCCCGGATGCTGGGATTTCCGGTACATCGCCGAAAATTCGGTCCACGGCTGCAATTCGAACGGCAGCGATGAACACGTCAACTTTCAGCCCGGCCAGTCCGAGATCAACCCTCCCGGAGGACTGGTCGATCCCGGGAGCTGTCCCGCCGACTGCTGGATTGATGCCATCATCACCATCGGCCAGATCAAGCAATACTGGCTGGATACAACGGGAAACCCGGGGGATTATCCGGACCTGATTAACCTCGACGCGACCCACGGCTATACCGGGATTCCCTATACTCTCTACAATTCGACGACCAACGAGCAGGGCGCGGTCCGGCACCTCCCCATCGCCCAGAACGTCGAAAACCTCCAGTTCCAGTACAACGCCGACATGGACAACGACGGGCAGCTCGACGGTTTTATGGACTGGAACGACGGCTGGACGTTGGATCAAAGGGATCGCATCCACCAGATCCGGATCTGGGTGCTCGGCCGCACGGCGCAGCCCTTCACCAGCATTTCGGACAACCCCCCGACCGCCATATACCTCTACCGGAGGCCGGCCGTCGCCAACAGCCCGGCGAGCGACCAAAACGACCGGCGCAAGAGGTTCCTGCTGGATTCGACGGCCACGGTCAGAAACCTGTCGATGAACCTCTACAACGCCGGGACGAGGTGAGGGGGCCAAGATGAAGACGAGAACGAGCGAGCGGGGAGTGGGGTTGATCATTGTGATCATCATCACCTCGTTTCTCCTAGTCGTCGGCCTCCTTCTGGCGATGATCACCGGCCTTGGGACCAGCGTGGCGTCGAATGTCCGCCTCCAGGAACAGGCCTTCAACGCGGCCGAAGCCGGGTTCAATGCCGGCTGGACCCAGGTCGAGGAGAATTTCATCGCGGCCGGCTGGACGAATTTCGACGGCCACTGCCTGGACACTCCGGCGAACGTCGCCGAGCCGGGCGAACCCGAGTACTTCCGGAAGACGACCGACGAGGAATTCCTCAACACGCTCACGGCGTCCACAAACGGGGTGGTTTTCTATAGGGAAACCTATGCCCCCGCCCAGGGGGGTGGACTGGACCAGCGCTACTTCTATACGGTCTTCCTCGTGGAGGACGACGGCGGCGGGATGAACCCCGACCCGACGGATGTCCTCATGATCTGCATCGGCACGGTCCAGTCGGGAGGCAATCTGACCACGGCCCGGATCGAAGTCGGGCTGGCCATGCAGAGTTCCGGAACAAATCCTTAGACGGATAAAAAAGGAAAAGGAATAAGGGAGAAGAAGGCATGAGCTTCAAGAAAAAAGCGGCGGGGCTCTTTGTTCTGACTCTGGCGGCGCTGGCCTTCCTGGCGGTCCGGTTCGTCGCCCAGGAGGCCTGCACGGAGATATCATATGATCCGCCTCCCGTGGAGACTTTCTTGACTACGGCCTCCCGAGATGCGGCCGCGAGCTCGGTCGATCACTGGGGTGACGGCTACATCACTCTTAATAATTTGGGGGCGCAGTTTCCCGCTTACGAGACTCCGGCCGGCATTCCCGATTGGGTCAATGTCCTGACGGCGGGAGATTTTGACGGAGATGGAGTGGAGGACCTGGTCGGCTCCGGAACATCATACAGCGATTCGCTGGTTCTTTTAAAAAATACGGCGGGGGTATTCGCCATAACAAAATGGATATCGGGAACAGCAGCCGGCGGAAAACCCGCGACGGCCCGGGCCGGCTTCTGTGCCTTGACCTCGGGCTATTATGACAACAACAACCGACGCGACATTTTCTTCATCTCCGACGACGGCGCCGGAAGCTTCCTCATCTGGTTTTTCCAGAATGACGGCGGCTCGCCTCCCTCATTCACGAAAATTGATAAGACCGGCGCAACGAACCCCACTAATTGGCCCGGGACCCTGAGAGGAATCACCTGGCCTTCAACCTGCCTTTCAACCTATCCCGAGCGTCCGGCCGTGGTCAACCATATTTTCATGGGGAACAAGGACGGCCAAGTGGTCAAAATCCACAACAACAACATCACCCGGGGAATCGGCCAAAACAACAAATGGGACCTCCGACTGCTCATCACGACGGGGTGGGGGCAGAAAGGCGTCAACACCGTTCTGGCCGACGACAAGTTTGACAAGGACGGCGACATCGACCTGGTCCTGGGCTCAGTGAGTTATAGTGATATCCGGTACTACAAGAACGACGGTTCCGATATTTTCAGCTTGTACACAAGCTATTCCGACGCCACGGGGGATACGACCAACGACTTCTATGACGGCGGGGCCACGGTCGCAATGGCCAAGGATTTTGATGCGGACGGCGACGCCGATCTGGTCTTCGGCACCGACGATTACAACTATAAGCCGGGAGCCGACGGCATCGGCGGTGAAGTCTATTATTTCCTCAACAGCGGGGGTGATTTCTCGAGCCGGCTTCTCTTCGATGGGCGGAGCGCCGCCCCTGCGGTCACCGATTTCGACGCCGGAGCGGCTTTGGACTGCGATGCCGACGGTGCCATCGATTTCTTGCTGACTGCGGGGCACAATAAAATCCAGAGCTATCAATACCTGTTCACTAACAACCCGGGAGCCGGCTACAACCTCGAAGGGACGGCCCAATCGACAAACTTGACGCCCGGGCTGAATTCCGACCTTCACGCCATCACCCGGGTCCAGATCAGCAGCCTTGTCATGAGCGTCGTGGACGGAGCGAGCGACGGCCTGGAGGTGGCGATTTATGTGTCCAACAATGACGGCCGAAACTGGGAACTGTACCAGCGGTTCGCAGGAAACGAAATCCCGGGCGCGCATAATTTGGAATGGCATGCTTTTGAACACTACGGGGGCCGGTTGAAGTGGAAGGCGGTACTCAGCGGGGTCGACAGTGGTGCGGGTGCCTCCACGGCGTCGCCGCGGATCGACGGCATGGCCTTCGAGATCATCTACATCGAGCGCCGGGAATATTCCCGGACCTCGGTGGCGGCGACGGTCGTCGACGACAGCGGGCTCCAGGTCAAGCTGACCATCGGAGGGACGTTCTATTATCCGGGCTGGCAGGGGCATCTCATCGCCTATGACGTGACCAACATGGGCCCCTTGAACACGACCTATTCAGAGCTGCGGACGGTCAGCAGCTCGAACCTGCCCGCAGGACCGGGGCGCACCCTGGCCGCCGGGGTGACGATCCGCTGGGATGCGGGAGACGTGCTCGCTACCCGAACTGCAGATTCGAGGGTGATCTACACCGCTCTTCCCAACGGAGCTTCCTTCAACCGGACGGATTTCACGACGGCCAACGTGGCGGCCCTGGACGATTATCTCATGGACACGGAAAGCGACAACGCCGGGCTGATCGCATATATCCGGGGCACCGGCCGCGATTGGAAGCTGGGGGACATCAACCACTCCAATCCCGTCGTGGTGGGGCCGCCCCTCGGGTCGCCCGTCCTCATGGGAGACGGCTATCAGGAGTTTAGGGAAGGCCTGGTCGACAGGCAGACCGTCCTCTATGTGGGCGCCAACGACGGCATGCTCCATTGCATTGACGTCCTAACCGGAGAGGAACTCTGGGGCTTCATTCCCTTTAACCTGTTGCCGAAGCTCAAGAACATGTGGGCGGTGGATGAGGACACTCAGGAACGGTATTTCCTGCGAGACGTTTTCGTTGACGGTACCCCTGTGGTATCTGACGTCTACATCGGAGGGCAGTGGAAGACCATCCTCGTCTGTGGCCAGGGGCCCGGCAAGGGCAGCCTGACGGGAGGGGGCCTGAATTATTACTTCGCTCTAGATGTGACGGACCCCGAAAACCCGCTGCCGCTATGGGAGCTCACCGCGGCGACAATGGGAGAGAGCTGGTCGGTCCCGGCCATCGGCAAAGTGACCAAGGGGGGGCAGCCCACTTGGGCCGCCTTCCTGGGCTCGGGCTATGATAA
>Ga0113563_10003326_pt1 | contig 10001 bp, 6 predicted proteins | sample Mud3Dept3metaG_FD_80117 | JGI IMG/M metagenome (GOLD analysis project Ga0113563, IMG submission 80117) | Freshwater wetland microbial communities from Ohio, USA, analyzing the effect of biotic and abiotic controls - Mud 3 Core 4 Depth 3... | ecosystem: Environmental > Aquatic > Freshwater >...
GGCATCCAGGAAAGCAGGGATTTCGGAAGTGCGGACGATTAAATCCAGGTAATCCGAAATTTCGATGCTGCCCAATAATAAGAGGGCAGGCTCGCCCTCTCGATTTTGAGAAAAGAAGAGGGGGGCAATGCCGACTAGCTCAATGTCAGTCTGGCGAGCGGTAACGACGAAAAGCTCGCCTTGAGTCCATTCGCCTCCTCCCAGGGATGCCCACCAGGTTTGCAAGTATTCGTGGCGCAAGAATGGCACGTGACTTGCACTGCAACAGGTGAGTAAATCATTCCATTCAGTGCGGAGCTGGTCAAATTCGGCGATGGTGCGGACGATTTGAAGGCGCATAGCTGGATTTTACCAGTATAATGTCGTTTGTGAGCTGGTTGGATAGGCCGTGATGTGATGGGGATTTGGGATTACCCACAGGATAAAAGGTTCCATGTCTGAATCTTTCGATTTGCACTTGATGCCCGTCGCCCGTTACGCAGGGCAAGAGCAACCTGAACTTGTCGGGCTGCATGTCGCCAAAGCGCCGCGACGTGCAGCGCGCGGGCGGGATGCTGATCGCCTGGTGATCTATTTTGCCATGGAGGGCAACGCGTCATTACCGCCTGGGAAGCATGAAGAGATGCTCGACCGCCTGGCGAAGGTGTACTTCAAGACGAGCGGATCGGTGACCGCGGCGATGCGCATGACGGCGGAGGAGCTGAACAAGCTGCTGTTCGAGCGCAACCTGCGCAGCGAGGGCGGCGGCCAACCAGGCGTAGGCCTGCTGACCCTGGTTGTGTTGCGCGGCACGCAGGCCTTTCTCAGTCAATCCGGCTCGATGCACGCCTTCTATATCGGCGCTAATGAAACGCGCTACCTACATGACGTTAATATGATAGGGCATGGATTAGGCCAGGAGCGCACGGCACCCATTGTTTATTACCAGGTGTTATTGCAGCCAAACGATCTGCTATTGCTCACGGCGCAACCCTTGCCGGTATGGAATTCGGAATCTTTATCCAGTTTACAAGGGCAAGACCTGGAGAGCCTGCCAGGCTGGCTTTTCCCCCCGACAGAGTTGAATCTGAATGCGGTGTTGCTCCAGGCAAAGCCTGGTCAAGGCGCACTTGTGGTGCTCGAGGCGAAACCTATCCCTACTGCAGCGGTTGCTATGGATACGGGGCAAGCGGTGACTCCCGCACCGCCTGCGGCGAGCCAGGAGACGGCAGAAACCGTTCGGGTGTTGGAGGTGGCAGCGGCGGTGGAGATGGCTGCCCGGGAGGAAGTCCCCCAGCCAGCAGAGGAAGAGCTCCCAGCTGCACAACCTGCACCGGTCTCGCAACCCACACCTCCCCAACCCGCGCCCCAGGCGCCGGTTACGGAAGCGCAAGCTGAGCCGACAACCCAGGCGCAAGCTGAGCCGCGCAAATCACCTGCCCTGGCAGCGATAGGCAAACCGTTTATGGCGATAGGTGCCGGCATCGGAAGTATGCTGCATGGCGCGGGGCGAGGCATCAAGCGAGCGCTGGCAAGTATCTTGCCGGATGCCAGCATCTTCACTTTACCATCTTCCACCATGGCATTCATTGCGATTGCCGTACCGGTTTTGTTGGTTACCATCGCCAGTGTGACATATTTCCGCCTGGGCTCGGCTGCCCAGTACGAGGCTTTGTACACCAAGGCCGAAGAGCTGGCAGCCAAAGCAACCAGCAATCCTGACCCCCAGGCCCGGCGCGGGGATTGGGAGGGCGTGCTGGAGGCGGTGACCCAGGCAGAGGGGGTGAACGCCTCTGCACAAACCCAGGCACTGCGCCAGCAGGCGTTGAGTGCATTGGATGAGCTTGATCTGGTACGGCGCGTGCAATATGAGCCCGCCATAGTCAATGGATTGCCAGACACCGTGAATGTAAGTCGGATGTCCCTCTCTGCAGGCGACCTGTACTTATTGGATGCCAACAGTGGAAACGTGATACGTGCCTTCCCGACGCCTCAGGGATATGAAGTTGACCCATCCTTCCAGTGCGGGCCGGGTCCACAGGATGCAGCCTTGAGCGGTGCACTGATCGACATTATCGCCTGGCCGGGGGATTACACGCCAAAAGCCAGGATTGTGGCAATGGACGCCAGGGGTAACCTGCTGTATTGCGCTCCCGGCGATGAGCCTCAGACGAGCCAGTTGGCGCCAGCCAAGACGATGACCGGCGGGGATTTCGCTGGTTTCACCTTTGGTGACGGTAACGTGTACCTGCTCGACCCGGCTTCCAACGCGGTGTGGATTTATTGGGACGGCAACCTGGAGGAAGAGCCGCAGCTTTTCTTCAATGAGGCGGTGCCCCCGATGCAGGATGTGATAGATCTGGCGGTGAGCAATGACCAGCTTTACCTGCTGCACGCGGACGGCAAGCTGACGGTTTGCCTGTACAGCGATCTGGTGGATGTAGCACCTACACGCTGCTCAGAGGCCAGCTATATCGATTTCCGACCAGGGTATGAGAATACGCCGATCACGCCCCCGCCGCAGTTTTCTCAAATCCAATTCAATCCGCCGCCTGATCCGTCGTTGTATTTCCTGGAACCGGAGACGCAGGCGATTTACCATTTCAGCCTGCGCAACCTGGCTTTCCAGCGGCAGTATCTGCCAGAGAAGCCGCTGGAGGGTGGGGCGGCGACAGCCTTCGCTCACGATCCTTTGAAGCGACTCTTATTCCTGGCGATTGGAGATCAGGTGTATTACGCGGGGATGCCGTAGGAAGTTGATCAGGGGATCAGTCGATCAGGCAATCAGGGGATAGGGGGGATGGGGTGATATGGAGACGCGGGATTGCGGGGACGAGTAATCAGGGTTTCATTTGGGGTGGTAAAATCCAGAAAAGAGGTCTCTATCACAGAGTGGTGTTCAGAAAATGAAGATGAGTGGATTTTCGCAGAGGCATTCTGAGCCGGTGTACGCCAGCCTTGAGGATTGGATTCTGCATGAGGCGATTCCGTTCTCTGTCGAGGCGCACGAATCCTTCAACGCCGCTGTTGACAAGGTTGTCGCCTCACTTGACGACTCGGTAGAGCTGCTTGGCTTCGGAGAAGCTCTCCATGGCGGCGAGGATATTCTGATGTTGCGCAATCGGCTCTTCCAACGCCTGGTGGAAAGGCATGGATACAGTACGATTGCTGTTGAGAGCAGTTTCCCCCGGGGTCGAGAAGTGAATGAGTATATTGCCGGTCGTAGCCGCGCATTGTATGAGGCTGTACAAGAAATTGGATTCAGCCACGGCTTTGGCCGGCTCGAAGCGAATCGAGAGCTGGTGGAGTGGATGCGGCGATACAACGCCGATCCTGCCCATGGCGTCAAACTGCAGTTCTACGGCTTCGACAGCCCGACCGAGATGTACTGCAGTGATAGTCCGAGGCAAGTCTTGCATTTTATTCTCGATTATCTGGCTGAAATTGACTGCCTCAGTGCCGACGAGCACCGCGAATGCATCGACCGTCACCTTGGTCAAGATTTCGATTGGGAGAACCCTGAAGCCATGCTCGATCCGGCGAAGTCGGTTGGCCTTTCACCAGCTGCAATTGGGTTGCGGATTGAGACGGAGGAGCTAATTACAGAATTACGTGTAAGGCGTCCTGAGCTGGTGGCTAAGAGCGATGAAAACCGCTATTTGGAGGCTGTGCAGTATGCGGCGGTAGCAAGGCAGTTACTGACCTATCATGCGGGGCTGGCGCGCGAAGCGAGTGACCGGCTTGGCAGAGCGCTCGGCATGCGCGATGCGATGATGGCGGATAACCTGGCATACATCGTGTCCTGTGAGCGCAAGCGGGGGAAAGTGCTGGCATTCGCCCATAACAGCCATCTGAAGCGTGGAATGGCAGAATGGCAATTGGGGAGTGAGTTAATCACATGGTGGCCGGCGGGATCGCATCTGAATGAGATGTTTAAGGCTAATTATGCTGTAATCGGTACGGCAGTGGGTGTGTCAGATGCGAATGGTATCGGCCAGCCCGAAACCGGGACACTTGAGGCGCTGCTGACCGCTGCGCCGGGACCGGGTCGGTTCATCCCAACTCACAGAGGCGAAGGGCTGCCAAGTGCAGTAGTCGAGGCTATACCGACGCGCTCGGGCAGTATGAAGAATCCAACCTACTTCGCACTCACCGCGCAAAGCTTAACCGATTTCGATTGGTTGGCGGTTCTGGATACAACGACATACAGCCGAGGCGGGCCACCTCTGCCATAAAAGGATGTTAAATTCGGATTATGGCGCCTGGGTGTTTGTCGGCCAGGGGGTGAGGGTAGCGGAGATGGGAGTGAGGCTGGGAGAGACAATGAAGGTGGGCGAGGCGGTGGGGGGTAAAGGCGTCGCCTGAGTTGGAGAAGGAGAGGGGAAAGAGAACGTAGAGGTGGGGAGAGGGGCAGCCAGGGTGGCTGTCACCGTGGGCTGGACGACAGATCGTTTCGAATACAGGTATAAACCACCCAGGATCGAGGCTGCCAGGATGACGAGCAGGCCAATGACCAGGCAGGTGGAGCGCCAGCTGCTACGCGGCAGCTTACCAGCAAGGGGTAGGCGCTGGGTATCTTCGAGTGGGAGGCGCAACGTGATGACGGTGATGTTATCGTGACCGCCGCGCTGGTTAGCGAGTGACACCAGGCGGTCGATGGCTTTCTCCTGGCTGTGGGCTTCGACTTCATAGAGCAATTCGGCCTGGCTGACCAGATCGGTGAGACCGTCGCTACATAGGATGAGCTGGTCGCCTGGAAGCAGCTTCATTCCCTGGTTGGCGTCGGATGGGGGTTCGCTCTCTGTTGCGTTCAGGCGCAGGCGAAAATCCGGCTCCACAGGCTGGCTGGAGCCCAGGTGCCGGCGGATGATGTGGGCGTTGGGGTGGTTGCGAGCCTGCTCTGGAGTGATGGTGCCAGCCTCAAGGGCTTCCTGCACCCAGGTGTGGTCGGTAGTGAGCTGGTAAATTGCCCTGCGGCGCACCAGGTAGATGCGCGAGTCACCGACCCAGGCAGCGTACAGGCGGTTGGCAATAACCCAGGCGCAGGCGCAGGTGGCGCCCATACCGGTGAGCTGGGCGTCGCGCTCAGCCTGCTCGCGAATAACCTGGCTGGCACTACCGATCGCATTGCGTAGGGTGTGCACAGGCTGGGCGCCGTCGCTCTCGGCAACTATCTGGCTGATGGTATCCACCGCCATCTCGGCAGCCACCTCGCCAGCGCGGTGCCCGCCGATGCCATCCGAGAGGACAGCGAAGACGGCAGGCGTCGGCTGATCCTGGCTGAGGTGGAAAGCGGATACGGCGAAGCGGTCTTCGTTGTTCTTGCCGCGCATGCCGGGATGGCTTTTGGCAGCAATATGCAGGTGAGAGTTTTCGATGCGGATCATGTGCGGGGCGGCTGACCGTTTTTCTCGCTTGCATCCAGGTAGATGACAACGGGCTTCCGCACACGGATTGGCTGGCGGACGATGAAGCGGAAGCCGATATGCCCGAAATGCACCAGGTCGCCGTGTTCCAATTGAGTGCCCTCTTTTGAAACCGGCGAATAATTAATCCATGTCCCACCGACAGAGTCATTATCGGCCAGACGGAAAACGCCGTTCTCAGAACGTGTCAGCCGGGCATGGAGTGGGTCGAGGGAAGGATCGTTAAGCACGAGGGTAGCCTGTGCTGGATCGCGACCAATGGTGACTTCGCCAGTGGTAATCGGGATGGGAGTAGCGGAAGAGATTTCATCGTTCTCAGTGAGACGATTTAAGAGGGCATAAGCCGGGGGGGCGGTATGGTGATGCGGCCATTTTAGACGATCCGCCCAGTGAGCGCCTTGCTGAGCTGAAGCGTCTTTCACTGGGATAGGTTGGGTGACCGGATCGGATTTGCGGCGGCGCTGTTGCGGCTTGCCTGGAATATGGGGACGTATGCGACCACCCAGGAATAAAACCATGAACAGCACAGCGGCGGAGAGGAGAATCGCTGTTCCGGCTAAAATGGGGATATTCTCAGCAAAGATCGCAAAAGGGTCTGGCGCTGGAGTCTCGATTTTGATCTCGACCGGCGTCTCAATGCTCTTGCCAACCATGCCCATGGCGTCCTCTGCCTCAGCCTGCAAGGTGTAAACTCCCGAGCGGGTTAATTTAGCCAGGTCCCAGTCAAATTGATCGAAGGGCGGCGACAGATTTTCATCAACTAATGCGCCATCCACGTAGAGGGCGGTGCGGGAGAGTGGGCGTGGACGACCATCCGAGAAGTCAAAAACAACCTGAAATTGGTGTTGGCTGGGCTGGTAATCTGCAAGGGGAATTTCTTGCGCTTCATCGGCGCTCATTTCCGGTGGAGGCTTGCGTACGATTTGTATGGGGGGAGAGACAAAAGCAGGTTGGGGTGGCTGGATTGAGAAGTCGAAACTCTGGGATTCCGAGGTGATTTGCCCGGAGGGGGTACCGACCTGGGCGAAGAGGCGCTGCTTGCCGCTGGCTTTTATGTGAGATGTATATGTCAGGCTGTAGATGTTGCGTAATGGCTCGATATAAGTCTCAATATCGGGCAAATCTTCCGCACCGCTATAAAGAAAGTATTGGCCGCCGGTCTGTTTAGCTAGATCGATCAACTGGTCAGCCGTGCGCGTGTCGAAGGCGCCTGGGGAAGAGACAATCCAGACATTAATGGCGATGTCCTGCTCCTTGGCTTGAGAGATGAGGTTGGTCAAAGAGACACTCAGGTCACCTTCCAGGGGGGCAGTGATAAACAGAACGGAGCGTCCCATGCCTGGGCGAGGGGTGGGGTCAGCAGCCAGGCTGGCAGCGCGAAAGAGCAAATCCAGGTTGGGAGTGAGCTTTTTGACATCTACCTGCGCCACGCTGACCGCTGACTGCCACTTGACTGGTTCGGAGACGTGACTGATCTCCGAGCCGCCACTGGTCAGAAGGCTCAGGTCGTCCAGATTGCTGCCCTGTTTGCGAGCTGCCCAGTCTGTTAGGGCTTGAATCAGATAGTCGTAACGTGAGATAGCCTGGCTATTGCGAATTTCAAAAGGCGGGCCAGGATTGATGGCAACAACGAACAGCGCGCCAGGACGGAGCTCCTGCAGAGATTGAACGGGAAGCGTGCTCCCGTTTTCCACGATGGTGATGTCCGAAGGTTGGAGACCAGAGACAAAGCCGCCCAGATCGTCATGGACATTGAGAAAGGCTGAGATGATGGGAAAGGCGCTGGTCTCCAGCGCTCTGAGGGTTGCGCTGGGAGTGGTTTGGGCGCTCACCACAGCCGAGGTGAGAAAGGTACATAGCAGCAGGAGAAGATGAAAAAACCCGCGTTTGCGGATTGTCATGTCTGAATTTTAGCATAAACCATGTCAGGGAGAGGCATGGCTATTGCGTGGAGCTAGAAAATACTATTCAACAGGGATTGGCAGCACTGCCCGCACAGTTAAGCGCAGGTAGGTCAGTGTCCAGGCGGTTAGGATGTATCCTCGCAGTATGCCGTTGAGCAGTATCAAAATTGGCAGGTAAATCAAGAGGCCGATCACGGCGAGGATCATCCCGGTCTGAAAGGCCTGTTCGGTTGCCAGGAATAAGGCTGCCAGGATCGGAACGAGCAGAGCAAAGAGGGGCAAGGTGATGATCAGCCCGCCGATGAAGGTAAAGCCGAAAACCAGGATCAGCCACATGATGATGTACGTTCCAACGTTGGTGGAGATCACCTGCCAGGCACGACGTAGCGCTTCCACAATGCCCAGATTATCGACAACGATGGCAATGCTGGCTTGTTCGACCCATAAGCCGACGAACAAGCCTAAGGGGAATAGCAGGCAGATTAATGGGATTAAGCAGACAGCCAACAGAATCCATGCCTGGGCGAGGGCGGCCAAACCGATGAATGGGAGCGCCAGGAGGATAACCACGGCAAATATCGCTAACCCAACCAACAGGCCGAGTAAGAAAAGCCGCCAAAAATAGGGCATCCCCTCGCGCATCAATTCTCCAAAGGTCAACTTGGTTGCGCCCTGATCGACTTTGCGGCTACCGTGGATCACGCCGATGCGCCCAATGGTGGTCAAGAAAACGACGAGGGCGATCAAGGCGAGGATCACCAGTACAGTGATGATGGCGATTAAAACCCATAACCAGTCTGGGACCTGGTTGATATAGGCTTGAATTTGAGGGGTAATTTGTTCCTCGTAGGTATACTGGCTATTGTTTCTGGGTCCCAGGCTGCTGCAGCCAGCGAAGATACCGAAGACCCACAGGACTTTGTGTTTCCAGATGATTTTCCAAGCTTGAGAAAGTACAGCAGCAATGTCCATTTGGATTACTCCCATTCGATTGTTGCGGGTGGTTTGCTGGTAATATCATACACCACCCGGTTGACTCCGTGAACTTCATTAACGATACGGCTGGCGATGCGCGCCAGGAGCTCTTGGGGGAGGCGCGCCCAGTCAGCTGTCATGAAATCCTCGCTGGTGACCGCCCGCAAAGCGACTACCTCCTGGTAGGTGCGCTGGTCGCCCATCACGCCCACCGAGCGCACTGGCAGCAGGACGGCAAAAGCCTGAGCTGTGCCGCTCGCTTCTTCCCCATTGGCGGACATACGCAGCAATCCAGCACCGGCAAGCTCGCTTGTTAATGGCATCGGCAAGGCGCAGGCGCTCAAGGCGTTCGGAGTTCACTTCACCCAGGCAACGCACCGCCAGACCTGGTCCAGGGAAGGGCTGGCGCCAGATCAGCTCGGTGGGCAGAGCAAGTGCCTCGCCTACCAGGCGCACTTCGTCCTTGAACAGGTAACGCAACGGCTCAACCAGCGCGAAGTCCATCTCCGTGGGAAGCCCACCGACGTTGTGGTGGGTCTTGATGCGCTGGGCTTTGGCGCGGTCAGGGGCGCTGGATTCGACAACATCGGGGTAAATCGTGCCCTGCACCAGGAAGCGCGGCGAGCCCAGCTGGCGAGCTTGATCTTCGAAAACCCGGATGAAAAGCTCGCCAATGATACGCCGTTTCTTCTCCGGTTCGGTCACGCCGCGCAGCGCGTGCATGAAGCGGTCAACAGCGTCGACGACAATTAGCTCTACGCCAAGCTGGTCACGCAGCACTGACTGGACAAGCGCCGGTTCGCCCTGGCGAAGCAAGCCGGTATCAACAAAAACGGCAATGAGCTGGTCACCGATGGCACGCTGAACCAGCGCCGTAGCGACACTGGAGTCGACCCCCCCACTGGTGGCGGAAAGCACAGGTTCATCTCCCACCTGGCTGCGGATGCGCTGCTCACTCCCAGCGATAATTGACTGCGGCGTCCAGGTGGGTTTTGCCTGGCAGACTTCGAAGACGAAGCGGCGCAGGATGTCCTTTCCGGCAGGGGTATGGCGCACTTCGGGGTGGAATTGCAGTCCGAAGTAGCCGCGCTGCAGGTCACCGATGGCAGCCAGGGGTGAGTTGGGGCTGGAGGCCAGGATGGTGAAGCCGGGCGGCGGTTGCTCGATGCGGTCGCCGTGGGACATCCAGACGGGTTGCAAGCCGGGAGGCAGGAGGGGGTTGGAGAGCAGGGTCTGGATTTGGGCAGCTCCGTATTCACGCTGGCTGGAAGCGGCTACCCTGCCGTCCAGGGCGTGAGTGAGCGCCTGCATACCATAGCAGATACCGAGAACAGGCAAATTGCTTTCAAGGACGTAAGATGGGATGGTTGGGGCGCCTGGATCATAGACCGAAGCCGGACCACCAGACAGGATGAAACCTTTCGGCTGGATGGCCAGCACCGTGGTGCGGGGCGCGTCCCAGGGGAACAGCTCACAATAGACATGCAACTCCCGCACCCGCCGGGCAATGAGCTGGGTGTATTGGGAACCAAAGTCCAGGATGGCTATGGAATCCATATAATTACGAAATTCCTGCTTACCGCCGCTCCCTGATTACCTGTTCAATCATCAAAAATGATCAGGTCTCCTTCCATCGAACGGATACGAGCCAGGGATTCGACTGGAATGCCGAGATGGGAGAGCGCCTGGCGACCGCCCTCGAAGGTTTTCTCGATCA
>Ga0113563_10003327_pt1 | contig 9998 bp, 7 predicted proteins | sample Mud3Dept3metaG_FD_80117 | JGI IMG/M metagenome (GOLD analysis project Ga0113563, IMG submission 80117) | Freshwater wetland microbial communities from Ohio, USA, analyzing the effect of biotic and abiotic controls - Mud 3 Core 4 Depth 3... | ecosystem: Environmental > Aquatic > Freshwater >...
AGCCGTTGGCCGCTTCCGGCATTTTTATGAAATTCTCCATAACCATTCCAGTGTAAATTATGACATCCGTAACGACCATCTGTCGGGACAAATTCCATAATATCAATTTCAGTACCGTCTTCTTTAGGATTATCAATCTCCTGAAAGGTTTTCCGGAAATTGCGATACATTATCCAGAAAGCGCCCCATGTTCCCATTTCAATATTGAACTTTATCCGGGATTCGTAATAACCAAATGTGAAGGCATCCCTGGTTTCGACCATGCCGGCATGATGAATTGTATCAGGTCCTGAAATTTCTGTCCAGTTCCGGATTTCAAGTTCTCCATTCCCGGTAACCAGACATGCTTCCTTTAGATTTATAGCACTGCGACGTTCCCCCAGATTATGGAATCCCCAGGTTATTGTATCTAAAACCTCACCGTTAAATTCGTCCTGAAAACTTAAAACATATTTACCGGGAAGAACGACCAGTGGTGCATTTTTTTGCTGTTTACCCTGGCAACCGTTTAGCAGTAAAACTGCCATACATACAGATGCAACTGATATAACTCCAGGAAATTCTCTATTTACTGATTTCTTTTTCATGTTTAAACAGAATTATTACGCTAATGTAATAAACTGTCAGAAAATTTATTCCCGGGAAACCGTCTTTAAAGTACTGATACATTAACGGATTTGTATTGTCCTGTTCAATCACATCGCAAACCTTATGATGACTAAGTGTATCATTGTCAATTAATGCCAATCTGAAAGCTGTTAAGTTTAACGAAAGTTTTTTGTTTACCAGAGTGGTGTGAAGTCTTGTGATCAAGATTATTTATTGTTTTTTCCATATCTATTGAACAAAGAACTTAAATCTGCCACAGTTTAGTGAAGCTTTCAAAATTAAGATGTTTGATTAGTGGTTCAATTTAATTTATTATTATGCGAAAGGGTGTTAAAAATTCATAATTTTAAATCATATAATACTATGAATTAGGAGAGAAAGGAGCAAATATGAGAAGAAATATTTCGCGTCGTGATCTGGTTAAATCCATTCCTGGAATTTCATTGGGAGTTGGATTTTTAACTTCACCAATGACCAGAATAACAGGTCGGCCGGAAACACGATTTTCAGGTAATCAGATCAGCGTAACGGTATCCCCTCCTGGTCCAAAATCACTTGCTTTGCTTGAAGATGTGAAGAAATTTACAGGCAGGAGTGAGTATTGCGGTTATTATGGTGTGGGATTAAAGTCCGGTAATGGTGTATACATCGAAGATATGGACGGGAATATCTATCTTGACTGTTTAACAGCTGCTTCAAGCACCCTCCTTGGCTACAGCCAGGATGAAATTGCAAAGGCCTATTATGATACGACATTAAAAATTCAACAGACTTGCTTCGGATATTCACCAAATATTGAAGCAATTGAGCTGGCAAGGAAACTTATTGAGATTACACCAGGCGACTTTGAAAAGAAAGTTCAGTTCGGACTTAGTGGCTCAAGCTCCTGTTGCGGATCCATTGAAGCTGTCAGAAAATTTACAGGGAAAATGGGAATTATCTCATTTGATTTTGCTTATCATGGATCTACCGGTCTTTCACAGGCTGCATCCGGTTTCAGATCTCTCAACGAAGGTATATATGATCTGAACGATCCTGATTTTGTTAAGGTCAAGTTTCCTGTAACAGTTGCAGAAAGCGAAACAACGCTAAAGAATATTGAATCTGTACTTGCTTTTGGAAAAACTGCAGCGGTGATGGTTGAAATCATCCAGGGTGACGGAGGTACCCTGCTTGCCCCGGGAGAATTCTTCCCGAGATTGAGAGAAATGCTGGACAAGTACCAGGTACTTTTGATAGATGATGAGATCCAAAGCGGAATGGGCCGGACAGGAAAGTGGTGGGCTTGTGATCATGAGGGTATCATTCCTGATATCATAGTCATAGGGAAAGGATTAGCTGCAGGTTACGCACCTATTTCAGCTATGGTGGGTAAGAAGGAGGTCATTGATTCACTTGTACCTTCTGCACACAGTTTCACGTTTGGCGGGCACGGTCCGTCAAGCAAGGCCGCATCAAAAACTATTGATATTATACAAGACAAAAATCTGATCCGGAATGCATATCAAACAGGGAACCGACTGTTGCTAGGTCTGAAAGCGGCTGAAAAATATCCGGATGTCGTTGTAGAAGCGCGTGGAAAGGGATTCATGATAGGTATTGAAATCAACCTCTCCAAAGATCTGCTGGCAAGTAAAATATTTGCATTCAGATGTCTTGAGAAAGGGATACATTTTGGATATATAGGAGATAAACAGCGGGTCATCAGGGTCCTTCCGCCAATGATATTAAGTCAGGATGAATGTGATGAAGTTATCAGGGTCGTACATGAAACTGCAGAAGAAATGCATAATAACCGGATACCCCGACAGACGATAGAGAAAGTTCAGAGATATGCATTAGGGTGGTAGTAACATAATTTCTATAATAATAGATATGATTGAAATAAGAAAACTAAATGTAACCAAATATTTGAGATACATCCAACAGTACATGACAGTTTGGATATATTACATTATATTAGCAATATAAGACCATAAAAATGAATTTCGCGATGATGAACATGGTTTCGATTTGTTTTACCATCATTTTTCTCTTTGCAGCATCAACCCGGGGAAAACATAATCTGCCCCCTGAAAATAAACTACCCGGAGTAAATATCTTCAATAATCCGGTATCCTCTTACAGCCTGCCTGATCCTACGGTCATCCAAGCAGCCGATGGCTGTTTTTACCTGTATGCTACTGAAGACATACACAATACTCCGATCCATCAGTCGACCGACCTGGTGACCTGGAAGTTTCTTGGAACGGCCTTCACCAATCAGACCAGGCCTTCATTTGAACCCGGGGGAGGAATATGGGCACCAGATATTAATTATATTAACGGACAATATGTGCTCTACTATTCCCTATCAAAATGGGGAGGAGAGTTGACCTGTGGCATTGGATTGGCAACCGCCAGCAAACCGGAGGGACCCTTCACTGACAGGGGAAAACTTTTCCGCAGCAATGAAATCGATGTGCAAAATTCAATTGATCAGTTTTATATAGAAGATGGAGGGAGGAAATTTCTTTTTTGGGGAAGTTTCAGTGGGATTTTTGCAATTGAACTATCAGCTGATGGACTTTCTGTCATGCAAGGTGTCGAAAAACGGCAGGTTGCAGGAACAGCTTATGAAGGCACCTGCATCCTCAGGAAAGAAAGATATTATTATCTCTTTGCTTCCATAGGGACATGCTGTGAAGGCATAAACAGCACATATACTACTGTTGTTGGTCGCTCTGAAAGTCTTTTCGGTCCTTATTTAAACAAATCAGGGCAGAGCATGAGCAATAACAACCATGAAATACTGATCAGAGGCAACTCCCGGTTTGTCGGGACCGGCCACAATTCGGAAATTGTTACCGATAACAAGGGCAAAACCTGGATATTATATCATGCCGTTGATAAAACCAATCCCAGGGGCAGGTTACTTATGCTCGATGAAGTTCAATGGGAAAACGGATGGCCTCTTGTTGAAGGCAATACGCCCAGTCTTAGTTGGACCAGACCTTCCTTTTAATAATTACTTTATTAAGATCGGAACCGGATGTCTTATCCAAACCAGCAACTGGCAACTTATGTTATTTATTGCTAACATCGTATCATATTTCAATAAACCACTTTCAACCATGAAAAAACATATTCTATCGCTTGGTCTCATTTTAATAATGATCACTATCAATGCACAGGAACCTATTAAATGGGTACTTATTTCATCAAAGACAGGAGGAATTGAAGTACCGAACCAGGGACTGCAGCAAACATCAACTGCTGTCGCCGACTTCGATAATGATGGCATAAATGATTTTGCTGTTTCTGAACGGACAGTTGCCCCGGGCCTGGTATGGTATAAGAGAAATGATAACGGGTGGAAAAGACATGTTGTTGACGACAGAAAAGTGACAATTGAAGCAGGAACTATTTCATATGATATTGACAATGATGGTGATATGGATATTATTGCAGGTTCGGATTCCCAGGGAAATGAAATATGGTGGTGGGAAAATCCTTATCCCCAATTTGATCCGGCGAAACCATGGAACCGGTATTATATTGTTAATACCGGAGGGAAGAAACATCATGATCAGCTGACAGGAGATTTTGATGGTGACGGAAAAACCGATCTTGTATTCTGGACACAGAGAGGTGAATTTCCCGGATTATTTTTTGGAAGAATTCCTCAAAATCCAAAAATTCAGGATAATTGGACTTTCTACCCGGTATTTGAATATTATACAGACGGACAGATGGAACAAAGAGGAATACCTCCTGCCTTTAAATCGGTCAATGAACATGAGGGGCTGGCAAAAGCTGATATTGACGGTGATGGAATCCCGGATATCATCGGAGGAGGGATGTGGTTTAAATACCTCTGCGACAACCGATTTTCTTATAATATGATTGATGTGACATATACATTCAGCAGGTCAGCTGTAGGTCAGTTTATTAAAGGCGGCCGTCCCGAGGTGATCCTTGTGGTCGGTGACGGCCAGGGCCCGATGAACTTATATGAATATACACCCACAGCCCGGAATACATGGAAAAGCAGGACAATTGTTCCTGTTGTCGATAACGGACATTCAATCAGTGTAATTGATTTTAACGGTGACGGGAACCTTGATATCTGGAATGCCGAGATGACCCTGGACGGGAATTCGGATGCGGTAAACCACATCCTGCTGGGCGACGGTAAGGGCAACTTCCCCGGGGAAATAGTGATCTCAAAGGGAACTGACGTCCACGAATCAGAAATAGCCGATCTCGATGGTGACGGAGATCTGGATATTCTTGGAAAACCCTACAACGGTGATACACCAGCATTGAATATCTGGCTCCAGAACGGTACCGGGAGAGTTCCGAAATAAGCCCGGTAGACTATTTCATTATGAATAAGATTTTTCTGCTCCTTTTTCTCCCGGCACTAACAACCAGTATATACACTGATGCAAATGAACCTGGTATGATATAGAAAAATGTTCTTAGGTATTTTTATTTTCTTTCAAGATATTTATTAAACCAGCTGATAATCCTTTCACCAATATCCTGAATGAATTTCGGTTCCGCGGGTCCATGCTGCGTACGCGGATAGACAACCATTTCCGTTGGTACCCTCAGACGTTTCAATGCCTCGTATAACTCCTGTCCCTGGGAAGTGGGGACACGCAGATCTTCCGTTCCGTGAAGTACCAGCGTAGGTGTTTTTACAATCTTTACTGCTGCCATGGCAGAATGTCTCATATATGTATCTGTCCTGTCCCAAACCTCACCGTCAAAATAAAAAGGCAGGAAACTGATAATGTCCGTGGTATTTGACATGCTGAAGAGATCAGTAACTCCTGCTCCCACCATGGCAGCCTTGAACCTGTTTGTTTTGGTAATGATCATGGAAGTCATGTACCCGCCGTAACTCCAGCCGGTCACACATAAACTGTCGGGGTGGACAAGATTTTCAGCGATCAGCTTATCCACACCTGCCATGATATCGTCATAATCACCAAATCCCCAGTCATTTTTATTGGCCAGACGGAATTCAGCGCCATAACCTCCGCTGCCCCTGGGATTAGGCCTGAGAACAACATAACCCTGATCTGCAAAGTATTGGATCGGGAATACATTCCCGGAACCAGTATATGACAGGTTGAACACCCCTGCCGGACCTCCGTGGATATTCAGGATAAGTGGGTATTTCCTGGCCTTCTGATAATTGACAGGGAATGTGACCAATCCTTCTATAATGTATTTGCCATCTTTGGATTTCCAGCTTATGACTTCCGTCCTTCCATGGATCATTTCGGCGAAATCTTCATTTAAGGAAGAGATCTTCCTGACCTGGTTGTCTTTCATTGACATTACCATCACTGCCGGTGGTGTTGCCGGATCCGAGAAAATATAAGCCATCAGTTCACCCGTTTTGCTGAAGGAGGGAGTTGAGTATAATCCCTTATCCGGAGTGATCATTTTAGGAGATCTCCCATCTGCAGGAAGAGTGTATATTACCCAACTGGTCTTATATGATTCTCCCACCAATATTGACTTGCTGTCAGGGCTCCAGTCAAAGATCTGAGGATTCTGATCAAAGGTGGCAGCCAGCTTCTTTGAAGAACCACCGGTTGCAGGTATTAAATATACATCGTAACGTCCGGCCCATCCGGGTTTGCCCCCGTCAGAAACAAATGCCAGCCATTGTCCGTCAGGAGAATACTGCGGATTACGGTCAGCCCCGGTATTATTTACCAGTGATTTAATATTGCCTCCCGGGGCAGGAATTACGGAAATATCTGAGGTGGACCAGACATCTGCGGAAGGACTCTGCTGGTGTGAAAACGCGATTGATCTGCTGTCGGGTGACCAGCTGATTTGAGTGACATGGAAATCTCCCCTGGTCAATTGCTTCACCGGATATTCACCTTCATCGTTTTTTTGAAGGGAAAGAACATACAAATGTGAATTCTTATCCGGACCAACCACTCTCATGTCTCTCTTTTCTTTTTTGTCAAGTTCTTCCTTTGCAGTAAGAGTATCCTGCATAAGGAAGGCAATACTCCTGGCATCGGGTGCCCATGAATATGCTCCCACATTATTCTTCTGGGAGGTGATTTTTTCAGCTTCTCCACCATCAAGGTACATAAGGTATAATTGAGTTGTATCCCCTTCACGCTGGGAAGTAAAGGTTATATATTCATTATCGGGAGAGAACATGACGTTTGAACATGATTTATCTCCAAATGTAAACTGACGGTTCATTGAACCATCAGTTGAAGCGATCCAGATATGGGTCAGAAATTCGGATTTTTCACCTTTCATAATGGGCGTGGAAACCGTGTACGCCACCCTTATGCCATCAGGTGAGATAACAGCTGATGTAATTCTTTTAAACTGGATCATCCGGGCCGGAGTCCAGGATTGAGAAATACACATCATGGAGACACTAAGGAAAAGAAAAATCATTTTTATTGCTTTCATAAGCTTAAGTTTAATTCATGATTTTATGATTCTATTTATGAGCCCACTCCGAAAAGTTAATTTACCCCTAAATCCCCAAAAGCCTGTCGGCCAGCAGGAAGGATATCCTTTGTATTATTCTGAGTAGGCTCATTTATTTATTTCTACGACATTCTGAAAGAATTCCCGGTTAAGTTGGGATCAAATTTATCAATTTATGAACAACAGGACCTGGTTGGACAGGTAAAATAAATTTGACTTGTGTCAAATACTGTAATAACTTTGATCATCAGTTTAAAATCTGTTCTTTATTTATTAAATCCGTTTTTTTAATCAGAGAGGGCAAAATGCTGAAAAAAGATCACCGGAAAATTCAGGTCAGGAGACGTGATTTCCTCAAGACTGCTGCAACCGCAGGAATGGCAGTCACACTGCCGGTCACAGGTTTTTATAAACAGGATCCGGAAACCATTAATGGCTGGTATAATCGTCTGGCGGATGCCTTGAATAAACTTCCGAATTCCTTTCCTAGAACGGAATCGAACATTGAAATTACTCTTTTAAAAAAGATTTTCCTGCCCGAAGAAGCCTTCCTGGCCGGTTTATTAACAGGAAAACCTGAACCGGTCGGTACAATTGCACAAAGGGCGGAACTTACTGAAGCTGATACGGGAAATCGTCTGAAAGGTATGATGGATCGCGGATTTGTAAGGGGCAATCAGGCACAGGGATTGTTCAGGTTGGCTCCATTCATTATAGGTATCTATGAAAGTCAGCTGGAAAGAATGGATCACGAGCTTGCCCATCTTTTTGAAGAATATCTCCATCAGGGGGGTGTTAATATAATGAGACCACAACCTGCCATACACAGGGTTATTCCCTCACAGAGTGCAGTAAAAACCGAATGGATCCTTCCTTATGATAAGCTTCGCGAACTTATGATATCATGCAATACTTTCAGGGTCAGGGATTGCATTTGCAGAAAGCAGCAGGATCTTGAAGGAACAAGGAAATGCACTTTCCCTCTTCATGTAGAACTGATCTTCTACAAAGGACCTGAGCCTTCCGGACCACCCTCCCCTCCTTTCGTTACACGTGATGAGGCTTTAAGGGTCCTTGATGAAACCGAAAAGATCGGTCTCGTCCATACTGTAAGCAATGTGTCTGAGGGAATTTATTATGTTTGCAATTGTTGCGGATGCTGCTGTGGCATTTTGAGGGGGATAACAGAATTTGGCATTGAAAAATCCGTTGCTGCAGCCAATTATTATTCTGTAATCGATCCGGAAAAGTGTATGGCTTGCGGAACCTGTATTACAAGGTGCCAGATGAACGCTGTCTCTGCGAACAATGACCAGATTTCAGTGGTTGACAGGGCAAAATGCATCGGCTGCGGATTATGTGCGACCGGATGCACCTATAAAGTTGCCCGGCTTGAAAGAAAAGCAGAGGGGGAGACTGTTAATCCTCCGAAAGATTTTGCAACCTGGGAGCATGAACGACTGGTAAACAGGGGATTGATATCTTCTTAATAATTAACCTTTGTCTCTCTTCGCTTTCTCTGCCAGCTGGCACCATGAGTTAAAATAAATTTGACGTTGGACACCATAAAGAGGAAATTTGATGACAGGTTAAGTATTGCGATTATTGATCCGTAATTAAATCAGGTGAATATATTTATTATAAAATCCAATAAAGAAAGGAGTATTGCTATGAAATTAAAAACATTATTGATCATCAAGGCAGCTGTATGCTTGTGTCTCGGGATACCCATATTGATAGTCCCAAATTTGATCTACTCAATCTTTGGGGCTGCACTGACAGCAGGCGGCGTTTTTGCAGCCAGGGAATACGGTGCATCCATGATGGGTAATATGATGCTTGCATGGTTTACCAGGAACTCACAGGAGTCGGAAGCAAGGTGGGTCATTATCCTTGCCTTATTCGTTTATGATGCCGTTGGGTTTATCGTGACATTGCTCGCCATCATTTCCGGTGATTTGAATTCACTGGCATGGCTGGTTGTTGTAGTTTACCTGTTCTTCACACTGGGTTTTGGGTATTTTCTCCTTCCGGCAAAAAAACCTGTACAGGGAAATTAAAAAAGAGGAAACTTAGAATGGCTTTGCTATTCACCAGGGCTGTTTCTTACCCGACGTCATATATTAAAGAAATACGAAATCTTTAATACTACGGTCCGGTCATTGAATTTGAAATATCTTGATGCAGTTGGATTTAATTCATCGAAACGGCCTTCGTTATATGCAAGGTACAGGAAACTGCCCGGCCTGTATTCCCAGCTGACAAGACAGCTGAGCAGATAATCGTTAAAAACCTCCTTTTGCTCATAGTAGGTAGTTCCGAATATTCCCTGGATATGCAACCGGATAAAAAAATCCTTGGTGAACATCCATGTCGAATTGGATGATAACTTGAAATATTGTCCATCCCGTTTGTTCATTGGATCGAAGGTTCTGGTATAGCCACCTTGTATTGTGGTCATCAGGTTATAACGCAACTGGCCGCTTCCGTCAATCGTCACTCCTCTCTGACTGCCTGCATACTTCCGGTCGAAATTGTAAAATGTTCCGCCTGTCGCTGAGAAAATTCCCGCAAACCGGGTACCCAATCTGAGAGGTCTTGTCGAATAACTCATTTTAAAATAGTCGCCGGTATAATCCCCGGTCAGCTCGGTTTCCGAAAAACGCCTGTACTCCGTTTCAACCGACATTTCATTTATAAGATTGACCGTCAGGTCTCCTCCGCCACTTAAATTATTCGCATTCCTTCCTCCTCCGACGATATACCGCACTGAATCGTTAATTTGATTTACTTTGCCAAACCTCTGATCCGGAATCAGAACCGGATTTTTTTCAAGCCAGTTATCAATGTATCGTGTCGTAAAAATATCAGTAGCTTGCTCAAACTTAAGGTTTGCTGTTATCCTGCGGATTTGGTATTTA
>Ga0113563_10003328_pt1 | contig 9998 bp, 8 predicted proteins | sample Mud3Dept3metaG_FD_80117 | JGI IMG/M metagenome (GOLD analysis project Ga0113563, IMG submission 80117) | Freshwater wetland microbial communities from Ohio, USA, analyzing the effect of biotic and abiotic controls - Mud 3 Core 4 Depth 3... | ecosystem: Environmental > Aquatic > Freshwater >...
CTGGGAGGGCGCCGACGGCAACATCGAGATCTCGTCCGATCAGCTGTTCCAGATGATGTTCATGGTCGGGAACCTCGCGCCGACGCACTGCCTGATGCTCGCGCTGTTCCTGGGGGTCATCCCGCACGACACCAGCGTCTATCTGCTCAAGGACGAGGCCGGCCGGAGCCAGGCCCTGGCCGCCGCAACGGTCGCGACCGAGGCGGACCCCGACATCGAGCAGATCGCCGCGTTCCTCCGGGCGCTCGCGGTCGCCGCACGGCTCCACGCGACGATCTTGATCGACGGCTGACCCCGCAACCTGCGGCGCGAACGCGACGTTCCAGCGCGGTAGATTGCACGCGCCGCCCCTCGGGTCTAGGGTCCCCGCATGGGTCGCAAGGAAGACGCGCTCGAGTACCACCGGCGAGGACGCAAGGGAAAGCTCGAGGTCGTCCCGACCAAGCCGCTGATCAGCCAGATCGATCTGGCCCTGGCCTACACGCCGGGCGTCGCCGAGCCGTGCCTCGAGATCGCCCGCGACGAGGACATGTCGTGGGAGTACACGGCGCGCGCCAACCTGGTCGCCGTGATCTCGAACGGCACCGCCGTCCTGGGGCTCGGGGACATCGGCGCCGCCGCCGGCAAGCCGGTGATGGAGGGCAAGGCCTGCCTGTTCAAGAAGTTCGCCGACATCGATGTCTTCGATCTCGAGGTGAACGAGAAGGATGTCGACAAGTTCTGCGACATCGTCGCCGCGCTCGAGCCGACTTTCGGCGGGATCAACCTCGAGGACATCGCGGCGCCCGCGTGCTTCGAGATCGAGGAGAAGCTGCGCAAGCGGATGCGGATCCCCGTGTTCCACGACGACCAGCACGGCACCGCGATCATCTCGGGTGCAGGCCTGCTGAACGCGTCGGAGCTCGCGCACAAGAACCTCGCCGAGATCAAGCTCGTGGTCTCGGGCGCCGGTGCCGCGGCGATCGCGTGCGTCGAGTTCTTCGTCAGCCTCGGGATGAACCGCGCCAACGTCGTGATGGTCGACTCCAAGGGGGTGATCCACAACGGCCGCAAGGACCTCAACCGCCAGAAGGCGAGCTTCGCGATCCCCGACGACGGTCGCCGCACGCTCGCGGATGCGATGCGCGGTGCCGACATGTTCATGGGCGTGTCGGTCGCGAACACCGTGACGCCCGAGATGCTGAAGACGATGGCCGACCGGCCGATCGTGTTCGCGCTCGCGAACCCCGATCCCGAGATCTCGTATCCCGACGCGCTCGCCGCGCGGCCCGACGCGATCGTCGCGACCGGGCGATCGGACTTCCCGAACCAGATCAACAACGTCCTCGGCTTCCCGTACATCTTCCGCGGCGCCCTCGACTGCCGGGCGACCAGCGTGTCCGAGGCGATGAAGCTCGCCGCCGCCCGCGCGCTCGCCGAGCTGACCCGCGAGCACGTTCCGGACTCGGTGATCATGGCGTACGGCGGCAAGGCGCTGAAGATGGGCCCCGACTACATCATCCCGAAGCCGTTCGATCCGCGTGTGCTGTGGTGGGTCGCGCCGGCCGTCGCGAAGGCCGCGATGGAGTCCGGCGTCGCGCGGATCAAGTTCGATATCGACGAGTACCGCGACAAGCTGATGGCGAAGGGCTCGAACGCCGCGTACTCGATCATGCAGAACATCACGAAGGAAGCGCAGCGCGATCCGCGGCGCATCGTGTTTCCGCACGCGGCGAACCCGCGGCTGTTGCGCGCGGTGCAGCAGATCGTCGACGAGGAGATCGCGAAGCCCGTGCTCCTGGGCCGACCCGACGAGATCAAGAAGCTGTGCGAGGACATGTCGCTCGACCTGATCGATCGCGTCGAGATCATCGATCCGCGCACCGCGCCGAGCCAGACCTACGTCGAGCGGCTGTACGAGCTCCGCCAGCGCAAGGGCATGACGTCGACCAACGCGCAGGCGACGATCACGAAGAGCGATTACTACGGCGCGATCATGGTCGACCGCGGCGACGCCGACGGCATGGTCACCGGCCTCCGGCTCAACTACCCCGACACCGTGCGGCCGATCCTCGAGATCTTCGGGCTGTCGCCCGGGGTCAAGGTCGCCGTCGGCCTGTACATGATGATCCTGCAGAACTCGGTGAAGTTCTTCGGCGACACCGTGTTCAACATCTTCCCCGACGCCGAGCAGCTCGCCGACATCACGCTGCAGATGGCGGATGCCGTCCAGGGGTTCGGGATCACCCCGCGGATCGCGATGATCTCGTATTCGAACTTCGGCTCGGTCAGGCACCCCGACGTCACGCGGATCCATCGCACGCTCGAGATCGTGCGCGAGCGCCGTCCCGACCTCGAGATCGACGGCGAGATGCAGCCCGAGATGGCCCTCGATGCGACCAAGCGGCAGGGGGCCTACGGGTTCTCGCGGCTGACGCGCGCGGCGAACACGCTGGTGTTCCCGTCGCTCGCGGCGGGCAACGCGGCGTATCAGATCGCGAAGGCGATCGGCGGCGCGTCGACGCTCGGACCGATCTTGCTCGGCGTGGCGAAGCCGGTCGCGGCGATGCAGAACGAGGCGTCGGTCGACGAGATCGTCAACATGACGTCGCACGTCGTGCTCAAGGCGCAGCAGGCCCAGCCCCGCGCGGAGGCGAAGCGCGAGTAACGATGCTGCGCGCGTTCGCCGCGATCGTGTGCGCCGGGCTCGTCGCATGCGGGGGATCGAAGAAGCCGACGGCGCCGGATGCCGCGGCGATCTGCGCCGGGACGACATCGGCGCGCGACGCGATCGTGCTGCATTCAGGGGATCCGATCGCCGGCGGCAAGGCGCGCGGCCTGCGCGAGCTCGCATCCCGGGCGCCGGCCGGCAACGCCGGTGCAGTCGCGGAGCTGGATCGCTTCGTGTTCGCGAGCGACACCGCGGCGATCTTCCTCGCGCACGCCGAGGAGCGCGAACGCAAGGTGCGCGAGGATCTCGAGAGCGCGCGTGCGATCGTCCAGACCATCCGCGAGGCCGAGGAGCGCGAGCGTGGCCACGACGACGTGGTGCAGCCCCCGGAGCGGCTCCCGGTGGACTGGCCGTTCGCGGAGGAGCTCCGGTTTCCCGTCGCGATCGGAGCCCGGGGCGCCGCCGTCGACGTCGCCGCCAAGGCGGCCGAGCTGACCAAGCCGCTCGTCGATGGGAGCGCGCTCCAGGCCGTGACCGAGCGGGCGAAGGCGCTCGGGAGCGCGCTCGACGATCTCGCCAGGAAGCTCGCCGCGCTCGACTCCGCACCCGAGGGCAGCGCGGGCGGCGTTCCGATCGCCGAGGCGATCAAGATCGCGAACGTCGCGCATGGCAAGCTCAACGAGACCATCGCCGCGCTCAACACGAACGGCTCCTCACTCGCCGCGCTCGCCGACGAGCAGAACGGCCGCCGGTTCGCCGAGGCGGTGCGCCTGTGGTCGCGGCTCGCCGCGAGCGCCGCCCGGCTCGCCGATCCGTGGCCCACCGGCGTGCCCCCCGCTCGCACGCGCGCCTTCGTGATCGCCGGGCCGCGCCAGTGGGTCGTGACGTGCTCGACGCCGGGCTCGTTCGCGCCGCCCCCGGCACTCCTCGCCGCGCTCGCGCCGATCACGCGCGCGCGCGACGGGCTCGCCCGCTCGCTCGGCATCACGGGCGTGGCGAGCGATCCGCCGTCGCTGGCAGCGCTCGCGGCCGCGCTCGATGCGGCGAGCAAGCGCTGAGCTCCTCGGGCTGCGCCGGTGGGGGCCTTCCGGCGGCGCCAGGCTGCGGGATGAACCGGGTGGCGTGTTGCCGGCGGAGCGCCCACTCGCGTACCCTAGGAGGGTGATCGACGAAGAAGCCGGCGCGACGACCGAACTCATCGATCGCGATGCTCCGTTCGGTGATCGCGTGCTGCTCGTGATCGACGGCGCCGCGCTCCAGGTCGTCCCGCTGCCGGGCGCAGGAACGCTGACGATCGGTCGATCGAGCAAGTGCAACGTCGTGATCGACTCGGGCTCGGTCTCGCGCCACCACGCGAACCTCGTGATCGGTCCGCAGATCGAGATCGAGGACGTCGGCAGCTCGAACGGCACCACCGTCGATGGCGTGAAGCTCCCCGCCGAGAAGCGCGTCGCCCTCACGATCGGCGTGCCGTTCCTCGTCGGCGCGGTGACGCTGATGGTCCAGACTCGCGCCGGCTCGCGCCGCGAGACCGCCGCCAAGTCGAGCCAGCTCGCCGCGCTCGAGCAGTCGGCCTCGCGGATCGCGATGGGCAAGCTCCCCGTGCTGATCGTCGGCGAGACCGGCGTCGGCAAGGAGCGGTTCGCGGAGCGGATCCACGAGATGTCGCCGCGCCGTCCCGCGTCGTTCGTCCGCATCAACTGCACCGCGATCAGCGAGCCGCTGCTCGAGGCCGAGCTGTTCGGCAATGACGCGACGAGCAAGCCCGGCATGCTCGAGGCCGCCGACGGCGGCACCGCCTTCCTCAGCGACGTCGATCAGCTGCCGCCGGCGCTCCAGCAGAAGCTGCTGCGCGTCGTCGAGGATGCCGCGGTTCGCCGCACCGGCGGCGCCAAGCCGCGCGCGGTCGACATCCGGTTCGTCTCGTCGACGTCCAAGGACCTGTCGGCGGAGGTCGAGGCCAACCGGTTCCGCCGCGACCTCTACTTCCGGCTCGCCGGTGCGACGTTCACGCTCCCGCCGCTGCGCGATCGCAAGGACGAGGTCATCCCGCTCGCCGAGCAGTTCATCGCCTCCGCCGCCGGCCCGATCGGCCGCTCGTTCCAGCTGTCCGACGACGCGAAGCAGTGGCTGTCGAGTCATGACTGGCCCGGCAACATCCGCGAGCTGCGCAACGCGTGCGAGCGCGCCGTGCTGCTCTCGACAGGCCCGACGATCGAGCTCCACCACCTGACGATCACCTCCGACGAGGCCACGCGCCGCGCCGCGGGCGGTCCGGGCCGGGGGCGCTCGGCGACGATCCCGCCGCCGATGGGCATCACCGCGCCGACCGCGGCCGACATGCCGACCCAGGTCCGCGCGACCGTCGCGGAGCTCGAGAAGCAGCGCATCCTCGAGGCGCTCGAGAAGTGCGCCGGCAACCAGACCCGCGCGGCCGAGATGCTCGGGATCTCGCGCCGCACCCTGATCAACCGCCTCGACGAGTACGGCATCGCTCGCCCGCGCAAGCGCGACGAGTAAGGCATGCGCACGATCGCGGTGCCCGGCTTCGCCGTGGCGTTCGTCGGCGCCGGCGGCCGCGACATCGACATCAGCCGCGTCCCCGAGCTCGCGCTGACATCCGGCGAACACGTGCGCCTCACCGACGAGGGCGGCGACGAGATCGGCCTCGCGCTCGGCGATCCTGACAACGCGCGCTTGCGCGTGATGGCCGTCCCCGCCGATGGCTTCCCGAAGATCGATGGGGCGCTGATCGGGTGGCGCGTCGAGCGCGCCCTCAAGCTCCGCACGTTGCTCGGCCTCCCCGGCACCGATCACGCGTACCGGATCGTCCACGGCGCGGGCGACGGACTTCCCGGCTTCACGTGCGATGTCCTCGGCCGGACCGCGGTCGTCTACGCGTACGGCGAGGGCCTTCGCACGGTCGGACGCCAGCTCGCCGAGGCGATCGTCGGCTTCGCCCGGCTCGACGGGGCCGTGATCAAGCTGCGCGTGCGCGGCGGGGCCGGCGACGTCAAGGAGGACACCGTCGGCACCGCGCCCGCGGAGTCCTCGGTCGTCACCGAGCATGGCGTCCCGTACGAGATCCATCCACTCGGTGGGCTCAACGTCGGCCTGTTCACCGACATGCGCGAGCACCGGCGCGGCCTCGCGCGGTTCGTCGCCGGCAAGCGCGTGCTCAACCTGTTCGCGTACACCGGCGCCCTCAGCGTGACGTGCGCGCGCGGGGGTGCATCGACGGTGACCAGCGTCGACACCTCGGCCGGCGTCAACGCCTGGAACGCGGGCAACTTCGCGCGCTCGGGCTTCGCCCCCGGCGATCCGCGGTGGAAGTTCGAGACCGGCGACGCGTCGCGCTACCTCCTCCGCGCGGCCCGCGACAAGGAGCGCTACGACGTCGTCCTGATCGATCCGCCGAGTACGTCGAGCGCGGGTGGCGTGTCGTGGGCGCTCGGCCGCGACTACCCCGAGCTGATCGCCAAGGCCGCGGCCGTGATCCCACCCGATGGCCTGCTCTGGCTCGCCGCAAACACGCACGAGCTAGGCTCGCTCGCGAAGCTCGCGCACAAGGGGCTCAAGCAGGCGAACCGCGTCGGCAGCGTGCTCGAGCAAGGCGGCCTGCCTCCCGAGTACCCGACGCTCGTCGCCCAGCCCGCCGATCGCTACCTCCAGGTCTGCTTGCTCCGCGTCGCGTAGCTCGCGCGCCCGCGGTTCACCGCCGCGACCGAACGAGATCGACGGTGAACACCAGGAGGCCGGTCCAGATCACGATGAACGCCGCGAACCGATCCAGCGCGAGCGGCTCGCCGAACACGGTGATCGCGAGGACGAACTGCCCGGTCGGTGCCAGGTACTGCAGAAACCCGACCGTCGACAGCGGCAGCCGACGCGCGGCGCTGGTGAACAGCACGAGGGGCACCGCGGTGACGATCCCGGTCCCGACGAGCAGCGCCGTGGTCGCCGCATCCGCGTGGCCGAGCGCGCCGTGGTCGGCGATCACGATCAGGTACGTCACCGCGATCGGGACCATCAGCATCGTCTCGATCGTCGACCCGACGAGCGCAGCGACCTTGGCCGTCTTGCGAACGAGTCCGTAAAGACCAAACGTCCCGGCGAGCAGCAGCGCGACCCACGGCACGCGCCCGGCGCGCCACGTCAGGATCCCGACGCCGAGGGCCGCGAGCGTGATCGCGATCCACTGCAGACGCGAGAGCCGCTCGCGGAGCACGGCCGTCCCGAGCGCGACCGAGACGAGCGGGTTGATGAAGTAACCCAGGCTCGCATCGAGGAGATGACCGCTGATCGTTGCCCACACGAACAGCACCCAGTTGACGGCGAGCAGCGCTCCCGACGCCGCCATCACGCCGATCGTCTGGAGATCGCGGAGCGCCGCGCGCAGCGCGCCGAGCTGGCCGGTGATCGCGGCGAACACCGCGAACGCACCGAGCCCCCACACCGCCCGGTGGGCGACGAGCTCGACCGGGCCGACGTCGGCCAGCAGCTTCCAGTACGCGGCGACCACGCCCCACAGGCCGTAGGCCAGGACGCCCTGGAGCAGTCCCCGACGGAGATCGTTCTGCTCCGTCATCGACGGGAGCTAAGGTAGCACTGCCATGTGTGGCCGTTACACGCTCACCCGCCAGGACGGCCTCGTCGAAGATCTCGAGGCGGCGCTCGGTGACGCGACGCGATCGGAGTGGTGGAAGCCGCGGTTCAACATCGCGCCGACCCAGCCAGCGCCGGTGGTGATCCTGCGCGATGGCTCGCGGCGCGTCGAGATGATGCGGTGGGGGCTCGTGCCGCACTGGGCGGGCACGGGCGGTAAGCCGCCACTGATGATCAACGCGCGCGTCGAGTCCGTGCAGGACAAGCCGATGTTCCGCGATGCGCTCCAGCGCCGGCGCTGCCTGGTGCCCGCGGACGGCTTCTTCGAGTGGAAGCGCGAGGGCCACGGCAAGACCGCGACCAAGCAGCCGATCTACTTGCACCGCGCGGGCAAGCGGCTGTTCGCGTTCGCGGGCCTGTGGGCGCGGACGCGGACCGACGACGGCGAGCAGCTGAGCTTCACGATCGTCACGGGGCCCCCGAACGAGCTGGTCGCGCCGATCCACGATCGGATGCCGATCGTGCTCGATCCGAGCGCATACGCGGCATGGCTCGATCCGTCACTCGACGCGGAGGGTGCGAGGGCGCTCCTCACGGTGCCGCCGGTCGGTGACTGGACCGCAGAGCCCGTCTCGCCGCGCGTCAACAGCGCGGCCCACGACGACGCCGGCTGCATCTCGCCGATCACCGCCGCTCCGCCCGCGCAGGGCGATCTGTTCCCGGGCTAGCGACCCTGGCTCCGGGACTAGCCATGAGGGGAGCGTCCCCGAAGGTGTCTCCTCCGCCACGCACCTCGGGTCGGCGTTTGCGCAGGCACGTGCACGCCACGTGCAGCCGCGATCGCCCAACGCCCCATTCCTAGATCTCCGACGACGATCTTGCGTGTGGCCGTCGAGTTGCACTTCCTCTGGCCATCAACCCGACAAGGAAGCCAGCCATGACCGCACGCACCACTCTGTCCATGATCCTGTCCATCGCGTTGTCAGCGGTCGCTGGTTGCGCCGCGGAAGCGCCCGGCGGCGGAGGAGGCAGCGGCGGCGGTGGTGGTGACGGCGGCGGCGGCGGCGGCGGTGGCGGCGGTGGTGGTGGTGGTGGTGGTGGTGGTGGTGGCAGCGCGACGGCGACGCAGGTGATCGAGAAGTTCGGGAATGTCGAATGCGATCAAGCATTCACGTGCAAGGCGACGTTCCCGGCCGACGCCGGCGTCACGTTCGACCAGGCCTTCGGTGCGACTGCTGCCGCGTGCTACACGGACGCGGCCGCGTACTACAACGCGCCCGCCGTCGAGGCCTCGATCACCACGGGCAAGATCGAGTTCGATGCGACGGCCGGAGCCGCGTGTATCGCCGGGCTCGCCGCGGTGGCAGCGCCGGTCTGCACGACGTTCTGGACCGAGGGCCCGTCCTTCCCGGATGCGTGCGGCACCGTATTCACCGGCAAGGTCGCGTTGGGCGCAGCTTGCACGATCGATCTCGAGTGTACCGGCGCACTGATCTGCGGCGAGACCAGCAACAAGTGCGAGGCCGAGCCGGCCGGCGCACGCCAGGCACCCCGCTCCGACGGACTCCCGATGCATCCCAAGCTCGCGCTCACGTCGCGCGAGTAACCAACGCGTCTGCGGCCACGCGGAAACTCGAGGCTTCCCCCCGGCACCTCGGTACCGCGTGGCCGCGCACCCTCTCCGGTCGCACGGACCCCATCTCCCGGCAAGGACGGGTTCGTGCGACCGGGCTTCTACGCTAGCGCTTGGCGCTGCGGAGGCGGGCGAAGAATTCTCTCGCCACCGTCGTCTGCGGATCGTCGACGACCTGCGACGGCGGGCCGTCCTCGGCGATCGTCCCCTTGTCGATCACCCACACGCGCGATGCGATGTCGTGGGCGAACTGCATCTCGTGGGTGACGACGAGCATCGTCATGCCGCCCTTGGCGAGATCGCGGATCACCTCCATCACGTCGTCCCGCATCTCGGGATCGAGGGCGCTCGTCGGCTCGTCGAACAGCAGGACATCGGGCTCCTGCGCGAGGGCCCGCGCGATCGCGACGCGCTGCTGCTGGCCGCCCGACAGCTCGTGCGGGAATGCCGCCGCGCGATCGCGCAGCCCGACCTTCTCGAGCAGCTCGAGCGCCCGCGTCTCCGCCTGATCCTTCACGGTTCGCTTCACGACGCGCGGCGCGAGCGTGATGTTGTCGATCGCGGACAGGTGCGGGAACAGGTTGAACTGCTGGAACACCATCCCGACGCGCGACCGCATCGAACGCAGCGTCTTCGCGTCCTTGCCCGCCATCCCCGGCCGCAGCTCGAACCCGGCGATCGTCACCGAGCCCTCGTCGAAGCTCTCGAGGTAGTTCAGGCAGCGGAGCAGCGTCGACTTGCCACCGCCCGACGGCCCGACGATCGCGATCGTCTCGCCCTTGCCGACCTCGGCGGACACGTTCTCGAGGACGCTGCGCTCGCCGTGGCGCTTACAGAGTGTGCGGACGCTGATCACGCGCCAACCTCCTCTCGAGTCGCCGCGCGAGCTCCGACAACGGGAAGCTCAGCACGAGGTAGAGCGCCGCGCAGGCGAGGCCCGGCACCAGCCAGCCGCGCAGATCCACCGCGGCGATCGTCATCCGCTTGGTCAGCTCGATCACCGTGATCACGCTGACCAGCGAGGAGTCCTTGAGCAGCGACACGAAGTCATTCGTCATCGGCGGCAGCGCGATCCGCAGCGCCTGCGGGATCATCACGTGCCACAGCGTC
>Ga0113563_10003329_pt1 | contig 9998 bp, 12 predicted proteins | sample Mud3Dept3metaG_FD_80117 | JGI IMG/M metagenome (GOLD analysis project Ga0113563, IMG submission 80117) | Freshwater wetland microbial communities from Ohio, USA, analyzing the effect of biotic and abiotic controls - Mud 3 Core 4 Depth 3... | ecosystem: Environmental > Aquatic > Freshwater >...
AGATTAAGTGTGGTTAAGGTGTGATTGACTTGTAGTGCGGTGGCTATCGCGTGTACCCCAACCGTTCCAATCATGTTACCACAGAGAACAAGAGCGGTTATGGTGTGATTGACTTGTAGTGCGGTGGCTAGGGCTTGTGCCCCAACAGCGCCAATCCCGTTATAACTGAGATCAAGAGTGGTTAGAGTGTGATTGACTTGTAGTGCGGTGGCTAGGGCTTGTGCCCCAATATCTCCAAACCCGTTACAAGTGAGATCAAGATGGGTTAGAGTGTGGTTGACTTGTAGTGCGTTGGCTATATCTTGTGCCCCAACATCTCCAATTCCGTTATAACTGAGATTAAGTGTGGTTAAGGTGTGATTGACTTGTAGTGTGGTAGCTATCGCTTGTGCCCCAACAGTTCCAATCCCGTTACAAGTGAGATCAAGAGTGGTTAGAGTGTGATTGACTTGTATAGCGGTGGCTAGGGCTTGTGCCCCAAGAGCTCCAATCTGGTTACCACTGAGCTCAAGTGTGGTGGGATTATTAGAGAGCTTCTCCATTGAAAATAGTGTTTTATCAAACACCTTAAAATTAACAAATCAATTTTTGATCAATGAATAATTGACTCTCAAAGATAGATCAGGGGTATTTTTTAGGATACCCCTTTACCAAAGTATGTTTTTATAGTTTTTACAAACAATAAATGATATAATCATCGAAGATAATATAAACAACCGTTGTTTGACTCAGCATTGAAGTCTTTGGTGGAGGTGTATTTAACAGGTACCACTGCAACCAAGTATCCCTTGTTGTTTCTGTTTCCATTGATACAATATAGATATATCATACAAGGGTCTATCATTTTTTGTAACCCAAAGGGTGGGTTAATTATGTGTTATTTGGCGTAAATTTGTGAACCTCCAAAAAGAAGGGACTATAGGGGCGATAGGGGCGATAGGGGCGATAGGGGCGATAGGGGCGATAGGGGCGATGCCTCCCCATTTAGTTTACATTTTCTCCTTTAAACACCTATTACCTAGGAAGGGCTTCGGTGGGCGTACCATCAAGGGGTGTTCAAAAATTGCTAGAATTTCATCGATCCTATCTTAATAGGATTATGTATTTCTCCTAATAGGAAAAACGGTTGTAAATTTATTTACGTTGTGACTAAATTTAGCATCTAGTCACAAAGTTATTTATTTAATAAAAATAGATCTATTTACAATGAAATAGTCATATATGATTTATAGTGTTGTCTCAACTACTTGACGGATTGTATAGAAGTGAACTAGGATACCCTCCCTAAAGCTCGCTTCAAGGATCCGCTCATGAGAACTATGAGCCTCACGGAGGAGATTAGTGCCAGCAGCCATTCTAAGAGGGGCAAAATTTACACAGGGAATACCCCATGCCAGATGGAATAGGGTGCAATGACCTATTGCAGGCATGAAACCATGGACTACTGTGACATTGTCCATCATTGACTCAGCCACGGATTTAATGGCATCATAGACAAGGGCGATCTCGGGATCTGTCGGATCTAGGGTATTTCCTCCACATAGAACGCGGGTTAGATCAAGACCCAGACCTGGTAGTTCTATCATAGTTAGATTTACTGATGGATCATCAATTGCAGATGCTAGTTCAGCTAGGGCAACATCCCATGTATCCATGCCTCCCGGGACAGAAATAAGGGACATTTCTCCCTCTGCATGACCTGGAATGACGTTGAAAGCCACATGTGACGCAAATCCGATTGGGCTTGGAATATGTGACATCATTGGGGCGAAGAATGCAGCTGCATCATCATCTGTTTGACGAAGACGGCTCATTTCCATTGCATATGTCGCTGGGTTGAGAAGCTTCTTAGCTGTCGATTTAAGAGCGGGAGATACACTCTCAAGATCGCTTAGAAACAGGCGATTAACATCTGTATAATGAGGTGGAAACACTGTTCCTGCAGCTGAAACGAAGGCCTTCGAAAGAACGGGAATGCTGTTCGAAGCAAAAGGACGATAAGCACATGGATGAGAATCCTCATTATCCACTGTCAGTTTAACAGGGCATGCACCTCTCTCTCCAATACCTACAGTCATCACAGTACTTCCCATGACTTCTGCTGTCACACCTGCAGCTTCGTCAATAGTGATTGTAACATTTTCAAATCGTGAAAAGAATGGGAATGATGGGGTCATTCCTACACCTAGAAGGCCCTGCTCTTCTCCTGGGAAGACAGCCATCAGGGTGCCTCGGGCTTGCGTCAGATTTAGACGTTTCGACCATACCAGTTGGGCCAGATCATAAATAACACGATATTTCATATCAATCGCACCTCTGCCAACAATATAGCCATCTACTACTTCACCAAGTAGGGCATCTGGCATGTTGCTTAGTTGAGCAGTGTCTGAGTGGCTAGATAGCATCACATCATCAGAGGATGTGATCCCTTGGATACCTGAAACAAGAAGGGGCATCGTTAGATTCTCTGAGCCAGGGACTGGCAGCTGATATACATTATACGATATTCCCTCGTCGGATAGGATATCGGTAAGGAAATCCACCATTGCTTGCTCTTTACCAAGCATCACTGGTTGTGATGCTGAATCAATCTTCAGGGAATCCAGGAACCACCCCTCCGCTTCATCTACCCATGTAGATGGGATCGTTGGGGTCGCAAGTGTACCGGCACAGAATAGAGAAAGCAGGAAAAAGGCTGTAATCATTTTCGATGCGTGTGGTGTTGTTTTATATAATAACTATATATATTTTTTTAAATAAGATTTTTTAAAATCAATTTTTTTATTTCATTACAATTTCCAAGATATTACTGTTGCTACCATGGGCATTCTGAATTCAAATGAGTTCAGAATGACTTCATAAGAATCATTAAAATCCTGATCAAAAATATTTTTGATAATTATGATTTATGAGTTAATACATGGTTGAGGGTGTTAGTTGATATGATTTCATTGTTCTCAATGGGGATGTGGAGTACACTCCATCCGATATTATCAAGTTATCAAAAATGGAACCAACATTAACCTTTCATGTTAACTATGCAAATGAAGATATCGGAGCTAATTTCTAGGGAGCAAAGCTCCCCCAGACAAAGTGAGGCTTTCGCCTCTTTTTGTTTTTCTTGATAGGGTCCCCTAGAGCCCCATCCTTTCGCCTCTTTTTTTTGGTTCTTACATGTTATTTACACACGATAAACATAAACAAACATGTCCGCAACCCGGTAGAAATATTTGACATTCGTTGTCCCAGCATACACAACATTTTTCATGTATACCAACGACATTTTTCTGCTCTGGAGGAAGGTGACTAACCGTACGACATAACGGACATGTTATGATCTTTTCCTTAGCAGGTTTATCATCATTTTTAACGACGGTATTGTATTCGATTTCAAATACACGTATGTATTCCTCTTGTATAATGGGTTCAAATTCACAGTAATCATCCAACATTGATAGTTGTTCGTACACGTTTTGAGTCCTCCCTCTCACAAATCTAATTATATTAGTTATCCTCAGCTTCTCTTCATCATCATTCTCCACGAAAGATAGGAACTGATTAATGAAATACTGATCAAAATCGACCATGCTTGATTTGATGCTCTGCTATGCAGAGCTAGATACAACCTTCTAGGCTCAGTTTAATGAAGATTCCCGTGGATCAATTTTTTCGGCCAGTCACATGCGTTTTAGCACACATCAAAGTCCTGTTTTAATTGTCACTTTGCGATCGTGGCCAAGATAGAATTTTGTGGCTCCTCAACGGTTGTTTGAAAACCTCAAAAAATGCAGCACATCACCCAAACCGCTCTCCTTCCCATAGAGGCGAAAGCCCCTTCTTTCATCCACCCTTGAACAAAGGGGGCTAGGGGGAACGTAGTGCCCCAAAAATTGATTCCCGTTTATCTCCTCGTGAATGGACGATCTTAAGCCTATCTATGGCACAACTTGTAGACCTAAGGTCTTATCAGCAGGGTGGAAATGGAGGTGCAAAGGTGCTTCAGGTGATGGGTCAGTTAGTCGAGCATACAGCGAACCTGATTCAGGCCTCGGTTGGTGAGGAGAAAAAGAAACATCAGTTCCGTCTAACGCAATTTAGGAAAGCTATCAGTACTCTCAAGGGGTGCTCCCAAGAGATTACCTCTGGGCGGCAAGCGCGTGAGTTGCCTGGAATCGGTAAGGGAATTGGGGACCGGATCGATGAAATTTTGAGGACTGGGACCTTGGCTGAACTCAACGTTGAGAAACCGGTTGATGAAACAACAAGGATTATCAACGAATTAACGACGGTGACTGGTATCGGAGAAGCCAATGCCAAGAAATTTGTTGAGATGGGTGTCAAAGGGGTAGATGATTTACGGACAAAGGTTGCTACCGGAAGTGTTCGGTTGACTCATCATATGCAAATCGGGCTCAAATACTATAACGATTTCCAGCAGAAGATTCCTTATGCCGAGGTTGCTGAGATTGGGATGTCTCTTAAACAATGCGTGGCCCACATTTATCCACAAATCAAAGTCGAAATTTGCGGCAGTCATCGCCGGCAGAAGCCCTTGTCTGGCGATATTGATATCTTGATGACCGTTCCCCAATTGGTTACCGAGGATGATCTAATTCGTGCAAAGATTCCTTATCTAAAAGAAATTGTCAAGGTCCTGAAAGGACATGGTGTCATAGTCGATGACCTAACGACACAAGGTGACACCAAATATATGGGAGTTTGCATTCATCCCTTGACTAAGGTGGGCCGGCGAATTGACATTCGTCTGGTTACGTATGATAGCTTCTATCCAGCGCTATTATATTTTACTGGATCTATGATGCTCAATAAGTTAATGAGAACCGTTGCCATTGAGAAACATTACACACTCAATGAATACGGTTTATTTAAAACCGTTGCAAATTCCAAAGAGGAAAAGATTTTAGTCTTTTCGGAAAAAGATATTTTCGATCGTCTCGGGTTGGTTTATTTGACTCCACCCGAGAGGGAAATTAACTAAAAGGGGAACTAAGTTCCCTTGATGATACATCCCTCCTCCTTCATTCCAACAAAAAACAAAGAATAAATAAAAATACACTTTGGGTTAGGGCTCGTCGGTTGAATCAATCGTATATTTTTGGCGTCGCCCTTCTTCTATACCAATGTTTCGGCACCTTTTCGAACAGACTCGACAATAATCTTGCAACCCATCACTACCTTCTTCAAACACAATTTCACCAGTTGTGTCATCATAATTGATCCCACTCAGCTCAAAATCTCTAATACTGACGTTACAACTACCCTCATGCTTAACACCTGTTCTGCTACCCTTAGAATACCCATAATTACAGGTCTTATAAGAGCCGATTCTGTCTTCAATGGCATCGTAAAATTGGGCCTTGGTAACCTTGGGTGGTTCACCGTGTTTGGTTTCTTTTCGATGACCTTTTTTTGATTGTGTTTTAACTTGTTTCTGCGATCGATTGCGCGAATATGACATCATTGAGTGACACCTTACAAGATGATACTATGCGAATCAATTTTTGTTGAGGAGGGATTGGGGGAGCGTAGTTCCCACAACACTTCGACCTTTATTAGAATTCCAATCCTTTTTAGGATGCTCCACACTTTGGTTGCGTTCAACGATACTTTTTAACACAAATGATTTCATCTCCATGCTCTTTTATATAAACGAGCCGCTGTGTCCTTAGGGAAGTAGATCCCACCAAAGCCACGTTTACCATCAGGTCCCGGGACATGACTATGAGAAGAACCGATACGAGGATTGATGGTCGCCAAAGCTCGTACCGTTTCATACTCGATCCCTTTCCTCTGACAAAACTCTTCTATCTCGTTACAAAAGGAGACCTTGGTGGCTAGAAAACAGTTCCTAAAATACTTGATCGTTTCTGCGTCCATATTTGTACAAAATCTCAATTGATTATGCTTAATTTTCCCGTCATCATATACAGATTGAAATAAAGCGGTAATTTTCTCCTTAAAAAGGTCAGAGTTAGGTAAGAGGCCAAAATCCAATCATGACAATTAATGAAATCATCCAAATAATTCTTTTCGGTCAAAAATTCTGGCATAAAATAGCACCTGGTAAAACGTTTGAACGAATCACTAAAAATGTTTTATCTTTGTCAATTAACTTATTTAAGTTAATAACAACACTCTCCATCATTTCCAGGTGGCATTTTCCATCTGGTTCCATCGGTGTTGGTACCGATATAAAAATTAAGTCACATTCACCTAAATCTGCCAATTGGCACACAATAATCGGGGCGCAAATCATAGACTTGCTAGTTGACGTTGGTTGATTCGAGTTGGCGGGTGGCCCGTCCCACAAAGCCGTTGCCAACAACCCCAATTGTTAACATTTGTTTGTATAAACAAATCAGAAAATATTTTACATCATTTTGAAAAAAATGAAAATAAATTTATACGTTTCTATTTATGAGTCATAGATGGAAAAGAGTGAAACAACAACGGCGCAAGCAACTTCGATGATAGGTGATGAAACGGTGGTGATGGTACCCGATCAGGGTCCACATGTTTTCGCTCCAGGCACATGGGATTTTCTTTTCATGTTTGACTAAAAATTGAATAAATCACGAATTAAATATACCAAAACGTTCATTTAGAGCAGCTTCATGAATTATTAAGCAAGTGTGTTCCCTGAGATATCAGGGATAAATTTTCATCGAAATTATTTCCGGCGAAAATCTCTCTTTGGGGGAGAAAATACTCGGATATCGTATTTTTCCCCTAGAGAAACCTGGGTAGTGCGGTTACGGTTAGCGATTAACGCATGTACCCAAAGAATTTGAGGAGATCCATGTCATTTAACCACGATGGATCACAACCGATGATGAACCACACCACGACTTACATATAACTGTGGTAGATATCGGGCTAACCATTGACGGGCTTCGACGGGGTAACATAGCGCATAACGATGTGGGCTTGAAAAGAATTGTTCGGCGACTAGTTCAAATAATCTGAGGAACTCAGAATGTGACATCTGGTTCAAATTGGTCTTGACAATTGAGATTTGCTTCATTGAAACCCTTTTAGATTAGAGCTCCGAGGACGATATCAATTAATTGAGTTCTTACGAGTTGTTGAAGCAGGAGCGGAGACCTGAACCGGATGTGCTGGAAGTGGGTTATTCTTCAACCATTCAAGTATCCCTAAAGAGTTTCCATGATAGGGAGCAAAATCTATGTTATTATTCAGATAACCTTTCATATCATCAAAATTCCTATTATTTGGAACAAGTGATGATTGTCCCTCATAAATGTACCATCTGCTCATCTGATGACTGCCGTGGAAGTCATCACTTCTAATTCTTTGACACACAGGTAAAAACGGCAGATTGGATAACTTATTCTCACTACAATCGAGTAGCTGACACACTGGTAAATTAGGTAAATATGTTAGCCCATTTCCACCACAAAAAAGTACCCGACATACCGGTAAATTAGGCAGATGTGTTAATCTACATCCCCAACAACTAAGTGCCAGACATAGTGGTAATTCTGGTAGATGAGTTATGCGATTATCTTCGCATTCAAGTACTTGACACTTCGGTAAAACTGGTAGACTAGTTAATTGATAATCACAATGGTTCTGTGAAAAAACCACATTACCCCCGCACCTAAGTATCTGACACAGTGGTAAGTCAGGTAGATGGGTTAATTGATTCATGTAACAATAAAGTCTCCTACACTGTGGTAGGTCGGGTAAGCTTGTTAGTTGATTATAGTCACAATCAAGTATCTGACACTGTGGTAAGTCAGGTAGGTGGGTTAATTGATTCATGTAACAATAAAGTATCCGACACTGTGGTAAGTCAGGTAAATGCGTTAATTTAGTATCATGAAGCTCAAGTTCCTGACACATCGGCAAGCAAGTTATTTCAGCAAATTGGGCTCTTTCGTCAGGAGTCAAGTCCTCATAATCTATAGTTATCATATTTATGATATCAGATGAGGGTTTCTCATAAAACAGATTAACTGCTTCGCACAGGATTGCATCAGACATCGTTGTTTCGTTGGTTGCTTACTGAACGTAAAGTTCTATAAATTAGTTATGTGGTCCTGTGTAAAATAAAATCAATTTTTTGTGGCGTGGTGGCGTGAGGAGGGGGTTCATTTGGGCTTCATCCTCGCATGCAAAGGAAGGGGCTGAGACTTTCGCAACGCGAAGCAGCGATGCCGAAGGCATCGCCTTTTTTTGTGCTTTTTCTTTATCAGTGAATTTTGTTGTCGATAAATGTGCCAATACTCTCAAAATCAACGTTCTCTGTGATTTTGATGATATGTCCTTTTTGATGTTCTCCTCGTTAATAGAGAGGGTGGTATCCAGCTTAAAATTTCCCTCTTGTTTACGGCGTGTTACTTGTTTGGTTGGGAAGAAAGGGGCAATTCTTCCCAGACGTGTAATGTTGTTCTTCGAAGTTCTTGAAAATCGTGCAATAGACCGCTTGGGTGTGATGTCAATGAAGACATTCATGGGTGTTCCCCCAATTCATGTTAGAATGTGGGCGACGTGCTTCCGTGGTGAGCCGTCGTAATTTCCACATGTTTCCCCTTAATCTCGCCATCTCCTTACCCACCACCAATTTTCTTGGTTTTGGTGCCATCTATATCTGCCAGAATCCCGGGCTGTTTAACATATGGGCTCGATGGAATGTTTTGTGCACCTCAATCCATGAACCCTAAGGGTTAATAGACTCGCCTTTAACTGCGGTATAATAATGGATAAATTTTTCACATGGTGTGTGAAATCTTCTATATATATATATATTTTTAGGTGGCAGACATAATAACGTCCATTGTTCGCTTAGATAATCTATATCAACGGCATTTCCCGGTAGTCTTTTTAAACGGTTCAACCCTTTGTTTAGTAGCCTCTGAAAAGACTAAACAACTAGCTAGATCATCAATATATGATAAAATCTCCTTAACACTATAAATATCCATCTTTATCGCTATAATAATTATTTAAAATGAGGTCAATTTTAACATCCAAATTTAATAATGTCTATTTAAAGAAATAAATAATTACATTTTCTTCTAAAAATAATTTCTACTATTTAAAGAAATAAATAATTACATTTTCTTCTAAAAATAATTTCCACTATTTAAAGAATTCTTAAGTGGTGTTTTTTCTTAAAATTAATTTCCTGTAGGCTTTAATTGCAAAGACTATTTTAATCACAAATTAATTCATATTTCTTAATTAATGCCAATAATTGAGTGTGGTCGTACTCTGATTTCTTTTTGAAAGCGGTTAGAGTCCCGTAAGCAGCAACTTTATCATAAAATTGCTCGATACAATGATAATGGGGACGGTTAGTATAATCATGGACTAACATCAAACCGTTAGCTTCGATATGATCGAGGGCATGAAGGGCACATGCTACCCTAAAACGTCCATCAATTAAAATTAAGCCATATTTATTAAGGTTCCTTTTAATGGCCCGTGAATATTGGGGCCAATTGGCTCTTTTACTGGTATCCTTGGGTCGCCCGTAATTGGTTTCATCTGCGTTGATATCGATGTAAATGAAGTTCACCCCACCTGCCCGAATGGCCGATGCGATTGCAGGCACATTCATTACTTTACCAATCCATTGTAAACTACTTTCAACTGAAATCACCTTATGGATATTACGGTAATCACAGGCAGCACATGTTGATCCTCCACACCCCCATTCAAAGTAACTTGATTGACATTGCTCGAGACACTGCTTGAAGAACTTGATCTCGTTACCAGACATACAAAGATTCATGACTTATAAAAATGTATATTTTTATAATTATAACACCTAAATAAAATGGGTGGGGGAAGAGCGAAGCTTTTCCCCCATTTTCCCGCACTCAGTTTTAAACCGTTTGAATCCAGAGGGTCGGAACAAAGCTCCGATGTAACTAAGGTAACGAAAGCAAAAATTGATCTTATGAGACTTATCTTCATAAGATTAATAATATCTGTGCCCTAACAATTTC
>Ga0113563_10003332_pt1 | contig 9997 bp, 7 predicted proteins | sample Mud3Dept3metaG_FD_80117 | JGI IMG/M metagenome (GOLD analysis project Ga0113563, IMG submission 80117) | Freshwater wetland microbial communities from Ohio, USA, analyzing the effect of biotic and abiotic controls - Mud 3 Core 4 Depth 3... | ecosystem: Environmental > Aquatic > Freshwater >...
AGGGATGACGAGAATCATCGCTTTTGCCGTTCCCCTGAGGTTGAATGAATCAGCAGGGGCGACTCATGAATCGCCCCTACGGTTGTGGACAATCGGTACAAGCGCTGTCCCTAGGAATGGAAATGAAGGAAGGCGGTTTCCGGCTGTGCCGCAGTGGGCAAGTTTCTTAGTATTTTTCATCATCGTTACATCCGTCTACAGTACCGGCCATTACTACATGTATTCCTGGTTCGTCCGGTGGACCGGCCCCGCCCGCCCGTGGCGGAGATCGATTCAGCTCGCCTTCATTCTGCTGATCATTTCATTCCCGGCGGCGCGAATCCTGGCTCAGGTGGATTACAACCCCTTCACCTACCTTCTAACCCTCGTCTCTTCCGTCTGGATGGGACTGGTCCTGTATTTCGTTCTAATTTTTCTGGGGATGGACCTTGGATTGGCTCTTATGCGGATTTTCGCCTGGCTGGCAGGAAAAAAGCTCCGCATGAACCAACGACGCAGGAGATTGCTGGCGGGCTGCGCTGCGGGCGGAGTTCTTTTGTTGGGGGGTGCGGCCTGGATGGAAGCGCATAACCTGGGAGTCACCCGCCTGGAAATCCCGCTCAAAGGGCTCCTCCCGGAAATGGATGGTTTTAGCCTGGTCCAGCTGTCGGATTTGCACTTCGGGATGCTAACAGAGAACGGAAAGCTTTCCCGGGTCTTTGATCGGGTGAACGAGCTAAACCCTGGCCTGATTGTAATAACCGGAGACCTGGTGGATGAAGGCGTTTCCCACATGGAGGAAATGGCCGAACCGCTCAAACGGCTGAAGAGCCGATATGGAGTCCTGGCGATCACCGGCAACCATGAGTACTACGCCGGGGTCAAGCGGGCAGTGGAGATCATGAGAAGCGCGGGTGTGGAGGTTCTGAGGAATGAAATAAAAGTCCTGCCCGGCGGCTTGCAGGTCCTGGGGGTGGATGACCCCACGGGGTCGCGCCGCAGGGGGGAGCCCGCCGCCGACCTCGAGAAGCAGCTTTCCCGCCTTGACCGGGAGAAGCCTTCGATCCTGTTTTATCATCAGCCGATCCACTTCGAAAAAACTGCCTCTTCCGGCGTAGGCCTTCAGCTGAGCGGCCACACCCACGGAGGGCAGCTTTATCCGATCATTTACATATCGAGGATGATTTACCCCCGGACCCCGGGCCTGCATCAAATCGGGGAGAGCCGGCTTTACGTCAGCCGGGGAGCCGGAACCTGGGGTCCTCCCATGCGTCTGGGATCTCCGCCGGAGATCGTCCATATAACCCTGCGCAGCCCAAAGTAGGACGCAGAGGACAGGGTGCGGGGGCTGAGGAAAAAACAGAGTAGGGGCGGGTTTGAAACCCGCCCCTACGGAATTCCGGTTAGTAGAATGTTCGGCGACCTGGGAGCAGTGTTTGGCCCAGAACTTGCAAAAAATTACCCTTTTGGCCAGAAAAAAGTTGATTGATTTCAATCAACCATTAAACCGACAACTTTATTAAAAGCCTACAGGAGTCAATGATTTGCGGATAGGATATTTTTTCATCCCCATGCTTATTTTCATCGCCAACTTTTATCTTTACAACTGGATCGTCCGGTTGACTCAGCCCTCGGCCGGGGTTCGCAGGGCGATTCTTTCGGGGTTCTTCCTCCTCATAGCTCTTTTCCCTGTGAGCAAGATATGGGCGGCCCATGATTTTAACTCTTTGAACCGGGTCATCACCTTCTTGGCTTCAAGCTGGATCGGAATTTCGTTCCTCCTTGTCCTCTGTGCCGCCGGAACGGACTTGGCCCGGTTTATTCTTCGCATGACAGGTCTTTCGCCAAAAGTTCCCTTATCCCGGATTCTTTACTACCGGCGGGTTCTGGTGGCCGCTTCGGTTACTGGATGCCTGGCCATGGGGGGTTACGGCTTCTGGGAGGCACGCCAGGTTGAAGTGACCCGGGTCGAGGTCCCCCTGCGCCATTTGCCACCTCACCTGGATGGCCTTTCGATAGTTCATCTTTCCGATGTCCACTACGGGATGCTGCATGAGAACGGAAGGCTGTCCGACCTGGTGCGGAGGGTCAATGAACTCCAGCCGGATTTGGTGGTTTTCACCGGGGACCTAGTGGATGCGGCTGTCTCCCACATGGAAGAGATGGCCGGGCCTCTATCCAGCCTGAAGGCGAACCTCGGCCTTTTTGCGGTCATGGGAAACCATGAGTTCTTTGCCGGGGCGAGCCGCGCCGAGGCGATCATGAGACAAGCGGGGATCCAGGTTCTTCGCAACGAGGTGCAAGTTCTCCCGGGGGGATTGCAGATCCTCGGCATCGACGACCCGGCCGTGGCGCGCAGCGGGGGGAGGCTGCCCGATTTTGAAAGACTCATCCAAGAGCTTGACCCCGGACAGCCGTCCATTTTCCTCTACCACCAGCCCATCCGTTTCGAAGCGGGGGCTGCGGGGAAAGTGGGGCTGCAGCTGAGCGGCCACATCCACGGGCCCCAGCTGTTGCCCATGGTTCCCCTTGTGTGGCTTTTTTACGCACGAATGCAGGGCCTTTTCCGCTTGGAAGAAAGCTTTCTGTATGTGAGCCGCGGGCTGGGAACCGGAGGCCCCCCCATGCGTCTCGGTTCCCCTCCGGAGATCGTTCATATCCGACTGGGGATCCCGGAAAAGCGTTCCGATGGCAAAGGAACAGGATGAGGGGGAATTTGAAAACAGCCCGCGTGGAATAAAGGCCGATATCTTCTTAAAGGATGCGGCTCTGATTCAGTAAAATGTATGAAACCTCCACTTTCGGGGCAAGGAGGAACGAATGGGGCGGGGGGATCCGGAGGCCTTACCTGGTTGAAATCCTTTTCTTCAATTCCGCCTGCCCAAAATCGAATTCATGGTTTCCCAGGACCATGGCATCGAATTGCATCGCATTCATCAGTTCAATGACCGATTCGCCTTGAGAAAGGTTAGCCCAATTATTCCCCTGGATCATATCGCCGGCAGCCAGCAAGAGAGTCGGCTTTTCCGACCTCAGGTCCTTTGCCCTGCCGGCAAGATGGGCCATGCCCCCCAGGAGCTGTCGGGAGCCGAGCGGCTTATAGGGTTCGGCGAAGCCGTGAAAATCATTCATATGGAAAATTCGCAGATCGAACGACTGGGCATGGACGGGGATTGAAAGATAGAAAACCAAAAGGAGGTATAAGACGACGGGTGACCCTTTTTTCATTTTCTTCCCTTTGAGAAGAGATGAATTTCCTCTGCCTTCTGAGATTTTTTCCGGAGCGATTTGGCAATCCTGATTCATGCCATTCAGGCGCGCTCACCTGGCCGCTACGGTAATCGCATCGTAGTCTCCGACGGCGCGAGTCATCGTATTATCGGAGTCGGTTAAGAGGAGAATTCCCCTGGCGGAAGGATTCTTTTCCTCTTTCCCGAACAGGCTGCGGTAGTCGGCCAGCACATTGCGTTCTTCGATGACCCATTTCCCGGCCAGCGATCTTCCGCTTCGGACTACGAAGACCTTCGTCCTGCTCGAATGGGGAGAATCGAAGGCCGTTCCAGCAGGCAGGGTATCGCTCCAGATATATTTGATGGAAAAGGGTACGGGCCATCCGCCCAAAACGACATATACGGAGAGGACGCAGTCGTTCCCGCTTTTTTCCCGTTCATGGGTCCCTTCCGGAAAGGTCCGAGCTCGCCACCGCCAGCGCAGGATGGGGAATTCTTCCAATCCCCAGGCCTTTTCCAATCCGATCTGGACGCTGATCCCCTTTGCGTCGGCGTGAAGGAATTGATGGCCGTCCTCCGCCTGGACCGAATAGACCCGCCCCATGTTTTCCTTATCCCGGGACGCCCACCCGGCAGGAATTTTTCCGATTTCTTCGTTCGCGAAGTTGAGAGTGAAAGAAGATTGGGCAAAGAGGGCAGGGGTCTCCAGGAGGATTAGGGCCGAAAAGATGGCCGCGAAAAGTTTCATAAAAAAGGGATTTCTTCCCCCTCTTTCCGATGCTTTTTACAATCCTATCCAGCAGGGCGCAATGCATTGCGCCGCTGCCAGTCCCTTTCAAAATCACGCTGGATTTTCGCTTCCGCCGGGATGACGCCCTCTCTTGGATCCTTACAAACTAACGAATTCCTGGGCAAGAAAGAGAAGCGAAATTTAAATTGTTTTTCGCGATCTCCCCTCAGGTGCTCGGCTCTCCGCCTTTTACGCTTTCCTCTTCCTTACGCCAGCCAGGGAAATTTCCGCTCCAATTTCTTCGTGGATCCATCGTACGGGATGCCCGCGAGCTTTTTGGCGATGTTCTTCGAACGTTCAATATTGTGGTCCCGGTAAATGGCCACTTTTTCGATGACCGGGGATCCGCCGCCATGAAGGGCGTCCACGAGCTTGTGCCCGCCCCAGGCCGAAGCCATCATGTCCTGAAAGAGGCGGAAGGCCCGATGCTGGTGTTCGGCCGAGATCTCGGGATCGCGCATGATGTACTTTTCCAGGTAGGGACCGGTCTTCTCGTTGTAGAAATCCTCTTCCGACGGAAGGGTGGCCACCAGCCCGCCGGCAATGGCCGCCAGAGATTCATACTCTTCGTAGATATTTTCGCCGGCGAGCATCCGTCCCGCATTGCAGAAATTCGAGTCGGGCACATAGGTTCCGGAAGGGGTCTTGACTGAATGGACGGCGGCGGCAATCCCCGAAGAGTAGATGAGGTCCACGATCTGGATCATCTCCGCCAGCTTGTGCCGCACATGCTGTGCTTTGTCGATCCCGTTGTACTCTGCGGCCAGGGCGGTCGCCCCGGTGAAGATTTCTGACAGGGCCGCCTTGCACCCGGTGTAGCTGTGCCGGTGGTACAGGGCGAAGAGCAGGGCAAGTTTCCCGGCCAGATCGGTCTCCCCGCACAGGAAAACCCGTTCCCAGGGGACGAATACGTGGTCGAAGACGGTGATGGAGTGGCTGGCCCCGAAATTCACGTAGGGACAGTCGAGCCTCTTCCTTTTGCTCGGCGAGTAGGAGGCATTAATGATGGTAACCCCCTCCCAGTCGGAGGGGACGGAAAACGCCACGGCCCAGTCCTTTTCTTCTGGGGTGAGGGATCGGGTGGGAATGGCCACGATTTCGTCCACGTATACGGAACAGGAGTTGTGCGCCTTGGCGCCGTTCACGATGATTCCGTCGGACTTTTTCTCCACTACCCGCAGGTAGAGGTCGGGGTCCTTCTGCTGGTGAGGCCTCCAGGGACGGTTCCCCTTCACGTCGGTCTGGGCGCAGTTGAGGGAGAGATCTTCCTTCTGCACCTTCTTCATGAACTCGACGAAATTCCGGTAGTAGCGGGTGCCGTATTTCTGATCGGCCTCATAGGAAACGATGGAGACGCCGTTCAGCGCGTCGATCCCCATGCAGCGCTGGATGCAGCCCCCCACCTCCTGGCTGTACAGGCGGGTCATCTTCTGCTTGTTGATCAGGTCTTCCATGTTCTGGTGGATATGGCCATAGCGGTTGATCTTCTCGCCGGTCAGGTGCGACGTGGCGACCCCCACTTCCTGAAACTCCGGGTCGTGGGCGAAGTCGTAGGTTGCGGCCATGACATTCATTCCTCCCATGAGCCGGGGGTCGAACCGGTCCACCAGCTTTCCTCCCATGAAAACGTTGGGTTTGAGCTTGGCCAGTCTTTCCCGGAATTCCTTTCCCGTGATCATTTCCTTCCTCCTTCTTGGGTCCTGCCTTCCCTATGGGTGGGAAATATCCCTATCTGCAAGGGCGATGCAAAAATCGCCCCAGAGGATCAAAAAGCGAGGATCCCTTCTTTTCTCAGCTGTTCGATCTCTTCGTCGCTCAGGTTGACAGATTTTAGGGCCTCCCGCGCTCCCTCTCCCACGGCGGGAGGGTTGGACCGCAGCCCGAAGTCGTGAGAACCGACCCGTACGGGAATCCGGGGGAGTTTGGTTTGGCCCCCCTGAGGCAGGGGAACCGCCACAAGTCCGCCCCCTTCGTTCAACTGCCGGTCTTCGAAGAGGTCCTCCGGATGGGCGATGGGGGCGAAGGGGATTCCCGCCCTCTCGCAAATCAGGATGATTTCTTCCTTGGTTCTGCTTTCAAAGACCTTTTGTAACGCAGGGATCAGCCAGTCGCGCTGGAGGATCCGGTCGTTGTTGGTCTGGACCCTGGGATCATGGGCCAGGTCAGGACGGTGAAAAGCCTCGCCGAAAGCCTTCCATTGTTTATCGCTGGTGATCCCGATGAAAATCTCCCCCTGGTCCCGGGTCTTGAAAATGTCATAAATCCCCCAGGTGGCAATACGGTTGGGCATGGGGGGGACCGGTTTTCCGGAGACCGCCGAAAGGGCCATGTGCTGGCCCATCAGGAAAGCAGTGGATTCATACAGGGAAGCGATCACCAACTGTCCCCTGCCGGTCTTCTCCCGCTCGTAGAGGGCGGTTAGGATCCCGATGACCCCATAGCTCCCTCCCATGATGTCAACTACCGAAGAACCGGCCCGGAGCGGACGGCCAAGAGGTCCGGTCATGTAGGCAAGCCCTCCCATCATCTGGACCACTTCGTCCAGGGCGGGGCGATGTTCATAGGGGCCGGGCAGAAACCCTTTCAGCGAGCAGTAAATCAGGCGGGGGTTCACCGCGGACAGGTCTTCGTACCCCAGTCCAAGGCGGTCGACGGCGCCGGGCCCGAAATTTTCGATGAACACATCCGAGGATGCGGCGAGCTTCTTGACCAGCGCCGCTCCTTTTTCCGATTTCAGGTCCACGGCGAGGCTTTTTTTGTTCCGGTTGAAGTAAAGGAAAAAGCCCTGCCCGAAGCCGATGAGCCTTCGGGTATCGTCGCCTTTCGGGGCCCGTTCGATTTTAATCACCTCGGCGCCCATGTCCGCCAGGACCAGCCCGCAGGTCGGTCCCATCACCGTGTGTCCCATCTCCAGGACCCGGATTCCATCCAATGGAAGTTTCATCGCTCACTCCAACGGCCGGCAATTTTGGCATGATCAGAATCGTGCGATTCCCTTTTCCCCAACAGCTTCGGGGCATTCCCAGGTGGAGAAAGCATTTCGATATCCTTCATTGTTTTTGGGATGGAAAAAGGAAAGCCGAATTCCTTTTTGTTCATGAATATCAGAAAATGGCATCTTGTCAAGCAAAAATGAGTCGGACGGACCGATCGGCGATTCTCATCGGCCGCAGACCTTTGGGACGCGACAACGGGCCGGTACTCCGGCTGGCGCAGGAATTAAGGATTCCAAGAGCTATAAGAGTCCGACGCGGACGTTCCTGAACCTGGCCGGAGAGGTCCCGTGCCCCACGTGAGCCACCTGGCCGGGCTCGCCCTTGCCGCAGTTGGGCGTTCCCCACATCTGCCAGTAGTCTCGGTTGGCAATGGCGTCGCAGGAGTTCCAGAAAAGGGGGGTGATTCCCGTATAAGTGGGATTCTTCACCATAGCGCCCAATTTTCCGTTCCGGATCTCCCACCCGATCTCGGCGCCGAACTGGAAATTCATCCGTTTATCATCGATGGACCAGCTGCGATTGGTGCTCAGGAAAAGGCCCTCGTCCGTGTCGGCGATCATCCCTTCCAGGGTCCATTCTCCGGGCTCGAGGTTGATATTGGTCATCCGGATCAGGGGAATTCGGTTCCACCCGTCGGCCCGCATAGCCCCGTTGCTTTCTTTTCCCAGGAGCGGGGCGGTTTCCCTTGAGGTGAGCACGTTGGACAGAATCCCATGGGAGAGAATGGGCACTCTCTGGGCCCTGATTCCTTCATCGTCAAAACCGAAGGTTCCCAGCCCGCCTGGGGAGGTGGCGTCGGCAGTGACGTTCACCAGGTCCGACCCGTAATGAAATCCACCCACCTTGTCCAGACTCAAGAAGCTTGTCCCGGCATAGCTGGCTTCGGTCCCCAGGATTCGGTCCAGCTCGATGGGGTGTCCGATGGATTCATGGACCTGCAGGGCAAGCTGGGACCCATCCAGTATGAGGGTCGTGATCTTGGAAGGGCAAGGCTTGGCGGAGAGGAGCTGCACCGCCTCTTCGGCGATCCTCTGGGCGTGATCTTTTATCTTTAATCCCTCGATCCATTCATATCCGCGGGTGGCAAAGTTCCCGCGAAAGGAGTTGGGATAGGAACGGACCTGCACTTCCGATCCCTCGACGGCCGTGGCCGAGATTCCTCCCCCGCACTCCACAATCTCCTGCTCGATGAAAGACCCCTCGGTAGAGGCAAAGGTTTTTTCAGTCGCGCATGATCCCATGAAAGCTTCCGAGACCTTCACCTTGGGATTCCGGCGGAGGATTTCTTCCGACTCAAGAAGGAGGTGGACCTTCCGGTCCGGGGATATGGAAAAAGGATCGATGGACGCGGGGGTCCGATAATTCTCAACTACCGCTGAAACCCGGGAGAACTGGATGTCCCTTTCTTTAACTCTGGAACTCGCCCGGGCGATCTGTAAGGCCCGATCCAACGTTTTTTCCATCTCCGCCTTGTTCGTTTTCGAGCTGGCGGCAAAACCCCAGGCTCCCTGATACAGAACCCGAATCCCGAACCCGCGATCTTCATCCTGGGTCAGGGCATCGACTTTCCCGTTTCTGACCGCAACCTCTTCCATCCGCCGATGCACGATCCGGATGTCGGCATAGGCCGCCTTTTTCATTTTCGCCAGGTCGAGGATATGATGGATGAGCTCCCTCATCGAAGACTCCTTGAAAAATGCCTGAAATTCGGAATGCCTAAAATGCTGAAGTCAGGTGCCCGGAATGTTCAGAGTTCAAAAGAGGTAAAATGGTTTTCCTTAGAATCTCTCTGTGATCTCTGCGTGCTCTACGAGAGAAAGGTTCTTCGTTGTTGCCTCTAAAATGAAGATACTCCCGAAAAATTGAATCCCTCGATCCGCAGGGCCGGGGCGACCGTGCCGGTGATGAATCGCCGTCCATAGACCGAGCCGGAGGTGCAGATTTTCCTTTCACGGGAAATGGCTTTCACGCTTGAGAGGGCCTTCAAAATGGATTCGGTGAAACGGAGGTTTTTCAGGGGATTGCGGACCTCCCCGTCTTCAATCCAGAAGGTTCCATCCCGGGTCATGCCGGTGATCACCGCCTTCATGGGTTCCACCACGTTGGTATAATGAAAGCGGGTCACATAGACCCCCTTCCTTACGCTGCGAACCATTTGATCCAGGGAGGAAGTTCCCTCCTGCATGATGAGATTCATGGGGATGGGTCCTTCCGTGCTCGGGGGCATCAGGGCATGCCCGGTAGATTCCTTCTTTTCACGACCCGCGGTTAGAGAGTCATAGGTGATATCCCGGGCCACCCCTTCGTCGAAAAAAACCACTTTCCGCTTGGGCACGCCTTCAAAATCAAAGGGGACCTGAAGGCCGCTCGGGTCCAGGCCGTAGTCATAGATGGTGACTTTCTCGTCCAGCAATTTTTCTCCAAAATGGTTGCCCAGAAATGAACGTCCTTCCTGGACTGCCAGGGCGTGGAAGCCCAGGTATCCCATGAAGGCCAGGAATTCATGGGTCGCATCGGGCCCGAGGACCACTTCGTACTCCCCGGGCGAAATTTCAACCGGCCTTTCCGTGGATAGCTTGGATAGTGCGGATTGAGCAAGAGTTTCGATCTGCAGTTTGTCGGGGTCCCGGGAGACAAAGCTCGCATACCCCGAGCCATGTTCGTTTTGAGCGATCAAATGGAGGCAGAGGTCGGAATATTGTTGAAAGGCCTCAACCCCCAGGGAGTTAAGGACGGCCACCTGCACAATCCCATGGGAAAAAGCGCCCGAAACAGAAGCCCCCTTTTCCTGGGCCAGGCCCATGACCTCCTGGATGGCCTTTACTTTCCTCCCCGGAGTGAGTCGGCGAATCCTTTCGTGGAAGGTCTCGGCTTTGGTGATCGGCCTGGGCAGGGGAAGCGATATAAAGTCCGGGTTGGGAGGCGAGAGCTTGGCCAGAGAAACAGCTTTCTGCGGCATGTTTTTTAAGGAAGAGGGCTGAAGGAGGTTGGTGGTCACTACA
>Ga0113563_10003333_pt1 | contig 9995 bp, 8 predicted proteins | sample Mud3Dept3metaG_FD_80117 | JGI IMG/M metagenome (GOLD analysis project Ga0113563, IMG submission 80117) | Freshwater wetland microbial communities from Ohio, USA, analyzing the effect of biotic and abiotic controls - Mud 3 Core 4 Depth 3... | ecosystem: Environmental > Aquatic > Freshwater >...
GGAAAGCTGGCTGAGATCGGGCAGGCCTGGGACACACCTGACCGCCAAGCTACGCTGGAACGGGTTTGGCCAGCCATCCGAGCCGAAACAATCGACTATGGGGTGATGGAGGGCGCTAGCCAGGTGGCCGTGATCCCGGCCCAGGGGCTGAACTGGAGCGATGTCGGCACCTGGGATTCTCTCTTCGATGTCTTGCCTGCCGACCAGGCCGGGAACATTGTCATGGGCGGTAAGCACATCGGTGTAGAAACGCACGACTCACTAGTATATGTCAATCAAGAACACCGCCTGATCGTCACCATCGGTGTCGACGACTTGGTAGTCGTGGACACGGGTGATGTGCTTTTAGTCTGTCACAAGACCCAGGCGCAAAAAGTGCGAGTCGTAGTCAATCAACTTAGCAAAGATGGCGAAAATTACGTATAGAGAATCGAAATAGAAAGGGTGCTGCTTTGGAAGCATACTGCGTAAAATGCAAAACCAAGCGGGAGATAGATAACCCGCAACCCGATTTCACCGCCTCCGGCACGCCCGGAACGCGCGGCACCTGCCCGGTGTGCAGCACAAAAATGTTCCGCATGGGGCGGACCCCCGAACATGCCACACTGGATGCCTCAGCGATCGTGGCTGAAAAGAACAAGCGCTCCGGCAGGCTGGTGATCGTCGAATCGCCCGCCAAAGCCCGCACCGTTGGGCGTTTCCTGGGCAAAGGCTATACTGTCAAAGCCTCCGTCGGCCACGTGCGTGACCTGTTGCGCTCGCAACTCTCGGTAGATATTGAGAACAACTTCACGCCAAAGTACCGTGTCCCCAACGCCAAGCGTCCGGTAGTGAATGAGATCAAGTCATTGGCGAAGTCCCACGAGGAAATCTATCTGGCTACCGACCCCGATCGGGAGGGCGAAGCTATCGCCTGGCACTTACAAGAATCCGCCAGCCTCGATCCGAAGATTACCCGGCGGGTCGTGTTCCACGAGATCACTGAACCAGCCATCGCCGAAGCATTCTCCCAACCGCGTGAGATCAATATGGACCTGGTGGATGCGCAGCAGGCGCGCCGGGTTCTGGATCGGTTGGTTGGTTACCAACTCAGCCCATTACTCTGGCGAAAAGTACGCAGCCGCCTTTCCGCCGGACGGGTGCAATCTGTCGCTCTGCGCCTGGTGGTTGAGCGCGAACGCGAGATAGATGCTTTCACTCCAGTAGAATATTGGTCGATCGAGGCCGAATTCCAGCCAGAAGGCAAGAAGGACACTTTCCTCGCCAAGCTAGCCCGCCTAGACGGGGAGGAACCCGTCCTGGACAGCGAAGTCACCGTCCAGCCTATCCTGGCCGATATGCAAGCTGCCACATATGCAATCACCAAGATGAAACGCGGTGAACGCCGGCGCAGTCCAGCCGCGCCTTTCACTACCAGCACTCTACAACAAGAAGCCTCACGCCGCCTGGGTTACACCGCCCGCCGCACCATGGCCCTGGCCCAGCAGCTCTACGAAGGCATCGAGGTTGGAGAGGGTGGTTCAGTCGGCCTGATCACCTACATGCGCACCGATTCGACCAATGTCTCGGAGTTGGCCCAGGTGGAAGCCCGCCAGTTCATCTCTAACCGTTATGGCGACAGTTTTATGCCTGCCGAATCCCCAAAGTACCGCACTAAGTCGCGCGGCGCTCAGGAAGCTCACGAGGCGATCCGCCCCACCTCGGTTATGCGTCAACCGGTCGCTATCAAGGAATTTCTGCAACGCGACCAGTTCCGCCTGTACCAGTTGATCTGGCAACGCTTCGTGGCCTCACAGATGTCTCCTGCCATCTATGACACGGTTTCAGTAGAAGTCACCGGCAAGGCCACTCAGCATGAATACCTTCTGCGAGCCTCGGGATCTACCTTGCGCTTCCAGGGCTTCTTGATCGTCTACGAAGAAGCTCGTGATGAAGACCAACCTGCCCCCGAAGAAGAGGATGTTCGCATCCCGCCGGGACTCGAGGAAGGCCAGGTGCAACGACTGATCCGCCTAATCCCTGCCCAGCATTTTACCCAGCCCCCACCCCGCTACACCGAAGCTACCCTGGTGCGAACACTGGAGGAATTCGGTATCGGCCGACCATCCACCTATGCTCCGATCCTGGGAACCATTCAACAACGCGGTTATGTGTTGCGTGAAGGCCGTAGTCTGATCCCCACCGACACTGGCATTACCGTAAATGACTTACTCATCGAGCATTTTCCGGATATCCTAGATACGGGTTTTACAGCCCGCATGGAAGAAGATCTGGATCGCATAGCTTCCGGTGAGCAGGATTGGGTATCGGTTATCAGCGAGTTCTATGATCCCTTCTCGAAAGACATGGCCCGCGCCGAAGAATTGATGCCCGAAATGAAAGTCGAGCTCGAACCCATTGGACGAGCCTGCCCAGAATGTGGGAACGAATTGGTGATTCGCTGGGGGCGATACGGAAAATTTATCAGTTGCCGCGGTTTCCCAGACTGCCGCCATACCGAGGCCTGGTTGGAGAAAATTGGTGTATCTTGCCCGAAGGATAGCGGGGAGATCGTCATGCGCAAAACTCGCAAGGGGCGTACCTTCTACGGCTGCGCTAATTATCCAAATTGCGACTTTACCTCTTGGAAACTACCTCTCCCCACCGCCTGCCCGCAGTGCGGCGGCCTGCTTGTTGTCGCTAATAAGACCACTGCGCAATGCCTGCAATGTGAAGAGCAGTTCTCTCTGGACCGGGTAACGGTCGAAGAAGTCGCTGCTGACTAATGTATCCGGCACGAGTCTTGCACTTTAAAAAGTCGAGAGTATTTTCGTACTTTTGTGCTAAAATTTATTCAGGATGGCAGAGATTAGCCCTGATCAGCGGAGTAAATGACTTATGGACGCAATACGTGAGCAATCCAAAAACCCCCTCGCAGTAGGAATCGCCGCTTTCATCGTCGGCCTGTTCATCGGCCTGGTAATCCTGGGCTGGTGGTTGTGGCCTGTCCAGTGGACCGACGCAGCTCCCTCGGACTTGCGACCTGAATTTCAGGAGATTTACCTGCGCATGGCAATCGATTCATACACGCTGCGCCCTGATGCAGCTGTCGCCCAACAGCGCATCGCCGAAATCGGCGCAAATGCCCCGCAGATCCTGGCTGAGATAGCTGCCGATCCTCAATCGCAAAACCCGGACTCGATTCAGCAATTTATTACTCTGTCTGGTGAGACGGTCGCTTTACCGACTCCCGGCGAAGCGACCGCGCCTCCCGAGATCACACCCGAAGTTACCCCAGGTGTAACACCAACCACCGAGGCTGCCGCCGGGACAACCAGCACTGCTCGTAAGTTGCTTCCCTGGTTCTGCCTGATCACCCTCGTACTAGCCCTTGGGCTGGTCGCTCTCTTCGTCCTGCGCAACCGCGGTCTGAACGTGAAATTACCGCAGGTCCGCAAAGAGCCCGTCCAACAAGCGGCTTACCCCGAATACACCACAGCCGCTGAGGAGACCCCTCTCGCACAATTCATGACCACTTACCAGAGTGGCAATGACCTGTATGATGACTCCTTTAGCATCGACTCGCAAGCTGGTGAATTCCTTGGTGAGTGCGGAGTGGGCATTTCTGAAACAATCGGTGTCGGTGATCCCAAGAAAGTCACCGCTTTCGAAGTCTGGCTGTTCGACAAAAACGATATCCAGACCGTGACCAAGGTACTGATGAGCAGGCATGCATTCAATGATGAAACTATCCGCCAACGCCTGGCTGCGAAAGGTGAGCCGGTGCCAGCTGACCCAGGTCACGAGATGGTGCTGGAGACAGCCACTCTGCGTCTGACCGCTCGTGTGGTGGATATGTCCTATGGCATGGGCGCCCTGCCCGCAGAGAGCTACTTCGAGCGCATGACCCTGGAACTGATCGCCTGGTCCAAGGTATAACAATTATTTTCTTGGGTGCAAACTTAACTATCAGGTAGAAAGCCTAAACAGACAAAATCCTACGTTGAAATTAAAAAGCGGTGGCCCAATCAACGACCATCGCTTTTTAATTTATCGGTTAATTGACTTATTCGATCTTTAGAATTTTTAACCGCACTTGCCCACCGGGGGTTTCAGCAACCACCTCCTGACCGACCCGACCACCCAGCAAAGCTATTCCAAACGGCGATTCATTGGAAATGCGCCCGTTACGTGGATCGGCCTCTTTGGCCCCAACCAGGTGGAAGATCTCTGGATCGTAATCATCTTCCTGGACAGTGACCCGCGCTCCAAGTTCAACCATATCACGCTTTTCCCCATTCTCCTCGATAATCAGCGCGTGTTTTAGCAAATATTCCAACTCCTGGATGCGGCCTTCCAGAAAAGCCTGGCTCTCCTTGGCAGCGTGATAATCGGCATTCTCGGAAAGGTCGCCCATTTGAATGGCAGAACGTAACCGTTTGGCTAGTTCGTCACGCTTTGGGCCTTTTAGCTCGGCGAGTTCGTTGCGCAGGCGCTCAGCACCAGCCGCAGTCAGGTATTGTTGATCACCCATATACTTCCTCCGGAAATTCGTATTATACCGAAAAATCAGCGAACGAATTCGGAAATCCGAGAGAGAAATTTCCGAAATCTGATATTTTATTTCAATACAGGATACGGCGATCAGGAATTCTCTGTTGATAGGCGAATTCACGAAAATTACGGTAAGGTGGACGGGTCGAACAGTTTCGCGTGCTCCTGTAAGGCATAGCGGTCAGTCATTCCAGCGATATAATCGCAAATAGTCCGCTCGATGCCGCGCAGTTCGACCCAGGCTTGCACATGGTGAGGCAGCATGGCTGGTTCTTCCCGGTAGGCTTCAAACAGCGCTGTAATGATTCGCTCAGCCTTAACCGCCATGCGAACCACACGATGATGGCGGTACATATTGGCGTAGAGGAAATCTTTGATTTGCCGATTACGCCGGTGCATCTCTTCGCTATAGCCAATCACATTATACGCCAGGCGTTGTAGATCATCCACTGAACGCACGCCACTCTCACGCAAGCGCTGATCGGTAGCCGTGACCAGGTCAGAGACTTCCAAACCGATCAGGCGGCGGATTAGTCGATGGCGGGTCAGATCGTCCAGCGCCTGGCCGCGCCATCCTATACTCTCCGCCAGGATCTCCCACAAGCTGATCCCAGAGAGCATGTCCGGTGTGATCATCCCCGAGCGCAGGCCATCATCCAGGTCGTGAGTTGTGTAAGCCAGCTCATCGGCGGCGTTGGCTATTTGGGCTTCCAGGTGGCCGCGCAGTTCTGGATTATATTCTGAGGCGTCTGCGGTGTCATATTCCGATTCGTGTTTGACGATGCCTTCCCGCGCCTCCCAGGTCAGGTTCAAGCCCGGGAAATCCGGGTAACGTTGCTCCAGTTCGGTGACGATGCGCAGCGATTGCTTGTTATGATCAAAACCACCAAAGTCCTTCATTAACCTCGCCAGCGCTACCTCACCGGAATGGCCAAAGGGTGAGTGGCCTAAATCATGCGCCAGGCAGATGGTCTCTTCTAAATCCTCATTGGCCCCCAAAGCGCGCGCTACCGTCCGTCCGATCTGCGCCACCTCCAAGGTATGCGTCAGGCGGGTACGGTAATAATCCCCCTCGTGAATGATAAATACCTGGGTCTTGTATTCAAGGCGCCTGAAGGCGGTGGTATGCAGGATGCGATCGCGGTCGCGCTGGAAGGCGGTGCGATATTCGGGCTCTTCTTCGGGATAGACTCTCCCCCTGGAATTTCGGCTGTGCAGCCCATAGGGAGCCAGGCATTCTTCTTCCATGGCTTCCAGTTGTGTGCGAGTGAAGTACATGTTCTTAATTCCTTCCATAATGGAGCATGGTCCCCGCCTGGGCCCCGCTCAGGGCTTCCTGCACCAGACCCGGCCTTTCGCCACTGAAGATCAACACCTCCAGGTCGGGGATCTCCTGGATCAGGCTGAGCATCTCCTGCACCTTGCTGGCCATACCGCCGGTGACATCCGTTGCGGCCGAACCTCCCAGGGCTGGGACTACCTCACTCAGATTTTGCGGGGTGATCTCCTTAACTAATTGCGAATTGATAGGATAATCCGCCCACACGCCCATCTCTATTCCTGCCAGCAGCAGACGGTTTGGACTCAACTGGCGCGCCAGATGAGCAAACAGGTCTTCAGTTGAGAGAATCGTCCCGCCCCATATAGTATCAAAGATCACGTCGCCAAACACGACCGGGAGAAGCCCAGCCTGCAAAGCCGCATTCAACGGAGCAAGGTCCCAACGCTCCACCTGACCTTCCCGAGCGATCACGCTTGCCGAAGGTGGCAGCGCAATAACCGGCAACCCTGCTTCGCGCAACGCCTCCATCACGAATCGGTTGAGCGCGGAAGCATCCCACCACACTTCGGCAAAACCAAGCCACTCTTCTGGGGTGTGCACGCCAAGGCGAGTGCCGTATTTCTTGGCGGATACATGCCCGAATGATCCAGCGCCATGTCCGACGATCAGCCGCAAGCCAGGATTCTGGCGCCAGATGACGGCAATCTCCTCAGCCAAGCGCGCCAGCACGTCCAGGCGTGGTGTGCGCGGCTGGGTCTTGACCGTGATCAAAGAGCCACCTAATTTAAGCAACTGCAAGGATGGGATTGGGGAAGTAGCTTTCTTTTTCATTGAATAGTCGTAAGAATTGTATTATTTGCCCCTGCTTGGCGCAAGGCCTGGCAGACTGGCTCAGCCGTTTCAGTTGTCACCAGAGCGATCATGTTGCCTCCCCGTCCGCCACCGGAGAGTTTAGCTCCCAGCGCCCCAGCCTGGCGGGCGGCTGCTACCAACCGTTCTAATTCTGGCGAGGAAACCCCGATTTCAGTCAACAATGCATGGTTTTGATCCATCCAGGGGCCTAACCTATTGTTAGTGCCTGATTCGATCGCCTGACGAGCAGACTGGACTAAAGCCCCAACCTGGGCGAAGAGATACTCATACCTTTCACGGTCTGCCTTCCAGGCAGACCGTACATCTCCGACCGTGAGCACGGTTGGAGAGTTGACCCCGCTATCACCAACAGCAATTAGAAACGGTTTGGCGACTTTGAATGTCTCGATCTGGTTGCCTTCTGGTTTGCGTTGAAAGAATATCGGCCTGGCAAATGCGATTACCGTGTTGTCGATCCCCGAGGGGGTACCATGATGAACCTTCTCAACCTCATAAGCCAGGGCACACACTTCTTCGTCCGTCAAGCGATGGCCCAGGAAATCAGCCAACCCCCGGATCACGGCTACAGAGACTGCTGCCCCCGAACCCAGACCGGAAGCCACAGGGATAGTCGAAGCGATGCGCACGGTCAGAGCTGGCGGACGGTCGATGCCGATTTTGGCAAAAACCTGATGGATTACCATTGCCAGGGGATTATGTTCAGGTAAATCGGTCAACCAGGATTCTAAACCGATATCTGGCGCCTGAATACGCACGCTACCTGCTGGCAGGCGCGGTTCAGCCATGATCATTGCCCGAGCCTGTACCTGTGTGACTGGCACAGCGATCGCCGGCTGTCCATACACTACAGCATGTTCTCCGAAAAGAATAATCTTTCCTGGCGCCTTGGCGCTGATCGCTGGCATTGGTTTTCAGAATAGATAGAGAATCAAAACTACTGTTAACCCCCACAAGACGATGGCGAGTTGCAAAGGCCGATCCTTAAATAATTCTTCCTCCGGGGCCCCACCACCTTGTTTGGTCTGGACAAGCAGAAGATACCGAAAAATGCCGTAAATCGCAAAGGGAATAGTCAACATCATGGCATGGTTTTCCGGTAGATTGATCGCTGAGAAAGTGTACAAGCTGTAGGCCCCAATCGTGGTTGCAGAAACGATCGTGATGAATTGGTCTAAAAGTGGAATGGTATACCCATCCAGGACTTTCCGGTGAGAATAAGCATCATTAGCCAGTAGCGCCAATTCAGCCCGGCGCTTACCCAAGCCAATGTAAAGTGCCAACAGACTTGTGACTACATATAACCAGGGTGAGAAACGCGCTACGTGAATAATGGTCAACCCGGCAATAACCCGCAAAACGTAAAAACTCGCCAGCACGAACACATCAATGATCGGCATATGTTTTAGCCATTTAGAATATGCCAGGTTGAGCAGGAAATATACCATTAACACCAGGGCAAACGTTGGCGAAAGCAAATAAGCCAATGGGAACGACAGGCAAACGATGACCACTGCCGCAACCCATGCCACCGAGACGGGTAAGACACCGGAAGCGATTGGCCGGTTACGCTTTCTAGGGTGTTGGCGGTCAGCTTCCACATCGGCAATATCGTTGATGATATACACCGTGCTGGAAATCAAGCAAAAAAGCAAGAAACCAATGGATGTTCGCAACAGGGCTGGAACATTGCCTAGTTGACCATCAAACACCAATGCAGTGAAGATTAAGACATTCTTCAACCACTGGTGTAGGCGCATCGTTTTGATGAGAGCCTTGAAGGATTTCATATGCAGATTGAATTATACATGGTCGCAAGTAGAACACCATAAGGGATTGGAAAGACGGGCTAACAATTCCATTATTTCTCAGCCTCGCATATAATTTATCTGTGGATGCCGAGGCCAGCCTGCCATCGCCGCGTTTTCTCCTCGCCGGTCAATTGAGGCGAGACTTCATCGTTTTACCGTCCGGGGAGATGCAATTGGATGTACCAGGAGGAAACTTGCTCTATGCTGCCGCTGGTCTGGCTGTCTGGGAACCCAGCCCGCCCCCTGGGTTGGTGGCGCGGGTCGGTGTGGATTACCCTGCTGAGTGGCTGAGTACCTTCGCACGCAAAGGATTTGATGCACGTGGTGTCCATGTCCTGCCCCAACCAGTTGATTCGCGTTCTTTCATCGCTTACTCAGAACAAAGCATCCGTCTCGATGCGGATCCAGCTGCTTTCTTCACTCAGCGTGGGCTGCCATTTCCAAAAATCCTGCTAAATTACCCAACCCGGTCTGCGAGCTCAGATAGCCGCTCCCGTCTATCGGCGTCTTCCATTCGCCAGGGTGACCTGCCCGCCCCATACATGGAAGCGACAGCTGCTCACATCTGCCCAGTTGATTACCTGACTCACAGTCTGCTACCGGCCGTCCTGCGCCAGGCTGGTTTTACCCTCGTGACCCTCGATCCGGCAGATGGCTATATGAATCCGTCTTTCCGCGAGGATGTGCCGTCTCTGGTTACCGGCCTGAATGCATTCCTCCCAGCCGAGGAAAAGTTGCGCATGCTTTTCCTGGGACGCAGCGATGACCTGTGGGAAATGACCGAAATAATCGCTTCCTACGGTTGCGAAATGGTAGTGATAAAGCGCGGCGAGCGGGGCCAATTACTCTATGATGCAATCACCCGAACTCGCTGGGAAATTCCCGCTTACCCGACCAAACTGGTGGACCCCACCGGCGCTGGAGATGCCTTCTGCGGCGGCTTTCAAGCTGGTTTTCACCGCACCTTTGACCCGCTCTTAGCCACCCTACATGGCAATATTTCCGCATCCATGGTCATCGAGGGATCTGGACCGTATTACGCTTTGGATGCTCTTCCAGGATTAGCTCAGGCTCGCCTGGACTCGCTACGCCACTCGGTACGAAAGGTCTAACATGGACCCGCTTCTAATCAACAAGGTGCTCGACCTGGCAATGGAGATCCAGCAAATCCCAGCCCCCACTTTTGCTGAAGATCGCCGGGCGATGTTCATCCGATCTTTGTTCCAGGGAGAGAGATTGTCCGAGGTATATCGGGATGAAGTTGGAAATGTATATAGCCGGCTGCCAGGCACCGGGCAAACCCGCCCATTGATCGTCTCCGCCCACCTGGACACTGTATTCCCTGCTGGCACCGATTTGCGGGTTCAGCGCCAGCCCGGCCGCATTTACGGTCCCGGCATCGGCGACAATTCACTGGGAGTGGCGGGGTTGTTCGGCCTATTGTGGTCACTCCGGCGGCGCGACGCCTCACTCCCCGGCGACTTGTGGCTGGTGGCAAA
>Ga0113563_10003334_pt1 | contig 9994 bp, 9 predicted proteins | sample Mud3Dept3metaG_FD_80117 | JGI IMG/M metagenome (GOLD analysis project Ga0113563, IMG submission 80117) | Freshwater wetland microbial communities from Ohio, USA, analyzing the effect of biotic and abiotic controls - Mud 3 Core 4 Depth 3... | ecosystem: Environmental > Aquatic > Freshwater >...
ACGTCGGCGTGGATAATATCCGCGGTGGTTTTTTGGCCGTTGAGCACCTCATCAAACTTGGCCATGAACGGATCGGGGTGATCGGCGGATCGAGTGAGTCTTCTGTTGGGTTTGAACGTTTAGAGGGTGGAAAGAAGGCGCTCGCCGCCTACGGTTTGGAAGTGATAGGGGATTATTTTTTGGAAGGGGATTTTTTAAGAGGGTCCGGCTACCGGGGAGGGGAGAAATTTCTTGCAATGGACAAGCCTCCTAGCGCGATATTTGCTACGAACGACTACATGGCGTTGGGAACTTATCAGGCGATCCTGGAAGAGGGGATAAGAATTCCGGAGGGAATTGCTTTGATTGGATTTAATGATATCGAATTTGCGTCGATGAAGGGGGTCGAATTGACGACGATCGGCCAGAAGAAGTATGAGATGGGTGCTCTAGCTGTGAGAAAATTGGTTGAAAGGGTTGAGGGCAGAGCGGGTGGGCCAGCGGAGGAAATGATTTTAGAGCCGGAATTGATCATTCGAAAGACTTGCGGTTTCCATCTGAAGGGTTATCAAATTGAATCTCAAAATAGGTACAGGCCGGATGATATGAAGTCCGAGTGACGAGCTTTTCTTAATTGTTCCACGTCCATCGTCTATCGTTTATCCAAGAGAGGAGGGGATGTCATGAAAAGGAAAAAGATCTCCATTATTGGTGCAGGATTTGTGGGAGCCACAGCGGCTCAGTGGGCTGCTGAGAAGGAACTGGGGGATGTGGTCTTAGTGGATATCCTTGAGGGGATTCCTCAAGGGAAGGCACTTGACCTTTTTGAAGCGTCGCCTGTCGAAGGTTTCGACGCAAGGGTGACCGGTTCCAACGGGTACGACGAGACAAGAGATTCCGATGTGGTCATTGTCACCTCGGGCGTGCCTCGAAAACCGGGGATGAGCCGGGAAGATTTGTTGGAAATCAATAAGAAGATCATCGAGTCGGTGGTCACACAAGTGGTTGAACGATCTCCTCAGGCTATTCTGATCATGGTGACCAACCCCCTGGACACGATGACCTATCTCGCTTTCAAGAAGAGCGGGCTTCCCAAACAGAGAGTCATGGGGATGGCGGGGATTCTTGATACCGCTCGGTTCAAGGCCTTCATCGCGATGGAATTGGGTGTTTCGGTTGAAGACATCCAGGCGCTCCTGTTGGGAGGGCACGGAGATGAGATGGTTCCCCTTCCGAGGTATACCACCATCAGCGGTATCCCTCTTTCACAGTTTCTCCCGAAGGAGGCCATTGATCGGCTCGTCGATCGGACCCGCAAGGGTGGCGGAGAGATCGTCAATCTTCTGAAAACAGGGAGTGCCTTCTATGCCCCTTCTGCGGCGGCCATCCAGATGACAGAGGCGATTCTCAAAGATAAGAAGAGGATTCTCCCTTGCTGTGTTTATCTCGACGGAGAATACGGCTTGAAAGACATGTGCTTTGGCGTTCCTGTTAAATTAGGGGCCGGCGGGGCGGAAGCCATCATCGAACTCCAGTTGACGGAGGACGAGAAAAAACTGATTGCCAAATCTGCAGAGAGCGTCAAGAAGAGCATCACGGAGCTGAAGATATAAAGAACGTGACACGTGTCCGTGTTTCGTGTCCGAAAATCTAAAAAGCAGAACACGGGATAATTTGTTTTAATGATCGGGGTCACGGATCACGGTCACGGGTACGAAGAGCGTGAGGAGTTATGCGAGAGATTGATGTGAAGCTGATGACCGAGAAGGTGAGAGACCTTTGCATGAGGGCCAACACCGATTTGGGAGAGGACGTGCTTCAGGCTTTTGACCGGGCTATGGTGCAAGAGGAGTCCTCTCTGGGAATAGAGATCTTGAAAGAATTGAAGGAGAATGCTCGGATTGCGAAAGAAGAGGGTGTTCCTCTTTGCCAGGACACGGGCTTTGCCGTGGTGTTTGTGGAATTGGGACAGGATGCTCATTTGATCGGTGGAAATCTGAATGAGGCTATCGAGGAAGGTGTTCGACAAGGGTACCGGGATGGGTATTTGAGAAGATCGATCTGCCATCCTTTCACAAGGGCGAACACGGGAGACAATACCCCCGCGATCATCCATACGGAAGTGGTTCCCGGGGATAAAATTAGGGTGATTGTAGCCCCTAAAGGCGGCGGCAGTGAAAACATGAGCCGAGTGGTCATGCTCACGCCATCGGATGGAATTGAAGGGATCAAGCGGTATGTCGTTCAGAGAGTCAGGGAATCAGGGTCAAATCCCTGCCCTCCCACCATCGTGGGGGTGGGGATCGGGGGGACCTTCGAACGGGCGGCTCTCCTCGCAAAGAAGAGTCTGCTCAGACCACTGGGAAGCAAGAATCCCGATCCGGAACTGGATCGGCTGGAATCCGAGATCCTGACCGAGATCAATCGTCTGGGAATCGGACCGCAAGGGTTGGGAGGAAGAACGACCTCTCTGGCCGTTCACATTTTACTGATGCCCTGTCATATTGCGAGTTTCCCCTTGGCCGTAAACATTCAGTGCCATGCGCAGCGGCACAAAGAAACAGAAATTTAGGGAGATAAGGGGATAAGGAGCTAGGGAGATGAGGCTTTGGGTTTTGCCTTCTCCCCAACTCCTCATCACCTCACCTTCCAAAGGAGTGCTATGAGTCAACCGATACGATTAAAGCCGCCTCTGAAGGATGAGGACGTGGAAAAATTGAAGATCGGTGATCGCGTCCTGATCCACGGAGTGATCTACACAGGAAGGGATGCGGCCCACAAGAGGCTGATCGATTTGTTGAAAGAAGGGAAACCCTTTCCCTTTGATATCAAAGGTCAGATTATCTATTATGTGGGGCCCACACCCGCTAAACCCGGCCGGGCCTTCGGATCGGCAGGTCCAACCACCAGCTATCGCATGGATGCTTACGCTCCGACGTTAATCGAGAGAGGCCTGAAAGGAATGATTGGGAAAGGAATGCGATCCGAGGCAGTGAAGGAGGCGATGAAAAAGTACAAAGCCGTCTATTTTGCTGGAACAGGAGGGGCGGGGGCCCTTTTGGGCAAACGGGTGAAAAAGGCTGAAGTCGTTGCTTATGAAGAACTGGGTCCCGAAGCGATTCGGAGGCTGGAAGTAGAGGACCTCCCCGTGATTGTCGTCAACGATGTCCGGGGGAATGACCTCTATCTTGAAGGCGAGAAAAAATACCGGAAAGAGTAAGTGTGCGGGCGCGGGTGGGGAAAATCATGGGAAAGATCAATCCCGGATCATTGAAAGCATGGATGACACTTCCTCGTTTCCAGTTCTTACCGCTCACCATCATCCTGGTTTCTTTGGGAACAGCGATTGCTTCCTATGAAGGTTATTTCCACTTCGGTCATTTTCTCTTGGCCATGTTCGGTTCTATCCTGGTTCACATGACCGTCAATGTGATCAATGATTACCACGACTATGTGGATGGAATTGATTTAAACACTCAGCGGACTCCGTTCAGCGGAGGGAGCGGCGTGCTTCCTCTTAATCTTTTGAAACCCAGACAGGCCTTTTGGTTTGGAACCATCTGTCTGCTCATGGCCATGGTGATTGGGTTCTATTTTGTGATGGTCAAAGGCTGGGCTCTTTTCCCTCTTCTTCTCCTCGCGGGGTTCGCTGCTTACTTCTATAATGTTTACCTTTCCAAATGGTTCATGGGTGAAATTTTTGCAGGCGTTGGATTTGGTCCCTTACTTGTCTTGGGCTCGTATTATGCGCAGACGGGGAGATATAGCTGGGAGGCCCTGGTTGCATCCCTTGCACCAGGGATCCTTACATCGAATCTCCTTTTTCTGAATGAGTTTCCGGATTGGGAGGCGGACCGGAAGGGAGGGAGGAGGCATTTTGTCATCTCTCTTGGGAAGAAGGATGCAAGTTATCTCTTCGTGACCCTCCTCACCGTGTCTTATCTCTGTATTATTGTCGGAGTGCTGACAGAGATGATGCCCGTGCTGACACTCATCGGTCTGGGGACGATCGGGTTTGGATGGAAGGCTGCCAGAGGGGCTCTGAAATATTATGATAATACTGAAAAGCTGGTTCCCATATTGGGTGCGAATGTCATTACGATCCTTGGAACACAAGCCCTTTTAGCGATAGGCTATGTGATTGCTATTTTTATCTAATCGTTGATCAGATCTTAAAGGGTGTGATCGCCGATCGCACCCTACATCTTGTCTTGGTCGCCCCCATAAAATGAGGGGCACCCATGAGGGAATCATGAAAATCGAACTCACGAGACAGAACGTACACAATGAATTTGCCAAGAAGGTGGAATTGATCAGCGGGCAAAACCTATTTGCCTGCTACCAATGCGGGAATTGCACGGCTGGATGTCCGGTGGCCTTCGGGATGGAAGTTGGTCCGCACCAGGTCATTCGATATACCCTGCTTGGTCTGGAAGAGGAGGCTCTGGGAGTCAATACCTTCTGGCTTTGCGCCTCCTGCCTTCAATGTACGTCGAGGTGCCCCAAGGGAATCGATATTGCCAGGGTGATGGATGCGTTGAGAATGGTGGTGTTGAGAAAGAAAGAGAGAAAAGACCACGTTCGGATTCCTGAATTTCCAGAAGGGTTCTTGGAAAAAGTTCCGCAGATCGCCTTTGTCAGCGGATTCAGGAAGTTCCTGTCATAGGGCAATTTCAAATGTCAAAACCCAAATGTCAAAGGAATGCCAAATTACAAAATCCAAAATTTTTGACATTGATTCACCTTCAGTTCATCACTTCTTGCGAACTTTGGATTTCATTTGAACTTTGAACTTTGACATTTGTCATTCTCGGGAGTTTTTATGGACTATCTCTATTTTCCTGGATGTACCCTTTATACCAAGGCCAAGAATTTTGACCAGACCGCTCGGAATTGTTCTCTTCTGCTCGGGTTTGAATTGAAGGAACTGAAGAATTGGACCTGTTGCGGAGCGACCTTTCCTTTGGCGACCGATAACATTATGGCTCTTCTCCCTCCCTCAAGGATTCTGGCAACAGCGAGAGAAGAAGGGACCGCCCTGACCACCCTGTGCGCCGTCTGTTTTAACGTCATCAAAAGAACCAACCGATTGATTAAGGAAGATGGGGAGAAGAGGGATAAGATCAACAATTTTATCGAAAAGAACTATCAAGGAGACCTTCAAATCCTCCACTACTTAGAGATTCTTAAACAAAATGTCGGGTTTTCTCAACTTAAAGAAAAGACGAGGAAGCCGTTGGCGGGGCTCAAAGCAGCGGCCTATTATGGATGCATGCTCCTCCGGCCGTTTGAGGAGATGGAATTTGATGATAAGGAGAAGCCCACTCTTTTTGAGGATTTTCTTGAAGCGTTGGGGGCAAAAGCGATTGAATTTCCCTATAAGATCGAGTGCTGCGGGTCCTTCCAATCGGTGGGTTCGCCCGAAGTGGCGACAGAATGCGCCTATAAAATTCTCAGTTCGGCTCTGAAAAACGGGGCGGAAGCGATGGTGTCCACCTGTCCGATGTGCACCTTCAACATTGACCACAAACAATCTGATATCAAACAGAAATACTCAGATTTCAAACCCATCCCCGTATTCTATTTTACTCAACTGCTGGGGATGGCTATGGGACTCGATTATCAAACTCTCGGATTTGAGCAGAACGCAGTCGATCCTTTGCCTCTCTTAAAAGAGAAAGGGCTTTTATAGATGGGAGAGAACGGAGCTTTTATAAAAAGAGCGATGGTGATCGGCGGAGGGATCGCCGGGATCTCTGCCTCCATCGACCTTGGAAATGGCGGGTATGAAGTCGTTCTTGTGGAAAAGCTTCCCTCCATCGGAGGCCGAATGCTTCAGCTTTCTGAAACCTTTCCCACCCTTGATTGTGCCCAGTGCACATTAACTCCGAAGACGGTCGAGACAGGGCAGCATCCTCATATTAAGCTTCTGACCTATTCTGAGGTGGACAGTGTGCAAGGAAAGGCCGGAGATTTTAGGGTAAGAATTCGGAGAAAAGCCACCTATGTGGATTGGGAGAAATGCACAGGCTGTGGCCTCTGCCAGCAGAAATGCCCTTCCAAGAATCCGTCCGAATTTGATCGGGCCATGGGATTGGGAAAAGCCATCCATACCTTATCGCCCCAGGCCGTTCCGAATAAACCTGTCATCAACCCTGCTCACTGTCGTTATTTTAAAGAAAAGAAATGCAGGGTTTGTGAGAAGATCTGTCCGGTGGGAGCCATCGATTACGAGCAGCAGGACCGTTTCGTTGAAGAAAGGGTAGGAGCAATCATTACGGCCGTGGGGTTTGATTTGATCCCTAAAGAAAGTTTTGGCGAGTACGGATATGGTGACATTCCGGATGTGATCGACGGTCTTGCCTTCGAAAGGCTCAACTCTGCATCCGGACCGACCACGGGGGAGATCCGCAGGCCTTCAGACGGAAAAATCCCTAAAGAAGTGGTCTTCATTCAATGCACGGGGTCAAGAGATCCTGAGCGTTACATGCCCTATTGCTCGCGGGTTTGCTGCATGTACACGGCGAAGCACGCCCGGCTTTACAAGCATAAGGTCCACGACGGACAGGCCTATATCTTTTACATGGATATTCGCTCGACCGGAAAAGGGTATGAGGAGTTCATCCAGCAGGGCATGGAAGAAGAGGGGACCCTGTATTTGAGGGGAAGGGTTTCCCGGATTTTCCGAGATGGAGAGAAGATCATGGTCTGGGGTGTGGACACATTGACAGGGAAGAAAGTAGAAATTTCTGCAGATATGGTCGTCCTGGCGACAGCGATTGTTTCTCAGAGAGATACGAAGGACCTGGCCGGAAAGTTGGGGATCAAAACAGATGAGTACGGTTTCTTAACAGAAGCCCAGAGAAAATTGCGGCCCGTCGAGACCGATGTGGAAGGAATCTATATCGCCGGCTGTGCCCAGGGGCCCAAAGACATTGCCGATGCAGTGGCCCACGCCAACGCCGCAGCGAGCAAGGTCCAAGGGCTGTTTGCAAGACACTAATTTTACGAATCTCCCCTCCCCTGGTGGGAGGGGATGAAGGGGAGGGGGAAAAATCTGACTCACCCCCACCCGCACCCTCCCCCATCAAGGGGGAGGGGAATAATGGTGTTAATGAGAAAACTGGGAGTTTTCATCTGCCATTGCGGGGTTAATATTGCCGGGACCGTTGATGTCAAATCGGTCGCTGAAAAGATCGGTGGGGTCGGAGACGTCGCCCACAGCACCGATTACATCTACATGTGCTCTGAACCAGGACAGCAGATTATCCGAGAAGCTGTACGAGAAAAAGGCCTGGGGGGAGTGGTCGTGGCCTGTTGCTCGCCCAACATGCATGAGAATACCTTTCGGAAGGCCGTCAAATCTCAAGGAATGAATCCCTATCTCTGTGAGATTGCCAATATTCGAGAACAGTGTAGCTGGGTCCATCAAAAGGAGAAAGGTGAAGCAACCCGAAAGGCAGAAGAGATCATCCGGGCCACCCTTGAAAAAGTGAGAAGGAACGAGTCGTTGGAGGCCATTGCCGTGGCCATCGACCGAAAGGTGTTGGTGGTCGGCGGGGGAATCGCCGGAATTACAGCCTCCCTCGATCTCGCAGAAGGAGGTTACGAGGTCATCCTTGTGGAAAGGGAAGCTGCGCTGGGAGGCCACATGGCCCAATTGTCAAAAACTTTCCCGGATCTTGATCCCGGCTCCAGGGGAGTCCTCTTGAAGGCATCGGAAGTGGAGAAGCATCCCAAGATCCATCTTCACTGCTATTCTGAACTGGAAGAAGCCAAGGGATATGTGGGAAATTTCGACTTGGTGATCCGCAGGAAGGCGACTTCGGTGGGTGGAGGAAAATGTACGGGATGCGGCCTCTGCATCGAGAATTGCCCGGTAGAATATGTCTCGGAGTTTGAGAGGGGGATGGGACTGCGAAAGGCGATTGATACCCCGTCCTCTCCCAGTATCCCCAATCAGCCTGTCCTCGATCGCAGCCATTGCCGATATTTCTTAGATGGAAGCTGTCATCGGTGTGAGGAGGTTTGTCCCGAGAAGGCCATCGACTTCAAACAGGAAGATGAAAGGATTTCAGAGAAGGTGGGGGCCATTGTGGTTGCAACGGGATATGAGCTGTATCCAAAGGAACAACTGGGGGAATACGGATACGGTCAAATTCCGGATGTGATCGACGGTCTTGCCTTTGAGCGGATGCTTTCGCCCGATGGTCCTACGAAAGGGAAAATCCTTCGGCCTTCCGATGGGAAGGTACCCAAAGAGATGGTGTTTATCCAGTGTGTGGCTTCAAGGGATCCGGACCGGTATATGCCTTACTGCTCGAGGATTTGCTGCATGTACACCGCCAAGCATGCGAAAATCTATAAGGCACAGGTTCCGGACGGGCAGCCCTACATCTTCTACATGGATATTCGTTCGGATTGCAAGGGCTATGAGGAGTTCCTGCAGAAGACCATTGAGGAGAAGGGGCTTCTCTATCTCAGGGGACGTGTCTCCAGAATCTTTCAGGACGATGGAAGGGTCAGGGTGTTAGGAGTGGACACGCTGACCGGGAAAATGGTTGAAATCGCGGCCGACATGGTCATCCTGGCCACAGCCATTGTTCCGAGCAAAGGAGTAAAAGATCTGGCCGCCAAACTGAGGGCGACCGTGGATCGGCATGGTTTCTTGACAGAGGCCCATATCAAGCTCTATCCTGTGGAAAGCTCGACCAAAGGGATCTACCTTGCAGGGTGTGGCCAGAGTCCTAAAGACATTTCGGACACGGTCTCTCAGGCCTCGGCGACGGCCAGTAAAATTCAGGCTTTGCTTTCCGCGGACAAACTTCTTCAAGATCCTTTGATCGCATTTGTCGACGAGGGAGTTTGCAGTGGATGCGGGATCTGCGTGGAGATCTGTCCCTATGAGGCAAGAGAGATGGACCCTCGTCGTGGAATTTCGATTGTCCACAGTGCGCTCTGTCAGGGATGCGGAGCTTGCATTGCCTCTTGCCCCAACAATGCTTGTGAGTTGAGGAATGCATCGGCGAGCCAGGTTCTTCGGGTGGTCGATACGTTTGTGGCTTAGAGTTTCTATGGTTTTTTCGGTTTTTCTGGTTTAACTTGTTTTTAGCGAACCAGATAGACTAAACTAACTGAAAAAACGAAATGAACCGAAAGACGGAGGGCATGAAATTGGAGACTGGGGTTAGCATGGGAAGAGTGGAATCTTCTTTCTTAGAAACCGTGAAACGGAAGAGCGGGGAGAATTTGGGCCTCTGCTATCAGTGCCTGAAGTGTACCGCAGGCTGCCCGACTGCGCCTTATATGGATATTCGGCCCAACAGTATCATCCGGATGATCCAGATGGGGATGAAGAAAGAAGTTCTGGAAAGCAGCGCCATCTGGTTTTGCGTTTACTGTCAGACGTGCGGGACCCGCTGTCCGAACAAGATCCACATCGGAATCCTGATGGATGCCTTAAGGGAGATGGCCGTTGAAGAGGGGATCCCCGCAAAAGAGAAGAATATCCATCTTTTCCATGAGGCCTTCATTCAAAGCGTCCGAAGAGGAGGAAGGGCTCATGAGGTCACCATGTTGATGGACTATGTGCTCAGGAGCAGAGACTTAATGACAGGTTCCCTGATTCCGGGCATCAAGCTCTTTTTGAAGGGCAAATTCCCCTTGCTCCCCAGTTTTATCAAAGGCAGGCAGGAGATTAAGAGGATTTTTGAAAAATGCACAAAAGAGAAGTAGAAAGTGTCTAAAGTGACTAAAGTGCCTAGAGAGGAATAGAGAATCATCAACTTTAGACACTTCGAACTTTAGGTCACCTTGCACTCTCAGATTTTCGGAGGTTTAGGATGAAGTTCTCTTACTTTCCAGGCTGTACGGATCACTCATCATCTCTGGAATATGGGTTATCAACCCATCAGGTTTTCAAGACCCTGGGGGTGGAGTTGGTGGAGATCGAGGATTGGAACTGTTGCGGAGCTGCAGCGACCCATAGTCTCAACCGTCTCCTTTCTCTCTGTCT
>Ga0113563_10003335_pt1 | contig 9991 bp, 8 predicted proteins | sample Mud3Dept3metaG_FD_80117 | JGI IMG/M metagenome (GOLD analysis project Ga0113563, IMG submission 80117) | Freshwater wetland microbial communities from Ohio, USA, analyzing the effect of biotic and abiotic controls - Mud 3 Core 4 Depth 3... | ecosystem: Environmental > Aquatic > Freshwater >...
CCGGGGAATGATCGCGAGAAGAGCGGGATTGCCCCGGCCCGCTCCCGCGGCTCTTCTTGACATCCTCTACGGTCACCCCTAGACTCTGGTCGACCTGCAGGATGAGGGATCCCGTCTTCATTCCTGCCGTTATCGAGTGATTTGAAACTCATGAAGCAAGCCCAGCCGAATGAAAGGTCATCATCTATGGATTGCAGACCGGGGCGGATCCTGTATCTCGAACCTTCCTCCGGCATCAGCGGCGACATGCTCCTCGGGGCACTGTTGGATCTCGGGATCGAGTTGGCGCGGCTGGAGGAGGAGTTGCGCCGGCTGCCGTTCCATGGCTATACGCTTGCGCTCCACCCTTGTTCGCGCGCAGGCATCCGGGCCTCCAAGTTCCACGTCCATTGCGAAGATCACGGCGCTCACAGCCACCATCACCGCAGTTTCAAGGAAATACGGGAGATGATCGCTGGCAGCGATCTGTCCGGTTCGGTCCGGGGAAAATCGGTCGCGGCATTTCACAGACTCGCCGAAGCGGAAGGCAGGATTCATAACCGCCCTCCCGACGATGTCCACTTCCACGAAGTGGGTGCAATAGATTCGATCGTCGATATCGTCGGCTGCATGATCGCGCTTGAGGAGCTGATGCCGGTGCGCGTGATATCGGCTGCGGTGAATGTCGGGCAGGGCACGCTGGAATGCCGGCACGGCATCTATCCGGCGCCGGCGCCGGCCACTGTCGAGCTGCTCAAAGGGTGTCCGGTCTACACCAACGCTGTTTCGGGAGAGCTGACCACCCCCACCGGCGCTGCTCTCCTGGTTGCGCTCGCGGAGTCGTTCGGCTCCCTGCCGCCCATGTGCGTGGAGCGGATCGGTTACGGTGCGGGCGACCGCGAAATCCCCGGTGCGGCGAACGTGCTCCGTGCCACTCTGGGCAATCCAGTCGCGCAGCCTCCCGGCGAACCGGTTCGCCGACAGGTTGCAGTGATTGAAGCCTCCGTCGACGACATGAGCCCGCAGCTCTATGGCCATTTTCTTGAAAGAGCCCTCGCGGCAGGTGCCCTGGATGTGTCTGTGGTGGCGGCGCAGATGAAAAAAAACCGGCCCGGCATGCAGCTTACACTCCTATGCAGCCCCGAGCAGCTGGACGCAATGGCGGGCCTGATTTTCGCAGAAACGACTACAATTGGAATCCGCTATACTTTTGCCGAACGCAGGACTCTGGACAGGGCATTTCAGCAGGTGCAGACGGAGTTTGGGGCCGTCACGATCAAGGTGTCGTCGGTGTCCGGCACGCGGTTGAATTTCGCTCCCGAATACGAGAGTTGCCGGCGCCTGGCGCTCGAGAAGCATGTCGCTCTGAAGGACGTGATGGCAGCCGCTTCCCGCGCGTACCTGGAATTCGAACGCCCGGGCCCCTCCTCGCCGGGCAGGGAATGAGCAGGGTCCCGGGCAAACACCCGCATGTTCCATGAATTTCAAATTGGAGAGACCTAAGATATGTCCGAAGAGAAGACCAATCCAACCGGTCCCGCATCCGCACCCCTTGCCGCCGAAGAGCCGAAGATAAGCATCGAGGACTTTGCCAGGATTCAGATGAAAGTCGGGGAGGTCCTTGAGGCGGAAAGAGTGGAAGGTTCGCGCAAGCTGATTCGGATGCGGGTGGATATCGGCACCGAAGTAAGGCAGGTAGTGGCGGGCATCGCCGGGGCCTATGAGCCCTCAAGCCTGATCCACCGGAAGATCATCCTTGTGGCAAACCTCAAGCCGGCGAGGTTGATGGGGATCGTATCAGATGGGATGGTGCTCGCCGCCACGGCGGGGGAACGGCCGATCCTGGCTACGTTTGCCGAGGATGTGCCCAATGGTTCCCCTCTCAAGTGAAGGCCTGCTTCAGGATCCGTCATGAGCTCCGGTTCACCCGCCCCAATCGGGATGCCGTATCTCTTGCTCGACCTGCGTGATATTGTTCGGGGGGATCGGCGCATTCGCGGGTGTCATCACCGCGATCGGAACGGGACGGACGCAAGGTCCCGGATCAGGATTCCGCTGGGGATTGCCGGGCGGCCGGGGCTTTGCGGCGAATCTGCGCCACCGCCCGGTTTTTCCGCATCCGACGTCGAGGCGCCAGGAGCACCTGGACCGCTCTGAATGGCTTCTCACGACGGAGACCGCCAACCTGTGATAATATCTGAGCGGAATGGTCAAGGACCTTGCAAACACGAGCCGCGAAGAGTGACGCTTGAACCCACGGGACTTTTACAAACTGGTTGAAAGAGGCCTGGCCGAGGTGGAACGGGAGCTATTACGCCACTCCAGCTCCAATATTCATCTCGTGGATTCCATAGGACGCTATATCCACGGTTCGGGAGGCAAACGGATCCGCCCTGCCCTGCTTCTGCTGAGTGCCCGGCTGAACGGATTCGAAGAGCCTGTCTGCTGCCGGCTCGGAGCGGTCGTCGAAATGGTTCACTCCGCGACGCTGGTGCACGACGATATCATCGACGATGCGAAAGTGCGACGCGGCCGTGCTTCCGTGAACGCCCGCTGGGGCAATGAGATCACCGTTCTCATGGGCGACTGGCTCTTCATGAATTCCTTCGGATTGGCCCTTGGTGAACGTCATTTCAGGATTCTGGATCTACTTGCCGACGTCACCCGCAAGATGGTGGAAGGGGAATTGATTCAGCTGAGCATGAACCGGAACCCTGATATCACGGAAGCGCAGCACCTCGAGATTTCGATGCGCAAGACGGCTTTGCTTTTCTCGGCATGCACGCAGATCGGGGGGATTCTCGGGTCGGTAAGCGAGGAACAGGAAGAGGATTTGAGGCTCTACGGCCTCCAGGTCGGCATGGCCTTTCAATTGGTCGATGACGTACTCGACTTCACCTCGACCGAGAGCACCCTGGGGAAACCCGTGTGCAGCGATTTGAAAGAAGGCAAGCTCACTCTGCCGCTGATTTACCTCATGCAGGACGGCACGCCGCAGGACCGGGAACTGATCCGCTCGATCATTCGCGAGGACGACTTCGGCGGGCGGAACCGCGATACAATACTGGATCTGATCCGGCACTACGGCACGGCGGACCGGGTTCTGGACAAGGCTTCGGAATATGCCCGCCAGGCGAAGAAACACCTCATGAGCTTCCCCGACTGCGAGGCGCGCGCGGCACTTACGGCAATCCCCGACTATATTGTTTCCCGCGACCGCTGAGATCCGTCTGCCTATATCATCGTCATTCCCGTGAGATTACTTCTTTTGCGGCGGGGCCGTTCCCGGCAGGTCCTCGACGAACAGCTTCTTCGGCCGATCCGGATTGATTCCGCTCGAGTCGCTGGCTGCCTGGCCGGCAAGGATCTCCACCGCGGGGAAAGGCTCTACCGGTTTGTCCTTGAGGACCTCGCGCATATATTCTATCCAGATCGGCAGGGAGACCACTGCTCCGGCTTCCCGGTCCCCCAGGGATTTCTTGGAGTCGAAGCCGACCCACACTGCCGTAGTGGTCGACGGACTGAACCCGATAAACCATGCGTCTGTGAAGTTGTCGGTGGTTCCGGTCTTGCCCCCCAAGGGGCGGTTCAGGGATCTTGCCGCTTTTGCAGTTCCGTCTTGAACGACATCCTGCAGCAACCCCAGCATTTTCTGAGCGGTTTCGGGATCGAGTACTCTGCGGGTTCGAGGCTCTGCCTGCTCTTTTTTTACCCTGTCATAATCCTCAATCTTGCGCACGAAGTAGGGCGTTGGCTGAATTCCCAGGTTCGGAAAAACGGTGAAGGCCGCGGCCATTTCCAGCGGGGTGGCTTCGCATGATCCGATGGCAAGGGGCAGATAGGGATCCATCGGCCCGCTCAGGCCGAAACGGCGGGCCATCACGATTACATCCTTGATGCCGATGAGCGAGGCCACTTTAATGGTAGGTACGTTGCGCGATTCAATCAAGGCCTCCCGCAATGTGATCTCCCCTTTAAACTTGCCGTCATAATTATTCGGTTTCCAGAGCCGGCCGAGCGCATCCGTATAGCTGATCGGGGAGTCGATGACCGTACTCGACGCCTCGAGGCCTTTTTCCAGGGCGGTCGCGTAAACGATGGGTTTGAAGGTGGACCCTACCTGACGCATGGCTTGAGTAGCGCGGTTGAACTCGCTCGTCCTGAAGTCGTATCCGCCGACCATGGCCTTGATTTCCCCAGTGGAGTTTTCCAGCGTGATCAACGCTCCCTGCACCGCAGGGATTTGATCCAGCACCGCGCTTGCCGTTTTTTCGGTGTCGTCGAGTGCGGTGATCCTGAAGGTCGCAAGGTCTCCTGGTTTGAGAATCTTTGAAGGCGCCGGAGCGCGGGTCCAGGCGATTTCCTTCGGCCCGAGAACAGCCCGGTATTTGCCGATCCGGACCGTCAGCTCAGGATCGGCGACATTCTCCACCAGCCCCGTCACAAGGTCGCCGGGCTGCAACGTCGCCCGCCAGTCAGGATGAGTATATGTTTCCATTCGAGCTGACGGTCCGGCGAGCATGTTGTCGATGGGACCGCGCCACCCGTTCCTTTTGTCGATGTTGCGCAATCCCTCACTCAGTGCTTTGTTGGCGGCTGTCTGCATCTCTGTGTTCAGAGTTGTAAATACCCGCAAGCCCTTTCGCCAGATAACGTCCGTGGTGTAGCGCTCCGCAAGGGACTGTCGCACCCACTCGACAAAATAGGGAGCCAATCCCGAGTCGCGGGTGCGCGGCTTCAGGAGAATCGGCCTGGCCTTCGCTTCCTCTGCCGTTGCTTTGGGGATCATGTCCTCGATCACCATCCGGTCCAGGATGTAATTGCGACGGGAACGTGCGGCCTCCGGATGCAGCAACGGCGAGTACAAGCTGGCATTGCGCGGGAGCCCGGCGATCATGGCGCACTCTTCCAGGGACAGGTCCTTCAGCTGTTTGCCGAAATATGTATCGGCGGCGGCTGCTACTCCGTACGCGCCGTGTCCGAAATAGTGCTGATTGCAATAGAGCGTGAAAATCTGTCGCTTGGAATAGCGCTTCTCGATCTTCCAGGTAATGAGAAGCTCCTTGATCTTGCGATCAAAGGTCTTTTCCATGTTCCCCATGAGCAGGCGCGCAAGCTGCTGCGAAATCGTGCTTGCTCCTTCCGCCCTCTTCATCGAGATTACATCCTTATATACGGCCCGGAGCAGGGCGAGATAGTTGACGCCGGAATGGTTGTAGAACTGGTCGTCCTCTGCCGCCAGGATCGCGAGCTGGAGATTGGCGGGGATCTCCTCAAACGGCACGATGATGCGCCGCTCAATGGCGAATTCTCCAATCACCTTGCTGTCGTCGGAAAAAAGATCGGTAATTACGTCCGGGCGGAAATCCTCGAGGCTCTGGATCTTGGGCAGGTTGTACTCATATCCCGCAAGAACACCGAATGCGATGCCTGCCATCGCGAAGAAAAACAGAAAAATCACATACAAGGCCAGAAGCCATCTGGATATATCTCGCCGCCGGCGCGGGATTTGTGCCACTGTGAGCATGCAGGAGATTATAGCACCTCGCGTCGCCGGTTTTTCCAATGCGGAATTTTCGTAATTGTTTAGCCGGCTCGGAACAGTTGAAGGTCTGCAAATAAAGCCACGAATTTCACGAATTCTCACGAAGAATTATCTCCCTTGATGCGAGCCATACGATGCGGCTTTCGTGATAATTCGTGGAATTCGTGGCAGTTTTCTTCGGGCTGGCTAAACAACTACGAATTTTCGAATGCGGGATGGGAAATGCGGAAAGCAGTGGGAAGGTATACATTTGAGGGATATGCAACTGAGGACGGCGCATCTGAATGCTGGTATCCACTGGAACCGTTCTCCGCTTGTCATCGCCACCGGGCCGATTCCGATGCCGATCCCGACGTTCGTGTCCAATGGCCCTCTGTTGCGGTGCTGGCCCAAGGCGCATCATGCAAGTCCGACAGGAACCGGGCCATGACGAATCCACTTCGCATTCCGGATTCCGCATTTCGAGTTCCACACCCCTCAGAAGTCCTCCGCTTCGCCGGCAGAATCCACCTGAGGAGCATTCGCCTTGTTTTTTCCGTCCAGGAATGTCACTCGGGACGCAATCACTTCGGTAGTGTAGTGTTTTTCCCCCGCCGGTTTCTCCCAGGAGCGAGTCTGCATGGATCCTTCGATGCACACCTGGTTGCCTTTGTGCAGGTACTGAATGCATAGGTCGGCTGCTTTCCCGAAGGCGACTATGCGGTGCCACTCCGTGGTTTCTTGTGCGGCGCCGTTGCCATTCCCGGGCCGAAACTGATTGGTTGCCAGTGAGAAGTTGGCGACACGGGTGCCGCCCGCTGTCATCCGGTCTTCCGGATCCCTCCCCAACCGTCCGATAAGAATGACTTTGTTCATGCTGCCCATGCTTCCTCCATTGACGGGGCAGGCTGATCGCAGTCGGCTGCGTGCCTGGGCGACTCGCCCGCCTGAATCCTCAACTTACTTAACTGCGTCGGCGCCGATTGAGCCAAGAAATCTGAATCCGAAGATGTCGCGGCAGTGTGCGGCGCCGCTCCATGGCGGCGCTGGACCGATCTGCGGGCGAAATCGGGGGGGAGGTTCGCTGCCCGATTTGCAGACTGGCTATTTGCTTGACAGTTAAGACCCTCTTTGCTAGATTTGTACGGTTTTCCCTACGGTGAAGAAGCTATGCCCATGGTTGGGCGTCGTGACTGTTTCACCATGGCAGTGAGTAAAGGAGAATAGAGTTTGCCGACCTTCAATCAGCTGGTTCGATCTGGCCGAAAGAAGATTCGTTACAAGACGAAGAGTCCGGCTTTACAAGGGAGTCCGCAACGGCGGGGAGTATGCACTCGGGTGTACACGTCAACACCCAAGAAACCGAACTCTGCTCTTCGCAAAGTTGCTCGTGTCCGGCTAACGAACGGGATCGAGGTGACGACTTATATTCCCGGTATCGGGCACAACCTGCAGGAACACTCCATCGTTCTGATCCGCGGTGGACGTGTCAAGGACCTCCCTGGGGTGCGCTACCATGTGGTGCGGGGAACCTTGGACTCAGTCGGAGTCCAGGAGCGCAAGCGTTCCCGCTCCAAATATGGCGCCAAGCGGCCCAAAAGCTAACCACTCCTTCAAATAGCCGTCTTAGGGTGACGGGTTCACGCCCTGCGAGAATCTTCGGATGGCAATTGCCAGGCCCGATGAGTTTCGCTTTCCGGGAAAGCATCGCGTGTCCCGGAGGGAAAAGAAACATTAATTAAAGGGGTAGCAGGAGATCTTTAGGTATGCCGAGGCGCAGAGAGGTACCGAAGCGGGAAACCCTGCCGGATCCTGTATACAGCAGCACTCTCATTACCAAGTTCATCAATTGCATGATGTTCGGAGGGAAGAAGAGCGTTGCCGAAGGCATTTTCTACGGTGCATTGGACACGATCAAGGACCGCGCCAAGGAAGATCCGGTCAAGGTGTTCAAAAAAGCCATGGATGCGGTAAGACCGGTCCTGGAGGTGAAGTCGCGGCGGGTAGGAGGGGCTACGTATCAGGTTCCGGTGGAGGTGCCGCAGGATCGGCGCACTTCCCTGGCGATCCGCTGGCTCATTTCCAATGCCCGCGCCCGCAGTGAGAAGACCATGCACGAAAAGCTCGCGGCTGAGATCCTGGATGCATCCAACAACCGCGGCGGCGCAATCAAGAAGCGAGAGGATACTCATCGCATGGCTGAGGCAAACAAGGCGTTTGCCCATTATCGGTGGTAGTGAGGCTGAAAACCGTGGCACGCATGGTACCGCTGGAGCGGATTCGCAATATTGGAATCATGGCGCACATCGATGCGGGCAAGACCACTGCGACCGAACGGATCCTCTACTACACAGGTATTACGCACAAGCTGGGCGAAGTGCACGATGGCACTGCCACCATGGACTGGATGGAGCAGGAACAGGAACGTGGCATCACCATCACCTCGGCTGCGACCACTTGTTTCTGGGGCGATTGTCGCATCAACATCATCGACACTCCGGGTCATGTCGACTTCACTGCCGAAGTCGAACGCAGCCTGCGCGTCCTGGATGGCGCGGTGGCGCTGTTCGGAGCAGTGGAGGGGGTGGAACCGCAGTCGGAGACCGTCTGGAGGCAGGCGGACAAGTACCGGGTGCCGCGCATCGGGTTCGTCAACAAGATGGACCGCCCGGGGGCGGACTTTCCCCGCGTGCTCAGCATGATCCGGAGCCGGCTCCAGGCAGTCCCGATCGCTGTTCAGCTGCCCTACGGCAAGGAGGATCAATTCCGCGGCGTGATCGACCTGATCCGGCAAAAGGCGATCGTCTTCCGTGAGGAGACCCTCGGCGCGGATTACGTGGTCGAGGAGATTCCGGAGGAATATCACGGGGAGGTCGCCGCATACCGCGACCAGATGCTGGAGTTGCTTGCCGATGTCGACGAGCGCCTTATGGAGAAATACGTCGGCGGCGCCCGGGTTTCCGAGGCGGAAATGCGCGCCGCGCTCCGCAAAGGGACCATCGAGCTGAAATTCGTGCCGGTTCTCTGCGGGGCGGCTTTCAAGAACAAGGGCATCCAGCAGCTGCTCGATGCGATCGTCGATTATCTGCCATCCCCCATGGACATACCTCCGGTGCATGGCATTCCCCAAAACGGCGAGGAACCGCAAGTGCGCAAGGCGGCGGATAGCGAGCCCTTTTCCGCGCTCGTTTTCAAGATCATGACCGACCCGTTCGTCGGCCAACTGGCTTTCTTCCGAGTCTACTCCGGGCAGGCGCAGACGGGGGCCGCGATCTACAACTCCACCAAGGACTCCTCGGAACGTGTGGGCCGCCTGTTGAAGATGCACGCCAACAAGCGCGAGGAGATCAAGGAAGTGTACTGCGGGGACATCGCCGCTGCCGTGGGGCTGAAAAACGTAAGCACCGGCGACACAATCTGCGACAAACGGCGCCCGATTGTTCTGGAGGCGATCGAGTTCCCGGCTCCGGTCATTGCGGTTGCGATAGAGCCCAAAACCAAAGCGGATCAGGAGAAACTTTCCATCGCTCTCGGCAAGCTGATCCGGGAGGACCCCACGTTTAAGGTCCACACCGATCCTGACACCGGCCAGACGATCATCGAGGGGATGGGGGAACTGCACATTGAAATCCTGGTGGAGCGCATGGTGCGGGAATTCGGCGTGGCGGCGAACGTAGGAAAACCCCAGGTCGCCTATCGAGAAACGATCCGGCAGCCTGCGGAGGCGGAAGGCAGGTTTATACGCCAGACGGGCGGCCGCGGCCAGTACGGACATGTCAAGATTGCGATCAGCCCGAACCAAGCCGGAGCCGGCGTTGAATTCGAAAATGAGATCGTCGGCGGAGCCGTACCGCGCGAATACGTCGGCCCCGCGGAGCAGGGCATCCGCGAAGCACTGGAAACCGGAGTGCTCGCCGGCTACGAAATGGTGGATGTGAAGGTGAGGCTGCTCGACGGCTCCTATCACGAAGTGGATTCCTCGGAGATGGCGTTCAAAATCGCAGGATCCATGGCCCTCAAGGAAGCGGCCAGGCATGCAAAACCGGTCCTGCTCGAGCCGATGATGAACGTCGAGGTGGTTGTGCCCGAGGAGTACATGGGCGCTGTGACCGGCGATCTGCATGCCCGGAGAGGCCAGGTCGAATGCACAGAATCCCGTCTCAGCTCTGCCATCATCAAATGCAAGGTTCCGCTCTCGGAGATGTTCGGGTATTCCACCGACCTGCGCTCCATGACCCAAGGGCGGGCTACCTATTCCATGCACTTCTCTCACTACGAAGAGGCGCCCAAGACCGTGAGCGAGGAGATCATCGCGCGGGTCCGCGGAAAATTGGCCTTTAAATAGACAGGAAGCTGGAGGATTCCATGGCGAAGGAAAAATTCGATCGGAGCAAGCCGCACGTCAATATCGGGACGATCGGACACATTGACCACGGGAAGACGACGTTGACGTCGGCGATCACGCAGGTATTGCACAAGATGGATCCG
>Ga0113563_10003337_pt1 | contig 9989 bp, 6 predicted proteins | sample Mud3Dept3metaG_FD_80117 | JGI IMG/M metagenome (GOLD analysis project Ga0113563, IMG submission 80117) | Freshwater wetland microbial communities from Ohio, USA, analyzing the effect of biotic and abiotic controls - Mud 3 Core 4 Depth 3... | ecosystem: Environmental > Aquatic > Freshwater >...
CTATCACGGCACTGCCGGCAAGATGGCCGCGGAGGAAACCGACTTCATCCTGCTTCCCATGCTGCGGGGGACGCCGAGGCTCGACCGCGAGAAGGACGCGATTACCTGCCCGATCGTTCAGGGAAGCGGTGACATCCTTCGGTGGAATCTGCGCCAGGGAACCGATGGAAGGATCCTGTCGCCGCTGGTCGATTTCCAGAGCGGCAACTTCCTGTCCGGGAAGTTTCTCGCAAGCTGCGAGAACATGGCCAGGGCTTTGGGAGTGAACGACGATCGCTGGCGCGGCGCTCATGCGCGCGCGCTGGAAGTCCAGCAGAAGTTCGAAGCGGGTTGCTTCGAGATCGGCCGCAGGGCGCTGGATTTCTGCGCACGGCACGAACTGCCCGCCATCGTCGTGCTGGGGCGTGCGTACACGATCCACAATACGGTCCTGAACTCCAACGTGCCCGCCTTGCTGCGCGATCAGGGGATGCTGGCAGTCCCGCTGGACTGCTATCCTCTCGCGCCGGAAGTCCCGACATTCGACAGCGTGTACTGGGGGTACGGTCAGAGAATCCTCCGGGCTGCGCACCGCATCCGGCGCACTCCGGGAGAGTACGGAATCTATTGCAGCAACTATTCCTGCGGCCCCGACAGCTTCACCCTCCACTTCTGCAGCTACATGATGGAGGGAAAGCCGTTCGCGATCATCGAAACCGACGGGCACTCCGGGGATGCCGGCACGAAGACCAGGATCGAGGCGTTCCTGTATTGCGTCGCCGGGGACCGCAGGGCCCCAGGCCGCCGCGGCAAGGCCAACGACTTTTTGCAACTCCAGCACAAACCGTCCGGCCTGATGAATCTGGAGCGGGACGAGCGGTATCTGATCCCGATACTGGGCCCCTCCTCCGGGATCGCCGTGGCCGCATTGCAGGGTCTGGAACTGGATACCGAGCTTCTGCCTGCGCCCGACGCCCGCATGCTGAAACTGGGCAGGCGATATACCTCGGGCAAGGAGTGCGTGCCGATGTGTTTCGTCCTGGGAAGCCTCCTCGGCAGGCTCGAGACCGAAAGGGAGACCCGGAACCGTTTCGTCCTGATGATGCCGACCAACCGGGGGCCCTGCCGGTTCGGAACCTACAGCCTCCTGCATCGGGTCATCCTGGAACAGCTCGGCTGGAGTGACCGGATCCGCGTCTTCACCCCGTATGAATCCGACTACTTCCTCGGTACCCCTGCGGGTTTTCCCGGATTGTTCCTGAGCGCGGCCATCGCGGCCGACGTGCTTCTGGCAGCGCTTCTCGAAGTGCGTCCGACCGAATCCAGGCACGGCGCGGCAAACGCAATTTACAGCCACTACATGCGGGAACTCGCATCGCACGCCCTGCGCGAGGCGGGCAAACGCCCCTCGGTCGCGGATGTGACCTGGCAGGTGTCCTCCGGACGGCTCTTCGGCCTGACGAAACTGATGCGCGAGGCGCTCGAGGCATTTGCCCGGATGCGTGAAAAAGCCGACCTTCCCACCGTGGCGGTCGTCGGCGAAATCTATGTGCGTCTCAATTCCTTCGCCAACGACGGTATCATCGAGAAGCTTGAGAAAGCCGGCATCCGTGTGCGGCTGTCGCCGTTCTGCGAATGGCTGGAATACACCGATTACCTGGCGCACAGCTTTCACCGGATCCAGGGATTGTCCGAACGGTTCCGAAGCACCCTCCAACACCGCATTTTTGCGATTGCTGCCGGTCTCTTCCTGAAAAAGCTCGGCACCCACTTCCACATTCCGGTAGTCGACACGGTCGCGGCCGCCGGCCCCTTCCTCCGCAACGATCTGTGGGGGGAAGCCGTGCTTACACTCGGATATTCGCTGGCGGAATGGCAGCACCGGAACATCGACGGCATCGTCAACATGGGGCCCCTGGAATGCATGCCGACCAAGATCGCCGAGGCGCAGTTCTTCCACATCGCCGAGCAGCACAAAGCTCTGGTGCTCACGCTGCCGATGAACGGGGATCCGCTGGATCCGCAGGCGCTGGACAACTTCACGTTCGAGGTCCATGCCCGCCACAATGCACGCAGGCGCCGGTAACGCGGACTTTGCGCTTGATCCACACACCCGGCGGCGACTCAACCGCGGACGTCGTGAAAGAGATCGGCTGACGCTGATCTCACAAGCGGGGGTGCTGCGCGGCACCTCTGGGGCACGGCTCTTTTCCCGGATTCAGGCCCGCTTGCAGACGGCCCCCGTGCTTCAATAGCGCCGGTTGCCGCTTTTCTGAGGCCGCGCAATATGGTATTCGAATTGGGATGCGATCCGGACGCAATTCCCCGGAACTCGATGAATCAGGACCGATACGTTTTCGACAATGCGGAAAGGAGGAGGTCGCGATGCCGATCCACGGTCATGCCGCATATGCTGCGAAAGAAACCCTCAAACGGTACGAATACCAGCCGGGAGAGCTGGGTCCCAATGAGGTGGAAGTCCGCGTCGACTTCTGCGGAATTTGCCACAGTGACATCCACCTCATCGACGACGACTGGGGGATGAGCCGATTCCCGTTTATTCCCGGCCACGAGATCATCGGCTCGGTGGCAGCGGTCGGCACTGAGGTCTCCCGCTTCACCCTCGGGCAGCGGGTCGGCATCGGCTGGCTTGCGGGAAGTTGCATGGAATGTGAATGGTGCATCCGCGGGGAGGATAACCTGTGCCTGAAGCCATCGCCGACCTGTGTGGGCCGAAACGGCGGTTACGCCGAACTTGTTCGCGCGGACAGCCGTTTTGCCTTCACCATCCCGGAACAACTGGACTCCGCGGCCGCCGCCCCGCTCCTGTGCGGGGGCGTGACAGTGTACTCCCCGCTGCGGAATCTCGGCGTCAAGCCCTGGCATACAGTCGGCGTCATCGGAATCGGCGGTCTGGGCCATCTGGCAATCAAGTTTGCCCGCGCCTTTGGCTGCGAAGTAATTGCCTTCTCCACCAGCCTCGAAAAGGAAAAGGAGAGCAAAACTCTGGGAGCACACCGTTTTGTCCTCGGCAGCGACCCGGACCGGTTGTCCGGCACTGCCAATTCGTGCGATTTCATCCTGTCCACTGCCCACACCGACCTGGATTGGAACGGATATGTGAGAGCATTGAGGACCAAGGGAACACTCTGCGTGGTGGGGGCCCCTCCGGAGGCGCTGCTGAATGTGCCGGCGGTCGCTCTGCTGCTTCAGGAAAAGCGGCTTTGCGGCAGCGCGATCGGAAGCCGCGCCACCATCCAGGAGATGCTCACCTTTGCGGCGCGACACCGCATCGGCGCAACGGTAGAAGTGATGCCGATGCCGGAGGTCAATGCCGCGCTCGACCACGTGCGCTCAGGCAAAGCCCGCTATCGTGTGGTCCTGAAGACCTAGGATATCCGGGGATGTTCGCTCACGGGAATTCGCCGTCTCAAAAACGGACACCCAGTGCACCACATGCCGAACCAAGGGTGATCGCCTGCCCGGGCCATCCTGGATAAAGTGAATCTTTATAACCAGATACGCTTCTCTCTTGCCGCTTTCCCCGCATGCCCTTGCACTGGCACGAATGGTGCTTTAGGACAAAGTATGGCAATGATCTACCAGTCGATTTGCGGACGAACCGGCGGCAATACACCCTCTCCGGTGGATCAGGAGACGGTGCCACGCTGCCTGCGCGGGGATGATGCCGCCTGGGAGCAGATTGTCCGCGAGTACGCCGGACGCATCTTCCGCATCTGCTTCCGCTACACCAACCGCCGGGAGGAGGCAGAGGATCTGACTCAGGAGATCTTTATCCGGGTCTATCAAAACCTGCACACCTTCCATTCTGAAACCGGAAGTTTCCAGAATTGGGTTCTGAGACTGAGCCGCAATCTGATTATCGACCGCTACCGGCAGATGCGGAGATTCAGACAGCAGGGTGGGAGCCTGGAGCTGGAGGACATGCATCTCGAAGACACGAGCAGGCCCAGCCCCCAGAGAACACTGGAGCAGGCGGAAGCCTCCAGCATCCTCAGGAAAGCGCTGCGCGCCCTGTCACCGGAAAGCAAGGAAGCGATTATTCTCCGCGATCTGCAGGGAATGGGGTATCAGGAGATGTCGCTCGTGCTCGGCGTGCCGGAAGGTACCGTCAAGAGCCGGATCAACCGCGGCCGACTGGCGCTGAGCCGGCAGCTGAACCGTCACATGGCCCGCGGGGAAGTCGCGCTGTAAGCCGCCCCCGACAATGCCCCTGTTATTTCTTAAGCAAGAAGACCCTGCCTGCACGCAGTTCCTGCTCCGGGCCGAAGCGATAGGATAGGCACCAGGAGCCCAGGCGGTCATTGAGTTTGAAAAGCGGGCCCACCTGGGGATTCCATGTGCCGCCGGCATGAAAAAAGCCGCTGGAAATCCCGACCTCAAACCGTTTGCCTATGACCTTGCTCGCGTCGAGGGTGTCCAGGACCTGGTATGACTCCACCTCGCCCGATACATCCGCATAGTGCCCCAGGAATGAGTTCACCTTCCAGCCGTCCTGCTCGAACATCACCAGCAGGGCAACCTTGATCCCGCGCTGACCCGCCTCTTTCCCGATAACTGCGTACGCCATGGGTGCGATCAGAAGCGCAGGCAACGGCTTGAACCCGTAGCCGCCCCCCAGGTTGAACTCGTTGCTTCCGGGCACGCCGACGTAGAACAGGTCCACAATGACTGAATTGGTGAACGTGTAGTTCCAATCCGCATAGCGGTACTTCGTGTCGGCGCCCCGCACCTCGAAGAAGTGCTGGCCAAATCCCTGGAATCCGGCAAGCCAGAGAGCCAGGAATGCAATCGTTCTGGTAGTGATTCGCATTGGACTATGAAACCCCAGGCAAAGGGGCAAAGCCAGCCGGAATGCCCATAAAGGCAAGCCGGACCCATGAAACACGCAGACTGAAATATATCACCGCAGAGGACGCGCAGAGCCCGAATATTGATGCGGATGCAAAGCACGATGCGGCCGTCGCAGGAGCGCTGGGGCGGGTTTTTCGTCTCCGGAATTGCGTCGCCCGAGGTGTGCGCTTATCAGGGCTGGTCTGACACCACGACGCGGAGGGCCTCGCCGGCGGCGCGGATGGTGGCGTCGATATCCCTGCGTGAATGTGCCAGGGATACGAAGCAAGCTTCGAATTGCGAGGGTGCCAGATACACGCCGCGCTCGAGGAGGGCGTGAAAGAACCTGCCGTAGCGCGCCGTGTCGCTCGTGAGTGCCGAAAGGTAATCGGTTACCCGGGTGGTGGTAAAAAACACGGTGAACATGGATCCGACCCGGTTAATCTGTACCGGAACACCCGCCATTGCCGCCGCCCGCACCAACCCCTGTTCGAGTGCTGCAGACATCTGCTCCAGCCGGGAATAGGAGCCCGGCTTTTTCAGAGCCTTCAGTGCCGCGATACCCGCCGCCACCGCCAGCGGGTTGCCCGAGAGTGTCCCCGCCTGGTACATCTTCCCTTGCGGCGCCACCCAGCTCATGATTGCCTGGTTGCCGCCATAGGCACCCACCGGCAGCCCGCCGCCTATGATCTTGCCCAGGCAGGCAAGATCGGGCTTCACACCGTACATCTCCTGGGCTCCGCCATAAGCCAGCCGGAAACCCGTCATTACCTCGTCGAAGATCAGAAGTGTGCCGTGCTCCCGGGTGAGTTTCCGCAACTTCTGGAGAAAGCCCTTGGCCGGCGGGACAGTCCCCATATTGCCGGCAACCGGCTCGACGATGACGGCTGCGACTTCCGACCGGTAATGTTCGAGCGCGCGCTGCACGATTTCGGCATCGTTGTAGGGCAGCGAAGTTGTGAGGCCGGAAACCTCCTGCGGCACGCCTGGGCTGTCAGGCAGTCCCAGGGTGGCCACGCCGGAGCCCGCCTTCACAAGAAGGCTATCCGCGTGGCCGTGATAGCAGCCGTCAAACTTGATGATCCGGTTGCGACCGGTGAACGCGCGCGCCAGCCGGATCGCGCTCATCGTCGCCTCGGTCCCGGAGTTTACAAGGCGCACCTTTTCGATTGAGGGGAAAGCCCTGCAGATCATCTCCGCCAGAATAACTTCGCTTTCCGTGGAAGCCCCGAAACTTGTGCCGAGGGAAATCTGGGCGCGCAGGGCGGTCTTGACGGCGGCGGGAGCATGCCCGTGAATCAGAGGGCCCCATGATCCGACGTAGTCGATGTAGGAGACGCCGTCCGCGTCGGTCATGCGGCTGCCTCTTCCCGACCTGATAAACAGAGGGTCCCCGCCGACACCGTGGAAGGCGCGTACCGGGCTGTTTACCCCTCCCGGGATGCACCGGCCGGCGCGCACGAACAATTCCTTCGATCTCTTGCCCACTCGAATCACTCCTTATATTTTTGGAATGATGCACTAAGCCAGAATCCTTGCTGCGTCCTTGGCGAAATAGGTCAGGACCATATCCGCGCCCGCGCGGCGGATCCCGATCAGTGATTCGAGCATCACCTTCGGCAGATCGAGCCACCCCAGCCGGCCTGCGGCCACCAGCGCAGAATATTCGCCGCTCACCTGATAGGCTGCCAGCGGCACTGCGAACCGGTCCCGCAACATGCGAATCACGTCCAGGTACGGGCCGGCCGGTTTCACCATCAGGATATCCGCGCCCTCCTCGATATCCGATTCCACTTCCCGGATCGCCTCCCGCACGTTCGCCGGGTCCATCTGGTGGCTGCGCCGGTCGCCGAACGCCGGAGCGGATTGGGCCGCTTCGCGGAACGGCCCGTAATATGCCGAAGCGTACTTCACGGCATAGGACAGAATGGGGACGTTCTGATGCCCGTTCTTTTCGAGCACCGTCCGGATCGCGCCGACGCGGCCGTCCATCATGTCCGAAGGCGCCACGATGTCGGCCCCCGCATTCACGTGGGATAGGGCCATTCCGGCCAGCAGCTCGAGCGTGGGATCGTTGCGGATTTCCTCATTGTGAACCACTCCGCAGTGCCCGTGACTAGTGTATTCGCAGAGGCAGACATCGGTGATGACGAGCAGATCCCTGACCTCACGCCGGAGCGCCCGGCAAGCTTCCTGGACCGGACCGCGGTCGTCACAGGCGGAGGAGCCCACCTCGTCTTTGCTCCCGGGAATGCCGAAGAGGAGCACGCCGGAAATGCCCAAAGACTTGACCGAACGGGCTTCCTCCACGAGCGTGTCCACCGACCAGTGGTAATTGCCCGGCATGGAGGAGATTTCTTTCTTCACTCCCTTGCCGGGACACACGAACATGGGGTAAATGAACTGGCTGGGCGAGAGCCGCGTCTCGCGTACCATGGCCCGGATCGTTTCATTCGTCCGGAGACGCCGCGGCCGGGTGACTGGAAATCCCATGGATGGCCTCCTGATTTGCAGGTTCCTGCCGTCAAAACAGGCAATTATACCAGAACTCACCGGAGCGAGGGGATTCCGTCGCGCGAAGGTGTTTTCCCTCTTTCCCGTTTGTGGTACAAGTGTAATTTAATCATGAAGAAACGGATGCGATACACCCCCCTGGAACTCCGGGTCCTGACCACGATGGAAAAACACTCCATGCTTCAGCCCGGCGAACATGTGCTCGTGGCATCGTCGGGCGGCGCCGATTCCATGGCCATGCTTACCTGTCTGCATCGCCTGGCGCCCCGTTTGAATCTGAGGCTGACCGTCGGGCATCTGAACCATGGAATCCGGGGCGAGGAAGGGGATGAAGATGAGGCGTTCGTCAGGACGGCGAGCTCCGGTCTCGGGCTGCCCTTCCTGTCCGAGCGCGCGGACTTGAGGGCGTATGCCGCCGCATCCGGGGAGAATCTGGAAGAGGCGGCCCGGCAGGCACGCTACCGGTTCCTCGAGCAGGCCGCAGCCGGCGTGGACGCGGGGAAAATCGCCACAGGCCATACCCTCAACGACCAGGCGGAGACGATCCTCTTGCGTCTTCTGCGCGGCAGCGGGCCCGAAGGCTTCGCTGGCATCCGGCCGGTGCTGGACAACAGGATCATCCGCCCCATGATCGAGTGTTCGCGGGCTGAGATTGTGGAATACCTATCCGGACGCGGCATCCTCTTCCGCGAGGATTCCAGTAACCGAGACCTCCGCTATCAGAGAAACCGGGTCCGGCACGAGCTCATCCCCTACCTTGAACGGCATTTCAATCCGCGCCTCCTCCAGGTGCTCGAACGGGAAGCCGGCATCACTTCCGAGACGCACGCATTTCTCGAAAACCTCGCGCGGAGCGAATACCGCAGGCTCAGTCATCCGGTTCCGGATCGTGCCTCCCTGCCGGCCCCTGCACTTCGGTCCATGCATGTGGCTCTGCGCCGTGAAGTTGTCCGGGAGGCCCTCCGCCAGACCCTCGGTTCCCTCCGCGGCATCGGGACGGTTCACATCGATGGCATTCTGAAACTGTGCGAGCCGGGGAAGAGCGGACGCTGGACGGAACTGCCGGGAGGATTCCGCGCCCGCAGAGAACTCGACAATCTGGTGCTGGGCTTCGATGTTCGCCCCGAACGAGTGGAGTACAGCTATGAACTCGCGTGGCCCGGCATCTGCACCATACCTGAAGCAGGTGTAGAGTTTAGCGCCACTCTGCTGGAATCCCCCCCTTCGGAGGCGATGCGGCCGGGAGATGAATGCGTTCGAGCGCTGCTCGATTCCGCCGCCTTACCTCCCCTGCTCATTCTCCGCCCGCGCCGGCCGGGGGATCGCTACGGCGGCCGCGGGCATCGGAGAGTGAAAAAGATGCTGCTTGCAGCCCGGTTATCGATCTCCGAGCGCGATATGAATCCCCTGGTAACCGCAGGCGATGCGGTCATCTGGATCCCGGGGTTCCCGCCGGCAAAATTCTTTGTTGGCAAGCCTGGTTCCGGTCGATGTGTCCTCCTGGAGGCCCGGCGGCTGCCCGAGTCAGGTTAAATAATGGCGGTTCGTCCCGGTAACCGCCTCGGAATGGATGGTGCCGCTCTTTTTTCCACCTCTCCGGCAGAAACTTAATGCCATTTTTGACGTCTATAGTATGTGAGGCGGACTTGGAGGCGGCAGCCGGAAAGGCGGGTTCTGTTTTTTTGCCTGAATCGTGATAATTGGCCGCGGGGAATGCCTAGGAAAGCTTCTGGAAGGCTGGTATAATGGGATTTGAGGGAGTCCGGGCCCGTCAGTCCGCGTAATTTTGAAGCTGCAGCTTCTGAAGAGGGCTGCCAGAGGGGTGGTGGGACACCCGCCGGAGGTTTGCGATTTGAGCAGCAATCTGAAGAATATTCTTGTCTGGCTCGCAGTGGTTGTATCCCTGATCCTGCTGTGGCAGCTTTTCTACACAGTTCGGGACAGCGATGTGGAAGAACGCGACTTCTCCACGTTCTACCAGGACATGACTGCCAAGAAGATCAAGTCTGTCACCATTTCGGGCGAGGACCTGGAGGGCACCGACGTCAGTAACAAGAAATTCAAAACCGTCGTGCCCGCAGACCAGCAGCTGGACCTGACCAAGGAGCTTCAGCAGAACGGTGCCACCGTAAAATTGGAAAAGGCCTCCAATTCCTCTCTGATGTATGTTTTCCTGTCTTCCTGGCTGCCTTTTATCTTGTTGATCGGCTTCTGGATTTTCCTGATGCGCCAGATGCAGAGTGGCGGCAATAAAGCCCTCTCCTTCGGCAAGAGCCGCGCGCGCTTGCTGTCAAGCCAGCAAAAGAAAGTAACTTTCAAGGATGTTGCGGGCGTGGAGGAGGCCAAGGAAGAGCTGACGGAGATCATTGAGTTTCTGAAAGAGCCGCAGAAGTTCCAGAAGCTCGGCGGTCGGATCCCGAAGGGAGTGTTGTTGATGGGCCCCCCGGGAACCGGCAAGACGCTTCTTGCCAGGGCGATTGCGGGCGAAGCGAACGTGCCTTTCTTCTCGATCAGCGGATCAGATTTCGTGGAGATGTTCGTCGGCGTCGGCGCCAGCCGCGTGCGCGACCTGTTTGAACAGGGCAAAAAGAACGCCCCCTGCATTATCTTCATCGACGAGATCGATGCCGTGGGTCGACATC
>Ga0113563_10003338_pt1 | contig 9988 bp, 7 predicted proteins | sample Mud3Dept3metaG_FD_80117 | JGI IMG/M metagenome (GOLD analysis project Ga0113563, IMG submission 80117) | Freshwater wetland microbial communities from Ohio, USA, analyzing the effect of biotic and abiotic controls - Mud 3 Core 4 Depth 3... | ecosystem: Environmental > Aquatic > Freshwater >...
CGCCGCGCCGTGGGACCAGATCGAGCTGTGGTGGGTCGACGAGCGCACGGTGGCCCCGGACCACCCGGATTCGAACTACGGCATCGCGCGCGCCCACCTGATCGATCCGCTCGCCCTGGATCCGGCGCGCGTCCATCGCATGGCCGGCGAGCGCACCGATCCCGACGCCGCCGCGCGCAAGTACGAGGACGAGTTGACCGCTGCGCTCGGCGCTCCGCCGGTGTTCGATCTCGTGCTGCTCGGCATGGGCGCCGACGGCCACACCGCCTCGCTGTTCCCGGGCAGCCCGGCGCTCACCGAGCGCACGCACTTCGTCGTCGCCAATCCGGTGGTCTCGCCGCTCGCGGGCGGCACGACGACCCGCATCACGTTGACCGCGTCCGCGCTGTCCGCGGCACGCCACGTGCGGTTCCTCGTGGCCGGCGCCGACAAGGCGCAGACGCTGGCCGCCATCCTGGCGGGCCCACGCGACCGTTACCCCGCGCAGCTCGTCGAAGGCCCGGATGTGGTCTGGCTCGTCGATCGCGCTGCCGCTGCCGCCGCCCACCGCGAGGACCCACAGTCATGAGTGATCGAAAGAAGAGTCCGACGTCTCCCCCCTCGAGTCTCGCGGGATCCTCGGTCATCGGCGAGATCCTCGGCGATGTCTCGGCCAAGCGTCGCAAGCCCGAGCCCGCCGCGATCGTGATCTTCGGTGCGACCGGCGATCTCAGCGGCCGCAAGCTCGCGCCCGCGTTCTTCAACCTGATGCTCGATGGCTCGCTCGCGGACCCGACCGTGATCATCGGGGTCAGTCGCCGCGCATCATCGGTGGTCGAGTTCGCCGAACACCTACGGCCGCGAGTCGCCGAGTTCTCTCGGCGCAAGGTCGAGCCCGCGACGTGGGATCGGTTCGCCTCGATGATCGACTTCGTCGGCGGCGCCTTCGAGGACGACGCGACGTACCTCGCCCTCAAGGAGCGCCTCGAGGCGGCGAAGGCCCGAGGCACGCGCGGCAACCGGATGTTCTACATGTCGACGCCGCCGTCGGTGTTCCCGCTGATCCTCGAGAAGCTCCAGCAGCACGGGCTGATCGAGCGCGCGGTGCAGAAGCCGGGCCTCCCGGGCTGCCGGGTCATCATCGAGAAGCCGTTCGGCCGAGATCTCGGATCGGCGCGCGCGCTCAACGAGAAGATCGGCGCGTACCTGCACGAGTCGCAGATCTATCGGATCGATCATTACCTCGGCAAGGAGACCGTCCAGAACATCCTGGTCCTGCGGTTCGGCAACTCGATCTTCGAGCCGCTGTGGAATCGAAACCACGTCGACTTCGTCGAGATCACCGCCGCCGAGACCATCGGCATCGAGGGTCGGGGCACGTTCTACGAGCAGACCGGCGTCGTGCGCGACATCATCCAGAACCACCTGCTGCAGGTGATGTCGCTGGTCACCATGGAGGTCCCGGCGTCGTTCTCCGCCGACGACATTCGCGACGAGAAGTCACAGGTGCTGCGCACCGTGCGCAACCTGACGCTCAACGACGTCGCCAACTACTGCGTGCGCGGGCAGTACCGCAGCTATCGCGACGAGACCGGCGTCGCCGAGGAGTCCCAGACGCCGACGTTCGCCGCGATGCGGTTCATGATCGACAGCTGGCGATGGCAGGGCGTGCCGTTCTACCTGCGCGCGGGCAAGAAGCTCGCCGAGCGTCTCACCGAGGTCTCGATCCACTTCAAGTCGGTGCCGCTCCTCCTCTTCAAGGAGGAGGCCGCGGGCAGCGTGATCCAGCCCGCGGTGCTGACGTTGCGGATCCAGCCGCACGAGGGGATCTCGCTGCGGTTCGTCGCGAAGGTCCCGGGCGAGAACATCAGCGTCGGCAACGTGATGATGAACATGAGCTACGCGGATGCCTTCCATCGTCCGATCGCCGAGGCCTACGAGCGCTTGCTGCTCGACTGCCTGCGCGGCGACGCGACCTTGTTCAACCGCCGCGACTCCGTCGACCGTGCGTGGGAGCTGATCCAGCCCGTGCTGCAGGTATGGGAGGCGACCCCCGGGGTTCACCTCTACGAGGACGGTTCGCCCGGCCCCGCGGCTGCCGACGAGATGATGGGCCGCGAGGGGCACAGCTGGCGCGAGCTCATCAAGAGCTAGCCGTTCCGCCCGGACGCCGTGACCACGTTTCGACGAGAGCGTCGGCGCGAACAAGTAGTGAAGTAGTTTCTGACCCCTAGTACAATCGCGGGATCAACTCGGGCCTGATTCTTGGTTTGGCAGGGGCGCTCAGCGGCGTGCTCATGGCGACGCTTGCCCTCGCGATCTCGCGGGCCCCCGGCTGGCGCGAGCTCCGTTCGTTCGCCCTCATCGCGATCACCGCGGCCGCCTACTGCTTCTTCGATCTGGTGCACGTCGTCCCGGTGTCTCCGCGCACCCTGCGAATCGGCGAGGGTCTCGCGCTCGCCTCGTGCTTTCTCTACGGCCTCGCGTGGATTCGCCACCTTGCCGTCAGCGATCGGAGGCCACTTCGCCGCATGGAGCGGGGGGCGCTCGTGGTCGCCGCCGTGATGGTGGTGCTGGCACTCATCCCAGGTGTGCTCATCGAGCCGCCGATCAGGCGCGTCCCCGTCGAATGGTTCGGGGTCACCTACACGATGGCCACCGCCACCCCCCTCGGGGTGGCGTGCGTCACGGTCATGCTGATCACGCTCCTCGTCGCTGCCTTCGGTGGTGGCCGCCGCTGGCGCGATGGATGGCATGCGCAACTGCCGATGCTCGGCGCGACGGCCCTCGCTGTGACGGGGCTCTCCGACACGCTGGCGTTCATGGAGATCATCGCCATGCCGCAGCTCATCGAGGCGGTGACCGTCGTGGTCGTCGGCGTGATGGGCGTGTCCTATGCCCATCGGTTCATCGCCGACGCGCGTCGACTCGAAGCGCTGTCCTCGAAGCTCGAGCACGAGGTTGCGGCCCGCACGGCCGAGCTCTTGAATGCGCAAGCCGTCGCGGCGCATCACGAACGACTGGCAGGCCTCGGACGAATCGCGGCGGGCGTCGCGCACGAGATCAATAACCCCACGATGGTCATCCAGCAGAACCTCGCTCGGATGCGAGCTCTCATCTCCGACCAGGCAGCGCTGACACCCGAGCTGGATGCACGACTCGAGTCAAGTCGAGCGGCGACGCAACACATCGCAGAGATCGTTCGTCAGCTTCTCGAGACGGGACGGCCGCGACCGGTGGACCCCACGAACGCGACCGCCTTCTCCCTGGCCGCCGTCGTGGCAAAGGCGGTTGCCGCCGCCTCGGTGACGGTGCCGGCGCTCGGCGTCATGGTCTCGGTCTCCGAGTCGCTGTGCGCGCGGGGAAGCCCGAGGCTCGTCGAGCAGGTGCTGGTCAATCTGCTCGTCAACGCTGCGCACGCAACGAAGGACGCGCCCGGCGGCGGCCGCGCGCGCATCGTGGGCGTGCGTCGCGGCGATCAGGTTCACCTGTGCGTGACCGACAATGGACCTGGGATCGCTGCGGCGGTGCGAGATCGCCTGTTCGAACCCTTCGCGACGACCAAGCCCGTCGGGCAGGGCACGGGCTTGGGGCTCGCTGTCTCCCGCAGCCTGATGAGGCAACAGGGTGGCGCGCTGTTCGTTGCCCGTAGCACGAGCGAGGGAACCGAGATGGCCCTCGAGCTCCCCGCGGCAGACGCGATCGACGCGGCCCCTGGCACGGCGGCCGACGTGCTCGGAGCGGCCGCGCCGGATCGAGGGATCGACCTTCGCGTTCTCATCATCGACGACAACGACGACCTCCGCGAGTTGTTGGTGCTACAGCTCGATCGCTTCTTTCACGTCGACGCGGCGCCGACGGTCGAGCAGGCGCTTGCGATGGTCGCGAACGGTCCCCCGTACGACGTGGTGCTCTGCGATCTGATGATGCCGAGTGGTGGCGCCGAGAGCTGGCTCGCACGCTGCAACGCGCTCGATCCACGGCTCGGCGAACGCACGATCCTCCTCACTGCCGGACCGACGACTGACGCGGCCACGCAACTGGTCGAGGTTCGCCGCGAGAAGGTGCTGTTCAAACCCGCCGATCTCGCCGACCTCCGGCCGATGATCGAGCGCATCGCCAGACCCGGTTGATCATGGACGCGGACGGCGGGGCGGTGGCAATTCGGGTCTGACCCCGATCCCCATGTGCAGTTGCGAGCGTTCGTCGACTATCGGTGCACGTCGATACAGCCCGTGATCGTACCGGCCATGACCGGTCCGGGCTGGTTGGTGTAGTCGGTGCGCTCGCGCAGATCGGATAGTTCGAACGTCGCGCGATAGCGAGGCTGCACCTCGATCACCGTGTACGTCCCGCCGAGGGCGAAGAAGCCTCGACACCCCCCGGCGGCGGTCGCGCAATCCGCGCCCTGCAGGAACCGCAGGTACTTGAGGTTGAGCGAGGCGACATCCCGCGCGCCGACCGCGTCGAGATCGACGAGCGGGTTCCGCGAGCTGAACGTGTAGAGCTCGCTACTCGCGAGCAGGCCGTTCACCCCCGCGATCTTGCCATCGACGGTCACCGGTCCCACCGACGCGGTCTCGAACACGACCGCGCCATCGAGCACGAAGCGATCGCCACCGCCGCCACAGGTGCCGACCGTGGGAGCATCGACCGCGGCCGACGCGTCGGGGGCGGTCGACGGATCGACCGCGTCGCCGCAACCGACCACGGACGCGAGAGCGAGAGCGAGGCAACGCCGAGCGATCGTCATGGCGCCTCTATATCTGCTCGCGCGGGCGCCTGTCGTGGAGGGGACGCGGTCCTGCCGCCGTTCGCCGTTCGCTGCCGACCGGTCCCCCAACCCCGGTGCGGTTGTGGTCCGTCCGGGTATGAATAGCAGCGGGAGCACTATTCGGCACGGAATCCGGCGGATCCGCTCGGCAATGCCGTCGGAGAGTGTAAGAACTCCGCCGCAGCGCCCGAGAGAAGTATGACCACCATCCTCACCGTGCAGGACCTGCACAAGCGGTTCGGCAATCGCGTCGTGCTGAACGGCGTATCGTTCGCGGTCGGCGACCGCGACCGGATCGGCCTGATCGGCGCGAACGGGTCCGGCAAATCGACGCTCCTCAAGATGATCGTGCGAGGCGCGGGGGTCTCGGAGCGCGAGGCCGCCCTCCTCGAGCCCGATCAGGGTCAGGTCACCTGGCGGCGAGATCTCGTTCTCGAGTACGTGGCGCAGGAGCCCCGGCTCGACGAGGCGGCGACGATCCGGACGACGCTGGCCCGGTCGGAGGAGATCTACGACTACGAGATCGAGACGGTCGCGGATGCGCTGCAACTACCACCGCTCGCGTCGACGATCGGCACGCTCTCGATCGGCGAGCGCCGCCGCGTCGCGCTCGCGCGGGCGCTGCTCGGCAAGCCGGACATCCTGGCGCTCGACGAGCCGACCAACCACCTCGACGTCCGGACCGTCGAGTGGATCGAGGACCGGCTCGCGCAGTGGCCCGGTGCGCTGATCGTCGTGACCCACGATCGGTCGTTCCTCGACAAGGTCGCGACCCGGATCTGCGAGATGGATCGCGGCAAGCTCCATGGTTACGACGGCGACTACACCGAGTTCCTGCTCAAGCAGGCCGAACGCCTCACGGTCGAGACCGAGCACGAGCGGGTGCGCGCCGCGTTCGTCAATCGCGAGATCGACTGGATCCGGCGGGCGCCCCAGGCGCGTGGGGTCAAGGCGAAGGCGCGCGTCGATCGCTTCGATGCGGCCGTCGCCTCGCGGCCGGTCGGCGATCAGCTGCTGCCGCGCGAGCTCGAGCTGCGGCTCCCGACCGGCCCGCGTCTCGGCAGCACGATCATCGAGCTCGAGGAGGTCGCCAAGCGCGTCGGCGAGGGGGACGCGGCGCGCACGCTGTTCTCCGGCCTCACCCTGGTGATGAAGAAGGGGGATCGAATCGGCATCGTCGGTCGCAACGGGGCCGGCAAGACCACGCTGATCCGGACGATCCTGGGCGAGCTCGCGCCCGACGAGGGCACGGTCGTGGTCGGCCAGAACACGCGCCCCGCGTACCTCGAGCAGAGCCGCCGCGATCTGGTGGCCGAGAACACGGTCGTCGAGGAGGTCGCCGACGGCTACGATCACGTCGAGCTCGAGGACGGTCGGGTCCACGTCAAGTCGTTCCTGAAGACGATGGGGTTCCCGGCGACCGTCGTCGACTCCAAGGTCGGCCAGCTGTCGGGCGGTGAGCGCAACCGAGTCCAGCTCGCGAAGCTGCTGCGCCGTGGCGGCAACGTGCTCGTGCTCGACGAACCGACCAACGATCTCGATCTCGTCACGCTCGGCGCTCTCGAGCACGCGCTGATCGCGTTCCCGGGGTGCGCGCTGATCGTCTCGCACGATCGGTGGTTCCTCGACCGCGTCGCGACCGGCATCCTCGCGTTCGATGATCTGCCCAACGGAGAGAGCAACGTGACGTTCTACGAGGGCAGCTACTCGAGCTACCAGGCGAAGCGACGCCAGCGTGATCTGGCGCCGAAGCCACCCGCGGGCGGTCCCCCACGCGCCGCCTCGCCGACTCGCCCGCCGGTGAGCAAGGGCGCGCGCAAGCTGAGCTTCAAGGAGACCGAGGAGCTCGCCAGCATGGAGGCGCAGATCGAGCGCGCCGAGGTCAAGGTTGCGGGTCTCGAGTCGACCCTGTTCGACCCGAACATCGTGCGCACCCGGGGCTCCGAGATCCCGAAGCTGACCGAGGAGCTCGAGCTGGCGCGCAAGGACGTCGGTCGGCTCTACACGCGCTGGCAGGAGCTCGAGAAGCTCGCTGCGACGACCGCGTGAGCCGAGGATTCAGCTGCCGTTCGCACGAGCCATGACAACTCGCGCATGATCTCCGGGCCGCGTGCGACGCCCGGGGCTGCGAACGCAGGTCGTCGCGATCCGGTCGACGCCATGGGCGATCACGGACGCGGTGCAGCCGGCGGGATCTCCGCGGTCACGGGCAGGTTCGGCTGGATGCGCCGCGGACTGTAGAGGTCGAAGCGGACCTTGCGCATCCCGTCCTCGACGCGGCGGTAGACATGCGCGACCTTCGCCGTCACCGGGCGCGCGATGCCCTCGATCGTGAGCCGCGCCGGGGTCCCCACGGGCAGCCGCGCCGCGTGGGCGGCGGGGACGTCGACGAAGACCCAGGCGTAGGCCGGATCGGTGATCGTGAAGATCGTCCCGGTCGACGGCTCGACGAGCTGCGCTGGCAAGCCTGCCTCGGCGACCACGGTCCCCGAGACGCGCGCGATGAGCGGCAACGCGGCCTGCGGCGTGGACGTCTTCTCGATGCGCGACAGGGTCGACTGCCGCATGCCCCAGCGGAGCAGCCGCAAGCGTTCCGCGTCGAGCGGCGCCTGACCGCGGAAGTCGCGCACCTGGCTCACGACGGACGCGGTCGTCAGGTAGACCTCCGGGCTGTAGACGACGCCGACCGTCTCGCCGGCACGCACCGTGCGGCCCAGCGATGTCGCGCGCGTCTTCTTCATCCAGCCGCGAACCGGCACGCCGACGCGCGACGTCCGCGTCTCGTCGTAGCTCGTGATCCCGGTCGCGATCACGGGCGAACCGTCATCGACGATGGCGGTCATGGTTCGCGGCTCGCCGGGGGGCGACGGGGGCAGCGTCAGGGCCGCGACCGCGCCGGGCAACGACGCAGCGGGCTGGCGTGCGGACGCGCTCGCGGTCGTCGTCGTGGTCGACCCGCGCGGGTGCGTGGTCCAGACGACGGAGATCGCGGCCGCCAGCAGCAAGAGGGCGATGAGCCCTCCGCGCTGGCCCGAGTGCTTCTTGAGCGGCGTGATCATGGTTGGCCTCGAGGTGACGCTCACCCCCGAAGGCTTCAAGCGATGTGCCGGACCAGGCATGCCCCAGCGCGCTCGGATCCGGCAACGCGTGCGTTACACGGGGTGCGGAACGCACGGCCTGCGCCCACGCTCACGACGGTCGGAGATCAGCGTCGTCCGCCGTGTGCGCGACCACGCGTCAGTGCCGAGTCAGAACCGGAAGCCAAACCCGACGCGGATGCGCAGGTCCTGGACGGAGAGCGCCTCGGCGGGCGCGGTGTTGTTGGCGTTCGGATCGGTGCTGTACCGCTCGCGCTCGACGTTGCCGCTCGGCTGCTCGGTTCGGACCCGGTCCTTGCCGACGTTGTCGGTGGCGAATGCCTGCAGGCGAAGACCAGCGGCGAGGTACATGCGCTCGTTCAGGTTGAAGTGATAGCCCATCTCCCCTCGCCCGCCGAGCCCGCGGTTGTAGCCGATGGTGGTGTTCCTCGACTCTCCGTTGGCGCGCTGCTCGTCCCTCTCGGTCTCGAACGGCAGGACGATGCCGAGGGACATCTGCGCGTAGACCTCCCCCGATCCGAGCGGCACCGCCGTCCGGAGCCCCACCGAGAAGCTCGTGTAGGAGACCGAGGTCTGTTCCTCATCGCCATTGTCGTCCTGCCCCGTGATGGTCGACGCGTGGGCGTACTGCAGATCGCCGAACACCGCCAGGTTGGGCACGAAGGCGTAGCCACCGGCGACATCAACGGCCGGTCCAGCGCTGCGCGGGCCATCGAGCTGGGTACCGCGATCGACCTCGATGAACTCGCTGTTGCTCATCCCGTACCCATAGGCGAGCCCGCCTTCGACGAAGATCTTGGGCGCGGGGGCCGAGGGCGCCGGTTGGGCACTGGCAGCGGACGCTGTCCACAGCAAGACCGCAGCAGATACCGTCGAGGTCAGAGTCGGCACAGGCAATCGCATCGATGTGTTCCCTTCCATCCTTCGCGTCGTCGCCAGGGTGACTGCACCGCCCGTGCCCGCGGGATCGGGATTCGCGACGTATCCTATCGATCGCATGCGCTCGTGGGTGTGCAGCTTTCGGTCAGTTGCGCGCCGCTAGGACGCGGGCAAGGTAGCTGCACCGCTCCAAGGCGCCTACACCGCTTCCCCGCGTTCGCCCGTGACGCTCCCCGCGGGGGACGAGATCAACAGCCGTTGCAGGCCGGCAGGATCGACGAGCAGCCCGTCGGGGTCGAGCAGACGTTCATCGGGCACACCGGCTTCGCGTTGCACGCCCCCTGGGCACAGCTGACGTCGCATGCGCACGCGTCCTGGCAGTCGACGGTGTCACACGAGCCCTGGCCCGAGCACGCCACGTTGCAGCGCCCCGTGCGGCAGCGCAGCTCCTTGCACGAGTCGACGCCGCTGCACGTCACGGTGCAGGACGTGGCGCCATCGCAGTCGACCTTGTCGCACGAGTTGGTGCGCGAGCACGTGACGAAGCAACTCCAGCCGGTCGGGCACGTGACCGTGTTGCCACCTTCGATCGCGCAGGTCTTGGCGGCGGCGTCGCACGAGGTGCAGGCGGTCGGACAGCCATTGCTGCCCATCCCACCGGCCACGCACAGCCCGCTCGAACAGGTCCGCCCTCCGGTGCAGTCCGCCTGGACCGTGCACGTGTAGTCGGCGCTCCGTTCGTTGATCGTGCAGGCCGTGACGAGCGCGAGGAGGACAGCGAGGCGGGGCGACATCACGGGAGACCTCCGAACGTGAGGGTGAGACCGACGCCGTGCGCGTGGACGGTCGGGACGATCGCGACCTGGCTGCGAGCGCGCCGGCGCTCGCGCCAGTACAGATATCCACACGCCGCACCGACCGCGACCCCGGTGATCACCGCGACGTTGCCCCACAGCGCGTAGCTGCGACCGGTCGCTTCGAGATCCTGGAGGCGTCGCAGCTCCGCGGCCGTGCCGATCGGGGCGCGATCGATCTCGTCCTGGGTGCTGCGCGCACTCGACCACAGCACGAGGCCGACCGTCGCGAGCACGCCGCCGCCGATCGCGCCCACGACGTAGCCGCGGCCGACGCGGACCCCGCCGTCGACATCGCTCCGCGTCGAGGTCGACTCGACGGCGGGCTCGACGATCGCGGGACCGGGCGGTTGGCGTTCCGGTGCGGCCGGCGAGAGGTCCGGGGCATCACGGGTGGTCGGCGC
>Ga0113563_10003339_pt1 | contig 9987 bp, 7 predicted proteins | sample Mud3Dept3metaG_FD_80117 | JGI IMG/M metagenome (GOLD analysis project Ga0113563, IMG submission 80117) | Freshwater wetland microbial communities from Ohio, USA, analyzing the effect of biotic and abiotic controls - Mud 3 Core 4 Depth 3... | ecosystem: Environmental > Aquatic > Freshwater >...
AGCATTCGAAAGAAGAGGGACGTGGAAAGACTCACAAAGAGACTGCGAGAAATAAGACAAAGCAAAAAGCTTACTTTGGAAAAGCTGGCGAAACTTACCGGCTTCTCAAAGGGCTATTTGTCCGAGATAGAAAACTCAGATCAGCCTCCGCCTATTTATACACTCTCCCGCATATCAAAAGCTCTGGGTATTGACATCGTTGAGCTCTTCACCAGCACTGCTGATACTATGTCCTGTCAACCCATTGTAATAGGAAGGGCGAACGAACATAACCCCATGAACACGGATGGGATTCGACATGAGTATATTTACGATGACCTTGCTCCCAATAAGAAGGGCAAGAACATGGAACCCCTGCTCGTCACCCCTCCCTTCGAGAGCGAAATAGACATACAAAAGGATTTCCGGCACGAGGGGGAAGAATTCAACTACGTACTGGAAGGGAGACTAGAGTTCTTTTATGACGGGAAAAGCCACTGCATTCTTGAGGCAGGGGATCACATCTATTTTGATGCAGAAAGGCCTCACTCTGGCAGAAGCCTTGGTGACAAAAAAGCCAAAGTGCTAATTGTCATCTATTCATACAAGAGACTGTAGTAGCAGGAAAAAAATTTGCATTCCATGTTCGTTAATAGCGAACATAACGCATAGCGCGGAGGGATATCTCGACGAGCCAAATCTATTGAAAGGAGAGTTACCGTGAAGGGAAAACTTGCTGCTGCAACCGTCCTTATCGTTTTGCTGGCCCTGTCGAGCCCATCGTTAGGACAGGCACAGTATCCCACAAGACCGATACAGATGTATGTCGGTATGGCACCTGGCGGTAGTCTCGACGTTCTCGTTCGCGCGCTGGGTCACGAAGCAAAGAAATACCTGGGCCAAGAGGTAGTGATCGTAAACAAACCGGGCTCCGGGGGCGCGGTGTCAGCCATTCAAGTCGCTATTGCGAAGCCAGACGGGTATACACTAGGGGCCACACCCAGTTCGACCTTCACTGTGACTCCCTTTATCCAGGACGTCAAAATTGATCTCATAAAAGAGAGCAGCCCGCTCCTGTCTTCTTCAAGATTCGATGTCGTGGCTTACGTCAAGTCCGACAGCCCCATAAACACACTGAAAGACTTCATTGAGTTTACGAGGGCGAATCCAGGTAAGGCCACCTACGGTACTCCCGGCGTGGGCACAAAGGCCCATCTGGCGTTCACCGCCTTCCGGAAAGGTGTTGAAAAGCCTCGGAGCGAAACGGAGACCAAGACATGAGACTCGAAGGAAAAGTGGCACTCATTACCGGAGGAGGCACTGGTATAGGCGCAGCAGTAGCTGACCGATTCGTTGCCGAGGGCGCTAAGGTCTGTATCGCTGGCCGGCGTCAGGAAATGCTCGATAAGGTGGCTCAGTCACTGCCGTCAGGGACGGTGACAACCTGTTCGGGGGACGTGTCCAAGGATAACGATGCGAAGCTCATGATAGCAAAGACAGTCTCCTTCGGGGGCCGACTCGATGTGGTCGTGAACAGCGCGGGGATAAGTGCGCAAGGGGCGGTTGCTAATGTTGACAGCAAGGACTGGCGCAACGTCATTGACGTGAACCTGACCGGACCTTTTCTCGTCATGAAGGAGGCGATACCGCGATTGATCGATGCCGGGGGCGGGTCTATCATAAACGTATCTTCCCTTGGTGGTCTCCGCAGTCTGCCAGGTAGGGCAGCGTACTGCAGCTCGAAGGCCGGCCTCATCATGCTTACTCAGCAGGCTGCGCTGGACTATGGGTCTCATAAGATCCGGTGCAACGTCATCTGCCCCGGCGGTGTCAGGACAGCCATGACGGAGGCAGATTTTGGCACCGTCGGAAAACTGCTTGGTGTGGACACCGATACCTTCATTTCGATGATATCATCGGACGTACCCCTTCACAGGTTCGGAGAGCCGGAGGAAATCGCCGGCATGTGTACCTACCTTGCAAGTGACGATTCTTCATTTGTGACTGGAGCCGTTCTTGTGATTGACGGCGGAACTTCTGTCGTAAGCGTTGTAGGTGCAGCGATAAAGAGGGCGCTTAACAAAGGGGCATGAGAAATGAGGGAAAGAAACGTTATTTGTCCTGAAGATAAAACCAACAACATGACGGAGGTGGCATATGGTTAATGGCAATTTTGTGATAGATATGCAACATCATTTTATACCGGAAGCGGCTCTCAAACTGTTTATCCAGACCCCCGAGCACGACTTCACGACAGGCCTGAGGAGATACCTCAGGGCCTACTCAATGATGGCCGACCCCAAAGCGCATCTGGATTACATGGACAATGCGGGAATAGACATGGCTGTTCTGAGTACGGGAGCCTTTGCACCTAACGGCTACGAGTTTTGCAGAACGTGTAACGATGCGAACGCAGCCCTAGTGAAAGAGTATCCCGACCGATTCATGGGGATGATCCTCATTTTTCCTCTTGACGATTGGTCAAAAAATCGCGACGAAATCAAGAGGGCCGTAGACCTCGGGCTGTGGGGTATTTCGCTTGCCACCTCTTACTGGCAGACCACCATCGACTCGTCGGTCCTGCATCCCATCTTCGAAACCGCTCTTGAATATTCCATGCCGGTATTTATCCATCCGAGCGTAAGGATCAGCATGTGGGGTGGAGAAAAGTATGACATGTTTACGACGGTGTCGAGAGAATACGAAGTCGCGAAAGCGGTTGTGGAAATGATGCACGGAGTCATGCCCCGGTTCCCAGGGTTAAAGGTCATCGTCGCTCACTTCGGTGGCGGAATGCCGGCACTCAAAGGCAGGCTCCTGGCGTGGCATCAAGCCGAAGGCCTGGAGATTCCCAAGGAAGACCGGAACCACGGCTTGTCCATATATCAGGCTAAAGAGTTCGGATTGGTCGATGACTTTGAGCATCGATTCGAGCACGTTCTTTTCGACTCGGCAGGGTACGGTGGCTGGCTACCGCTGATGGAATACTCGTTCGAAGCGCTCGGCGCAGACCATGTCTGTTTCGGCACCGACTATCCGTATGAACTGGACAGGGCGCCGTATGTTAAGAGGCTGATCGCTGATGTAGGAGATTTCAGCCTGCCTGCAGAAGATAAGAAGAAGTTCTTTTCTGAAAACGTGCGGCGATTTTTTTCACGTGACTGAGGTTGGTCCCTGCTTCGAGGCCGAATCCTGATTGCGCTGATCGGCTCTTTCTTGAGGCCAGGCTCAACAACTAGTAAATCTTTTTTTGCGCACGCCCGGCAACTGTTCTTGCATCTCAGGTAACACCGACCCACAGACCGGTCCGGACCGGTACGTGGCGTGCACCGCACTTCATTTCGTACGCTCCTGTACTTTTACTTGTGCAGTGTAACCAAATACGCTACCCTAACAGGGGGAAGCTATGGGGGTCAGCAAGAGACTGTATGCGGGTCCTCCAAAAAAGGAACACCCGAATGAAGAGACAGGAATGAACGAAGAGAACTCAGTGCGACACATGTAAAGAGAAAACGTGACAGCATGCGAGGGGCAGGATGAAAGATAACTACAGCATAGGGGTGGACACCGGAGGTACGTACACCGATGTGTGCGTCATTGACAAGGTGGGCCGCGTGACCATCGGAAAGGCGCCGACCACACCCGGGCGGCTCGATGACGGCGTCATGGATGCCCTGGAGAATGCGGGAGAGATCCTGGGCATAACAAAAAGACAGTTGCTCGAAGATGCGCTGTCTTTCTGTCAGGGAACCACTATCGGCACAAACGCCCTGATAAACCGACGGGGCGTGAAAACCGGCATGATCACGACCAAGGGCTTTGAGGATACGATCTACATACAGAGGGCGATAGGCAGGGTGGATGGACTGCACCCTGATGAGGTGAGGCACCAGGCGGCAGTGAAAAAGCCCGAGCCTTTTATCCATAAGCGGTTGATAAAAGGCGTGGCTGAGAGGATGGATTCCTTCGGGAATGTTGTGACGCCGCTCAATAAGGAAGAGGTGAAACAGGCGGCAACCGAGCTTCTGCATGAGGGTTGCCAGGCCATCGCAATTGCCTTCCTGTGGTCGATCCAGAATCCGGCACATGAGGAGGAAGCGGCGAGAATCGTGAGTGAGCTGGCCCCCGATGTCTTCGTCAACGTGTCTCACAAGGTGGCCCCGCTGATACGCGAATACGGACGCTTCAACTCGGTCGTGATTGATACGTACATCGGACCGATCATGGTCCAATGGTATAAGCGCCTGAATGAGCGGCTGAGAGATGAGGGTTTTACCCGTGAGATGCTCACGGCCCAGGTGTGGGGTGGTGTGATGCCCTACCGCGCGATGATGCCGATAGGGACCATTAACTCCGGCCCTGTGGGTGGTGTCCTGGCAAGCAGATGGATTGCTGAACTTCTGAAGAGGCCCAACGTCGTCACCACGGACGTCGGTGGCACGAGCTTCGATGTGAGCGTCATTGCCAATTACGAGCCGATTCGAGCGCGCGAGACCTTGATTATGCGCTACAGGGTCAATATACCGACTGTCCAGATCACCTCCATAGGTGCAGGCGGTGGAACGATAGCGTGGGTCGATGAGTCGGGCCACCTTAAAGTGGGTCCGACAAGCGCGGGTGCCTTTCCGGGGCCCGTTTGCTACGGCAGGGGTGGCACTGAGCCGACCGTGACCGATGCGGATCTCATGCTTGGAATATTGAATCCAGACTATTACCTTGGCGGCAGGATAAAACTCGATGTGAACGCTGCTTCCCGCGCAATTGAAGAACTCGGTAAGAAGATCGGCCTGGGAAAGATCGAGACCGCAAAGGCCGTCTTCGACCTGCAAAATGCGCATATGGCAGATCTCCTGCGGCTGGTGGTGACAAGAAATGGCTATGATCCACGGGATTTCACGTTGTTCTGCTACGGCGGAGGAGGACCGACTCACGGAGCGATCTACGGCCGGGAACTGGGATTCAAGGAAATGTACATGTTCGGAAATTCGGCAGTCTGGTCTGCCTTCGGCATTGCCTCTGCCGATATCACGAGGATCTTCCAGCGCCACAGGTACCTGAGGGTGCCGGTGCAAGCGACGGTGATCAACGAGACCTTCAGCGAGATCGAAGAAGAGGCGCTGCAGGAGATGGAGAGGATCGGGTTCGACCGAAAGGAGATTGTTCTGCGCAGGGAGCTGGGCATGAAGTTCGGCAGGCAGGTCAATATGGAGACCATTCCTGTGCCGGGCAAGACGTATACAGATCAGGACCTGGAGGAGATTTATAAGAGTTTCCTCGAATATTATCAAAGCCTCTATGGTGAAGGGGCGGCGTTCATCGAAGCGGGACTGGAGATCATGACATTCATAGTAAGGGCCATCCGTCCATCCGTCCTGTCTGCTATGGGGAAGGGCGATCTTGCAGGCCAGAGCTCGGCACCTGCGCTGAAAGGCAAGAGAGAGGTCTTCCTTGCGGAGGCAGGCAGATTTGTCCCCGTAGACGTGTATGAATTTGATCGGTTGAGGCCAGGGAATGTAATAGCAGGACCGGCCGTCATCGAGGCGACGACCACGACGATGTTGATGCTGAGCGGCCAGGTAGCCACGATCGACGAGTATAAGAACGTAAGGATCGAAGAGTGTCAATAGCTCTGCGAAGAAAAGGAATTATCCATGAAAGCAGACACTCTTCCCCAGCGAGCACGGCTCGCCGGGTACCCGCTTGCGGGTGCGGGAGGCTCCAGCGGCTCTGCCGGTGGAGGGGGCGACGTGAGCCCCAGTGACTGAGGGAGGTTAGACAATGTCGGGCAACATATTTCCGAGCTGGGGAGAGGATCAAGGAAAAGATGTGGGAGGCGGCTGGCTGCCTTCTCTTCGGGAGGTCAGGAAGTACGAAAAGCTCGATCCTGTCGAGTTCGATATACTCGCACACAGACTCTATTCGATTATAAACGAGGCCCGTCAGGCAGTGATGCGCGTGTCGGGGTCGCCCGTTGTCGCAGAAGGCGGCGAGGCGATGTTTGCAGTTTACGACGCGTATGGCTGGACATCGAGTCTTGCGTGCGGACTGCTGCTCCACGTGATCGGCACCGAAGGTTTTATGAGAGAGATACTGGAGGTTCAATCCGAATTTCCCGGTATTTTCGAGGGAGACGTCTTCATGTATAACGAGCCCTCCATCGGCGGCATCCACGCCTGTGATCAATGGTCGGGCACGCCGATTTTTCACGAGGGCGAGCTGATAGGGTGGCTTGGATCGCTGACGCATACCGCGGAGACAGGCGCTATAGAGCCGGGTGGCATGCCTCCCAGCTCGCGCTCGCTCCTCCACGAGGGGTACAGGGTCCAGGGCCTGAAGTTGATGGAGAAAGGCAGACTGAACAAGGCCGTCCAGAACAGCGTCCTCAGGGCGACCAGAGACCCGGCGTATTACACGCTCGACATGCGCGCCAGGGTGGCCGGTCTCAACGTGGCCAGGGAGCGGATTGCGCAACTGATAAGCCGGTACGGAGTGAAGAAGATAAAGGCCCTGTTGCAACAGAATATGGACAGCTCAGAAGAGCAGGCCAGGGCGAAGCTCAAGAGTCTGGCCGACGGGACGTGGCGGGCGATCAATTTCGGGGACTGGGATATCGGTCCAGACCCCAGGTTCTGGAAGGTGGCGCTCACAGCTACGAAAGAAAAGGACGAACTCACGCTCGATTTCAGTGGCACGTCCGAAGCGAATAAGGGGCCGGTCAACTGCATGATCTGGGGAACCTGGGGCAATATCTTTGTCGCAATTGCGAGTCAGCTCTTCTGGGAGATACCAGGCAACGCGGGCATGATACGTCCGCTCAAACTGATAGCGCCGGAGGGCAGTCTTGTGAACGTTCAGTTCTTGAGTCCCTGCGTTATGTGTCCTCCGATGCCGGGCCATCACATATCGAATGTCGTCACTACCATCATCGCAAAGATGTATTACACGAATAAGAAATACTGGGGCGACATCAACGCGCCCTGGTGCGCAACGAGCTGGGTAGGCGCGTTCTGGGGAGGCATGACGCAGCACGGCTACGCGTCGGCAGGCATGTTTGGGGACAGCTGGGCCAGAGGCACTGGCGCAGGCATCGACGAAGGCAGAGGCGACGGGTGCGACACCGGTGCATTCCAGATGACGGTGGAATCCTGTATTCCTGACGTCGAGATGAATGAGCTGATGTACCCCTTTCTATACTTGTGGAGAAGGGAGGAGATGGACACGGCAGCTCCCGGCAGATGGCGCGGAGGCGCGAGCGTCAGTTTTGCGGTCGTGCCCCACAATACACCTTCTGTAACCATCGCCTTCCGCGGAACCGGAAAGTATGCCCAGCAGAGTCAGTCGCTCGACGGCGCCTATCCTCCTTCTTTCGGGAGATCAGGAGCCGTGGCAATTGTAGAACTGAACCACCTGAAAGATGAGATGGCTAAGGGGGCAAAACCGGACAACGTCCAGGATTTCAAAGACTACATAGCAAAGGCAGGAGGGCAGTTCTGGTACGTGAATCCTTTTGAGCCCTCGCAACCGATTTCGCAGGATGACGTCATCCTTTCTCTGAACTGCGGAGGTGGAGGCGTTGGTGACCCGCTCGACAGGGAGCCGGCGAGAGTGGTCACTGATCTCGGAATGAATATATTCTCGATGGAAATGGCGCGGGAAATCTTCGGTGTGATCATGGATCCTGCGACAGGGACAGTGGATGAAGAGGCTACCAGGATCAGACGGGAAGAGATACGGGCTCGAAGAAGAGAGCGAGGCAAAGTGTGGGAGGAATCAAAAAAATGAGAATCCACTATTACCTGGAGATAGACGCGGATCACAAGATCAGGTGTTTGAAGTGCGGGGCATCCATTTGCGATGCACACGAAAACTATAAGACGCATGTGCCGCGAGCAGAGGTGATGCCTGACGAGATACCGGGGAAGCGTCCTGCGCGCGATGAGGCGTTGACCGTTTACTATGAATACTATTGCCCGGGTTGTTACACGCTTCTCGATGTCGAGGTGGGTGAAAAAGGGGCAGCGCCTATGTGGGATATCAACGTGGCGGTGTGATGGCGCCAAGCAACTGCCTCCATTATTTTACGGTGAGCAAGAAGAGGAGTGAGGCATGAGAAAGGTCATGATCACAGCTGCTTTGACCGGAGGGTTTCATGGGAAAGAAGCGAACCCGAACCTTCCCATAACGCCTGAGGAGATCGCTCAGGCTACGTTTGAATGCTGGCAGAAGGGGGCGAGCATAGCGCACATCCACGCCAGGGATACAGAGGGAAAAGCGACAGCCGACGTCGCCGTCTATCGGCGGATAAAGGAGTTAGTGCGGGAAAAATGTGACATCGTCATCTCATTCAGCACGGGCGGCGGGCCCAATCTTACGCCCGAGGAAAGGATCCAGGCAGCATTCGCCGATCCGGAGATCTGCTCCATCAACATGGGAACCATGGTTCGCACCCGCTGGGGTGAAGGCAGCCTTTTCCTGAACACCCGCTCGCAGATAGAAGAGTGGGCCAGGATTTTGAAGGACAGGGGTATTAAGCCTGAGCTGGAAGTTTACAGTCATGCCATGTTCGTCGATATGACAAACCTCATCGACAAAAAGTTGATAGAGCCGCCTTACTTTGTTAATCTTGTCCTGGGCATGACTCATCAGGGAGCCTTGGAGGCGAACACGAAAAACCTCGTCTCAATGATCGACTATCTTCCTTCCAATACCGTGTTTAACGTGACCACGATAGGCTGGCGCCAATTACTGCTGACTACGCTGGGGGTTCTGCTGAATGGCAACGCGCGCGTCGGCATGGAAGACAACGTCTATTACAGGAAAGGCGTACTGGCCGAGAGCAACGCGCAGCTCGTCAGTCGCACAGCCGCGATTATACGGGAACTCGAACTGGAGATTGCATCACCGGAAGAGGCGAGAGAGATGCTGGGATTAACAGGCCCTGGTTGACATGCAACCAAAGGGTTCAAAAATATTGTAACGACGGGGGTGAAGCATGTTCAGCACGACGTGGAAGACATCCGAGCGGAAGTACAACAACATCATTTGTGAACGGGACGTAAGGATTCCCATGAGCGACGGCATTGAGCTGAGCGCTGATATCTGGCGGCCGGATAGTGCAGAAAAATTTCCGGGTATTTTGGGCATCCATCCCTATCCGCAGCAGGCGCAGACAGCGCCCATTATGCCCAATTCTTTTTCTTCGGTCACTTTTCCGCATCCTGGTGAGGAGAAGGGAAGGGGCTGGATAGAATCAGGAGACCCGAACTTCCTTGTTCGACGTGGATATGTGCAGGTGGTTGCCAATGTGCGCGGGGTCGGCCATTCCGGCGGAACATATGACTTCATGGGATCAAAGGAAATCCATGACGTGGCTGAAGTTATAGAGTGGATAGCCAAGCAGTCGTGGTGTGACGGCAAAGTGGGCATGTTTGGTGTCTCGTACTTTGCATGGATTCAGGTGTTTACCGCTGCCCTGAACCCACCGTCTCTCAAGTGTATATTCGCGCCGCATGGACTCACCGACTTTTATCGCGATTGGATTTATCGGGGCGGCATCTTCGCGTACAACTTCATACGTGCCTTGGCCAAGGATTACAACAACCCCAGGTTTGAGGTTATAACACGTAGAATGCTTGGCGAATCAGGGCTCAAGAAGGCCATCGATGCTGCGTTGCAGGATGAGGATCTCATGGCTGTGCCGGGCCTGGCGGACGTGTTGAAGAACATCGATCAGGGAATCAATCCCATCATGGCGGATGTGATGCTCAATACCCTGGACGGACCCTTCTGGGAGGAACGCAAAGCGAAGTATGACACCACGAAGGTGCCGGCGTATATCGGTGGTTGCTGGGCCACGTACGGGCTCCACCTGCCGGGCGCATTTCGCGGCTGGGAAAACCTGAAGGTACCTAAGAAGATGGTTATCGGCCCGCCCATGTATCTTGATCGCCCATTCTTTCAGTTCCAATTTGAGGCTTTACGCTGGTTCGATCACTGGCTGAAGGGCAT
>Ga0113563_10003340_pt1 | contig 9986 bp, 10 predicted proteins | sample Mud3Dept3metaG_FD_80117 | JGI IMG/M metagenome (GOLD analysis project Ga0113563, IMG submission 80117) | Freshwater wetland microbial communities from Ohio, USA, analyzing the effect of biotic and abiotic controls - Mud 3 Core 4 Depth 3... | ecosystem: Environmental > Aquatic > Freshwater >...
CGGTGCACAACCGAATTCAGTTACATCTCGCTCGGCATCGGAATGGTGCTTGGCGTGCTTCTGGGCATTATTCCCATTCCGGTTCCCGTGCTGGGTACGATGAAGGTGGGGATTGCCGGAGGTTCCCTCATTGTCGCGTTGATTCTCGGAAAGCTCGGCCGCACGTGGAAGTTGACCTGGACCATGCCGCTTTCCGCCAACCTCACCCTGAGGAACTTTGGCCTTTCCATCTTCCTGGCCCAGGTTGGCATGAGCTCGGGCGCTCCCTTTGTCAATGTGGTCAAAGACAGCGGGATGATATTTCTTGTCGCCGGCGCCTGTATCCTGTTCGCCCTCGCGCTTACCCCGCTGCTGATTGGTTATTTTGTGATGCGCATTCCCTTTGACGATCTTCTCGGCATCACCTCGGGCGTCACTGGCACCCCCGCTATCCTGGCGTACGCTTATCGTTCCTTACCGTCTGACCGGGTGGAGATCTGCTACGCAATGATCTATCCCGCTGCCACCATCCTGAAAATTGTGATCGCCCAACTCCTGATTGCCGCCGGTACTGGCGGGTAGCGATGATAAATAATGACTCCGGGAAGAATAAAAAATAACAGCGGAGTTAGGCGCACTTACGGTGCGCCGGAACGACGAAGTTGTCGCGCAATCCCGCTCCGAGCGGGACAGATGGACTTTTTGCGAAATCATCAAGGATGGGTCCTTAAACTATGGCAGAAGCCCAAAAAAGGAGCAAGGTCATGACAACCCAAATGAAACGCATAGCCATCAATTTTGGCGGGGGCTACGTCCCGGGGCTCAACGCGGTCATTACGGGTGCGGTGCTGGCGGCGAGCGAACTGGGATGGGAAGCTGTAGGCATCCGTGATGGATTTGAGGGGGTCCTCTTCCCGGACCGCTACCCGGATGGCGGGCTGATGAAGCTCACCCCCCAAATAGTGGAGAACCTCGCCGGGGCCACCGGTTGCATCCTGGGCACCGCAGCCCAGAGCGACCCCTTCCACGTCCGCGCCATCAACGTCGAGAATATGGTGGAGGAGGTGGACCGGTCCGATGAGCTTCTGGGGATGATCAAGAAGGAGAAGATCGAAGCGGTGATTTCTATCGTCGGGGCCCGGGCCCTTAGTATCCTCTGGAAGCTCAACCGGAAAGGACTCAGGACGGTCTGCGTGCCAAAGTCGGTCGAGAACGATGTGGCGGCCACGATGCTGTCGTTCGGGTTCAACAGCGCCCTGAGCTTCGTGGCGGAGATGCTTGAACGGTGTCGGCAGGCGGCCCAGTCCGCGCGGCGGATCGGGGTCGTCGAAGTCCTGGGGGAGCACGCGGGATGGCTGGCGCTGCAAGCGGGAATGGCCGTTTGCGCCGATGCCGTGCTCATTCCGGAGATTCCTTATGACCTCCGCAAGGTCGCGGCGAAGCTGCGGGAGAAAGCGAAGGCGGGGCGAACGTTCGGACTGGTGGTGGTGGCCGAAGGCGCGCAGCCGTTAGCCGGCCTTCATGCCCCTTCCAGGACCTCGGATTCAAAAATGAAAGCCGCCCTCTCTCCCGGAGCGACAGGCAACGGAGGTTTCCATGTCATTGAACGATCCGGTCAGGTTGCCGCAGAGGTAGCTCTTGGGATCCAGCGGTTAACCGACCGGGAGACCTACCCCCTAGTCCTGGGCCAGCTGGCCAGAGGAGGAACGCCGACCGTCGTCGATCGCCAGCTGGGATTGGGGTACGGCGCCGGCGCGGTGCGCGCCCTGGACAGCGAACAGAGCGGGGTCATGATAGTCTTCCAACCGCCGGACCTGAAATTCGTGCCCATGGCCGAAGCCATCAACAAATTCAGGACCGTGCCCGCGAAGAGCGAGTTCGTGCAAATCACTCGGGCGCTGGGCATTTCTCTTGGAGACTGAGGAGGAGAAGACATGGAGAATCAGTTAGTGCATCCAAAAGCTCCGACGGGGCTGGTTCTGAATATTCAGCATTTTTGCACGCACGACGGCCCCGGCATCCGAACAACCGTATTCCTTAAGGGCTGCTCGCTTCGGTGCAAATGGTGCTCCAATCCTGAGAGCATCCGTCCGACGCCGGAACTCGCCTATAACCCCGGCAAGTGCATCGGTGAAAAGCAGTGCGGATACTGCCTGAAGAATGTCTGCCCGGAGTCGGCCATTTATGTGGTCGGTTCGGGCGATCGGGCGGACGACAAGGTGCGGGTCAACTGGGACCTGTGCACGAACTGCGGCAAGTGCGTACCCGTCTGCCCGACCAATGCGCTCTACCTGTTTGGACAGGAGATGACCGTAGGCCAGGTGCTCGACGAGGTGGAGCAGGACAGCCCCTTCTACCGCGAATCCGGCGGCGGGATGACATTAAGTGGCGGTGAATGCCAGCTGCAGCCTGATTTCGCTGCGGCGCTGCTGGCCGGGGCGCATGAGCGCGGCATCAATACGGCGATCGAAACGGCGAGCAATGTGCCATGGGATTTCATGGCCAAGGTCCTGCCTCATGTCGATACCGTGCTCCACGACATCAAGTTGACCGATCCGGAGCGCCACAAGAAGTGGACCGGTGCAGACAACGCCCGCATCCGGGCTAATCTAAAACGGGCATATGAGACATTTCCCGACAAAAAGTTCATCGCCCGCACGCCCCTCATCCCGGGGGTCAACGATGATGAAGAGCACGTACGGGCAACATTGGCGTTCATCAAACCGTATAAAAATGTGGTGGATTACGAACTGCTTCCCTATATGCGATTCGGGGAAGGCAAATATGGGTTTTTGGGCCGAATCTACGAAATGCAGGACTTCAACCCCCCGACGCCCGAAACCCTCAAGCGGCTGCGGGCAATCATCGACGAGGCCTTTGGCCGGAGCGGTAAGCCGGCACGGGAATGATGGGTGGAAAAAAAAGGAGGCGCAGGTCATGGCAAATCGGCACGAAACAGGGATCCTCAACCCAAACGACAGCAAACAAACGAAAGCAAATGACGATCGCTCACCGAAAGGCTCACGTCAAGGGGAGGTGAACCGTCGGCAATTCCTGGCTGCCACCGGAGCGCTGATGGGAACATTTGCGGTCGAGGGATTGGTCATGGGGAAGACTCAGGCCGCCGAGGCGGGAAAGGGCTCCGCTGACAAGAAACCAGCCCCGGACCAAACCGGAACAAAGCAGGCGACGAATCGCGGGCCGTGGGATCCGGCGCTGGAGAAGCTGCGTGAATGGGATCCGAAGTGGGCCGAAACCTGCGAGAAGATGACGACGAATCCGTGGGCCGGGGGTGTTTTGCCGCAGAAGACCGTCGAGTTGATCAGTGTCGCCTTGAACGCCGCATGCACGAACCTTAACCCAGACGGCACGCGCCGGCACATCCGGGCCGCGCTTGAGGCTGGCGCCACCCGCGATGAAATTCTCATGGTGCTCAAGATGGCGTCCGTTTTGGCGATCCATTCGTGCAGCCTGGGTGCTCCCATTCTCCTGGAGGAAGCGAAGGCGGCGGGAGTTCGGCCGGCCCCGCGGAAAACCAAAGAAGCAACCCCGGCCTGCGACAAGATGCGGGAGATTGGCCAATGGAATCAGGCATGGGATCCCTTTTACGAACTTGACCCGGTGTGGACGGATCAGTTCATGGGAACGGCGATGGGGTTTTACGCGAGCGGGGTGCTGTCGCCCAAAGACGTCGAATTTTTGAGCATCGCCTTTGATGCCTCGTATACGCACATGTACGCGCCGGGCACGCGCCGTCACATCAAAGCGGCGCTCAAGCTTGGCGCAACCATGGAGGAGGTCATGGAAGTGCTGAAGCTCTGCGTCGTCCAGGGCGTTCAGGCATGCAACCTCGGCGTGCCGATTTTAGCCGCGGAAATGGCCGATCGTTCAGCCAAGGATAGCCAACCAAAGAAGAGGCTAAAACCATGACCGTGAACCAAGTTTTTAATATTTTGGACTTTGTTTTAAAGGTGTCGCTGGTAGTCTTCATGGTGGGCAACCTGCTGGACATGGGGCTCAGGCTCAAGCTCCGAGAAGCCCTTGGGGGTCTGCGCAATGTGCGCTTCGTGGTCCTGAGCCTGTTATGGGGTTTTCTCCTCTGCCCAGCCCTGGCCTACCTGCTCACGAAGGTTATCCCGCTGGAACAGCCGTATGCCATCGGCATGATTTTGCTGGGGATGACGCCGTGTGCGCCGTTTTTGCCGATGATGGTGGACAAGGCACGCGGAGACTTGGCCTACGCGGCCGCCTTTATGCTGCTGGCCTCGGTGGTCACGGTGGTTTACATGCCCTTGGCGGTCCCGGTGCTGGTCAAGGGTTTGACCGCCGATGCCTGGACCATCGCGCGGCCCCTCCTGTACTTCTTAATGGTGCCCTTGGCGATCGGGATGGCGATCCAGCGCGTCGCAGCGCCTGTCGCTGCCAGGCTCCAGCCAATCGTCAAGAAAACGACCGGTATTGACACGCTTCTCATGCTCGTGCTCTGCGTGGTTGTTTACGGCAAAGAGTTTATCAGCGCGATGGGGAGTTATGCGTTCGGAACGCAGATTCTGTTTTTCTCGGTGGCGACCGCCGCAACCTATGGGCTCAGCTTCGGGCTGCCCCAGGGTCAAAAGAGCGTCTTGGCCCTCGGAATGTCCACGCGCAATCTCGGGGCTGCGTTCGCGCCCCTGTTTGCAATTCCGGATGTTGACCAGCGCGCGATTGTGATGGTTGCCATCGGGGTTCCCATGCAAACGATCGCTTCGTTGCTCGCGGCCCGTTGGTTCGCCCGCCGCGCGCCGATAGGTGACCCGGGAGCAGCGCAGACCGCTCCGCGAATGGGGAATCCGCATGAGTAAGGAATTGCCATTCTTCTTACGGCAATACACGGCGAGACAGCCTGGAGCCTTTCGGGCCAGCCTGGCCCCGAGTTCCGGCACATTGCAGACGGCAGAGGAGGATTAGGATGACAAAGACCATAAAGTTCCAGACCGCCCCCCACCGGCGTGACTACCTCCTCTTCTACGAGTACTTCCACGGGGACAACGGGGCCGGAATCGGAGCAAGCCATCAGACGGGCTGGTCCGGCCTCGTGGCTACGCTCATCGAGCTCTTCAGAACCCTCGATGCCGGACGGTTCCTCAAGTTGGGGAAGGAGGTGGCCTTCACCCGGGATGGGGCTGCAATCAAATTACCCAAACAGAAGATTGCCAAACGAAGGTGATCACGGTGGAACCAGAGAGACCTGGGATTGAACCACTGGAAGATGTCGTTGCGCCGGATGCCGGGATTTCGACAGGCGAGATGACCGCCCCGATCATGAAAGGGGTTGTCAGTTCAGTTGTGCGGGGAGTTGTGTTGAGATGTGCCGTAGGAAGCGGAGCACCTCGCAGTGACGGTACACCCACGCGGGACGTATGGAGAGATATTTGCTCCCTCTAAAAATGAAAGGGGATACAGAAATGACTGAAGTAAAAAGAGAGTATGGCGTGGTCGGTCTGGGCCGCATGGGTGGCAACCTTGCGCTTCAGGCTATGGAGAAAGACATCAAGGTTGTCGGTTTTGTGCGAAAGAAAGCACGACCAGAACTTCTCACGTGACGGCAAGAAGTATTGGGCGCGAGCCGTTGCCATGATGCGTCATGGTTTTGGAGGTCATGCGTACGGTCCTGACGAGGCCGTTGAGCGCGAACGCCGGGAGGGGCGCGTCGGTGGTTTTATCCGCGAAGAAGGCTGAGACGCACTGCCCATGGAACAGGCGACAGATGATGGTGCTCCGCAAATAAAAAGACATTGCCAAGAATGATATAAAAAAGAAAGAGGAGGCATTATGAAAGCACTTGCGGTATTTCCTTCGAGCCGTGAGGTCCGGCTCATCGACCAGCCCGAGCCGGCAATCGCTGGGCCGACCGAAGTCAAGCTGCGTATCCTCGAGGCCGGGATCTGTGGGACCGACCGGGAGATCGCATCGTTTCAGTACGGCACGCCGCCGGTTAACTCTCCCCACCTGGTCATCGGGCATGAAGCCCTCGGCGAAGTGGTTGACGTCGGGAGCGGGGTTACCGGCTTGGCGCGCGGCGACCTGGCGGTTTTGATGGTGCGCCGCCCCTGCCCGCACGACCGCTGCGTCCCGTGTCGTACCGGCCGCCCGGACTTCTGCAATACCGGCGATTTTACCGAGCGAGGCATCAAAGGAGCGCACGGATTCATGACCGAATTCGTCGTCGATGACGAGCGGTACATCGTCAAGGTGCCGAAGGAGTTACGCGAGGTGGGCGTCCTGTTAGAACCGCTCACGGTGGGTGAGAAGGCCGCGGAGCAAGTGCGGCTCCTGGCGCAACGGCTGCCGGGGCACCTCCGGGTTGATCCGAGCAACCTTCGCGCAGTCGTTATCGGGGCGGGCCCCATCGGGCTGTTGGGCGCGATGAAATTGGTAGGCGCCAAGTTTGACACCTACGTATATTACCGGGGCAAAGCCGACAGCCCGAATGTGAAAATCGTGTCCGCCATCGGCGCCCGGTTCATTTCCTCGGTAGAGCATTCACCCGCAGAGCTGGCGAAAATGCTCGGGGAAATCAGCCTGGTGTACGAAGCCACCGGCGTCGTCAAGATCTCCTTCGACGTGCTAAGTGTGCTCGGGGTAAACGGTATCTATATTTTCACCGGTGTCCCGGGTGTAAAAACACCGATCGAGATGGATGCCGAACAGATCATGCGTAACCTCGTCCTCAAAAACCAGGTCTTCTGCGGCACGGTCAATGCGGGCCGCGCCTCCTTTGAGGAGGGGGTGCGCGACCTGGGATCGTTTATGCAGCGCTTCCCTGCCGCCGTTCGCGCTCTGATTACCGCCCGGGTATCTCTCGATGTTGCCCGCGACGCCGTTCTCGCGAAGGGCGGAATTAAGAGCGTCGTCACGATAGCGTGAGAAATTTAAAGGAGGATATGATGGCTTCATCTTGGGTCGACGTTTCGGTAACGCTAAGAACCGGCATGGTCAGCTGGCCGGGCGATCCACCGGCCCGTATCAGCCACGCCTTGGATATAGAGCGGGGCGACCCGTGCACGGTGTCGCTCCTGGAGATGGGCGCGCATACAGGCACCCACATGGATGCGCCCGCGCACTTTGTCCGCGGCGGCATCGGGATTGACGCCATGCCGCCAGACGCGGCCATCGGGGCAGCGCGGATCATTCCCATCCGGGACCGCAAGTCCATCAAGGCCGAGGAGCTGCTGCGCCACCTTATACGGCGCGGCGAGCGGGTCCTGTTCAAGACCCACAACTCAGATCACTGCTGGGATACTGACAGTTTTGTTGAGGACTTCGTGTACCTTTCGGCAACCGCGGCCCAGTATCTCGCGGAGCGGCAGGTGCGGCTGGTTGGGGTAGACTATCTCTCCGTCGGCGGTTTCCGTGCGGATGGAGTGGAAACGCATCAGGCCCTGCTCAAGGCCGGCATCTGGATCATTGAGGGGCTTAACCTGAAGCGGGTCCGACCGGGCCGAGTGCAGCTGGTCTGTCTGCCTCTCAAGATTGTCGGAGGCGACGGCGCGCCGGCCCGGGCGCTCGTGCGTCCTCTGGGCCGTTTCGGCAGAAAAAAGCGGTGATTGGGACGCTGTCCAAGGAAAGCAGCATCGAATGCGGTGCCCTACGATAGATCCTCTTGGCCGAAATGTGAATCCCGGCTCTTGTTCTTATGGGGGTCACCGCAGGGATGCTGCCTGCACATTCGCAGGGATGTCTCCTACCAGCACATGACCTCGGAGAATCGGCGGTGGTAAAAGTTAGACGGGAAGGCTCGTTACCTTCAGGGAATATTTGGAAATCAAAATTTGTTGTAATCCAAATCACTCATAAAATAAATGAGCGCACCCTGGCAAGATTCTTGAGCGGGACTCTGCTATTAAGGATAGATGATGGAGGGATTCATCATGTTCGGCTTTATAAGAACCACAGTACTTGGCGGCCTCCTGTTTCTTTTTCCGATCGTTTTTATCGTCGCCATCATTGCCAAAGCCTTGGAGATCACAAATAAGCTATCTGCCCCATTAGCGGGCCTGCTACCCCTTGATTCGGTTGGTGGTCTTGCCGTGGTAAAATTATTATCTTTGGTGATGCTTGTGCTGATCTGTTTCTTCGCAGGCCTAGCAGCGAGAACGGCACTCGCTGGTAAATTTGTGAAGTCCTTGGAAACGGATGTACTGGGGAAAATCCCCGCCTACACTCTCCTTAAATCAAAGGCGGAAAGCGTATTGCGCCCCGAAGACATCGGAGGCATCTGTCCTGTCTTGGGGCGATTCGACGACTCGTGGCAATTCGCCTTTGAAATCGAACGTATCGCGGGCGGCAAGGTTGTTGTTTTCTTGCCGGGAGCTCCCGATCCCTGGTCCGGGACGGTATGTGTCCTGACCGAAGATCGAATAACGCCACTCGATCTAACGGTCAAATCCGCGGCGGTCATTATGAAACGACTTGGTAAGGGTTCGACCGGAGCGTTGGGTGACCCGCTAAGTCTCAATAAGTCTTCGGGTTAGCGGCGCTTGAATCGATTTTACGAACCCCGCTCCATGAAAAGGGAACACTGGAGGGTTGGAATTTTCCCCGTTCTCACAGAGGTCGGTAGAATGCGCAGTAAAGCTAAATTTTTGAATCGAATCTTTAATGATAAGCAATGGAAGGAATACACACTAATACCAGCGTCGTAGTCCCGGATGGTAAGGAGGGATGCCCGTGACGAAATTCTTGCAGGTCCATAAATTCTCGATGCCGCTTTGGCTGATTCCGCTGTTGTATGTGGGAGTGACCGCCGTATGCGGATTTGTTTTGCCGCGACTCGAGCATGAATTTTTCGAAGTCTACACTCACGGTACATCGGTCGCTTCAGCCCAGGCAACGCTGTCCGCAATCGCCTCGGGTATGCTGGCGCTCACCGGTATCGTGTTCGCACTCGCGTTCGTCATGGTGCAATTCAGCGCCATGGCCTATTCGCCGCGCCTGGTCACTTGGCTGAGCCACGACCCGACCCTATTTCACGCGCTCGGCCTGTTCACCGCGACCTTTCTTTATGCGATCGCGACCTTGACCTGGATCGATCGCGATGGAAACGGTAAGGTACCCCTATTGTCGGTCATGTTGGTCGTGGTCATGCTCATTGTCAGCATGATCGCTTTTGCGCGGCTGGTGCAGCGGCTAAAGGATCTTCAGATCACCAACGTGCTGCATTTTATCGGCCAGAGAGGGCGCGAGGTCATTCGGGCGATGTTCCCGCGAGTGGATGCGGCAGGAGGCGGAGCCTCGGAGTCGTGGAGAAAAGTGGCCGAGGAGGTTCGCCAACGCCCCGTCACGCAAACGCTGCGCTACTCCGGCGAGCCCTGGACTGTTGCGCATTTCCAGATCGAAGCTCTGGTCCGGCAGGCTCAGGAAGCCGACGCAGTGATCGTGATGGAGTGCGCCGTCGGCGACAGCCTGGCCGATGATAGCTTGCTGTTGCGCGTCCATGGCGGCAAGCAACCGCTGGCTGAGACCCAGCTCCGGCAGGCGATTCGGCTATCCCGGGAACGCACCTTCGAGCAGGATCCAAAATATCCCCTGCGCCTGTTGGTGGACATCGCCATCCGGGCGCTCTCCCCGGCCATCAACGATCCGACCACAGCGGTTCAAGCTATCGACCAGATCGAGGACTTGCTGCTCCGACTTGGCCGGCGGGCGCTCGACGCCGGCTGCGTTACGGATCAAAGGGGCGTTTTGCGTTTCGTCTTCCCGACGCCCACCTGGGAGGATTATCTCGCGCTGGCCTTCGATGAAATTCGCCAATATGGCGCCGGCTCGGTTCAGGTGGTGCGACGACTGCGGGCCGCCCTTCTGAGCCTGGCGGAATCGGTGACCGCGGCCGAGCACAAGAGGGCGGTGCAGCGGTATCTCCAACACTTGGACCTGGTGGTAGAGCACTCGACTCTCGACGCCTTGGATCAGGCGATGGCTCTGCGGGAAGATCGGCAGGGCCTGGGTATGTCGCGCCGGCGGCCCGA
>Ga0113563_10003341_pt1 | contig 9985 bp, 5 predicted proteins | sample Mud3Dept3metaG_FD_80117 | JGI IMG/M metagenome (GOLD analysis project Ga0113563, IMG submission 80117) | Freshwater wetland microbial communities from Ohio, USA, analyzing the effect of biotic and abiotic controls - Mud 3 Core 4 Depth 3... | ecosystem: Environmental > Aquatic > Freshwater >...
GACCGCGAAGGAGAAACATGCATAGGTGAAGAGCATCCATCGTTTTGCTTCAACAGGGTGAGAATTTGCATCTTTGCATCCGCTGTTGACTGCGATGATGTTACCGAGTTCTGCTTGTTCATGCAATGCATCGACAGCGACAAGTCCATAGTTCCACCCTGCGGTTCCTAATCCATTTTCGTTGTATGCGCTACTGCGACCATGGATGAAGTTTTCCCAGAAGATTGCATGCGTTCCATCTTCACAGATTTCCATATGTTTCCATGCGTTTGGCATGAGAATATCGCTTCCGATAGCTGTTTTTACTTTTTGCATGTATTGGATCATCCACTCAGCCCAGTTTTCAATAACGTCATTTTCAAACTGTGAGTATGGTATTTCGAAGGTGTATCCGTCATCGATTAAATCAGAGGAGGTATCATCAGCGAAAATACCATTGTAATGAGGATTGTTTTGTAAAAATTGTTTGTTCTGTTGTGCACAGTAATCAGCCCAGCCAGAGCTTGGGTCCATAAGATATTGTCCAGGGTACGTCACTCGTTCAATCCGATTTCCATTGACATCGTGAATGAACCAATCTTCATGGCTGTTGACATATTGCCAATCGGACCATGTTATATCCTGAAAGATCGCGTCATAATAGCCGATGATGAGGATGTCAGGGTTCATTTGTTTGACATTTGCTGCGGCAGAGTATTGTGTTTTTGGGCAATCAAGCATATCAAAATGGTTTGCGATGAATGCTTGGTTCGTAGGGCTCGTCATTGTGTTACTGTATGCTATGGAGAGTTTCTGGATGCGACTTGCATCATTTGACCATCCGGATTGTCCATAGTTGTTTGAGACTTCTACAATGTCTAAGGTGTTTATGAGACCATTTTTATCGACATCTTCTCGAGTCCACCCGGGGGATCCTGTTTCTCCGAAACGGTTTGCGATGAGGACAAAATCGATGAGGTTACAGGATCCGTCGCTGTTAACGTCATAATCCGGTATTGTTGAGGATGCAAGGGGGACCTGTAATAACATCGGAAAACTGATGAATACGGTGATGAGGAATATCGATTTTTTTTGAAGGGTTATGGTTATTTTTCTCATAGCCATCTCTCCTGTTGATACCTACCTTTGCTATTAATTAGCATGAAAAGTTGTGTCACCCATCTTATTTAAAGCTGCTGCGATATAATGTCAAACTGAAAAAACAGCAAAAAAATACCATCCCCGGGAAATGATGATCCTCTCCCTATACCTCATCAATCTTTTCAATGAAAACAGGTACAAGAAAAATCATGGTTTCAGATACCTTAGAAAAAAAAGAAAAAAAATATAACCAGATTCCTAATGTAATGCATTTAAAAAAAACAGCTATTATGATACATCAGATAGCGATGGAAGGATATGATAACAAAAAAATTATTAACAATTATCTTCTTCTTAAGTATCGTTTTATTTTGTATAAATTTACGTTTTAATTTATCAGAAGAACTTAAGATACTACTCTTCTGGGTATCTGTTATCATAATGGTAGTAATTATCTTATATCAAATTTTTTACCTAACAGATAAACAATTCGTATTATTCGAAATCATCCTCCTTTTCTTCCTTTTCCATATTCTCTATCAGATAAATTACTTTGGTTTAGCTGAAAGCGACTCCTATAGAGATTTTAATTTTCTTAAAACAATTATCTCCAGTAATCACTTTATAATTAATCCTGAATCAGATGTATCAGGATGGCCACTCTTACATATAATAACTGCTTCCATCTCAGATGTTATCAACGTAGATCCCCTTTTAATAGCAAAATTTCTTCCATCATTTCTTGAATCAATTATCGCCATCTCCATCTATTTGTTTGTTCATACGATTTATAAAGATGAAAAAGCAGCACTATTATCCTGTCTTATTGTCGGAACCATACCAAAATTCATTAGCTTCGAATCTTTTTTTGTCAGAGAAAGTTTCGCGATTTACTTCTTTATTTTGTTTTTCTTAGTCTTATATAAAGCAAAAAGCAGGGATGACCCTCGGTATCTTGCTTTAACACTGTTGTTAATCCCTATCGTGGTCCTTTCTCACCATTTTACATCAATGATGCTTATGACGCTCCTTGTTATTTTTATCGTATTTTCAAAGATGATCCCACTCCTCTCAAAGAAATTCAAAACATTGAGTTTTAACAAGATTAATATAACAACTATTTTTATTATTCTACTATTAACTATGGTTTTTTACTGGTTATTTTTTACGCCGGGGATAATCAATGATTTTTATAAAATATATCTCGAATCTATAGGGATACGAGAGTTCTCAAGTTACGGTCAAAGAATCGGTATTGATACCACCATTGTCACATTCCGAGGAAATGTCTTATTTTATGGTTTTTTCTTCTTCCAAATGATTTTAGCATTAATTCTTTTGCTTCATTTGTTTTTGAAAAGAACAAAACAGATGATAGAAAACCTCTCTTTTACATTTTATTTATTCTTCTGTCTAGGTCTTGGCGCTATATCCTTACTTATTTTAGGTTCTTTAATCTACCCAGATAGGTTTTTACCTTTTGGTTGGCTTTTCGGGGCAATTCCTCTTGCAGCCCTGATTTTTAGCCTTAAAAATAACATACTTCGAAAATCAATTGTATTCGTAGTTATCGGTTTTCTAATTTTTAATATTTACAATATCGACCCTGAATATTATACAGGTACAGGTCCCTTCGACGGTAGAGCCTCTGAGAAAGAGTATGCAATAGCATCCACCATTAATATACCACAGGGACAATCCTACTATGGATATACGGGGGTTGGCGATGCAATCTATGATATCCAGGGTTTTGATTTTGCGAACGGGGCGTTAAGAAATCCTTTACTATCACCAAATATTTTTAATCGAGGTAATTTGTCAGTGGTTTACAAAGACCTTTATATTACGTATTTAGAAGCGGAAAAAATAAAAAATTATGAATCCTACAAAAGGATTGTAAATCTTTTATCGTATGAAGATTTTCCTAATGTGAATAAAATTAGTGACTTAGATGAGGTTTTTGTGTTATCCTGGAGACCGTTTATCATCTCTGCTTCAGCAGGTAAAGGTGCACAGATTGAGCCTTCTGGCGCGGTAGGGGTTCTAACAGGGATGAATCAGACGTTTTATATCACGTCTACCGAGAAACAAATCATTGATGTCTATGTGGATAGGAAGCCTGTTGGACCGGTTTCCAACTATACTTTTTCGAATGTTGCTAATAATCACACAATAGATGTAAAAACCCAATACACAATCGAGACTGTTAAAAACTATGGAGGTTCGATTTCTCCGGAAGGCGGTATCTATGCAGATCCAGGAACGAACGTCACCATCATAATTACTGCTGATGCAGGGTATCACATTGAGGATGTCTCTATTGATGATGTTTCAAAAGGGGTGATCTCCATGTATACCTTCGAAAATATTGACAAGGATTATACAATCACTGTTGATTTTAAAAAATCTTGATTTGACGAGAGGAATATCCGGGTCTTATTTTTTTTTTAAAAAAAAAAGATAAGATAGATTTTTTATGTCAATTATAGTTTACGATAGATGAGGTCCTTTTTTCTCGCATCCTCATCATAAAACCCTCTGACATCTATCAAAATTGGATTATTCTTCATTAAATTCATCAAAGAATCTAATGACATGGTCTTAAAAACATCATGAACCACCGTTATGATAATGCAATCTACCTGAATTTTGTTCAGATTTTCCACGTTTTTAATACCGAATTTTTCTACCTGATCCTTCCCTATCATGGGATCATACCCATAGAGGTCACAGTGAAATTCTTTTAATTCTTTAATGATCTCTCGTACGGGTGTCTCTCTGGTGTCATCGACGTTTTCTTTAAACGTGAGCCCCATGATGAGGACTTTTGAGCCCTTAATGATTTTGTTTGCCTCATTCAGTGATTTTACCGTAAGATGAGCAACATGTCGAGGCATATAATCGTTGATTGCTCTGCCTGCGAGAATGACTTGTGCATGATATCCTAGCTCATTTGCTTTATATACAAGGTAATAGGGGTCGACTGGGATACAATGTCCTCCGACAAGTCCTGGTGAAAAGCGGATAAAATTCCATTTGGTTGACGCTGCGTCCAGGATAGCTTTTGTATCGAGATTCATTTTGTAAAAGATCAATGACAGCTCATTCATTAATGCGATATTGAGGTCTCTTTGGATATTTTCAATTACTTTTGCTGCTTCTGCTACCTTAATACTCTGAGCTCTGTACACCGTGGTGATTTTCCCATATACTTCACAGAGTTCATCTGCTACCGCTTCATCCATCCCTGAGACTATTTTTTTTATTTTATCAATGGTGTGTTCCTTATCTCCTGGGTTGACCCGTTCAGGTGAATACCCTATCTTAAAATCTACACCAATTTTACACCCTGATTCTTTTTCAATAATGGGACCCATGATTTCTTCAGATACTCCGGGATAGACAGTGGATTCTAAAACGACTATTGCTCCTTTTTTAAGGTTGCGTCCCACAATTTCAGATGCTGATATAACTGGATAGAGGTCTGGTTGTTGAGATTTTGTCACCGGTGTTGGAACAGCGATAATGACGATATCTGCTTCCTTTATCTTCCCTGGATTGGACGTTATTTCAAAATTGCTGTATAATTGACTGAGGGATTTTATCTTTCTTTCGTTCACATCAAAACCGATTACTCGAAAATGTTTAGAGAATTCCTCTGCAAGAGGAAGCCCCACATACCCTAACCCGACAATGCAGATGACCTTATTTTTTACTTCTGTTGCTGATACCATTTTATCGTCTCTTCAATACCGTCGGTAATACTAAACCTGGATATAAAGTTAAACCCTTTTTCTGCACGGGTAACATCCGCAAGGGAATGAAGGATATCACCATCACGTTTGTCACGGTACTCTGATTGGACATCTTTCTTACATGTTTTAATTATCAATCCAGCTAACTCATTTATTGAAATACGTTTTCCTCCAGCGATATTAAAAACACCGGTTGAAGTGCTCTCTGCGGCAAGGACGTTGGCGGAGATTACATCATTAACAAAAGTAAAATCCCTGGTCTGTTGTCCATCACCATAAATCACAGGGGATTTTCCATTTAATACACTCGTGATGAATTTAGGGACGACCGCAGCATATTCACTGGTAGGATCCTGCCAGGGGCCATACACGTTGAAATACCGTAGGGCGATTGTTTGTAACCCATAGATTCGTGTAAAAACACCACAGAAGTATTCTGCAGTAAGTTTACTCACCGCGTAGGGGGATAACGGATTGGGAATCATATCTTCTTGCTTGGGTAATGTAGGTGTATCACCATAGACACTACTGGATGATGCGTAAATCACTTTTTTCACATGATTATCCCGCGCGGCTACAAGAACATTAAGAGTACCTAATGCGTTGACCGTAGTGCTTTTAAGAGGGTCTTTAATACTTCGAGGGACCGAAGGAATCGCTGCTTGATGGAACACATAATCGACATCTTTGAAGGCCGCTTGCAATAGTTCCAGATTGGTGATAGACCCGTTTACATAGGTGATTTTTTTTGAAGAAATAAGATTCTGTATATTGTGAATATACCCCGTTGAAAGATCATCGATGACGATGACATGATTATCATCTACTAAAAATTTAACGAGATTAGAGCCGATAAAGCCCGCACCACCCGTCACAACAACATTTTTTTCTTTCATGTTTTACCTGTCATATTTTTTTTTTTTTGCTTCTAAGTTTAAGAGTACAATGAAAAAATGATTAAATATTTTTGGTATGAATAAGTGAATGTTGTTACGATATTTCCTCTAATAATGCCTCGACGGGTTGATTCTGAATACAAACCTTTTTCCAGATAGAATAATTCAGCATATTCCAGTAAATCATTGCTTTCTTTATATCTGATGATTGCATTTTCCGGATCTCCTCTTCTTTGAAAAAATGCTTGGCCAATGGTAAGAGGGATTCAAAGATACCGTCTTTCTGTGCCCATAACTTTGGATCGACACCGAAACCGCTTTTCTGACGATTAATGATTTCTGATGGGATTTCTATCCTTTGTGCAACATGTCTGAGGATATTTTTTGGTTTTTTAAGTTTTATTTTCCAGGGTATTGAAAAAGCGTAATCAATGATATTTTTATCGGTGAAAGGACAGTAGAGTATTTTGTTTTCACTTTCCCCTAGTTTAGACCAGATGCCCTGGGTGGTTGATGCAGAGCCTAAAAATAAGAGAAGGGAGATGATGTCATATAACGATCGATCCTGGAATTTGATTATTTCGGTGTACCGATTCTTAATGATATCTCCCTGTGTTGTGTTGAAATACTGTGATGTCCAGTCCATACTGCCATATGTTCCGAGGGACCAGACAAGGTTTGATGAGTTTGTGATGGGAACTGTTGATTTTTGGTAGTTTTCTTGAATCATTTGGTAATTTTTCCAATTGGCATTTGCCAGAGTAAATAAATATTTTATTGAGGAGGTTTTAATGTATTTTATGAAGATTCTCTTTAAGAGATTTCTCTGGATTTGATATTGGTAATATTGGGTGGTTGTACCGAAAAGGTCATCAGCCCCAAGTCCAGAGATAACGATATTCTTATGGCGAGGGATTTTTTTGAACAGTAAATAGATGGGCACTGATTGGAGATGATGAATTGGTACTTCAGCTTTGAAGATTGCCTCAAGCAATCCATGGATATACTCTGTTGAAGAGATATCTAAAAAGGTATGCTGTGTTTGAAAGAGAGCTGCCGCAGAGGAGGAATATTCTTTTTCGATGTTTTTCTCCGGGTTCTCAAAAGGAAAAGCGGTGGAAAAGGTCGTATCTGTCTGGAAGTTTTTTTGGCAGATTTTAAACAGGATGGACGAATCGAGCCCCCCACTAAACAGAACAGAGATATTGTTCTGACGTGGGCCAAGAAGGCGAATGGAGTCGTTTAAATAGTGGTATGTTTGCTCAACGACGGAATCAAAAGGGTGATTATCAAGGATGTTTGGGGGATGATAGTTCAGATTCTGTGCTATATGGGTCTTCTCTGTCTCTATTTTTATCTGCAGGTTGTCTCCGCTACCGAGCTGAAAGATATCCTTATACATCGTTTTAGGGGGCATAACGAAACGAAAAACAAAGAACTCGGGAAGCGCATCGGTGTTTTCTAATATTGGAACGCCAGCAGTTCGTAAGAGGGAGATATGCGACGAACAAAAAAACTCTCCTTTAGGGTTGAAATGATAATAGATTGGTCGGCCAGAAGCCGTTGATCTGAAAATATGAAGGGTTTTGTCTTTCTCAGAATACTGAATCTTTGAAAAAATAATTTTTGAAAAATCAGGGGTATGTATAAGAGGGGATTCCACTACTGAAAAACCTGTAGTATCAGAGATAGCATCAGATAATAGGTTATCCGTCACGATGGTAACTTTCCATGAATGAAGATTCATCTCTTCGGTTTTAATCGATTGAAAATTCTGAGTGATTCCATCCTTTGTAAGAGAAACAAGAAACATATAATATCTTTCTAGACGAACATCTATTCAATATAAAAACGTATTTATTTCGTGTGTAATATGGTAAATCTTTTTGGAAAAATTATTAAATTTCTGAAGAGTATTAAATGACTGCGCTATCTTAAAAATAAAGAAATTGTTGACTCTAGCTCGCCAGAGAGATTTATTTTATAAATCCATGATGAGTTGGTCAATTTTTTTATGGATGTAAGCAAGTTCTAAATCTTCCACCGAGGAGGCACTGTATTCTTTTGGAGTTGTATATTCAACATGGGAAGTGATTTTTTCAGTCTCATGAATATCTGAGATTTTTTTCGTAGGTTTTGGTCTGAGCGAGATGGAACGCAGCTCCGCAACGAGATTTCTCGCAAAACGCTTCACGAGATTGAATATAAAGAATATGTATTTTTTAAATGGGAGATGCAGCAGTTCTTTTGAAAATAAAAAGAAGAAAATGATGATGGTGATCACTAAACCAATCGTGCTACTGCTGATGAGAATGAACGGGAGAAAATCTGCTTTGTTCTGAGCTGTTACCAAAGCGGCGGCTTCCACCGTTACGATGATTTTTTCTGTGTACATGTTCCCCGCTGTATCGGTAATAGTCAGATTTACTATATACTGCCCAGGGGTAGTATAGATGTTTTTTGGTTTTTTATTTGTCGCGGTTTTTCCATCCCCGAATTCCCAATAATACGAGCTGATTTTTTCGCCTGCAATAGTGTTGTTTATTGGTATGAATTCGATAATTTGATTCGTTGAGATATTACTTGGGGATGTCGTAATATTGACAGCAGATGGCACTTCTTCAGAGCCAGCGCTTGATACAAGTACGGTGAGAGCCTCAGAAAGACTACTATTGATACCATACTCATCCTGTGCAATGACGGTGATATTATAAGATGAGAGGTTCGCCCAGGTATGTGACAGGGAGATGTTCACGTCCGTTGGGACAAGGTCTGTCCATTCGCTATACGTCCCGTCTCCCCAAAAAAATCGTAACCGGGCTGATGTGTTTTCTAAACCAACCACTGAACTGGTGTAATAATAATTCACCCCCGGTTCAATATATGTTGGTCCTTCGGGTTTGAGAGGATATCCTTCATAGGTGATATCCTCTGAAGGAGTCGATAGGTCATCATCACCTGAGGTTGACCCGCCACCTCCACCGCCGCCTGAAGAAGACCCACCACCATTTGGATCTGATTCGGTTTTAAACCAATATGATTGGTTCGTCCATTGTCCGTTCGTGACATCTTTGCATGAGACATACCAACGATAGGTTGTACTATATGAAAGTCCGGTGATAGTTAATGATTTCACTCCGTTGACCGCATTCGACCGGGTGCTAGACCCGATATTCGGGCTTGTTTTTATCGTCATGTCGAAGTTATGTCCTTGGGTGTTTTGAACAGTAATAGATATTTTCGAAGTCGTTATTGGGATTCCTATCGTTCCGTCTCCAGGGGTTACTGATGAAAATGTAAAAATATTACTAGATGAGTCCAAGGCGGTTGTAAACACATACCACCGTCGTTTCCAATTCACGCCATCGGTTGCGTTGACATACCATTTATAGGTTGTTGCATATTTCAAACCAGATAATGTACAGGTTTTTGTTCCATTGGCGGCATTTGTCACTGACACCCTCCCGATGTTTGGGGATGTTTGTATGGAGTAATCAAAAGATTTTCCTTCTGGATCTCGCATGCTTATGCTGAGAGATTTTGTCGTAATGGGAATATTTGTCGATTTGTTTATGGGAGTCATATCATCATAAACAACAGGATTGTTGGTTTGTTGTGCTTGTGTAATTTGAACGCTTCCATTGGTCAGCGTATGGGGGATGTATCCTGCACTATTGAGGATGCCGACATTTTTCAGGCTGATTGCTGAAGTCCCCGTGGTGGTTTTTGCGGTAAATGATATGGTAACGAGGGTTCCGCTTGATGAGGTGCTGCCTGTTCCAAGAATAATGTCATAGATGCATGTGATCGTTCCTTTGGTATTGTCGATGGTCCCATCGTTGAAAAAAGTTGAATAACTTCTAAAGATGGTACCTTTTGATACGGAATTTGCCTTCAGCAAGGAAGGGTTGTATGCTATTTGTAACTCAAATGCCTTTATCGCTTGGTTCGGGACACAAGGGATACTGATGGTAAAGGTAGTTCCCGCAGCTATAGTCTGAGTTGATGGGTCTATTTTCACGGTGGTGTTTCCTGCGGCGTTTACTGGAGTAGTAAATCCACTGAACAAAACAGTCGCGGAGAAGAGGACTGTGAATGCAATGATAATTAATTTTTTATGAAGTTTTTCTCTCACCATCATAGATATCGTTCCTTTCAATTCAATTGTTGTTTTATCAATAAGCGTGACATAAGAGCTATCATTCTTATTTCGCGATCAATTTTGCTGTCCTTGGTGCTAAAGTGTGTGTTGCC
>Ga0113563_10003342_pt1 | contig 9983 bp, 7 predicted proteins | sample Mud3Dept3metaG_FD_80117 | JGI IMG/M metagenome (GOLD analysis project Ga0113563, IMG submission 80117) | Freshwater wetland microbial communities from Ohio, USA, analyzing the effect of biotic and abiotic controls - Mud 3 Core 4 Depth 3... | ecosystem: Environmental > Aquatic > Freshwater >...
AGCAAACTGTATCCCGTAATCCCTAGCCCGGGCGTTTCCATTGAAATTTACCTTCATATGCTTCAAGGGCATACGATCCTTAAACGCCTCAACGATAGAATCAATTTTTCCATCGATATTCTGGTCTATGACGATCAACTCAAAATCCTTATATGTTTGGCATGCCAAGGATTCGAGAAGATCAACCAGCTCCCTGTCCCTTCCTAGTGTCGCCAAGATGAGTGAACACTTCATAAAAAATCCGCCTCTTTATATTATCCGCAATAGTTTACTAATTCTGAAAAGACAAGGTTCCCAGCTCTTCACACCCAATTTTGGCTTTTTTATTTATTGAAGCAGCACGTCGGCATGCCAAGGAATCGAGAAAATCAACCAGCTCCCTTTCCCTTCCTGGAGTCACCAAGATGAGTAAACACTTCATAAAAAAACCACCTCTTTATATTATCTGCAATACTTTACTAATTCTGAAAAGACAAGGTTCCCAGCTTTTCACACCCAACTTCGGCTTTTTAATTTGCTTTTTAATTTATTGATGCAGTACGTCGTCAAGCCAGCTTGAAAGTGTGTATCTCTGCCAAACTTGCCGTTTTGGTATCACGAAAGGAGATTCAAGAAAACCCGGATCCACACGTGGTTTACTCCTGTCAATTACTGCCACATTGTTTTCATGGTAGAAATCGGCCTCGGCCAAGCGTGCGTTCGTCGAGATGATCTTCCTGCCAGCAGCAAAAGTTTCAATGCTTCGCATCGTATAGCCAGTCTGAACGACACGCTCTATGTCGACTACCGCACGGGCGCGTGCCACGAGTTCCATGATATCCCGTTTTGACAAAGGGGTGAAAATAAACTCGTCGCGCTTCGCACGCCGGAACGCTGGATCGAAACAGCGGCGAAAGTAATAGATACCTTTGGAGGGTATGTACAAAACCTTTGCGAAATTGACGCCGTGCGGCAGCCCACGCTCGATGCCTTTGACTATGGAATATCGATCGTCATGAGCAGTCCCGAAAAATAGCAGGTCGATGTCCTGTTCAACGGCGGGGAGATTAACTTGCTCCTCAACGAAAAACAAGGGGCGGTAAGTCAAGCGATTATCTGAAACCGCGTCAAGCGGATCAAAAGTTAACGCACGATCAAACAACGCGACTTTCTGGAAGCTGTCTTTCGGCATATTGCGATAACTGTCCCAAAAGTAGATTGTGAAGCGCGCATCGGGCAGCGCTTTCTGAAGGCGGCGGATCGCTTCAATGCTCAAGGCCTCCCCTTTTATTACCAGGACATCACGTATGGGCTGCTGTCGAACTTGCTCTATGATGTGGTCAAAGTAGCGGTCCGCTTTGCCTGCGAGAAGGGTCGGATACAATCGCAATAGTGCCTTCGTAGCCGTATCAGTTGCAGGGCGATCCTCGAACCATATAACTTTGCGTCCACGCTGTTCCAGGCTTGCCTTAATCTCCTTCGCGTAACCGAAAAAACTCGCCGCTATAAACAAAAAATCACACATAAACAAATGCTATAAACAGAAATGTGTTACCTGGAATGAAATATCAAAAGCCATCTTATATTCACGAATCAGTTATCGATGCTGACGGAAAATACTCTGAAGGACTGCAACTTTCCCAGCCGGATATCGAGTACCAGGCACAGTACCATAATCATGGCAATCTCAGTTCTTGGCACCAACAGAGAATAGCCCGCGCTCCTTAAGCTCCGCCAAAGACCGCTCGTAACCTGCATCATAAGTTTCATTATGCGCAGCCCACGAAAGGAATTGGTGGAGACCTTCGTTGAAGGACCATTTCGGTGTGAACCCCGTGAGGGTCCTGATGCTTGAAATATCAGCCACGTTATGGCGGATGTCTCCTATGCGAAAGTCACCCGTAACCCGAACAGCAACGTTTGCATTAAAGTAGTTAACAATCGCCTGGGCCACGTCAAACACCGAGGTGCGTATCCCTGAACCTACATTCAAGGAATGGATTCCGCGCACCTGTGGCGCGATACAAAGCGCTGTGGCCTCAACAACATCATCTACATAGACGAAGTCCCGACTTTCTTGGCCGTCCTCGAAAATGTTTATGGAATTGCCCTGACGGACGAGATTGGAAAACACTGCCAGAATACCCGTATAAGGGTTAGAAAGGCTTTGTCCTGGTCCATAGACGTTCTGATAACGTAAGGCGAAGCCATCGATACCGAGCGCGCCAGCAAACATGATTACCATTTGCTCTTGCATCTGCTTTGTTATCCCATAGAAGGACGATGGCGAGAACGGGGTATCTTCTGCGGTAGGCATAACCTGAACCGGTTCCGCGCAGACAGGGCAAAATGGTTCGAAATGCCCCTTAGACATTGCTGAGACGGTGCGCGCTTTAGGATAGACATCTCCATGAAAAGAGCAGCGATATCGCCCCTCCCCATAAATAGCTCGCGAAGAGGCCACTACAAGCTTCCGAAGCGACGGAGAACGCTCATTGACAAGAATATCGAGCAGGCACGCGGTGCCGCGAATATTGACATCTTCATAATGCTCAACTGCATACATCGACTGCCCCGTGCCCGTTTCGGCCGCGAAGTGAACTATTACCTCTTGTCCAGGTATCACTTGTGCCAACAAGCTCCGATCGCGAATGTCCCCTTGGACACAGTGGGCAACAGACCGCAGGTCGTCGGGGAAGGATGCGCCCTGCCCATGAATCTGCTCGTTCAGATTATCCAGTATGGTTACCTTAACGCCAGATGAAGCCAGCCTTTTTGCTAACCTCGATCCGATGAACCCGGCACCGCCAGTGATCAAAACTTTCATATTAGAAGCTCCCCACTGTACTGTCACGGTTGGGGTCATCGCAAAAAAGGGAAATTCCGAAGCTGCCAACGTGATTCACAGGATGGCCTCTTGACGGGGTTTTGCTGAGACGCCCCCGATTTCGCTACCCATCAATACCTGCCAAACCTGGTTGCCAAGGTTGACGGGATTAAGATGCTCTTCCACATAGTTTCTTGCATTGCGTGACATATGATCCCAGTCTGATCCACTTAGCGATTGCGCAATAGTGAGTACATTACACGCCGAAGCGTCAGTTCTATCGAATATGAAGCCGGCCCCTATCGATTCAACATCGTCCCAAGCGAGCCCTCTGGCAACCAAGACTGGACGACCCACCGCCATTGCCTCGGCAACCACGTTGCCGAAGTTTTCGCGCATTCCTCCCGTCTCCTCGAGGCCCGATGGCAACACGAGGAAGTGACTGTTCGCCAGTAGGTCCATGACCTCCTCGTGACTGACATAACCCCGATAGCTAATAGCGCCTTTCGCCTGTTCGACCAAGCTTTGAAACTCCTCAAAATAGGCCCCGTCAACACCTCGTCCGGCGACCACCAAACGGTCGGCTAGTCGCCGGGTCTTGAGCCATGCCCGGATAAAGGCGTTAATTCCTTTCTCCTGTTGGATGTGCCCCAGAAAACATATCGTTATTCCCTCGCCGCCAGGATTTCCCGCAGGCACCACCTCCCGGCTATCGATACCATTTGGAACTATTAAGATTCGAGCATCGTGGCGGAGAACTTCTCTCACGCCTTCAGCCTCCGTCTCGCTGGTACAATGGACAGCAATCGCGCGGCGCAAGGTAGGGAAGGTTAGTAATTTATAGAAAGGCCATTTGTGAGGCTTTCGTTCCCTAATCAATTTTACATGCTCGGGCATCAGTCCTCCATGTGCCGCTACCATGAAACGTTTCCGAAAAATTACACAAAAAATAGCTGCAAGTGTGCACGGCCATGTGGCGATGCCGTGGATGTAAACAACCGGTGCCTTCGAGCACAATTTCAAAATCGCAGGGATTGCGCCAAAGCCAAATCCCCAACGTCTAAACCAGTAGCAGCGATAGAGATCAACCTCCACATTATCGCCTAGTTCTAGATCCTCCGGTTTAAGCCTGCGGTCAATCGATTCGTCTGAGACGACCAATCGAATTTGATGTCCAACCTCAGCCCAGGCTTTAGTTAACACACGGGTTGTAACGGCTACACCGCCATACCCCTTGGCTGGCGATATATGAGTGGCGACTATTCCCACATCCATCTTCATGCTCCTCTAATTAGCTGTTGAACCATACGAGTTTCGGGGAAACTCGTCCATATTGTGAAACCCGGACAGCAAATGGCCAGCATGCCGCCCCCGAAGGCCTCACCTGACAACCTTGCGCCTCGAACTGATTGAGTGCGCCTTCTCATGTTTGTCTTTCGCCGTAGCGGGCAAGCAGATACTTAGTTGCTTCATACCAGGCAAACATAAATGAAAATTCCAGGCCCTCCCGTCCATCAAGAAATCCGCCACAAATGACATAATGATAGATAAATCGTGCCGGCGCTCTCAGTATCGAGTTCCCCAGCAACATGCTGAGCCGCTTCCTGCGGTTGATGGTAATTCCCGCCTTATTGACCCGAATCTCCCGGTTTGCGTGATCAACATGCTTGTGCATCCATTCCAGCAGTTCTCCGTCATAGAAGTAGTGTTCATAGGGGATCTTCGCAAAGGTGACCCTCGCACCCTCTTCGATATTTTCACCGAACCCACCTTCGTGATGAGAAAGAAATCGCACCTTGCCCCGTCGCAGAAGACGAGCATGATAAATTGGATAACCTGGCGTGTACCTGAGGCGCTTTCCCCTCAGGAAGAAATATGAGGGTACCATGACGGCGTCCGCCGAAGCCAACTCCAGGTTCACAGCGGTCATCGTCCAATCGAAGAATTCTTTTTGAAATACCTCATCGGCATCGATAAACAGAACCCAGGGCGTGGTGATGCCACATTCTTCAAGCGCATAGTTTCTTTGCTGCGCATAACCTTCCCAGTCATGCTGACGGATAATGCATCCATATTGTCTCGCTATATCGAGGGTCTGGTCCGTGCTCCCGGAATCGAGAACCATCACGTCGTAACCCGTTGGAAGGGCATTTAAGCAACGTACCAGTGTTTTTTCCTCATTCTTGGTGAGTATGACGACGGTCAGTACACCTCCGCTATGATTCATTTAAATCTCCAGACTTTTGGTGCACTATCGGCAACCATTCCAACCAAGGCTTCGCGATAAGCGCGACTACCAGAGCCTCGGTACCAAAATAGATCGGAGCCGCAATGGCGGCGCCCATCAATCCCTGCCACTTCACCATGATCGGTATGCTTATGGCAGCGCAAATCGCCCCGACTACTCGCCCTCGCAAGACTAGCCGAGTCCTTTTCCTCGCATAAAGGGGTTGGGCAAGCACAATACCAGTCGCCTGAAGCGCACACCCCATCCCAATGATCGGCATCAGCACTGCCGCCGATTGATAGGCCTCAGCGAGAAGCAGTTCGGAAACCCAGCCCTTCAATAAGACGAGTGCCAGAACGCCCCCAAACCCAACGGCAATTACACAGATTAACCATATGCGAAACACTTTGCGAGCGGGCTCGCTTTGATCTCTGGAGAAATGGTTGAAATACACCGGCTGAAAGGTGCGCAACAGAACCATGGAGCTTCGGTTGAACGCCTCGTTAATCAGGGTGTAAGCCGCTGCGTAGATGCCCACTTCCGCGGCGGTCATCAGATAGGCGATGACATAGCGATCACCCAGGGTATTTAACCACCCGACCAGCTCCAGGGGGATCAAAGGCCAGGCATAGGCCAGAACCTCCTTGCGGAGACTTCGATAACCAAGCGACCGATGCATCGTCGTTTCCTTGGCATCTACCCGATGAACCTTAAACCACATCGTGTTCGCCACAAAACTGGCTAGCGTATAACCCAGCAGGATCAAGACCGCATCGCCTCCCCCCCAAAGAACCAAGCTGATAGCCATCACTGGCCGCAGGATGCTGTCGCTGGTCTGCCAAAGCGATGCCTCACGTTGGCGACGCTCACCGCTCAGAAGTTGTACGCCAAAATCTCGGCGCACTGTGGCGACAAGCAGCAGTCCTGAAGCCACGAACAACCACGGCTTGTTCTCGCTGACATAGCCGTAAGCCACGCCGCCGATCGCCATTAGGACTATCGCCAGTGCGACCGAGCGACTAATCAGTCCCCTAAGGATACGAGTCAAGTCACCGCGCTGATTCTTCTGAATCGTTTCTGGCAGCAACCTCATTCCAGCAGAAACAAATGGGGAAGAAAAATTATTAACGCCTAGCGCCACTATGCCCACCATGAGTGCAACCTGTCCAAATACTTCAGGCGTCACCAACTCCGTCAGAACTCTGGTACCCAAGAGAAGCACGATTCCGGATCCGACTTGACCAAGCAATGCCCAAGACGCCTCGCCTACTATTCGGCTTTCAAATATACTTCCGGATAACCCATTGGCCGCAAGAACCTTACATAATCTCGAAAACATTAAAAAAGCCCACTCCCCGTAGCGTTCATTCGGACACTCATTACTTTGCATGCAATTCTTCATTGATTTAAGGTGGCTATGATTGTGGTGACCAGATCACATTACCTCTCCCCTGATTGAGCCAGACTAGCCGCTTCAACATCTCGGGCTGCCCGAACTGGAGCATGTAGCGGAAGCGACTTGCGAGATGTTCCCGCCACCAGCCCCCACAGGAACATGAGTATTGCATTTTGAGGAAAATATTCCCACAAATTAAAAGGTATACCTGCCACAAATATGAACGTCGTTACCACTACCTTGCTTCGATGACCCGACAATTGTGAACTCATCCAAAGTAACGACAGATAGGCCATTACTCCAATCAAACCGTATCCGTTCAGCAGAAACAAGTACAAACTGTCGGAAATGAATTGGCCTGGAAAATGGTCAGCACCAAACATGACGGTTATGGTGTTCGACCCGAGTCCCAGCCCCCAGCCAAAGAGCAGGTCGGATGGTCCATTGATATTTGTGGTAAGCACTCTTTGCCATTGCGCGATACGGCCCTCCTCGCTCAGATCGGCGTCCTCCCGACCGCTCAGCAGCGGGCTTGACGCCAGAATGAGCAACCCGACGGCAAGCACCGGCGCCGGAAGGACCAGCGCCCAACGATCGCGGGCACGCACAGCTGTGTATCCTCTGAAAAAGAGTACCAGGAAAGCGCTGAACATTGAGGTACGCGAGCCGCTTATGACAGCCAGAAAGACGCTGAAATACATCCATTTACGCATTCCCAAGACCTGGGCCATCGAAAAAACCAAGGTACAAGTTGCCATTGCCGCGCCGAACAGGTTCGGGCTCACGAAGGTGCCGAAAGGCCGGCCTCCGCTCAGGATCGACACGCCGAACACTGCGGGTGCCCAAAGCGCCTGGGAGATCGCCAAAGCACCCTGAATGACTATGTAATAGCGCAGGTATGACGCAAATTTGTTGAGGACAAGTTCGCCTGCGCCCAGATGGCTGATTATGAAGCCGATCAAGGCTAATGGCAGGTACTCGAACACACGCAGCCCGGCCATCGGTACCACCAACGGCAAGTCCAGATACAGCGCATAGCCAACCTCGAACAGCACATAGGTGGTTACAACACCCAAAAATGCAATGACAGAGCCGGTCAAGGCACCGCACCGCAAGCGCGGTTCAAAAAACGCGTAAGCAACAAGAACCACCAGCATGGCCTCGCGAAGAATACGCAAACCGAAATCCTGCTCGCCATAAACCTCCTTCACCCCTAACCAGGCCGACTCGACCTGGGGCAATGCAGCCACGGTGGACGCGCTTACCAGCGCGAACATCAGAACCGGCAAATCTTTTTCGAAACGTAGTTCCATCTTACGCCTGTACCTTGTCGTCTATTTCTTCCATGGATTCTACAACAGGCAAATAGTCACGATCCTGACGTTTTCCTAACCAGTCTCCCACCGCCTGATAGCCGGCCATAAATGGCGACGAGTTCTTGGACTCCTTGTCGGCACGGTTGTAGGCGTAACCATAATAAGGAGAATACGATGAGCCTTCTTTCATGTCGTTGATAATGAAGCCATTCGGTTTTATGCCGACCTGCTGGAAACGCCGGAAACTGACTTCCAACTCCTGAGCCGTGTAGCGGCCTTCCTTAACCACCAGAAAGGTGGCGTCGGCGTGCTTGCCCAGAATCGCTGCATCGGTGGCGCCCAAAATCGGCGGCGAATCGATCACGATATGGTTGTAAAAACTTTTCAACTGCTCAAGCGTTTCCGCCAAATCGCCAAGCACCAGCAACTCCGCAGGATTCAGCACCATGCTCCCGCATGGTATCAAATCCACACCGACATCGGGCAGGCTGATGATAACGTCGCCTAGCGAAACCCTGCCGGCCAGCAGATCGGAAAGCCCCGGTTGCTTCTCGACGGAAAAGGTTTCGTGCAGTCGCCCATTGCGCATGTCTGCGTCGATGATCAACACCCGTTTCTTGATACTCGCCAGCAATGCGGACAGGTTGGCGCTAACAAAGGATTTACCCATGCCGGGCGCCGGACTGCTGACCATGATGACCTTGCTTTCGTGATTAGCCAGGGTGGCTTCCAGTGTTGTCCGCAGGCCGCGCAGCGACTCCACGGAAATATCCAGCGGTTCCTGACTAACCAGGATGCCGGGCTGGCGATCCCTGCCCTGATCGATCAGACGTGCCAGCCGGCGCTGCTTCTTGCTATGCGGGATGGCGGCAAACAGCGGCAAGCCCACCTGATATTCCAGCAAGGCCGGGTAATTATCGTGGCGCTGCAAGGAATGCCTGATGAACACCACGGCCGATCCCATACTCAGACCCAACAAGGTGGCGATGGCCAACAACAGTCCGGGTTTCGGCCAATACGGCTTTTCCGGAGTTACCGCAAAATCGATGATGCGGGAGTTACCTAAGGAACCTGCAGCGGCAATACGTTGTTCCTGTGCGCTGTTCAGCAGCGAAGTATACAACTCGGTATTGACCTGCACATCCCGCGACAAACTCACCACGCTTTGCTGAGTGCGTGGCAAATCCTTGATTCGCTTTTCTAAAGTCGCCAGCTTGCGATCGATACGCTTGATTTGCGCGTTGGTGGCGATCATGTCTGGATGAGCACCCTCCAGACGCTGACTCTGCTCATCGTATTTCTGTTTGAGTTGAATGCCCAGCGTCTCCATTTCCGAGGCCTGTTTGAGCAATATTTCGGCCTCGGCGGATATGTCAACCGCCCCATTTTTTTGCCGGTAGGCGCTCAAGCCTTGCTCAGCCTTGTCCAGGCGCTCTTTTACAACAGGCAACTGGCTTTCCAGGAAATTCAGCTTTTGCGAGGCTTCCGCAGACTCCCAATTGACTGTCGCGTTGACATAAATGGTGGAGATGTCGTTGACTGATTTGGCGAGTTGCTCCGGATCGCGGCCTTTAAGTTCGACGCTGAGAATATCCGTGTCCTTGGAAATCTCCTTGACGGAAAAAGCCTTTAGCAAGGTTTCGATGGCTGTCAACGAGGTTTTTCTGATCAATTCAAAATGGGTGCCCGGATAAGCCGCAAGTTCTGCGATCTTAATAACGACAGGCGTAGCCTCACCCATATCGGCGGTAAGGGTTTCTCCTGCCTGCCCGTTGATCAGTTCTTCATCCTTAGGACCGAGCAAGATAAAGCGGCCTGCCTCCAGAGCGATCAGGGTAAACTCTTTTTCCAGATAACGATCCGGCACATTGAAGGTAGCGATCTTCAGCTTTTCGCCCCCCCAGGCCCAGCGGCCGAATCCCCACCATGGCGTTGCAATCCCGTCGTGGACATCATGCCGGCTGGCCAACATCTCGCCGATAATCGGAAAGTAATTGGGTGACGCTTCCACCATCAGGTTCAGATCTTCCACAACCTTGCCTAGCACCGATCGAGAGCGAAGGATTTCCACTTCACGCTGCGCCCTTGGGCTTTCGGCTTCGGTCGGCGAATGGTTTGCCTCACTACGCAAGGGCGCTGCGAGCAGCGCCTTGTTCTTGTCGATCCGTAACAGCGCATCAGCCTTGTAGGTGCGTGGCGCCAGCACCAGATAGACCACCGTTATCAACAGCACCGACA
>Ga0113563_10003343_pt1 | contig 9982 bp, 7 predicted proteins | sample Mud3Dept3metaG_FD_80117 | JGI IMG/M metagenome (GOLD analysis project Ga0113563, IMG submission 80117) | Freshwater wetland microbial communities from Ohio, USA, analyzing the effect of biotic and abiotic controls - Mud 3 Core 4 Depth 3... | ecosystem: Environmental > Aquatic > Freshwater >...
CGGCAGGTCCTCGATCCGCCGGCCGTCGATGTTGACTGCGGTGAAGAGGGCTATTTTCCGCGATTTGCTCATCACCACTGAGAAGTGAGTGTACTTCAACTCGTGCCCGCTGCCGTCCTTGAGTAATACGGTGTCCTCAACGCGCTCCCTTGAGAGCGCCGGCAAATCGACTCGCGGCCCCAGGAACTTTGGATCATAGCCCTTCCTCCTGGCGTACCATTCCGGGCTTAGCTCGACCCTCTTTAGCATGACTTCGTCCATGAAACATCCTCCTCATTTTTCCTGACCGCTATCCTCACCAGCACTGTGTTGTCGACTGCCGGCCTTCAGACAGCACCGCTTTACCCATTCCACTAAAGCAGCAACCTAAGGGCGATTCTGTCCGCGGTCCCTCTTGTGCGCCTCGTGGAATCGGTTTTCAGAGCTTTAGCCGATCCGCGCTTCGCCGATGTTGCGTCAAAGTAGGCGGCTATCGCACTCCTTCCCGCTTCGACGAGGGCGGTTCGCCGTGCGTCGCTCATGTCAAACTCGGTCGTACCAAGGATAGAAGCTCCGAAGTGACTCCGCGACATGTTATGATTCACTGAATGATCCCGCCGGTCAGAGGGAGAAGGGAAGATAAGGCTCGATCCCCTTTTGAGTGAATCGATGACGGTATCGTTGGTTTCTTTTAGACTTTTTGTTGTCATCAATACCAATTCCAATTCCTCCGTCTCATGGTTACGCTAACCCGTTATTTTAGTGACAAGGCAGGAATCAGATGCGGCATCCTCCCGATTTCGACACGAATAGGAGGAATAGGGGACCCACCCCGCTGATTTCACGGTCTATCTGGAAGGAATCTGCATGACCAGGGCCGGGGCCGCCCAGATCGGGTTGTCCTTGTATTGCTTATAAATATTCTGTCGAGCCTTGAGAAAAACGTCCTCCAGTGACTGCATCTCGCCCCCGAACAGCACCCTGTAAAACGCCCGCGTGTATTCCGCCGCCATATCGTCTTCGACGTCCCACCGGAAGCCAATGGTCGCCGGGATTTGTTTCTTCGCCAGGGCAAAAACGAACCCCACCTCGGAGCTGTGGCAACTGCTCAGGAAAACGAGGTTTGTCCTCGATGGCCGCATCCAGGCGCTCAGTAGATCGAGGTCCACAACTTCGATCGGCGGCTTCCCGTCCCGGGCGCTGGGAAAGAAAACGTAGCCCTTATTTGTGCGGGAGTCGAAATAGGAATGTCCGGCGTAATGTACGATATGCCAAACCCGCTTCCCTTGCTCCAGTGTGTCTTGAACTTGCTCGACGAAAGGCCTGTCATCACCGGCTCTGGGAATCACCTCGACCTTCCCGATCGTTACGCGGCGCGAATATTCCGGGGAATCCCTGTAGTTCTTGAGAAACCCACACTCGGCTTTCACATTCTGGAGCCTGTCTAATTTAAGTTTCCTTACCAGCATTCCTTCCTCTTTAATAACAGCTTCGCCTTCAGTCGGAGACTCGATGATCAGAATGTTGAGTGGCCCTTTCTTCGTCTCCTGATCATGGAAGAGCGGATTTCCCCATCCCCCGGATTCTGCAACGGTGCGATAGATCGGCGCATGGAGCATCCAGTAGTCTTCCTCGAGCTGCCCGTGTGGGCCATAGATCGCTTCCAGGGCGATGGGATGCACTTCCTTTCCCACGACAAATCGAATCCGAGTATTGGACAGTCCACCAGCCAGGGTTACCTGTTGGGTGAAAAGACGGCTGAATTTGCGGTCCCTCTCAAAAATGTGCGTCATCAACTTCTCGCCGATTTGTTGAAGTTTGCTCTGCCATTCCCTCTTCCCCTTACAGTTTTCCGCCAGGGCACTGGACTCCTTGATCAGTTCAAGAAACTCTGCGGTCAGGATATCCAGGGTCTTGTGTTCAATACTACATGGGAAACCCACTCCCCCCAATGCATACTCCGGCGTTTTCGTGCCCAGGTTTAAGAAGATATCGACGTTGAGCCTCTTCTCCTCGGGCACTCTTCTGCCTTCAAGCCCCTGTCTGACACGTTTCTTGAACAGGTCTTCCCAGCCAAGTTTTTGAGTGACAAGCTCGCACCAGTCCAGCTGGTTCACTTTCTTATTGAGATCCGCGTCGTCGACTATCGTGAAAAGGATGGTGGGAATGTTTATGTTCTCATTAATCCACTGCGCAAGGCCCAGTCCCAGCCTGAGACCTTCCACGGGCACCGTCTTGCTGTCCTCAGGTATGTCGAGAGAAGTGACAACGAGGTCATACCCTCCGTCTCCGCGACTGAGTTTCTCTCTGGCCTTCGCCGCGTTGGTAGTATAGATAAAGTCAAAAGAAATGTCCGTTAGTTCCCTAAGAGTCTCTTGGACTAGCTCATAGTGCTCGGGATTGGGCAACACGCTCAGCACCCGCATGCTCATGCCTCCTCTCTGGCAGCCGGCAAATGGATCCAAAAAACTCCTTGAGATCCCTCTCTGCTATGCCTGTAGTAGAATTTTCCCTTGTGGTTATCGACGACGAATCTCTTTATCACCTCGTCTCCCAGGGCCATCTGCATGATGGTTTCGGAAAGCGCTTTCTGCGCTGCGAATTCCTCGGGTCCTCGATCCGGAGGCAGGAACCCTGAGAGCTTCATGATGACCCAATCCTCCTCCGAGAAAACCCTGAAATCAATCTTCTCATCCAGAGGGAGGTATCTGAGCAAAAAGGAGAGGATCGCCTCAAGGCAAAAGGTGAGTTGAAACAGATCCCCTCTGAGGTAAGGGAGTTTCTCCTGTCGATTCTCGGCGATTCGGTTCCTCTCGGACTCGGGAAACTCAGACAACACATAATCGACGACTTCCGAGATGCTGAGAAGCATCTCTGTGTAGGGAAGGACCCCTTCTTGCTTGTCGTAGAGGGCCAGGCGACGGTAGGTCATCTCCACCTTCGATAGCTGCTTCAACGCCTTGTCGAGGGTGTCGGCCATCTCCTTGTCACTTGTTTCTTTTCCCAGGCGCCGGATCCACCCGAAGGCCAACGAGAGCGGGGTCTGGGTTTGGACAGCAATCTCATTGTACATCTTGGTGAGATAGTCCAGTTCCTTCACACGCTCGAAGACAGACACATCCTTGCAGACGAAAACCTTACCCTCGAAATACTCTGGCAGCTCAGAAGCTGACAGAAGCACAGGGAGCAGACTGCCACCCTTACAGCGTAGTTTGATGCTCTCCTTGGTTCTATACGTTGGGGCTTCAATGGCATCTCTGGCGGCCTCGGGGTCCGTAAGAATGTCCTTCAGCTCCAGGGCCGCCATCTCCTCCTGCGTATAGCCGAGTGCCCCTGTGGCTTCCGGATTGGGATGACTGATCCTCCCTTGCCTGTTCGTCACGAAAACGAGGTCCGACGTCGATTTCAGGATGGCCAGAAGGAAGTGGTGTTGCCACACACGATCAAGCAGATTACCAATCTCTTGCACAATTCCAAGGAGGGCATCCATTTCCTCTTTTGAGAAAGCATTCTGGCGGGAATCCTCAATGTTCAGGAGCCAACACACCTTATCTCCGATCACAATGGGCAGGCAGAGCTCAGACACCACCCCTTTGACGCCTGGTTTGTAGATCCTGCTAAAAAAGGGGTCCTCTCTGATATTCGGGATGTTGACCGCCTTTCCTGTGGAGTACACGTATCCAAGGACGCCTTCTCCAAGAGCTTGCACAGAGGGTTCCGGAGACGGAAGGCTTTCGGGCCGGGCCTTTTGCTGAAGCAAGCTAATTTGACGTGTCTTCTCATCAATTCTGAACAGCCCGATCTCCTCGCACTCGTAATGGGCGCCGAGCTCATCGACGATGGTTTCGGCCACATGACGAACATCGTCGGAGGCCGATACAATCTTCTGGACGAGGTTAAGGCGAAATTTCAGTTCTCTCCTTTCCTCATAATGCAGGGCCATCAACACAGCCTTATCGAGCGGCAATTTCTTGACCACGGTCTCCTGATCTTCACCGTAGGTCCTCTCCTTCTTGCTCAGTAAATTGATGCCGGCTACGACCTTTCCCTGTTGAACGACAGGGTAGCGCAACGACGATCGAAAGCCTTCCTCGACCAACCGGACGAATTCCGGCATCCTTTTAAGGACTTCCCTGCCTGGTTGATTCAAGAACTCCTCGAGGTTATCGATATGCGACACTTCCGCATACTTCAGGGTGTTCATTAGGACTTCCGGGATCGGCCACCACCGTATGTTCGACTTTATTCTATTTCCTGTATGGTCGTAGGAAACGAAATCACGTAGATGAGTCATATCAGCGCTGTATTGAGTGATGATAAAGCGGTCGAAACGAATAACCTCTGAGACCTCCTGAATTATCTCGGTAAGCATTTTCGGGGCGTTCCTACTGCTAGCGATGACGTTATGAATTTTATCGGAGGCTTTCTCCAGACTCAGGTCCCGGACGATCGCCATGCTCCCGATGACTTCTCCATGCAAATCCGTTTCGGGCACTGCCGCAATGCTCACCTGGGTCTTCTTTCCATCTGCCGGACGGGTGACCTCGATCTCATACGCATCGCTTAACCCCACATGTCGCCTTTCCAGTTGATTACTGACTTTTGAGTAATTTTCATCGTCCGGCAAGATGTCCCGCAATGTTTTTCCTTCCCATCCCTCCAATCCCAAAACGCGAAGCGCTGCGGGGTTCATGTAGGTAAATTCTGCGCTTTTCAGGGTCTGCTTGGTTACACCCACTGGGAATTTGTCGAGGATTTCCTTTTCCGCCCGATCAGCTGAGGTAAGGTCGACAGCACATAGATAGCCCCCCGTTATCTCCCCGTGGAAAGTCACAGGTGCAATCTCAGCCCCAACAGGAGTCACAGTACCCCGGTCCGTCTGTAAGTACGACCTGCACATCCGCGGTTTTCCACTTTTCTCAAAGGAAAGCATCTTTCGGATAAGCGCGCGCGCACGAACATCAAAAAAGGACTCCAGCGGTCTCCCCGTGGCCGATCGAGTGCCGAGAAGGCGCTTCATCTCCTCATTCGTGGCAACGATCGTCCCGTCAGCTTTGAACAGACAGAAGCCCCGGGCGCCACTCATCACAATCTTTTCGTAGACTCCGGAGGTCTCCTGCACCGTAGCACGCAAAAGAGCTCCGAGCCTCTTCCGCACATGATTCAGGGTCTCGAGGGGCTGGATTTCTGAACCTTCGCCAGCACGTTTCAAAACCTCTTCCGTGGAATTCTCAAGGTACTCCATCTCGATGAAAAAATCGTCCAGCGAATAATTCTCACTCCTCACCCTGGCTACAACGGTCTCACGACCTTTTCTCTCATTCTCCGTGTTTCCCGACATCTGGTCGATGAGAATTGAGAGAAGATCCCTTTTGTTCTCCTGTTCCTGGGCAAGGAGAGCAACCTTGGAAGACCCATCCTCTCCCCATTCTTTTTTCAGCTGATCCAGCCAGGTTCCCTGGATTTCGCTGCTGTGACGGATGAGCCATTGCACTGTTTCTGGCGTTTCAACGGGCATGCCCTGTGAGTTCCGCATGCTACGACCTCCTTTCTCTATCATCCCCTCTCAACTCATGCCACTCGAGCTAGTGGATGGGCAAAGACCGTGTAGGCCAGCCAGGTGGGGTCGCCTGACGCCTTGACCTCTGCACGGGCTGCTTGGACAGCCACTCCAACGGTCTTGCCCGACAACATTTGGCCATAGAAAGCCTTGGCGAAATCGTGGGCCGCCTGGTCGTAGATGGACCAGTAGGCACCCATGAATGCCCCTGCTCCGGCGCGGAGGAATTTGGCCGCCCACCCGCCGATGCCGGTCAACGACATAGCGCTGTTGCCAATCTGACAGGCATTCAGAAAAACCAGCGGTCGGGCCAAGCCGAGATTCCTCACGGACCCGCTGAGGTCTTCGGGTGTCATCTCTTCCGCGTTTTCGAGGAACATAACAGAACGGTTGGGGTCTGGGGCCCGAAAACCCCCGTGGCCGGTGAAGTGCCATCCGTCGTATTCTCCCTTGGCGAGGGTGCTGATCAGTTCAGCGAATCTCGCCCTGACTTTTTCCACGCTTCGGTTGCCACCGGCCAAAGACAGCACGTAGTCTTCCTCCTTCGGGGCAAAGGGCAGTCGGGAATCCGACGGCACAACAAGGGCCATTTTCTTAAGGGTTAGGTGGGGTTTCAACGGAGTCTCGAGAAGCCAGCGGGTCATGGCAAAGGCCTCACACAGAAAGGGGCCCTCCACGATTCTTCCGTTCTCTCGTCCTTGCAGTTTACATAGCTCCCAGGGGATCCAGGGCTCTTCCGATTGCACCTGAATGGACCGGATCCGGTTCCGTGGTGACCAGAGTGACCAGAGTTGGGCCTGGAGGTCCTGGGGAACGACAGTTTCGAACAGATGCGCGCCCTTGGCACCCAGGTGAAGTTCAGCCTTGGTCCGACCCTCGGCAGTTCTTAGGTCCATTGTTTCGATATCTTTGAAAAATTCCTCGAAGTACAGCAGCGGGTCGGTGCGCAGCGTAATAGGGCCGAAGCTCTTGAAGTTTAGATCCAACGCGCTGTCCATGGCTGAAAGTTTGAAGGTGAAGGATGGTTTGCCCCCGGCGTGATCCTCAAGAATGAGGAGGGAGAAATCGGGCTGGCCTATGCTCGTTGGCTCCACCCGCTCTTCGTGGCTGCGCCGCTCAGCGGATGCGGGCTCTGTAGCCTCAACAACGACCGGGGCCAACGTGACGGTCCCCAGGGGCTGCCCCAGGTGAAAGGCCAGGATTCGCACTCTGCCGGGACCGAGTGCAATCGCCTTGAGCTTGAACTGGAGAGGCAGCATTTCGTCCGTACCGCTCACCGTCAGGGTTCCTTCGCCTATCCCTTCCAGGGCAAAGCCCAGTCGGGGCTGAACGACCACTTCAACCTTCGAGCCTGACGGAAGAGCAATGGGTAGCGCCGGTCCTTTTCCCATTTCGATCGAAAGAGAAACCAAAAGAGAGTGAGTTTCCTCCAAGCGAACCTGTTCCGGAAACTCAGCCGACAGGGAGCGAGTGATGGGTGCTGCATCCTTGAGATCAGTCATCCCCCTGGACCGTGGGGCACTTTGAGGGGGAGCGGCCGCGGCGTCGAAAAATCCGTTGACCTGGCCTTCCTCGACCATGACAACCCGGTCCGGGGCTGCTCCAAGACGGGCGTAGCCGTCCAGCGTCGGGGTCGCCTGGTGTTCATGCAGGTTGAAGGCTTCATGGACGGACATTTCATCGGGAGCGGCGGCAAGATCGCGCAACGCCTCCGCCACGGTGTAGAGATAGTAATAATCTCTAGGGTCTGTCCGGTGCACAATCACATGCGTCGGTTTCAAAAGTCTGACAAGCTGGCTGGCTTTGTTAACCGGCCAGGAAGCCTGAAGAAGAACAAAGGTATCCATGGCCTTTTCACGCAAATACATAGCTTTCATATCTACCCTCCTTGACAGCCTGCGCTCTCCATTACACCATCGGTGGACGAGCGGGGTGACGGTCGAGCCGTGGCAACCCTCTGGAAAACCCATGTCAGCAGTGACATGCGCCGAGGTCCACGGCCTACCCGCCAAATTCTACCGCTGCCTCCTGCTAACCGCCGCTAGGGCTCTCAGCTCATCGCGTATGCTCTGAAGGTCCGCGGCAATTTCGGGTGGTTGGGCGCCAGCCGCCCGTGTTGCGGCCGCCGCGGGCGTGATCTTGTCCATCACCTGCTCGATCTTGTCAGCCGCTGCCTGCGTCTGGGCGCTGACCTGCTCAGTCTGGGCTGTTGCTGCGTTGGCCTGTTCCTGCGCCTGGGCAGCACGGGCATCGGCCGGCACGCGGCCGAAGTAGTAGCCAACTACTACTCCCGCAATACCAAGCAGAATTTGTAGAATATCCTTTGCATCGGTTATTTTCGTTTGATCTCCCACATAATAAAAGGTCAATCCCACAAGAAAGAGCGTGCAAGCCAGCACCAATACGCCAAGAATCGCCGTCACAAGCTCTTTGAAACCCTGGATTTTCTGCTCCGGTGTCCAAGTGGTCTTGGCTTTTCCTGCTTCATTTTCGTTCGTCATGGGTTTTCTCCTTTCATTATTCGCCCTATCAGGCGCTTTAAACGCTCCGTGATCCTGAATTCGCTTGTCTTTACGTTGACACTGACCAGGCTGCTTTCTCGGTCGATGTATGGTCAGAAGCCCATCGATCAGAGGGCCGAGACCTAACTCATCGCGTTTGGAGCCGCTCAAGGGAACCGTGAAAGATTCCTCCGGGATTATTATCCAACTGCAAGAAAGCCTTCTAATAACTCATAAGGTTTTGGGATTGGCGATCAACCTTTGAGGGTTTTCTCTCAAGACCATCGAAGTCGCCAACCCCACATCAAGCTTTCGAACCAACGTCCACCAAACAGGTCGCCCGTTGGTCGAAAAAGAAGTTGAGGTATGCAACGGGGGCGTTCCTCTTTGTAGCCTCACACTCCAGTTGAGGCGCTTGGTTATAGTGATTCGCCGTCAGTGCTTGCCTGACCTTTTTCAGCACGTCTTTCCGGGGAAGTTTGTTTTTGGTCTCGTACATCACCCTGCAAAAGTGGTAGGTGAAGGCCCCGTGCCAGCCCCCGGCTATGTAGGCATCAGCGCTGGTCTGATCCGCCCGGCAACCTGCCCAGAGGATATGGTGGACAACGCCTTTTTCCAGAAAGGATTCGTGGAGCCCGCGGGAGCGGCGCCCTTCCACCTTCTGGAATGCTTCATAGGAGGGTGGCGGCATCCACCGCGGTTTGCGGTCTGGCAGAAAATCCATGGCTCTGATGCCGGTGCCGCTGTGGCAGGTATCAAGATAGGCCTCCGGCAAAACGTTTGCGGGCAACTGGATGAAGAGATCATGCAACTCGTCATCGATAAGGATGTGTTTCGGGTCTCGGAAACTCCCCGCTGAAGCCAGGTCATAGGGACAGACGGCCTCGTCCGCTTTGTCCGGTTCGTCCCCGCTGGTATCCGGCACCTGGGTCCCGTGACTGGACAGACTGAAGACCAGGTAACCGTATTTGCCCTTCTTGGCCCCGTCTACCATTTCCTTGAGATTCTTCATGATGTTCTCTTTAGTGGCCTGGGTGTCTGTAAGCTTGACGATATCTCCAGAGCCAAAACCCAGCCACTTTTTAAGCAGGGCTTCCATGTCGTTGGTGTCATTCACGCAACCCTGTAAGGCGCTGCTCGGATAGTTTTTGAACTTGTTGATTCCCACACAGAGAGCTTTCTTTGCCATAGTCTCCTCCTCCTCTGCGAAAGGCTCACTACCCCTCGCTCTAATGATTCCCAGTTTGTTAGCCGCTAACAAATTTCGTTGGACTATGCACACAGCGGTTGAGGTTAAGCGAAGGGACCCTTCAAGTTGTAGCCGGACCTTTCTATTCGTCGCACCTCCTTTCAGGAGGACATGGGGTGTGTTCTTCGGAGTCGCTGTACGTTTCGAAGTCGATCGATTTGATCCTGACGTCCCCGGGGCCGACATCCTTGATGTATATTTTGCTTGTTCTCTGAAATAGAAAGCTAACCCTCAAGAGTTGATGCCTCGCCTTTTCGTAAACAACGAGGGACACGTGAGACCACTGCCCAGCCAAACAGGCTTGCGAGCGACGCCGGCTTAAACCGTGAAGGGTCTCTGGCTTTCGAATTTGGGATTGGCGGCTCCTACCCAGAAGTAATTGGGCGTCTGGTCAGGAGGCATCCGCTCGACGATCCCTTTGTAGAATTTTTTGTAATCTCCCTTGAAGGCCCCGTTTTTCCATACCTTCAGGAGGTGGGACGTAAAGAGCCCGTTAAAATTCCCATCGGAGGAGAGCTGGTTATCCTGGCACCCGGAAAGGAGCAGGATACTGGCTTTGATCGTGGGCTGTTTTTCCTTGGGGACTTTGGCCTTTAAAATCCGGTCGTAAAAGGCTTTGTTCGTCCGGTAGGTGCGGAGGGCCACGTCCGGGGGCATCGCTCTGTACTTAACTTCCTTCGACCCCACGGCGCC
>Ga0113563_10003344_pt1 | contig 9982 bp, 10 predicted proteins | sample Mud3Dept3metaG_FD_80117 | JGI IMG/M metagenome (GOLD analysis project Ga0113563, IMG submission 80117) | Freshwater wetland microbial communities from Ohio, USA, analyzing the effect of biotic and abiotic controls - Mud 3 Core 4 Depth 3... | ecosystem: Environmental > Aquatic > Freshwater >...
CACGGATTCACCCTCGACCCCAGCGTGGGCGAATTCCTTCTCAGCCACCCGGACATCCGCATCCCTGAAACCGGCACGATTTACTCGGTCAACGAATCCTACTGGAACTACTGGGACGAACCGACAAGAGAGATCGTCTCCTATTTCAAAAGCGCGGACAACCACCGCGGCCAGCCCTATAACCTCCGCTATATCGGCTCGCTCGTAGCGGATTTTCACCGCAACCTCCTGACCGGCGGCATCTTCATGTATCCAGCCGATTCCCGGGACCCGAAAAAAACGCGGGGAAAGCTTCGGCTTCTCTGCGAGGCGGCTCCCTTAGCTCTGGTCGTCGAAGCTGCCGGAGGGATGGCCACCGACGGGAAGACCCGCATTCTGGAGATTGAGCCGCACCAGCTGCACGACCGGGTTCCCCTTTTCATCGGCTCCCCCAAAGATGTGGGAAAAGTAGCGGAAATGTACAGCCGATAAAGATGACCCCTCTGAGGGAAAATGGCCCGCCGGGTGCTTTCCCCGCAATTCCAAAGATATGAACGGCAAAATCGCCCTCGTCGGCGGAAATGAATTCCGCCCAAATTGCGAGCCCATGGACCGCGCCCTGCTGGGCTTCTTCAGGAAGCGGGTGAGAGTCCGCATCCTCCCCACGGCGGCCAAAGAAAATCCCCTTCTGGCCGGACAAAACGGGGCCCGGTATTTTCAAAAATTGGGCGCTGACGCGGAAGTCGTGAATATTCTGACCCGGGCGGATGCCTCCAACCCCGCCCTTGTCTCCCTCCTGGAAGAGGCCGACCTTTTCTTTTTCGCCGGCGGCGATCCCCTTTATCTTCTGGAAGTGTTTTCCGGGTCCCCTGCTTGGAACCAAATCATGAAGCTCCGGAACCGCAACCGGCTGCTTGCAGGATCAAGCGCCGGCGCCATGATTCTTGGGGAAAAAATGTGGAGTCCGGGGGAGGGATGGCGCCGGGGTTTGGGGGTACTGCCCCATCTGGCGGTAATCCCCCACCATAAATCTCTCTCTTCCCGCTGGGGCGTTCCGGAAATGCTCGGTTCTCTTCCCGAAGAATTTGTCCTGGCGGGGATTGACGAAGCCACGGCCCTTGTCGGCCCCCCCTGGCAGGTTTTGGGGGCCGGCGAGGTTTTCATTTATCGGGCGGGGCAAAATCCTTCACAGCCCAAGGCCTATAGGGACGGACAGAGAGTGATGTTCCCGGAATTGATGATCTCGTAAAAAACTCTCCTGCCGACATGGAGGCACCCCCTCGCCTGAAAATAAGAGCTCCCTATTGGAATCCCTTCCCCTCGACGGTGGGGTGGGGGCGATAACAGGTTGATGGGATTTTTTTTCATTCTCCTCACCCTGCCCTTTCCCGAAAGGGGAGAGGGTAAGGTTTTATTTTCGGAGGGAGTCAGCAAAAAGGCTCCAGCTGCGGGGCGCGAGAGAACTGATAAGGGAGGTCCCGCCCCAAGCGGGGCAGATGGACTCTTAACAAAACCGGCAAAATTTCGATATCGGGCAGTGCTTTGGAGGCGGCGGGACAGCGGTAAATCAATCCGATGATTCAATTCAACCTTTTGCTCTTCCTTTTTCTTCTGATTTTTCTTCTGCGATCGACTGTGCAGATTCTGCTCGAACGCCTGAATATCGCCCATCTGCAAACACATGGAGGAAATATTCCGGAGGTTTTTCGGGAAACGGTCGACGAAGAAAAACTCGGGAGGATTTCTTCCTACACGATCGATTCCTCCCGGTTCGGAATGATCGCCACCCTCTGCGATCAGATTTTATTGCTGGCCCTCCTTCTCTCCGGAATTTTACCCTGGATTCAAGCCCTTGCCGACCGCTGGGGGCTGGGGATTGTCATTGGAGGGTTGTTTTTCTTCGCCCTTCTTTCCCTCCCCGGCTTTATCCTGGGCATCCCTTTTTCCCTTTACGGCAGCTTCGTCCTCGAAGCCCGGCATGGCTTCAACACGAAGACGCTTGGGGTTTGGGCGGCCGACCTTCTGAAGGGTCTGCTCCTCTCCTCTCTTCTCGGAGGAGCGCTCCTCGCTCTCCTTCTCTTCCTGGTTGAAAGCGGAGGGGCCTTCTGGTGGCTTTGGGCCTGGGCTCTGGTCGGGCTGTTTGAGCTGCTGATCCTGTGGCTTTACCCGGTCCTCCTGGCCCCTCTCTTCAATAAATTTGAGCCGATCACCAACCTGGATTTGGTTCAAAAGATATCGGGTCTGCTGGAGAAAACCGGGCTCAAGGCCAAAGGAGTTTTTCAGATGGACGCCAGCCGGCGCAGCCGGCACACGAATGCTTATTTTACCGGTCTGGGCAAAAACAAAAGGATTGTGCTCTTTGATACCCTGCTCGCCTCCCATTCCGAAGAGGAAATCCTGGCGGTCCTCGCCCACGAGGCGGGCCATTGGAAAAAACGTCATGTGCTTAAACAGGTTCTGGCCCTGGAAGTTTTTTCCCTGCTGGGGTTCTATGTCGTGGCGGAGATAATGGGTATCCCCCTCCTTTATGAAACCTTTGGATTTTCCCGGCCTGTCGCTTATGCGGGGCTTTTTCTGATCACGGCTTTTTTCGGCCCCCTTCTTTATTTTGCCGAACCTCTGGGGGCCGCCCTGTCCCGCCGGTTCGAGCGGGAAGCCGACGACTTTGCCCTCTCCCTCATTCGGGACCCCGGACCGATGGTGAGGGCTCTCAAACGGCTCGCCTCCGACAACCTGGCCAATCTTACCCCTCATCCTTTTTATGCCTGGTTCTATTACTCCCATCCGCCGCTTTCGGAAAGAATCCGCCGGCTTCAGGAAGGGGCGCCGACTTAAGTCTTAAGCGGGAACCGCTGGCCGGTGAAACAAGAAAATCCCTCCTTGTTTGGGCGGCGCCGTTCTTCCAGCTGGCTTAAAGATTTCACCCCGGAGCGCACAGAGGACAAAGAGATTTTTTTACAAAAAACAGACGACCCGAAAGAAAATTCTGCGGGGAAAAAAGGAGTGGTGAAAAATTATCTTGGGAATGCCGCCGGGATGCCGCCGTCGATGGGCAGGGTCGCCCCTGTGGTGGGGGTGAGGCCGCTGGCGAAAAAGACCACGGCGTTTCCGACATGTTCGGCGGTGACCCGGACCTTCAGCAGGTTTCTCTGGCAGTAATATTCCTTTAATCCCTCGGGGTCCAGGCCCCGGGACTTCATACGTTCGGGCCCTACCAGCTCCCACAGTTTGGAAGGCACTTCTTTGTCCCCGAAAATTGCATCCGGGTTGACCAGGTTCACCCGCACCCCGAGGTCCGCAAGCTCCAGGGCGGCAATTTTGGAGAGCTGGTGGGCGCCGGCCTTGGAAGCGCTATAGGCCCCGAAGGAGGCCCCGGGATCGAACACATTCTTCGAGCTGACCACCACGATATTCCCGCCGGTCCCCTGCCTTCGGAAGACCGGAATGCAGGCCTTGATGGCGTGGAAGGTTCCGATCAGATTCACGTCTATGACCTTCCTGAATTTCTCCGAGTCCAGGTCCTCCACCTTGGCCACGTGGGCGATCCCGGCATTGGGGACGAGAAGGTCGATGCCCCCCAGGCGGCGGCTGATCCTGGCAAAGGCCTGTTCAACCGATTCGTAGCGGGTGACGTCAAAAAGTTCTTTTTCCAGCCTGTCCCGCCCGTATTTTCCTGCCAGAAGGGCATACACTTTTTCGAGGCTTTTTTCGGCGATATCGCCAAGCGCCACTGCGGCCCCGGCCGCCAGGAGCCGGTCCGCAATGCCTAACCCGATCGCGCCCCCGGCCCCGGTTACAACCGCGACCTGACCCTGAAGCAGAGGCCGCGTTTCCAGGTCCAGCTTCTTCAGTTGCGGTCCCCAGTATTCCATATCCCAGATATGTTCTTCGGCTATAGGCTCGTATGGCCCGAGTTTTCGGGAAAGAATTTTTGCCCGCACGGTACGCTCGGCTATATCCGCCGCCACCCGCGCTTCCCGGGGGGTAAACCCGAGAGTAATCAACCCGGCTCCTGCCACCAAGAAAACCCGGGGGTTAGAATCAAGCTTTTTCCAGGAAGCGCCGCGCACCTTTGCCTGGGCTGCAAAGGCCCGATCATACTCTTCCTCGTATTCTCGGACGACCCGGACGATCTCCGCCTTCAGAGAGGCGTCGTCTCCCTCAACCCGGCTGACGAAGGCCCATTTGTTTTTCGTCCGGATTGCGTGGTCGGGCGTCAGAACCCCCGAGGCGCAAAGATCGGCAGCTTCCGGGAGGAGCGAAGCCCGGATCAGTTCAGGTTCGGAGCGGACCTCCGTATAAAAACGTCGCCCTCCCCCATCCTCCGTTTTTATCGCCGCCGCCCCGCGGATGGTCTGAGTGAGCCGGGCATAGAAGGAATCCGCTTTTTTTTGAACCGGCGGTTCGCGGCGAACCCCGCCTTTTTCTCTTTCCTGCGTCTTTCGGCGGATAAAACCTTCCGCTCGCCGCACAAAAGCCGCCATGCGCTCATAAGCCGTCCGCGCCTCGTCTCCGAGCGTGAAAATTCCGTGCCCCGCCACGACCAGGGCTTCCGCCTGCGGGTTCCGCTCGTAGGCCCCCAGGGCCGCCTTGGCCAGGGGAAGGCCCGGGCGGCAATAGGGAAGAAAGACGGCCTTTATGCCCAGCGCCTCTTTCACCATACCCTCTCCGCCCGGTTGGGCGGTCAGGATGAGGACCGCCTCGGCGTGGGTGTGGTCGATGAAGCGGTGCGGAAGAAAAGCATGTAAAAGGGCCTCGACGGAAGGGTTCGGCGAGCGGGCAGAAATTTTGTGAATCTGAAGCTGATTTTCCATTTCTTCATCGGAAAGAGAATCGAGGATCGCCAGGCGCCGTAACGGTTCCAGTTCTACCCCGACAAAACCCGCGGGCTCGATGCCAGCCAAATCGATTCCACTACCTTTGACGAAAAGGACCTCCTGTTTTTCCCCCGTGATGTCTGGAGAGCAAATCTTTACCGAAGTGTTTCCTCCTCCGTGAAGCACGAGACTCGGGTCCTCTCCGAGCAGACGCGAGGTGTAAACGCGCAGCGCCAGTTCCGGCGGAACTCCGGGGTACTGCGCGGCTATCCTTTTCGCTTCTTTTTCGTTATAGAGACTTTTCACCACAATTCCGAAACCCGGATTTCTTCTTTTGAAATTCTGGCCTCTCTCTGCGGTCTCCGCGGTGAAAGAGCTTATGCCCCCTGCGCTTTGCGCCTCTCTTCCTGAAAAATCTCCTCCGCCTCCCGGACGTTTGCCTTTTCATGGATGATGGCCCGCAGCGCCTTCATCATCGCCACCGGGTAGGCGTGCTGCCAGACGTTTCGTCCCAGGTTCAAGCCGATGGCCCCTTTCCGCATGCCGTCGTCGACAAATTCAAAAACCTCGCGTTCGGTCTCGCACCGGGGCCCGCCGGCCATGACCACCGGCACCGGGCATCCGTTTGTCACCTTCTCGAAATTTTCGCACCAGTAGGTTTTGACAATCGTTGCGCCCATCTCGGCGGCGATCCGGCAGGAAAGCGCCAGGTAACGGGCATCCCTCTTTTCGAGTTCTTTGCCTACCGCGGTCACGGCCATCACCGGGATTCCGAACCTCTGGCACTCGTTCACCAGCTGGCCCAGGTTGGTCAGCGATTCGAATTCATACTCGCTCCCCACGAAAACGGACATCCCCACCGCGGCCACGTTCAGCCGGAGGGCCTCCTCGATCGAGGTAGTGATGCTCTCGCGGGCCAGGTCTTTCCCGATGATGCTGCTCCCTCCGGAAACCCGGAGGATGATCGGGGGGCAGTTGCGGGGGTCGACGGCGGCGCGGAGCACCCCCCGGGTCACGAAAAGCCCGTCGGCGTAGCGGATCAGCGGGCGGATGGTCTCTCCCGGCTTCTCCAACTTGCTTGTCGGACCCTGAAAATAGCCGTGGTCGATCGGCAGGAAGAAACACCGGCCATCTTTGCGAAGCAGCTGTCCCAAACGGTTCTGCAGTCCCCAATCCATATATTCATCCTCCTTCGAAAGCCCGAGTCGTTTTTTGCCTTTATCATATCATTCACTTACTTTAAAATTCTACAGGATTGTAGGAGCCCCATGACCCTTTGGCAAGGGAGCGGAGACCCGGCTTTTGTGAACCCAGGGTAAAACTCTGCTATTTTTTCCGTTTCGTCTTCAGCAATTCAGCCCAGCCGCCGATTTAGAGGAAGCTTTCCAAATTTTTAATGATCTTGCAGGAAAGGCCGTTTGGAATTAAATTTCAAAAAAGCCGGTGTCAGAATATTTTTCTAATTATGTTCAAAAATGAACTCCTTTTTTGGCAATTTTTTCTCTCAAAGTAAATTGTTTAATAAAATCAAAAAATTATAAGTTGTGAGGTTTTTGAGAAAAAGGCACATAAATTGCTTGATAAAGGCTGGAGGAAAAAGAAATAAAATGGTCGAGCAGTTAGTAAACGAAAAAAAGGGCAAAATTTTGATCGTAGATGATGAAATGGGGCCGCGGGAATCCCTCCGCATGATTCTCAAACCCCATTACGAAGTTTTTGCCGCCGGCGATGGGAAGGAAGCTTTAAACATCCTCAAGCAGACAAAGGTAGATGTAGTGACTCTCGATTTGAAGATGCCCGGGCTGTCCGGTCTGGACGTGCTGCGCGAAATCCGCAAATACCACGCTGACGTGGAGGTGATTATCATTACCGCCTACGGGTCGCCGCAGAATGTCAAGGACGCCAACCGTTTCGGGGCCCGGTCTTTTATCTGCAAACCATTTAACTCCATGGAATTGATCAACTATATTCACCAGCTTTTTGAAAGACGGAGTTACTCGCTGAAATCCAAGAACCAGTCAAAATACAATTCCCTGATGACCCGCGAATAGGCGAACCTTAAGGGGAAGTCCCCAGCTCCTTCATGATCCTCACCATCTGGAAACTGCTTCAAAAAGAAAATTGTTTTTTAAGTTCGAGGATGGTACCCTACTGGAAAAGTTGGCCCAAGGGGATTTTCTTCTTTGTGTCAACCCCCCGGCGGGTGGCGCGTTAAATTTAGCAGAACCTTCTTCTCCAGCCTCGGGGGAGGGGGAGAAGGTTTAAACGGGGTTTCCTCTGGATTCCAAGGATTCATTAAACCGTTTTTTGGCGAGTGTTGAACGGCGCGCCTTACGGATGGCGCGGTTCGCCTCGCGAAATTCGGATGAAGCCTTAGATTTGGTCCAGGAAGCCATGCTGAAATTCGCGGAAAAATATGCTCTCCGCCCGGAAGGGGAATGGCCCGTTCTTTTTTACCGGGTTTTGCAGAGCCGGATCACAGACTGGCACCGCCGGAATACGGTGCGAAGGCGGTTTTTCGGTTGGTTGGGGATGGGCCGCCAGGAAGAGGAGGAGGAAGACCCGATGGCGCGGGTTGCCGATCTCAAAAACCCGAACCCCTTTGAAAAGGTTTTCCTTTCGGAAGCGGGAGCGGCCATGGAGAAGGCGATCCGTTCCCTTCCTTTGCGGCAGAGGCAGGCCTTTCTTCTCCGCGCCTGGGAAGGGCTGGACATCGCCGAAACCGCCGCTGTCATGGGCTGCTCGGAAGGAAGCATCAAGACCCACTATTCCCGGGCGGTTTCGACCCTGCGCACGCTCCTGGAGGATTTTGCGCATGAATGAGCAGGAAAAAGAAAAACGATTCGTGGAAAAAATCAGGCGGTTTCTGGATGAAAGTGCGGAGAGTCTGTCCACGGAGACCGGCCTTCGCCTCCGGGAAGTCCGTTTCCAGGCGGTAAATGCTGCCGGGAAAAAGCGGGGGGTTTTCGCCTTTCCGCGGTGGATCACCGTCGGGGGCTTGGCCACGGCCACGACGGCGGTTTTGGCCATTTTCTTCTGGTTCAATGTCCCCTCGGTGGAGATCCCGGCCAAGCAGGTTGAGGATTTTGAAATTCTCACCTCCAGGGAACAGATTGATTTTTACAAGGACCTCGATTTTTTCCTCTGGCTGGCCGCGAAAGAAAATGGAAAGTAGGAAATTCACTCTCTCAAAATGGAAAAAGACCGGAGGCGCAGGAAGCCGGTGATGAAGAAAGCTTTGGGCTGGGGATTACTCTTCCTGATTCTTACCTTGGCCGATTTTTCATGGGCCCAGCCTGGCGGTTCACCCTGGGAGAAATTGAGCCCGCAGGAGCAGCAGGTCCTCAAACCTTTTAAGGAACGTTGGAACGCGCTCTCCCCTGAGCGGCAGGAGCGTCTTCGCCGAGGAGCGGATCGCTGGCAGAAAATGACCCCTGAAGACCGAAAAGAGGCCGAGGAGCGCCTCAAAAAGTGGCAGACCCTGCCCCCTGACCAGAGGGATTTGATCCGCAAACGATATGAGGATTTCCGAAAACTTCCTCCCTCAGAGCAGGAAAGAATCCGCGACCGATCAAAATGGTTTGGGGATCTTCCCCCCGAAAGGCGCCGCGAGTTAAAGGAGCGATGGCAGTCCCTTCCGGAACCCGAAAGGCGGGATCTGTATCAACCGGAGCGCAAAGGAGCAACAGAGGAGAGGCGCCAGCCCTTTAAGAATGGAGGCCGGGGAAGAGGACGCGACTGAAAAAAATCCGGAACGCCGGTTAGGAACCCGGCGTTCCGGATTTATCATCTCGCCTGCGAAAGGTTTCTCAACTTTTCAAAACTTCGGCGATTTCACCGCCCGATCAATACGACTTCGACTCGATTATCGCTCCCGAAAAGAAAAAAAGGCCCTATCCTGAGGACTCAGCCCTCCGAAACCAGGACCCCGATCGTCCGTTTTTCTCCGAGAAAGATGAGTCCGAAACGATTCTACGATTTTGACTGCCCGGCCCTGAAATTTCTTAACCCAAACCCCAGGAAATGGCATTCGCCCAAAGGAAGAAGAAAATCAGCCCAAAACCAAGAACAAGATGTCTTTTCTTAAACCCCACTGTCCCTCCAAAGGTATTCTTTTAAGAATTTTTTCGGCGACTTGGGAAAAATATTTATCAAAATCTGTGCCTTGGCTCTTTGCTTCGGAACATCCGGTAATTTTTAATTATTTTTTTTCCCCGCCCCCGGCGGATTATACAAAAGCGGTCCTCCTTTGACAAAAATGTAAGAACGGGAAATGAAATCGGGGGGCAAGGACGATAAAAAGAGGACCGTTGCCGGAAACCGTTTTGATTTTTTTTCATCAAAAAGGTTATATAAAAACTAAAAGGAGGCTGGAATGGTTACGGTTACTCTGAAAGGAAATTCTGTGTCTCTGCTCGGAAGCGAAATTAAGGTCGGCCAGACGGCTCCCGACTTCAAGGTTCAGAAAAACGACCTTTCCGATTACACCCTTAAATCCTCTGCCGGCAAGAGCCGGATCATTACCTCGGTTCCTTCTTTGGACACTGCCGTCTGCGACCTGGAAACCCGGCGCTTCAACCAGGAAGCGGCCAAATTCCCGAATGTGGAGATCGTTTGCGTGAGTATGGACCTCCCTTTCGCCCAAAAGCGCTGGTGCGGGGCAGCCGGTGTGGATAAAGTCATAACTGTGAGCGACCATCGGGACGGGTCTTTTGCCAAAAGCTATGGTGTGCTGATCAGCGGCGGGCCTCTCGATCGCCTCACGGCCCGGGCCGTTTTTGTGGTGGGACCGGATGATAAAATCCGCTACGTTGAATATGTGAAAGAAATAACCGAACAACCTAACTACGAGGCGGCTCTTGCGGCCCTGCAATAGGAAACCGGCAAGTTATTTCCAGGACTGGAATTAAAAAGGGGGCAAAGACCGCTCCATCAAAACAATGGGCCTTCCTTTCCCGAAGAACTCTTAAAGGTGAACGGTACGTTTCTTCGCCGGAGTAGACCGTATGGTCCAGAAAGTCCTGAATCTTCACGGGGGAAGTCAGAGAATCCTAGATCCTCCGCTCCGCCCGCGTCAAAAGGGGTCTGAGGAGGTCATCCCCCTCTTTTTCCGATATCCGTTTTCCCTGCTTCATCCTCGCATTTCCTTGAGGCGGGCGACAAATTTTCGCACCCGTTCTCCATCC